>MDTB01135954.1_pt1 | contig 32407 bp, 29 predicted proteins | sample 811161 | NCBI WGS metagenome assembly MDTB01 (sample SAMN05326650, study PRJNA326480) | marine metagenome | isolation source: seawater | place: Mediterranean Sea | collected 2009 | reverse complement strand
CGTTGATAGGCCGGATGTGGAAGCGCGGTAACGCGTGCAGCTGACCGGTACTAATAGCTCAATTGGCTTGATTTATGCACTGAAAAAATTTTTAAGCTTAACTTTGACTTTGTTAGAAATGACAGTTATTATGTTCAACAATTGAACACAATAACATGAAAACATTTAACAAAATCTACAAGTTCGATAAAGCAAAAACAAATTTACAAAATATAGAAATTGAAAAAATACTTAACTCTTTTGATAAGTTCTCTAGGAGAATATTAAAGAGTAAAAACTTTCTGGGTAATAAATATCGTGGATATGGACTTCCATTTATAGCTCAGTGGTGTAAAAAAGAAAATTTAACAAAGATATTAACAAACTCATTTGGTTCGACTGAAACACTAGATGAATTAAAAAAAAAATCTAAACTTAAAAAATTTAAAGTCTTGCCCAAAGGCCTGGTAGTTCATTGGGTTGCAGGAAACGTTCCTACTTTAGGTTTTTTATCATTAATATTGGGGCTAATAACAAAAAACAAAAATATAGTTAGACTACCTTTGTTTTCAAAAAAAATTCTTGAAGATTTATTAAATAACTTCAAAAATATTGACCAAACATCAAAAGAGATTTGCAAAAATATCTTAATTTTAAGATATGATAAAACTGATATTAAAATTTCAAAAAAACTTTCATCAATTTCAGACGCTAGAATAATTTGGGGTAGTGATGATACATGTAGAAACATAAAAAGTTTGGAAACAAAATTGGGATGTGAAGATTTAGTTTTTTCAAATAGAGTATCATTCATTATAGTTGATAATAAAACTTTAAAACAAAACTCAACAGAGTGCTTTAATAAAATTTGTAGAGATATATTAGTGTTTGATCAAAAAGCATGTGCTTCACCACACACTATATTTCTAGAAAAAGCTTCAAAAAAAGAAATTTCAAAATTTTGTAAAAAATTGTCAAATTTTTTAAGACAAAATTATCGGAGATATCAATTTGCAAAAGTTACAAGTCAAAAAAAAATGGAAATATTAAACTTAAGATTAGATTATTCACTCAAACACAGTGTTTTTTCTGATCATAAAGATATAAATTCCACAGTTTTAAGTGACGACAAACAAAATCTTGGACCATATATCCAAAACGGAACTATTTTTGTAAGAAAATTACCTAGTATCAATCAAATTAAAAATAACTTTCCAAAAAATATACAGACTCTAGGAATTACAAAGAATTCAAAAAATCTAAAAATATATATTTCTGAACTTCAAAAAATTGGTTTATCTAGAGTGAGACCAATCGGCCAAATGACTAATTTTGAAAGTATTTGGGATGGGATAAACATACCTATGAAGCTAACTAGATTTTCAACTATATATTCTTAAATTAAATATGAGCTATAAATTCAAAGATATTGTCAATGCTTATAAAAAAATAGGGATTGTAAAAGGCGATAACGTTTTAGTTAAAGGAGATTTAAGATATCTAGGAAACTTTAATGATCTTAAATTTAATTATAAGATAACCGAGGCACATTTTAGAGCATTATCTGAAATTATAGATTTAAAAAAAGGTACAATAATAGTCTCAACTGCTTCAGAGTCTCTTTGTAATAGCAGCGTACCCTTTGATATTGTTAAGACAAAATCAGAAAGAGGAAGCTTTTCTGAGTACGTAAGAAAACTTAGGGAATCTCGCAGAAGCTTTCATCCATTTAATTCGCATACAAGTATTGGAAAATTTTCAAAGTTTATTTGTTCAAATAATTCTAAAAATAGTTTCGGTGCTGATACACCAAAGGATAGAATGTTAAAGTGCAACACAAAGTATATAACAATTGGTTTGCCACCAAGATTAACCTGTTCTTTTATACACCATGCAGAGATGTTGATGGGCGTTCCTTACAGATATACCAAAGAGTTTTTGCATCCTATTAAGACTCAAAATGGAACTAAAAAGAAATATTTTTATATGTATGTTTGTTACAAAAATCTCAATCTAAATAGAAATCTAAATATCAACTTATTTAAATTTTTAAAAAAACAAAAATTTAATATTAGATCCGTCAAAATAGGGGAGGGAAAAGTATATTCTTATGACTGCAACAAATTTGTAAATTTATCTTGTTTATATTTAAGGCAAAATATTTATGGCTGGCTCACTAAACCGCCCAAGAAAAGGCCTTATGCAAAGTAAATCTACGAACTTAACAATTTCAAAAATTAAATTAGACAAAAATTTAGAAAAATCTTCTGCTAATTTGTTTTATAGATATCTTGAAAAAAGAAACTATATCCAAGGAGTTGTGGTTTTGGAGGGAATGCTAAAGTGTTGTGAAGCATTAATACCCAATTTAGAAAAAAAAACATATAAAATTGTAGTGGCAAAAATTCACTCAGAAATTAATTTTGGTACTACAGCAATTGCTTACGCGAAAAGCAAAAAATTAAAAGAAAAAAGGAAACCAGTTGGCTTTATTAAAATAAAATACAAGTCAAAAAATTTAGTTTGTTACCTTTATAAGAATCGAAAAAAACTAGATAAAAATTTTAGGGAAGAGAAAGATATATATGGAAAGCATGTAGAAAAAATTGAATTTAAAGAAAAGTTTGTGGTTTGTAAAATTAAAAAGATTATTACAATAATCGATCTTATAAGAGCTATTGAGGAGTGCCAAAGGGATATTATAAAAATAGAGAATCCAAAATTCTCTAAACAGAGATGGTGTTATTTAACGAATTTATTGGTGAACGAAAAGAAAATTAAAAATATTAATCAAATAAAATTTTATAATAAAAAAATACTTAAATTTAAAAATTCGATTTTTGATATAAGGTATGTTGATTTTTATAATAAATATCTAAATTCTAATCCGGAGTTTTGTTTCAATGCCAACTAACAGATCAGATTTAGACAATAAATTAAAACAATTAATTTTGGAACCTTTATATAAAAAAAAAGAAACAGAAAAAAGAAAAAGTTTTTTAAATACGTTAAAAAGAGTTTTGAATTATCACTACATTAATTGTTTTGAGTATAAAAAAATTTGTAATTATTTTAATTTCTATCCAAAAGATTTAAAAAATCTATCAGACATACCATATTTAACATCGACTGTTTTTAAAAATAATATGATTTCATCAATTCCAAAATCAAAAGTATTTAGACAAATAAATTCAAGCGCAACTACTTCCAGCAAATTTTCAAAAGTAATCTTAGATAAAGAAAACAATTTACGTTGGACTTTATCACTTCAGAAAATGTTTTTAGATAGGGTTGGTAATGATAAATATAAAATCTTATTTTTGGATACCGCTGATAATTTAAAATATTCCTCTGTTATTTCTGCAAGATCTTCGATGCTGAAATCTTTTTTATTTGTGGCTGCTGATTATTCAAGTTGCCTAAATCATAATAAAGGTAAACTCAAATTGAATCTCAATATTGTTAAAAAATTTTTTAAAAAATTACAGAAAAATGAAAAAGTTATGATATTCGGTTTTACTTATGTATTATATAAATTTTTTTTACAGGAGCTAAAAAAAAATAATATTCAATACAACCTTAAAAATGGAATACTAGTTCACGCAGGAGGATGGAAAAAACTTGAAAAAGAAAAAATTTCAAGAAAAAAACTAAACTCTATGATTAAAGAAACTTTAAATATAAGTGAAAATAAAGTAATAGATATTTACGGATTTTCTGAGCAGGGTGGCCTTTTGTACCCCACATGCGAAAAGGGTTTTCGACACTGTACGAATTACTCAACTTTAATAGTAAGAGATTTTAATTTTAAGCCTTTAGATAAGATTAAAAAAATTGGATTTTTACAATTTATTACGCCTATACAACTTTCTTATCCAGGAAATAGTTTTTTAACCGAAGATATTGGATGGATCGAAGGTATTGATAATTGTAGTTGTGGAAGATTAGGAATTTACTTTAAAGTATTGGGGCGATATAAGCACGAAACTGAAATAAGAGGCTGTGGCGATATAATGTCCACAGAATTTTAATGGATAAAATCGTAGAAAAAAAAATAAAAAAATATAAATATTATAAATCTTTAGTCAGATTTATATCTAAAAAAAATATTTTCCAAAAAAAATCAATAAGAAAAACAATATTAAAACAAAATCTTAAGTATTTCCAAGATGCTGATGATATTGCTAAAAGAATTTTAAAAGTTGCAAAGAAATTAAATAAAAAAATAAATTTAGAAAAAATAGCTGACATCTATCTCTGGTATACAGATTTACTAAAAAAAGAGGAATTATATTTTGAAAAGCATAAAGACTATAGACATAAGAATTATGATAAAGTTTTTAAAGAGGTTTATAACAGACCAGACTATATGTTTAGATATGCAATAGGACTTGGTACATCACAACTTTTTTGGGAAAATCATCTAAAAGTCTTTAAGTTTTATAAGGAAAATTTAGTAAAAAAAGTGAAAAAGAACCCACTAATTGCTGAGATCGGTATGGGACATGGCTTATTTACTGCAGAAATTTTTAGAAAACAAAACAAAGCCAATTCCATTATGGTAGATGTGAGCGATATGTGTTTAAAATTTGCAAAAGAAATGTCATTAATTTCAGGTGCAAATAAAAGTAATATACAACTCAAAAAAGACGATATACAAAAAAAAATATCTATTCAGGATAATTCATTAGATGTTCTTTTGTTAGGAGAGGTAATCGAACACCTGGCAGAAGGTAAAAAAGTTATGAAGAATTTGAGTAAAAAAATGAAAAAAAATGGTATTTGTTATTTTTCAACACCCGCAAACGGTCCTGCAGAGGATCATATTTTATTATTTACTAAAGTGAGTCAAATTAGAAAATTTATAAAAGATTGTTCTTGGAAAATAATAAAAGACTCTCCGATTACTTTAGGAGGTATGTCAATTGACTTTGCTGAGAAAAATAGTAAAGTTATTAATTATTGTGCAATCTTAAAAAAAGCTAACTAATGAATCTTAAAACTAAAGAAGAATGTAAAAAAGTTTTTTCTAAGGTAATGTCATTTCCAATTAAAAAAATATCTGACAAATCAAGCGCAGAAAGTGTGGAAAATTGGGACTCTCTAACACATGTACAACTAGTCACGGCGTTAGAAAAAAAATTTAAAATAAAAATTTCTGCAGAAGAAGGAATAGACGCTTTCAATAATTTTAAACAATTAGTTTCATTTGTTCAAAAAAAATTAAAAAAATAAAACTAAATAATATTGTACAGCTATATAATTAAACTTGCACACGGCTTTACTTTAATTCCAACAATATTAGCTTTTAAGAATAAGAAAATTTTTAAATTATTAAATCAACCTAAATCTATTAATGAACTTACTAAATTAACTAAATTTAATTCAGGTTACCTAATTGCAGGCTTGAATATACTTTGTGTTTTTTCAATAATTGAGAGAAAAGGAAATAACTTTTTTTACAAAAAAAAACACCCTTTAGTCAGTTTAGTTAATAAAAATTTTTTAATTTTTTATAATCAAAACTTTAAAAATTTATTATTAAATAAAAAAAATTTAAATATATTAAATAAATTTTCACAGTATCTCTCAAATAGTTGGAAAATTGATAAAATTGATGATCAAATTATTGATGGGTGTTTTCTAATTCCATTATTCTTTTCGTTAAAGCTTAATAGAAAAAAAGATTTTATAAATGATAAAAAATATAAGGTTGTAAATGAAATTCTTTTAAAGAAAAAATTAATCAAAAAAAATGATAAAAAATTTATTTTTTCTCAAGCGGGTTTATATATAATTAATAATATTAATATAATTGGTGTTGCTGCTTCTTATAAGAATATGCTTTTTAAATATGAAGATTTACTTATTAAAAATCCTGATCTAATTTTCAAAACAAAAAACAATATCGAGGGACATATTGATAGAAATCTAAATATTGAGGCAAGTTCAAGTCAACATGAAAAATATTTTAATAGAATAATAAAAATTATTGAAAAAATTTATAGAAAAAAACATATTCCAAAGTATGTGATGGACGTAGGCTGTGGTGACGGATTATTGTTGAAAAAAATATACCTACATTTAAAAAAAATACTTAGTAAAAGAAATTTAAAAAAAATTACATTAATCGGAGTCGATCTAAATAAAATATCACTAATTTCTGCTAAGAAAAATCTTACAAAAATGAAAACAATTTTTATAAAAGAGTCTATTGATAATCCTAAAAATATTTTTAAATTATTAAAAAATAAAAATGTCTCGCATGATGAAGTATTGCAAATAAGATCTTTCGTTGATCATGAAAGACAGATCTTCTCAGATTCTAAAAAAATATATTTTAATGATGATAATTTAATTAACAAAAATGATAGAGACGTCATTTCTATCGACAAAAGTGGTGAGATCATTTCTTCAAAAATAATCAATCACTCATTAAACATGTATTACAAAAAATGGTCTAATTTTATAAGTAAATTTGGTATTATTAATCTAGAAGTACATAAACAAAGTTTAAGCGAAATGAAAAATAACTTAAATTTGAATGAGGGTGCACATTTTGATTTTATACAAGCTTTGTCTAGGCAAAATCTTTGCAAAGCGAACATACAACTTTATTGTATGATTAAAAACAATCTTAAACCTAAAATTATTGAGGCCTACCCAATCAATACTAATTTTGTAAGGATCATATTAGGGTATTATGAAAAATCTATTTCTAACTTAAATTTAAAAAAACAAACTTATAAACGAGCAATAAATTTTATAAAAAACGTGTAAATGTTCAAAAATTGAACGTTTACAATCAACCCGAATTATAATAATATTGAATTTCAAAAATTATGAAACGCGATGTAGAATTTAGTTGTATAGAACCTTTAAAAGCGACTAAAAATCCAGTAATTGTTTATTCCTTAACGGAAGAAGCGGAAGCAATAGCAAATGCTTGTAGAGATAACGGTATATCTGTAACAGCTTTTTGCGATAATGAAATTAGAAAAACAAAAAACCCCCATTGTAATTTGGAGGTAATTTATACACCAGATTTACCCAAACGTTTTCCAAAGGCAAGTTTTGTTTTAGGTCACCACACTCTAGGTGATTGCGCTGAACAATTGTCTGACTTAGGCTATAATGAATTTTACTCACCTCTTGAATTACTAAAAAGTTACAATGTTGATAAGCACTCACATAGAAGTTCTAATTCTTATATGAAAAAGAAGATTGCAAATGCAATAAAATTAAACGAGTTATACTTTGATGACTCAAAAACTTATCTTAGAAGTTTGGATATAGTCATCACTACTAAATGTTCTATGAATTGTTTAAGTTGCGCAAATCTAATGCAGTACTATAAATCTCAAAAAAATACTGATGAAGAAATTTTAAAAGCTGTAAAACTAATAAGCGATAATGTTGATCATATATCTGAATACAGAGTTATAGGCGGAGAACCATTAATGAATAAAAAATGGGCAGAAATAACTAATAGCATAATTGATCAAGATCCAAGAAGAACAGTGTACATTTATTCAAATGCAACTATTTGTCCAAAGGATGAACAATTAGAAAGTTTTCAAGGGAAAAACATTCATTTCTACCTCACGGATTACGACCATCTTTCCAGAAATATGGAAAAAGTCGTTAAGACTTTGAAAAAACATGGTATTGGTTTTTATAGAAAACCCGCTGGGAACTGGGTGGATTGTAGTACAATTAGAAAACATAATAGATCTACACCTCGATTAAGACAAGTTTTTAAAGAGTGCTGTGCGAAAGAACTGTATACACTTTTAAGCGGAAAACTTTTCACTTGCCCCTTTATAGCAAATGCAGAAAATATAAATGCAATACCAGACAATAAAGCTGATTATGTAGATTTATTTTCAGGTGGAGATTTAAAAAACAAAATTAGGAAACTTGTTAAGATGCAACAGTTTTTTCCAGCTTGTGATTTCTGTGATGGTAGGCCGCATGATCCTGCTAAAGCTCTTGAATATGCAGGTAAAGGTCTTATTAAAGCTGGAAAACAAATTCCAAACTCAAGTTCATTACCTTACAAAGAATATAAATAATTTAGTTGAATAAAAAAAGGTAAAATTATGCAAGATCAAATCAGTATTAGTGTAATTGTTCCTGTTTATAACGGAGGATCTTACGTAAAAAAGTGTATAGATGGTTTGTTGAAACAAGATTTTTCTCAAATCTTCGAAATTATTATGGTAGATGATGCTTCTACAGATGATAGCTTGCAATTAATAAAAAATTATAACTTATCAAATTTAAAATTACTTTCATTACCATTTAATTCAGGACCCTCAGTTGCCAGAAACCTTGGATTAAAGAATGCTGTTGGAGAATATGTTTTTTTTCTCGATGTTGATGATACAATAGAGTTAAATACACTAAAAACCTTATACTCTTTAGCCATAAAAACAAATTGTGATTACGTATGTTCAGATTTTAAAAGAATAGAAGATTCAACTAATCAAAGAGATAACACTTTTAATTATCCGTCTGATATGACTTTTAATCATGAAGATATAATTAAAGCTATGCATAGAGAGCTTTACGACCCATCACTTGGACACCTTGGGCTTTTCGGATGCAATGGAAGATTAATGAGACGTTCTTTACTTGTAAAAAATGAAATATTTTTTGATGAAAAAATTTGGTGGACAGAAGATAGAGCATTTAGTTGGGAAGTGTTGGGTTCAGTAAAAAGTGCTCGATATATTCGAAAACAACTTTATTCATACTATGTTCATCCAAATGTAAAGACACTTATTATTGAAGGCTTACAACGCAGATCTGCGTTGGAAACGGTTAAATTAATTCAAGGCCATATAAGAAATGGTTTAAAAAAAAAGGAAGTTGAAGATCAAGAAATAAAAAAACTAACTGAACAAGCATTAATTTTTTACACTATACAAGTTTTAGTATCGATTAGTAGATCAATATTTTTAAAAAAAATTGAATCATCAATAGGAAAAAAAATCAGAAAAAATATTATAAATGAAATAATTAAAGATAATGATGTCAAAGTAGCTGTAAGACATTATTCTCCATCAAAAAAAGAGAGTAAATGGATACCCAAAGCTATATCAATGCGCTCATCAATATTTTTAGAAATTGCGTGTAATCTTAGAGCAAGACAAGTTGTTAAAAAAAGAAGAACGGGTATAGAGTAAGCTCTCAAATATATAAATGATAAAATATTTAACATTAGGGGTTAAATTATTTCCAATATTTAGAAGCATAACTGGCAAGGGTGTTAATAAAACACTCAAAACTTTAAAAAAAGAAATAAAAAATCTCAAAATCAAAAAAGTTCAATCAGGGACCAAGGTGTATGATTGGAAAGTTCCACATGAATGGAACATTAAAGATGCTTATGTTCAGGACAAGAATGGAAAAAAAATAATTGATATTAAAAATAACAATCTTCACTTAGTTTCATATTCACAACCGATTAAAAAATTTGTGACTAGAGATGAACTCTTTGAAAGATTACATTTTTTAAAAAATCAAAAAAACGCCATACCATATATTACATCATATTATTATAAATATTGGGGTTTTTGTGTTTCTTATAAAAATTTCATATTTTTAAAAAAAAAATACAAAAAAAATGATAAATTTTTTGTTAAAATTAATTCAACTTTTAAAAAAGATGGCAACCTGACTTATGGTGAATTATTAATTAAGGGAAAAAGTAGAAAAGAAATATTAATTTCAACTAATATTTGTCATCCTTCAATGGCAAATAATGAACTTTCAGGACCACTAGTTTCTACTGCTTTAATAAAATATTTTTCTAGGTACAAAAAATTATCTAAAAGCATTCGGTTTATTTTCATACCCGAAACAATTGGGTCTATAGCATATATTAAAAAAAATTTTAAAAATTTAAAAAAAAATGTAATTGGAGGTTATACTTTAACGTGTATAGGGGATAACAGATCGTATTCTTATCTTTATACGAAGTACAAAAATTCCTTGAGTGACAAGGCTGCAGAGCAAGCTTTCAAAAAATTAAGAGTAAAATATAAAAAATATAGCTTCTTAAAGAGAGGTTCCGATGAAAGACAATTTAACTCTCCAGGTATTGATTTAAATATCGGATCAATTATGAGATCACGTTATACAACTTTTCCAGAATACCACACATCCCTTGATAATTTCAGTTTGGTAAATGCAAAAGGTTTATATGGAGGGTATAGAATAGTTAAAGAGAGTATTAAAATTTTAATGGAATTTCCACCAAAAGACACCTCAGAAGTTCATGAAATTATTACAAAAAGAAATCCGGTTTGTAGATTTAAATGCGAACCCTTTTTAAGAAAAAGAAAACTATATCCAACATTAAGCTTTAAAAAATATTATGGAAATTTTTCAGATATTTTATTAAATTTTTTACAATATGCAGATGGTAAAAATTCTTTGGAAAAAATTTCAAGATTGATAAAAATTACCCCTAAAAAATGTTTAAGTGTTTACAAAATTCTTTTTAAAAATAATTTAATTAAATTAAGTTGATTTTTTTAGAATTAAATAATTTTCAAGTAACAAGCCATCAATATTAGTTTTAAGAAAAACATTCCATGCATCCTTAACATCATTGACGATTGGAAAACCATGTAGGTTAAAAGAAGTATTTAATAGGGCGTATACGCCACTGAATCTTCCAAATTCTGAAATAATTTTTTCAAACTCTTTATTTTGCCCTTTTTCTATTATTTGGGGTCTGCATGTGTAATCATAAGGGTGTATTGCTGCAGAAAGTTTTTTTCTTCCCATCGGCGTTGTTTCTAAACAATTAGTCATATAGTTATAATTTTCTGTTCTACTTTTAATAACAAAATATTTTTTTGCATGATCTTTCAAAACGGAAGCTGCAAATGGCATCCAGAAATCGCGATTTTTTACTTTCTCATTAATTATTTTTTTAATGTTTTGATTTGAAGGATCGGCTAGAATTGATCTGTTACCCAACGATCTAGCACCAAACTCTCCTTTACCAACACATCTAGCAATAATTTTTTCACTCCTTAGTAATTTTACAGTTTCTGATATTATATTTTTATTTGATATTAAAAATTTTTTTCTATCTATTTTCTTAATTAGTTTTTTTACATCTTTTTCATTAATTTTATAGCCTAAGTAAGCATTTTCTAAAGGCTTTGGAATTTTATTATATTTTTTTATATAATGAGAATAACAAGCACCCATTGCCTGAGAAGAGTCATCAGGTGACGGAGGTATAAAAAGGTTTTTTACTTTTTTTAAATTACCTATTATTAGGTTATTTTTTACATTCATCCCGACACCTCCAGCCAAACACAAATCATAAACTTTAAAATTTGAAACTAGTTTTGCAATCCACTTGCTTATTAAAATTTCAGTGTATTTTTGAAGACCGCCGGCAATGGAGTCAAATCTTTCTCCATCTAATTTTTTTTTTATATCAAAATAAAAATCTTTAGGCTTTTTTAGAAAAATAAACTTGTAATTTTTTATATCTTGAAAATTCAAAAATGTTTTAAGAACTTTTTGGTAATATTGATCTTTACAATATGGCGCTAATCCCATAACTTTATACTCATGTTCATTTGGCTTCAATCCTAGAATTAAAGTTACATACCTATATAGTCTGCCAATTATAAAATTAGGCCCTGAAACTATATTCTTTACCTCAATTTTTTGATTAATTTTTCTAAAGATTTTTGCTGAATAATTAATATTGTCGCCCCAAGCATCTAATGTAATAACCAATTTTTTTTTGTTAATATTTCGAGAGGAAAAATATGCATAAAATGCGTGCCCTGAACTATGGTCTACAAAATGTATTCTGCTTGATTGAATACCCAGGTGTTTTTGAATTACTTCAGATCTAATTTTTTTTCCTAATTTTTTTATTTTTTCATTAGAATTATGATCGTTTTCATCCCCCATATTCTTTGTAACTCTTTTCCAAAATGCTTTTCCAGGAAATTGATTAAAATCAATTTTCTTTTTAAAAGTTGATAAAAAGGAAACTTTTTTTTTCAGATACAGTCTTGGATACCAAATTCTTTGTTGTTCTTCTAAATAATCTTTAATTGTGAAATTAGTATAATGCCTTACAAGACTATAAGTGGGTGACCAATCCTTTGATATAAAGCAAACATCTGTCACGTCTTTTTTAGTTAAACCATTGCTATAAAGAAGCCAATTAATTGATTTGATCGGGTATCTCTCATCATTTTTTATACGAGAAAACCTTTCTTCACTAACACACCCTGCTATTTTACCGCTTATCATTAAGGCTGCCGTTGAGTTTTGTTCCCAATTTATTCCAATAATTACACTTTTTCTATCTGACATTTATAATCTAGTTTGTAGATTCATAATGGTAATTTCATAGCATTTTTTCCTTTACTGTTCAATAATTGAACGTTATAAATTGGAAAAAACTTGAAAAGACTTAAATTTGTTAAATAATAAAACGATATTAATCACGGGTGGCACAGGATCTTTCGGAAGAAAATGTGTTTCAATTTTATTGAAGAAGCATAATCCCAAAAAGATTATAATTTATTCTAGAGATGAATTGAAACAATGGGAAATGTCGCAAATTTTTAATAAGTATGAAAAAAAACTAAGATTTTTTATAGGAGACGTAAGAGACCTCGAAAGGGTCAAGTTGGCAACAAAAAATGTTGATTATATTATTCATGCTGCAGCTTTAAAACACGTTCCTGCTGCAGAGTATAATCCTCAGGAATGCATAAAAACAAATGTGAACGGAGCTGAAAATATAATTACAGCAAGCATTACAAATAAAGTTAAAAAAGTAATTGCCCTTTCCACAGATAAAGCAGTTTCACCTGTAAATCTTTATGGAGCGAGTAAATTGGCAGCAGATAAACTTTTTATATCAGCTAATAATTTAGTTGGTGCTAATGAGCCCACAAGATTTTCAATTGTAAGATATGGAAATGTTATAGGTTCGAGAGGTTCTGTTTTGCCTTTTTTTAAAAAATATTTGAAAGAAAAAAAAAATTATTTTCCAATAACCAACAAGGAAATGACCAGATTCTGGATCTCACTCGATCAAGGAGTTAAGTTTGTTTTGGATATGTTTGCTAAAGCAAAAGGCGGTGAAATATTTATACCCAAAATGCCATCTATTAAAATAATAGATTTAGCAAAATCTCTTAACAATAAATTTAAGTTAAAAATTATTGGTATTAGACCTGGAGAAAAGATACATGAGTCTCTATGCATAAAAGAAGAGTCAAATCACACATACGAATTTAAAAATTACTTTATGATTTCACCATCTATTTCTTTTTATAAATTTAAAGTACCAACTCAAAATGGAAAAAAAGTGAAAAAAGATTTTGAATATAATTCTGGCAATAATAAAGATTTTTTGAATTTAAAAGAAATAAAAAAATTATTAGCTTAAAAAATTTAGATGTTAAAAAGTAAATTAATTTTGGGCTCAGCAAATTTTGGGTCGTATTACGGATTAAATAAAAATTTATTAGTAAAAAAAAAAGAGATTAAAAAAATTTTAAAATTTTGTAAAAATAATGGAGTTGGAATTATAGATACAGCTTTTCTTTATCGAAATTCGGAAAAGATAATCGGTACTTTTACAAATGGAGGCTATAAAGTTATTACCAAATTACCCAGAATAAAAAAAAATAAAGATTTAAATAGTGAAATATTAAAATTTGTTAAAATTTCACTGAAAAGATTAAAAATGAAAAAAATTCACGGACTATTAATTCATGACACAAAAAACTTTTTTTCGTTAAATTCCAAGAAATACGTAGTTTCATTAAATAGTTTAAAAAAAAAGGGAATAGTTAAAAAAATAGGTTTTTCAATTTATCATCCTGCGGAGGTTAAAAAAATCTTAAAAGTAATTAAGCCAGACATAATTCAATTACCTTATAACATAATTGACCGTAGGTTTGAAAAAGACGGTCTTTTAAATAAATTAAAAAAAAAAAAAATAGAAATTCATGCAAGATCAGTTTTTTTACAAGGACTTTTGTTAAATAAATCCAGTAAGTTGCCTAGGTTTTTTTATAAGTGGAAACACCTTTTTAGTCTTAGGGATGACTTCATAAAAAAAAATAATTTAAACTATATGGATTTAGCCCTAGGTTTTGTGAAAAAAAACAAAAAAATTAATAAAATCATAATAGGCATCAACTCTATCAACCAGCTAAAAGAGATATTAAAGTCAAAAAAAATTCTAAAAAAATATCCCAATTTACAAAGCATAGATCAAAATTTAATAATTCCCTACAAATGGGCGATAAAATGAAGCAAAAATTAACGCTTGTTCTAGCCTGCAGAAATAGTGGGAAGAGATTATATGGAAAACCACTTCAAATTTTAGATGAAAAAAAAAATATTTCGGTAATAGAATTTATTATTTCAAAAGCAAAAAAATATAAATTTGTTAAATCTATCGTTCTAGCCATAGCTTCAGGTAAGCAGAATAATATCTATGAAGAGATAGCAAAAAAAAATAAAATAAAATATACATTTGGTAGTGAACAGGATGTTTTGCAGAGATTAATAATTAGTGGCAAGAAAACACAAGCATCGGATGTTCTAAGAATCACACCCGAGTCACCTTTTACCTATTGGGAAAAATTACACGATATTTGGACTGAGCACAAAAAAAATAAATATGACGCCAGTTTTCTAGACAATATAATTGACGGTTGTGGATTTGAAATTTTAAATTTAAAAATACTGAAAAAAATACATTCCAAAACAAGCAAATTAGAGAAAGAACATTGTACACTTTATTTAAGAAAAAATTACAAAAAATTCAATATTAAAAGATTCTTTCCTGAAAAAAGTCTAAGAAGATTTGATATGAGACTTACAATAGATTATCCAGAAGATTTAATATTATGCAGATATATATTTAATAATTATAAAAATATTTATAATTATGATCTATTCAAAATAATAAAACTTTTAGAAAGAAATAAAGCATCGCTTAAATTAGTGAAAAAATATGTTAGAAAAGGATATAAAAGTATGTACAGGTGGGGAAAATGAAATTTAAAAATGGTCAAAAACTTTGGGTAAAAGCAAAAAAAATTATTCCCGGAGGTAGTATGCTTTTCTCAAAAAGATCAGAACTTTTTTTGCCTAAATTTTGGCCGGCATATTTTAAAAAATCAAAAGGATGTGAAATTTGGGATCTTAAAGGAAATAAATTTACCGACGTTTCCTTAATGGGTGTTGGCACTAATATTTTAGGATATGGAAATAAAAAAGTAGATAATGCTGTTAAAAAAATTATTAAATTGGGAAACATGTCTACTCTTAATTGCCCTGAAGAAGTTATGTTAGCAGAAGAAATGATAAAGTTAAATAAATGGTCTGATGCAGTAAGATTTACAAGAAGCGGAGGAGAAGCTAATAGCGTAGCAATAAGAATAGCTAGAGCAGCATCTAATAAGGAAGGGGTAGCTATTTGCGGTTACCATGGTTGGCATGATTGGTATTTAGCAGCAAAATTGAAAAATAAAAAAAATTTAGATAAACACTTAATGACGGGTTTACTTTCTAAAGGCGTACCCAAACAATTAAAGAATACTACTTATACTTTCGAATACAACAATATTAATCAACTTGAAAATTTACTTAAAACAAAAAAAAACATTGGGACAATTAAACTTGAAGTATCGAGAAATTTTTTACCAATAAACAATTTTTTAATTAAAGTAAAAAATTTGTCAAAAAAATACAATAAAATTTTAATTTTTGATGAATGTAGTTCTGGTTTTAGAGAGTGCCTAGGAGGCTTGCATAAGAAATACAAAGTAAATCCAGATATAGCGATTTACGGCAAAGCCTTGGGCAATGGTTACGCTATAAATGCAATAGTAGGAAAAAAACAAGTCATGAAATTTTGTGAAAAAACTTTTATAAGCAGCACTTTTTGGACTGAACGAATAGGACCTAGTGCAGCACTAGCCACACTAGAGGAAATGAAAAAGCAAAAATCGTGGATTTATATAACTAAAATGGGAAATTTCATTAAGAATCGATGGAGAGAAATGTCGAATAAATATGAATTAGAGATTGAAATACAAGGACTTGATTCCATGGCAAATTTTTATTTTAAATCCAAGTCTAATCAAATTTTAAAAACTTTTATAACTCAGGAAATGCTTAAAAGAGGCTATTTAGCAACCAATTCAATATACGTTTCTACAGCTCATAGTGAAAAAATAATTATAAAATACCTTAAAGAGCTAGAAAAAATTTTTAAATTTATTTCTATTAATAAAAATAAGAAAAATTATATAAAATCTTTAATTAAAGGCAATATTAGCCAAAGCGGCTTTGTAAGATTGAATTAAAATAAATGAAAACAATTAAAATAGGAAATAAGAAGATAGGAGAAAATTTCCCCACTTATTTTATTGCTGACGTAGGAGCAAACCATGATGGTAGTTTATCTAGAGCTAAAAAATTAATTAGACTTGCAAAAAAAGCTGGAGCTGATGCTGTAAAATTTCAGCATTTTAAAGCAGAAACCATAGTTAGTGATTTTGGTTTTAAAAATTTGAGATCTAAATTATCTCATCAAAGCAAGTGGAAAAAGTCGGTTTTTCAAGTTTACAAAGAAGCCTCTTTGCCAAACGAGTGGACAAAAAAGTTGAAAAAATATTCTGACGAAAATAAAATTGAATTTATGACAAGTCCATACGATATGAAAATTGTTGACGAAATTAATCCATACGTAAGGGCAATAAAAATTGGCTCAGGAGATATCACTTGGATAGATATTATTAAAAAAATTTCAAAGAAAAAAAAACCTGTGCTTTTAGCTACTGGAGCGTCAAATTTCCAAGACGTTAAGAGAGCAGTAAAAGAAATATTAAAATTTAATAAAAAAATTGTAATTATGCAATGTAATACAAATTACACTGGAAAAATTGAAAACATCAAACATGTAAACTTAAATGCTTTAAAACTGTTTAGAAAAAATTTTAAGGATAAAATCATTGGATTGAGCGATCATACTCCTGGACACCTATCTGTACTAGCTTCTATAGCATTAGGGGCTAGAGTTATAGAAAAACATTTCACCGATAACAACAAGCGTTCAGGTCCCGACCATCCTTTTGCAATGAACCCCAAAACATGGAGACTGATGATTAAAAGTGCTAGAGCACTCGAACAGTCTTTGGGAGATGGAAATAAGAAAATAGAAAAGAATGAAAATTTAACAAAAATAATTCAACGAAGATGTATTCGAGTTAATCAAAATATAAGAAAAGGTGAAAAAATCACAGAAAACAAACTCACTTACCTAAGACCTTGTCCAAAATTTGCTTTAGCTCCATTCGAAAAAAATAAAATAATTAATAAAATTTCTAAAAAAAATTTGAAAAAACACATGCACATTAAAGTTAGTGATGTACGAAAATAAAAAAAATTTTTTATTAATTATACCTGCTTATCAAGAAGAAAAAAACATTTCCAAGGTTGTTAAAAATCTTAAAGGAATTGGTGACATATTAGTCATAGATGATGGATCGTCAGATCAAACTTTAAAAAAAGCTAAAATTGCAGGCGCAAAGACCATAAGAAATTTGAAAAATAAAGGTTATGATTTCTCGATTAAAAAAGGCTTATTTTTTGGAGCTAATAAAAAATATAAATTCTTAATAACAGTCGACGCTGATGGACAACATAAAAAAAAATCCATTAAAAAAATAAAAAAAAAGATTTTAAATGATTACGATATAGTGTGTGGAAAAAGAAATATTTATAATCGTTTTTCTGAGCATATATTTTGTTTGTTATTTAAAATAATTTGGAAAGTGGATGATCCATTATGCGGTCTTAAAGCTTATAAAAAAAAAATTATAGATAAAATAAATTTAAATTATAATCTAGATACAGTTGGAACTGATGTAATAACTTCTGCATTAGATAAAAAAGCTCGAATTTATGAAATGGACATTCAGATATCTAGAAGAAAAAACACTTCAACATTTGGCTTCGGACTAATGGGTGAACTCAAGATACTTAAAGGTTTAATTTTACTAATATATTCAAGGTTATCTAAAAATTAATAACGAATTTATTGACAGTTCAAAAGTTGAACGGTATCATGTTCAAAAATTGAATCCATTATGAAAAAAGACTTTTTAGACGTACTTAGAAGTATAGACAAAAACTCAGAATCTACTCAAAGGCAAATGGCTAAAGATTTAGGTTTTAGTATAGGAAAAATAAATTATTGTTTGAAAAAACTCCAAGAAAAAGGCTTCATAAAGATGAAAAGCTTTCAAAAAAATCCAAATAAATTTAATTATATTTATGTCCTAACTCCAAGAGGGGTAAAAGAGAAAGTCAAATTAACAATTAATTTCATGAAAAGGATCATGAACGAGTATGATGAATTACGACAAGACCTCAAAAAAGAAAAAAAATGACTCGAATAAAAAAATTATTTTTTATTATAATAAAAATAATTTCTTTTAAAATAAAAATTAGTTTTAGAGCGCCTAAACAATCAAAGATAGCTGTATTTGATAAAATTTCTTTTATTGACATGAAATATATCCTTGACGGAGAAGACTATTTTATTCTTGAGTCAAGATTCGATCAAATAAGCACAATATATTTAAATTATAAAATTTTTTCTGGTTTATTAAAAAATAAATACAAAAATATATTCACAAGTTATATTGTTGAAATAATCAATATAGTTAAGCCAAATCTAATTATAACTTTTTCGGATAACTCATTTAAGTTTTCACTCATAAATAAAATTTTCCAAAATAAAATAAGAACAATGGCAATTCAAAATGGAACCAGATATGAATTTGATTTAAATAATCATCTAGAAAAATTTTCGAAGAAAAATAATAATAAACTTTTTTTTTATGATATTTACTTATCCATTGGTGAACACGAAATAGATCAATTAAAAAATTTTAAAATTCCGTTTTCTAATTGTGTGCCCATAGGAAGCCTAAGGCTATCTAATGCTTTAAAGTATTTTGAAGAGAATAAAGTTAGTATCAAAAAAAATTATTACGATATTTGCTTAATATCTGATGCTGTAAATAATTTTGATAAAAGATATAAAATTCCTGACGCTGAAGTAAAATTTTTTACAATGACAAAAAATGTTTTAAAATTTTCAAGAGAAAACAATTTAAAATTAATAGTTTGTTTAAAAAGAGCAGAGAAGAAAAATCTTGATATTGAATTATCAAACTACTCAAAATATCTCACAAATGACGAATTAAATTATTTAAAAAAAAATGTATCCATCAGGTCTATGTCAAATAAATTAGATTATTATAAATCTTATCTTAACATGATGGAAAGTAAATTAACTATCGCTTGTTATTCAACTATGTTAAGGGAAAATATTGCTTTAGGAAAAAAAACTTTAAGCTATAACTTAATACCTACTAATAATTTTAATTTTATTTCAAATAACATTTGTACACTAAAGAACTCGAATTATGAAGAATTTTCAGAAAGAGTGAAATTACTTTTAAATATGCCTGATGATTTTTTTGTAAATAAATTGGGAAGTGAAAATTCTAAAATTATTTATAAAAATAAATCTGTATCTACCATTTCTTTAATAAAAAAATATATGGAAAAAATAAATGAAAATCCAAAATATAATTTTAATTCTTAAAAAACTTAAAAATAAAGGTGCAGTCGCAATTAAACAATCCTTCGAAGACGAAGGTGCAAGTTTTGAGGAAATAAAACTCATGAAAAAAATTGTAAAAAAGGTTGGTTTAAAACACAATATTAAAATTGGGGGCTGTGAGGCTAAAAATGATATTAATTTTTGTTCCAATCTCAAAGTTGATGGGATTGTAGCCCCAATGGTAGAAAGCAGGTATGCTCTAGACAAGTTTTTTCAATCTATACCGCAAAATAATTTGTCGAAATTATATGTAAATATCGAAACAATTTCTGCTTTAAAAAATTTAAGAAAAATATTTACATCAAAATATATAGACAGGCTGTACGGAATAATATTTGGAAGATCTGATATAGTTGGATCTTTGGGTTTAAAAAAAAAGGATGTTAATTCTAAAAAAATAACTAAATTGTTGTTAAAATCTATTAAATTTGTAAAAAAAAAAAAATAAGAAACTTGTCATTAAAGTTGGCGGATCTGTAACCCTAAATTCGAAAACAGTATTTGAGTATTTATTTAAAAAGAATTTAATAGACAGTACAGAAACTAGAAATATAGAAATCCAAGTAAACAAAAAAAGTTTAGATAATTTTAAAGAACTAATTATTTTGGCATTTGAGTTTGAGGTAGCATGGATAAAATATAAATTGAAAAACAAGTTTTTTGACCTCAAATCTTCAGAAAGAAAATTTTTTAATAGAAGAATTATAGAGATAAATAAAAGAATAAAATTAATTTAAAATTAAATTTATTGATGAATATAGCAAAAAAATTTTTTTTATTACTATCAAACAAACAAAAAAAGTATTTATCAATTTTGGTTTTTTTACTTATTTTTTCTACTTTCTTTGAATTAATAGGTTTGAGTACAATACTTATTTTTTTAAACTCTATTTTTGGAGAAATATCACAAGATTATTTTTTTTTAAATAATTTATCAAATAAATTTGATATTTCTAAATATTTAAATAATCACAGTCTATTGTTGATTGCATTAATAGTAATATTTAGTTTTAAATTTTTTTTTATAAGTTTGACTAATTGGTTTGAATCTAGTTTTGTTTCAAATTTTCAAAAAAATTTATCTGATAGATTGTTTAAAAATTTAATTTTAAGTAAAGTTTCTACCTTATTAAATAGAAACAGCGCATTATATTTAAGAAATTTTACAACTGAGGTAAGGCAAGTAAATATATTTTATGACTCTGTTATAAAGATTTTTATTGAGTTTTTTTTAGTTCTAGCAATTGTTATTTTTTTATTATTTTTTAGTTTTAAAATAACTCTTTTTTCACTTTCCTTTTTGTTACTGATTTCAATTATATATTATGCTTTTGTTAAAAGCTTTTTATTTAATAAGGGAAAAGATAGACAGTTATTCGAGGGAAATAAAATTAAAATAATAAATGAGACAATCAGGTCAATAAAGACTATTAAAATTTTATCTAAAGAAAATTTTTTTTTAAATTCCGTATTAAATTTAAATAAAAAATTAGCTAACATATCACTCAAAATTTCATTCTTAAACGCTTTCCCCAAGAACTTATTTGAGCTACTTTTAATAATAGGTATAGTAACAATTTTTTATTATTTAATAAGCTTAGGTTATGAGTTAAATAAAATTATCAAAATTCTAACTATTTATGTGATTGCATCTGTCAGGATAATACCATCGCTAAATAGAGTTCTAAGCAAATTTCAATTATTAAAATTTACATTACCCGCGTTTAATAAAATTTTTGTAGAGACAAACAAAAATGTTTCTACCGAATTAATAACCAAAAGCCATTTAAAAAATAAAATTACCTTTAAAAAAAAAATGTCAATTTTAATAGATAAGTACTCGTTTAATGAGAAGCAAAATTTTAAACTCCAAAAAATTGATATTAAAATAAATAAAGGACAATGTATTGGAATTTTCGGCAAAAGTGGTGCGGGGAAAAGCACTTTGTTAGATATAATTTGTGGTTTTATTATTTCAAAAAAAATAAAAATAGAATGTGATGGCATTAACATAAACGAAAACATTAAAAGTTGGCAATCAAATATAGGTTATATCCCACAAAATGTTCCAATTTTAAATAATAATTTAAGAACCAACTTGATATTTGGATCTAATGATAAAAAAATAACAGATCTATTTTTAAATAGTATTTTAAAAAAAGTAAACCTATCTAGTTTTTTGAGAAAAAGAAAAATTGGCTTAAATAATTTGATTAATGAACAAGGTCTTAATATTTCTGGAGGGGAAATTCAGAGAATTGGAATAGCTAGAGCATTAGTAATTAAACCAGAATTAATTGTTATGGATGAACCAACCAGCGCTTTAGATTCAATTACTGAAGAAAAAATTCTTAAGGAAATTAAAAAATTAAATAAAACTACAATTATCGTTTCTCATCGGCTAAGTAGTTTTAAAAATTGCAATGCTGTTTACAACTTGGAAGAAAATGGAACCTTAAAAAAAATGGTAAAAAAATTATGGAACTAATTTTATTTAATAAATTTAAATATCTAGATCAAAAAAAACTACCTTCAGAAAAAAAATTGATTTATTTAGCAGAATGGTGCTTAAATAAAGACTACTTATTTAATAAACACAAAAAAAATATTCTAGTCCAAAATAACAAAAGCAATAAATTTAAAAATAATTACAGTGAGATTTATAAAATATATAGTAAGTTTTTGAATAGTTTGTGTAATGCTTTAAATAATTTTCATAATTTAAAATTAAGTCAAAGAAGGTGGGAAATTTTAATTGGAAGATGGCTTTGGTTATACCTAGATAGTATTAAATTTAGGTGGGATTTAGTCGATTTAATTCAAAAAAAAAAATACAAAAAAATTTATTCGTTAGATATTTTAAAAAAAAAATTAATTACTTTGTCCTCTCAGGATATTGCAACGTTATCTCAGAATTCAGAAATATGGAATATAGGCATTTTAAATGAAATTATTTTATTCAGAAAAATAAAGAACTTACATCTGGAACCAAATTATAAGGTTAATAAAGACAAGTTTTTTAAGAGAAATCAAGCGACTCTCAACTATTTAAAGTACATGAGATTAAATAAAGTTAACAAAAAATTATTTTTATATAATTTAGATTTATCACGAAATGAGAAACTTCAAATATTATTAAAGAATCATCAATTTCCAGCTTTGTCTAAAAATAAAAATTATATTATTTCATCAAAAACAAATGATGTTCAAAGATCAAGATTTAAAAAATTATTTAAATTTAAAAATAGAAAAAATAATATGCTTGCATTTATGTATAATTTGTTACCGAATGTTTTTCCGGGTATATATTTAGAACACTATAAAAATTTAGATGAGATATCCTATAAAAATAATTGGCCAAAAAATCCAAAATTAATTTTAAGTTCTTTCGGCCATTATGTTGATGAAATTTTTAAATTCTATTTAAGTAGAAGCGTTTCACAGGGATCTAAATATTTAATTTTCCAACACGGAGCAGCTGGAATGTATAAAAATCATATAGGACAATTTTTTGAAGAGAGAATTTGTGATTACTATTTTACATGGGGATGGAAAAAATCTAAGAAAAATATTCCATTTTCCTTTACAAAAAAAAATTGCATTAATAAAGAAAAACAAATTTTAAAAAAAAAAAATATTTTAATATTAATTTATCAAATGCCATTGATGCCAATTAAGTCAGCATATGGCAATTCAAATTTTCCAATCCTGAACAAATATTATGGAGAATTTTTAATAAACTTCTTGGGAAGCGTTAATCCAAAAATAAGAAAAAATATTTTTTTGAAAACTTTAAGTTGGTACAAACCATTTGTTCAACTCGACACTATTAAGAAAAAATTTAAAGAGATTAAAATATTAAATTCAACAAAAAAAGTTCACGAAATGAGCAATGATTATTATCTCATAATAGAAACTTATTTATCTACTGCATTTTTAGAGTCTATGCACCAAAACAAACCTACGATAATTTTATTAGATAAAAAAATGACAAATTTAGATCTAGATGCTGAAAAATTATTTAATAAACTTAAGAACGTTAATATTTGTTTTACAAATTTAAAAAAAGCAGCTCTGTTTATATCTAATAATAAACTCAATTTAGAAAAATGGTGGAAAAGTGATAAACTACAAGAAATTAGGAGAGAATTTTGTAATAAATATGCACGGAATACAGAGAATAGAATAAACCTACTTTTAAACAAACTTAATAAAATAATTTATGAAAAGTAAAAAAAATATATTAATTGTTGGAGCAACTGGATTTATTGGCTATTGGCTTGCAAAAAAATGTATTAGTAAAAACTTTAAAGTATTTAGCATTTCAAATCATAAGCCAAAAAAAATAAGATTTATTAAAAAAGTAAAATATATATTATGCGATATTACAAATAAAAAAGAATTATTAAAAAAATTTCCAAAAAAATTGGATTATGTTGTCAACTTAGGTGGATATGTAAATCACAAAGAAAAAATTAAGACTTTTAAAAGTCATTATTTAGGTTGTAAAAACCTTGTTGATATTTGTAAAAAAATCAAAATTCATACTTTTATACAAATGGGAAGTAGTGGTGAGTACACAAATTCAAAATCACCTCACTATGAAAGACTTGGTAAAGTTTACCCTTCCTCCGGTTACAATCTAGCAAAATATTTATCTACAAAATATATTTTGCAAAATTATAAAAAAATAAGATTTCCGGGAATTGTTCTTAGACTTTATCAAGCTTATGGTCCAAAACAGGACATTAATAGATTAATCCCAATCGTAATCAATTCTTGTATAGACAGAAAAAAATTTCCATGTTCTACCGGAAATCAATTTAGAGATTTTATTTACATCGATGACTTAATTAATTTGATAATGAGATGTTTCACAACTAAGCACTATGGACAAATTTTTAATGTAGGTTCAGGAAAACCAAAAAAAATAAAATATATAATTAATTATATAAATAAAAAACTTAAAGGGGGTACACCAGAATATGGAAAAATCAAACTACGAAAAGAAGAAAAAAAATATATTTACCCAAGCATCGAAAAAGCTAAAAAATATCTAAATTGGAAACCATCTACAAATTTTTTAAAAGGTTTAAGCAAAACTATCAAGTATTATCAGACAGAAAAAAAGAGAAAAAAAAACAAAAAAATTATTGCAGTCATTCCGGTGAGAAAAAACTCTCAGAGAGTAAAAAATAAAAACTTAAAAAAATTTGGCCAAAAAAATTTGTTATATTATAAAATTCAGCAATTAAAGAGAATAGAGTCAATCGATAAGATTATTGTTAACACTGACTCTGAAAAAGCAATCGAAATTGCAAAAAAATTAAATGTTGATTATTGGAAAAGAGAAAAATTTTATGCAAGTTCCGCTTGTAAAAATAGTGATTTTTGGAAACATATTGGACAAACAACAGATGGAGAATTTGTTTTATTTACAAACTGCACTTCTCCATTAATTAAAGATGAAACAATTAAAAATATTATAACTTTTTTTAAAAATAATAAAAAAAAATACGATAGTGTCAATACGGCATCAACCTTAAAACAATTTATGTATAAAAATAATAGACCTTTTAACTTCGATCCCTCTAAGGCGCCTAATTCTCAAAATCTACCAGATATTTTATCTTTAAGTTTTGGCGTTAGCTTATTATCAAGATTAAATATGATAAAAAATAAATCAATAATTGGACTAAGGCCTTATTTATATAGACTTAATGATTTAGAGAGTGTGGATATTGATACAGAAATAGATTTCAAATTTGCTGAATTTTTATTTAACAATCAAACAAAGAACAAATGAAAAAAAAAATATTAGTTACCGGAGGGGCTGGTTTTATTGGTTCCCATCTTACTGAGAAACTTATTAATTTAGGTTATAATGTACTTGTTGTCGATAATTTAAAAACTATTGGGGGGATAAAATATATAAATCCGAAATGTAAATTTTTAAAGGGCGATATAACCTCTGAAAAAACTATTAATAAAATTGCTAGCTGGAAACCAGAAGCCATTTATCATTTGGCTGCACAATCAGCTGGAGAAAGTTCATATGACGATCCAAAATATGATTATTTATCAAATGGTTTTGGAACTTATCATCTTGCAAAATTAGCAAAAAAAATAAAAGTTAAAAATTTTATATATACTAGTTCAGTCGCAGTTTACGGATCTAATCCTAAAAGGGTAATAAACGAAAAATCTGAAATAAAACCTGATTCAATATATGGGATAACAAAATATGTTGGCGAAATGTTTATAAGACAAATTTTAGGTAAAACGAAAACTAAAACTCTTATCCTAAGACTTTTTAATACATTTGGGCCAGGAGAAGACTTAAACTTCCCAAAGAAAGGCCAGATAAAAATATATTGCTCTTATGTCTGGAAAAAAAAACCAATTATAGTTAAAGGTTCATTAAAAAGATTTAGAAATTTTCATTATATAGATGATGTAATTGAAATTTTATTAAGAAGCTTAAATAATAAAAAACTAAGAAGTCATGAATTAATTAATTTGTGTAGCGGAAAAAAAATACTAGTCAATCAAGCGATACAAGCCATTATAAAGATTAAAAGGTTGAAGAAGTATAAAATTATTCAATCAAAAGATACGCCAGGTGATTCTTTTGGATATAACGGATCAAATAAAAAACTATTTAAAAGATTCAAAAAATTCAAATTTAGATCATTAGAAAAAGGATTAATCGATTTTTTTAGATGGATTGATTTAGTACCACAAAAAAAAGATTTAAAAAATTATCATCCATTAAGAATGAAAATTATAAATGACAAAACACCTTAAAAATTGGGATAAAACAAAGCACCTTTTCCTTAATTGGCTATCAAACTGTCAAATAAAGTATGTTTTTATACAAAATTTTAAATACGAAAATCTTTCTCTCTGGTGGATAAATAATCTAACTTTTAAGGACAGTATGTTAGATAATTCATGGTATAAAAATCTTTATCATCATACAAATAACTTTAAAAACCAAAAAATAGTCAAACTAAATAAATTTCGGTTTTTTAGCTTGATAAAAAAATTCTTTTTTACCCTGTTATTTACAATTTTATGTAAATTAACTTTTAAAAAAGAAAAGCAAAAAAAAAAAACTACTAATTGTTTTCTATCATTCGAAAGAAATATTGCTCCATATAAAAAAATTCATGTTGAAAGACAATATGGTTCATTTCAATTTCAAAATAAAAAAGACTCTAGATTTTTAATTTATTTAATTCCAAATTTAAAAACTTTGTTAAATTTAAAAAAAAAAAATAGAAATTTTTCTTCAATGAATTTCAGTTTTTCAATATTAAATAGATATGTTTCGATATTTGATATTTTTAGCATATACCTTTTTACCTTATTTTCATATTTAAAATTAAAAATTTTTTTTAACAAAGATAATTATTTTTTTATTGAAAACGTAAATTGTTCCCAAATTTTAAAAAATTTATTAGAAAGTTCTTTTTCAGGAAAAATACAAGATGAATTAATATACGGTTTGGCTTTAAGAAGATTTCTTAATGATTATAAATGCTCTAGATTTTTTAATTATTGTGAGTTTTTCAATTTTTCAAAATCCTTTTATTATTTTGCAAAAACATCAAGAAATAAAATAAAAATTATTACAATTAATCATTTTCCATATGATAAAAATAACCTTTTCTTTTCATTACATAAAAGAGATTTTTCTCACAAAAAAGATTTTCTAAAGTATTCTCCTAAACCTGATATTTTCCTGACACAAGGAGAGCTATATAAAAAATATTTAACTAAAATATTTTGTTCAAAAAAAAATATTTATGCAATTGGATCTCTTAAGAGTGAACTAAATCAGTTTTCAGTCAAAAAAGAAAAGCCTAAGAAAATTATAAATTATAAAAAATTAAAAAAGAAAATAATCTCTATTTTTCTTAGTTCTAATAGTCATATTAATATTATTGATCAATTAAGATTTGTTGATTTAACAAACTTTTACTTAATTATAAGGCCACATCCTTTTCTTAAAGATATAAAACAAAAAATTATTAATGAGTTTACTGTAAAATTGAATTTAAATGTTGATACTGCTGAAAATTTAACAAGTAAAGACGTTATGAGGTTAAGTCACTTTATTATTTGTGACGATTCTTCCTCAACTATTGATGCAATCCTTTTTAAAAAAAAAATAACTAAAATATTTAGAATAATATCCAATATAGAGCCGCCAAATTTCTCAGAAGAGCAGGGGATTCCTATTTTGGGATCTAAAAAAGAAATAGAAAATTTTTTAAATAAAAAAAAATATATAAAACAAACTAATAAAAAAAAAATCATAAAAGACTTTTTTTTTAAAAATGATTATAAAGCTAGTGACAGGTTAACAAAATTGATAATGAAAGGAAAAATCTAATTACATGAGTGACCGTTCAAAAAAAATAAAAGATATGATACCTCAGATGAAATTTTATGACTCCATGCAACCAAAATGGAGACCGTATTTAATGTTTAATCATTTTTCTAATATCAGATCTAAATTTTGTAATACAGATATTTATGGTTTGAGGTTTAACAGTCTAAAAAAAAATTCAAAAAATAAAAAAATTTCGATATTAAATGCAGGAAAAGGAAAAAAGAATATAGGAGTTATCTTAGGAAACTCCACTGCTTTTGGTGAGGGTTCATCAACTGACAGCAATACAATATCTAGTATATTAAGTAAAATTTCAAAATTCCATTTTTATAACTTTTGTGGAAGAGGATATTCAGGCTACCAAGAATTGATGAATTTCTTCTTGTTATATCATAAAATCAAAAACTTAAAAAAAGTTGTAGTAATTTCCGGACTAAATGATTCTATTTTACCTTTTTATGTAGATAATTTTGATGATTATAACACTCCAACCTATGGTTATAATCTATTTAATGTTGCCATGAGCAGCATAGTTACGGGATGGAAAAAAAAAGCACTAAAATATTTACTACATCCATTTTTTGGCAATAAAGTTAATTTTCAAGCATTAAATCGAATTAATTTTTTGGATCAAATGAAAGTAAATAAAAATACGAATATTCTTAAAGTTAATTCAAAAAAGAATTTAATAGAGTCATATAAAGATATAATAGAAAGGAATTTCTTCCTATTATCTAAACTAGAAGAATCTAAAAAAATTAAAATTTATTTTATGTTACAGCCCGTTGGATCTTGGTGTCAAAAACAATTGACCCTAGAAGAAAAAATTTTATTTTCTGAGGAAAATAAAAATTTAACACTTAAAAAAATATACCAACATGTAGATAAAAAGAAATATAAAATAGTTAGAAAAATTATTAAAGATAAATCTAGAAAATTTAAAATAAAATTTATAGATTTAAATCAAATTTTCAGTGAAAAAAAATATGCAAAGGAATGGTTCTTTCTTAGCAGATTTCATATTAATGATAATTGCAACAGGCATATTGCCAAGATAATTAAAAAAACTATTAAATGAAAAAACTATATAGAAAATTGTTCAATTTTTTTTATCCTTATCTTAAGGGAAGTCAATTGTATATTATAAATAAAAAAAAAAACATCATCTTGCATATACCAAAAAAAAATAATGATATGAAAGATGATAAAATTTGTAAACGTATATTTGAGTCTTTTAAAAAAATGAAAATTAATGACATAAAGAAGTCCGATGTTTCCCCATCATCTCAATGGCAAAAACACATTGACAAAGATTTTTATCCGTTAAAAGAATCTTTAAAGGAAAATAACTTTGCTAAATTTAAAAACTTTCTTAATAACTTTGGAAACTGGAGCAAATATCTAGGTATCGAAGAGCAAACATTGATTAAAAATTATAGTAAAAATTTTATTTTAAGAAAATATTTAAAAGATCATGTTTTTTTGAGTCAATTAAAGTTATGGAATTATTTTAACGCAAATAGAAAAAAAATATCCTATTTACAAACTCCTAAATTTGGTAATCAAATAGGTGCAATCTTCGAAAATAAATATTTTACAACATTAGCAAGTTTTTCGAATGAGATAATTGCAAGTAATTTAAGTGATATAATAAAAAGTTTAAATAGGCCTGTCGTTGCAGAATTAGGCGCTGGTTATGGTCAATTGGCTTATTTCTTACTTAATAAAAAAAAATCATGTTTTATTGATATTGATATTCCAGAAACACTTTGCTTAGCAGCATATTACTTGATGAAATGTTTCCCGAATAAAAAAGTTTTTTTATATGGTGAAAATAAACTTCCAGAAAATTTCACAAAAAAATATGACTTAGTATTTTTGCCATCATATTTACATAAAAAGTTAAAAAAAAATTCAGTAGACTTATTTATTAATAAAAATAGTTTGGGAGAAATGTATCCAAATACAATTAATGCTTATTTTAAAAGCATAAACAAATCCACAAAATATTTTTTTCATATGAATCACCATATTTATAGAAATCAATTTGATGGAGTAAAAAAAGGTTTGTTGTCAGAAGAATATCCTATAAGTAAAGATTTTAAATTAATAAGTAAATATCCAGACTTTTTACATCTAATATGGATAGACGGAAAACTTAGATTGGAAAATGATATCTTTTGTTATTTGTACGTAAAAAAAAAATTTTAATATGAAAGTAATTATTTTAGCAGGTGGATTAGGAACAAGAATTAAAGAATTCACAAAAACTATACCTAAACCAATGATAAAGGTGTTAAATAAACCTTTGATTGTTCATATAATGAGTCATTATTTAAAGTATGGTTTCAACGATTTTATTGTAGCGGCCGGCTATAAAAAAGATGTAATCAAAAAATATTTTAACGCGTCAAAAAAAAAAAATTCTGATTACACACATGTTATTAACAAAAAAAAATGTAATATTAAAGTTGTTGATACCGGCAATAATACAATGACCGGTGGAAGATTAAAAAGACTAAAAAAATTTTTAGTTAATAATAAAGATTTTATGTTCACGTATGGAGACGGTATTTCTAATGTTAATTTAAATAAATTAGTCAAATCTCATAAAAAAAATAAAAAAATTGTATCGGTAACCGCAGTTAGACCACCTGCGCGTTTTGGTGAAATAGTTATTAAAAAAAACTTAGTGATATCCTTCAAAGAAAAACCCCAAGTTCAAAAAGGTTGGATTAATGGGGGTTTTTTTATAGCTAATTCAAATTTTTTAAATTTTATTAGAGGAGATAAAGAAATATTAGAAAAAAAACCATTAGAGACCGTAAGTAAAAAAAGACAATTAAATGCATTTCAACACAAAGGTTTTTGGAAATGTATGGATACAATTAGAGATAAAGAGGTACTCACAAAAATATTAAAAAAAAAAAATTTTTTTTATGATTAAAATAAAAGAAAAGAAAGTTGCAATATTTGTAGATAGCAGAAAAGAGTCAGGTGGAGAATATCAGCACTTACTATATACTATAGATAATATAAAGAAAAATAATAAAGATAAAATTAAATTTATTATTGTATGTCCATCAAAAAAACTTAATTTTAATTTAGAAAATGAAGATATAGAGGTAAAATATTTTTCTCTCAATATTTTTCAAAGATATATTTGTTATTTAAGAAATAATCACTCTTTGTTTAGCAGAATTAAAAAATTTTTATTTTTTTCAAACAAATTTGAAATTTTTTTAAAAAAAAATAATATTGATTTAATTTATTTTACAAGTCCTTCTCAATACTCTTTATATTTAGAAAAAACAAAATTTTTCATAACTATCCCTGATGTGGACCACCGCGAACATTTAGAATTTCCTGAAGTTGTAGATGAAAATGAATTTAATAGAAAGAATGAAATTTTCTCAAAGTCTTTAATAAAAGCTCAGGCAATTATTACTAACGCAAACATAATAAAAGAACGTTTAATCAAATATTACAATATATCACCTAGAAGAGTTTATATTATTAGTTTGAGACCAGCCATATCAGTAAGAGATTTTTCTCTGGAAAATGTAAATGAAAAGATTAATAAAGATATAATGATTAAATATAATTTACCCAACAATTATATTTTTTATCCGGCTATGTACCTTCCACATAAAAATCACGTTGCAATTATAGATGCTCTTAAAATTGTAAATAAGAATCAAAATAAGAAAATTAAAGTTGTTTTTACAGGAAGTGATATTGGATATAAATCTGGTTTAGAGAATTATGCAAGGCAAAAAAAGGTGTTTGATGATATACATTTTTTAAATTTTGTTGAAGATAGTGAATTGCCATATATTTATTTAAATTCAAACATGATTGTTTTTCCTGTTTTGATAGGTCCAACATTCACACCAATTTGGGAAGCGTTTAAGATGAAAAAACCTGTAATTTTCTCAAATTTAAGTGGAGTTAAAGATGTTTACAAGGATGGAGTAAATTATGTAGATCCTTTAAATACAGACCAAATTGCAACTGCCATTAAAGAATTGTTTATTGACAGTGCTCATAGAGAAAACTTAATTAAAAAAGGCTCTAAAGTACTTGAAGATATGCAAATTAATGGTGAATATAGTCAAGTCTTTAAAATAATAAAAAATTATAGAGATTTAAAAAAAACATGGGACCCTCTTTAATCTATCATGAGTAAAAAAGCACTAATCACAGGAATTACAGGACAAGATGGCTCTTTGTTAATGGATTTTTTAATTAAAAAAAATTATAAAATTATTGGCATAAAAAGGAGATCATCTTCATTCAATACT
>MDTB01109326.1_pt1 | contig 32430 bp, 27 predicted proteins | sample 811161 | NCBI WGS metagenome assembly MDTB01 (sample SAMN05326650, study PRJNA326480) | marine metagenome | isolation source: seawater | place: Mediterranean Sea | collected 2009 | reverse complement strand
CGGTCATCAGGCGATAGCGGCCCTTGGGCATTTGCGGTGCGTCTTTAAGCCCCCAGCTTGGCGTATAACCAATGCCCAGATAAGATTGGCCCAATTCGCCCGCGACAGTGCGTACTTCGGCTAAATGCTTGTTCACCTCGGCGCAGGTCTGGTGGATATTCGCCAGCGGCGCGCCAGATAATTCTAACTGCCCGCCCGGTTCAAGGGTTACCGAGCCGCCACCGGCCTCAGCTGACCGCGACAGCCCGACCAGCACATCGCCCTCATATTTGCCCTGCCAGCCAAATCGCATCAGACCTTCGAGCATGGCGCGAATGCCGTCGGGTCCGTCATAGGATAGCGGGGTATGGTCAGCCGTTCGAAACCCGAATTTCTCATGCTCGGTGCCTATGCGCCAATCCTCAGCAGGTTTGCAGCCGGCCTCCATCCAATCTTTGAGTTGGTTGGCATGTTCTAGATATTCAAAATTGGCATCCGCGGCAGGCATGTGTTCTCCTCAGCACGCGCCGAGGCTGCGACGGTGTAAACTATTTTCTAGCCAAATTTGCTGGTTTCGACAAGAAATTGCGCATGCATCTTGCTGGTCACACCTATATCCGGCCAATATCTGGTTAGCTATCGCTTTGCCAATCACCCGCGGCCCACTGAACCAATGTAAGGGCGGCCACGACCGCTGTATCCGTGCGCAAAACGCGCGGCCCGAGGCTAAGCTGCAGTGTTGCAGGCTGGCCAAGCACTGCTTCACGCTCGCTCTCACTAAAGCCGCCTTCCGGCCCGATCAAAACCGCCAGCGCACCTGCCCGAGTGTCTATATGCTCTGAAAGCGCTGACAGGCCAGCGCCCGTTGGCGCTGCTTCATCGCAGAATATGAGCTTTCTTGCGGGATCCCAGCCATCTAGCACTGCATCGAGGCGTTGTGCTGGCACGATATCCGGCACGTTCAGAATACCGCATTGTTCGGCGGCTTCTTGCGCATTTGCCCGCAGCCGGTCAGCATTGAGGCTACCCCCCTGCGTGCGCTCGGTCATGATAGGAACAAGCCGTGAAACCCCCATCTCGGTCGCTTTTTGAGCCAGATAATCGAGCCGCGCGCGTTTAACGGGTGCAACCAACAACCAGATATCAGCTTGACTATCTTGCGGCCGCGTCCGGTGATCGATCGTCAATGACACCTCACGCTTATTGATCTGGGTAATGCGCGCATGCCATTCGCCATCGACACCGTTAAACAAAAGCACACCATAATCCGCATCGGCGCGCAGAACATTACGCAGATAATGTGCCGGATTGCCGGTTAAAATAAGCGTGCTATCAGCTACGAGAGGCTCGTCAACATACAGGCGCTGGACGGATTTGGTTTGACGTGTCATGAATTTATCCCGCATCACAATATCACAAAGCGGCCCTGTTGAGATATATTCGGCGGGATATAACCAGCCAGATATCCCCCGTCGAGCGGAATTTAAGATGAATAATTTGCCCGAAGAAACGCCCCCACCTAAAGATGCGGCAACAAACGCGCCCGTACATGCGCCAGCAGATGCCGCCATAGATAATTGGGTCGCGCGGTATTTGCCCAGGTCGGCTAGGCCCTATGCTGAGTTGGCGCGATTTGACCGGCCGATTGGCGGCTGGCTTTTGTTTTGGCCATGCCTTTGGGGATTGTCGCTTGCCGCCGGACCGCAAAACATTTATCCGCCACTCGAGCTGATATGCCTTTTTTTCATCGGGGCATTTGTCATGCGTGGTGCTGGATGCACATTTAATGACCTTGCTGATCGTGAGATCGATGCGCAAGTTGCCCGTACGGCCGGTCGGCCGCTCCCATCGGGGCGCATTTCGGTCACCCATGCTTGGGTATTTCTTATCGCCCAAGCTTTGGTGGGGTTGATTGTCTTACTGCAGTTTAATGCGCTGACAATCCTGATCGGACTCGCCGCGCTGGTGCCGGTGGCGATTTATCCGTTTATGAAGCGCATCACCTATTGGCCGCAATTATTTCTCGGCATCGCGTTTAACTGGGGCGCGCTTGTGGGCTACACAAGCCTGGCGGGACATATTGACCCTGCCGCGTTCGCGCTTTATGCCGCCGGCATTTTCTGGACGCTGGGCTACGACACGATTTACGCCCACCAAGATCGCGAAGACGACGCACTGGTCGGGGTGAAAAGCAGCGCCCTAAAACTTGGGCGCAAAACAGCTCCCGCCGTCTTGTTGTTCTATGTCGCCGCCCTTGCCTGCCTCGCGATCGCGGGCTTTTTAAGCGATGTCAGAGTTTTGTTCTGGCCGGGGCTGGTAATTGCCGCTTGGCACTTATTAATGCAGGTTTACCAGTTGGACATTGACGATCCGGCGCAATGTTTGCGGATTTTCCGACGTAATCGCGATACCGGCTTTATTATTGCATCGGCTTATATCCTAGGCATCTTCTAGCTTTCTTGTGCGTTTTCAACACCGAGCGGTGGGTAAGGGGTGAAACCGCGCCCAAATTACCTTATATTAAGAACAACAAAGGAGCGAACATGGCCCAAGCACCAGTGTTGCGGGTGCCCGCAACCGATTTGTTAGACCGCGAAACCCTCGCCGAATTGCGACAACGCTCGTCGCTCATGGGCTTGGCACTGATTTTTCATGCCTGGATCATCATCGTCAGCGCCATGGCGCTGTTCTTCTTTTTTCCAAATCCGGTTACATTCATCCTCGCCGTCATGCTCATTGGTGCCCGACAGCTAGGTTTGGCGATCTTGATGCATGATGCGGCGCATAATGCGTTGATGCCGAACAATAAACTAAATGATATTGTCAGCGATATGTTCTGCGCGTTCCCGCTTCTTGCCAGAACAGTGCCCTATCGTCGCTACCACCTACAACACCATATGCGCACCCAACAGGAAGATGACCCTGACCTAATTTTGTCGGCTCCGTTCCCGATCACACGCAAAAGTTTCATCCGTAAAATGATCCGCGACCTTACCGGACAGACGGCCTACCAACAGCGCAAGGCGCAATTCAAAAACGCGCTGGACAGCAAAGGTCTGCCGCTTAAGGCCAGAGGCATGTTTTTCTGGTCGCGGCTTGGTCCGGCCATCATCGCCAATCTGGTAATATTTGGCTTGTGCGCGGCGCTGTTTCACTGGAGCTTCTATCTTATGTTTTGGCTGCTGCCATTCTTCACCTACCACATGGCCATTACGCGCATTCGCAATATTGCAGAGCATGCCGTTGTGCCTGACAATGATGACCCGTTTCGCAATGCACGTACAACCAAGGCGGGCTGGCTGGCGCGGCTATTTCTTGCACCCTATTGGGTGAATTATCACGTCGAGCATCACCTGCTTATGTATATTCCCTGCTGGCAACTCCCTGCCACGCAAAAAGCGCTGAAGGCGCGCGGCCTCGCCGAACGGATGGAACTGGCGCCGAGCTATTTGAGCGTCTTACGCAAGGCGTGCGCGCGCCATAATGATGAAGATAAACCGGGCAATCTGGCGCATAATGCGCGGCGGCGTGTCGATGGAAATTTTACCGAGGGTTTCACCTCCAAAGCATCCTGACTTTTCGTCCGGCCGCGTTTTGTAAGGAGCGTCTATGTCCGACCGCAATCTTGATTTGGCACAAAAGATTATTGATATGACACTTGCGATGGGCGCTGACAGTGCCGATGCGCTGGTTGGCGAAAGTGCCTCGCTTAGTGTTTCCTGCCGGCTTGGTGTGCTAGAAGACACGGAACGTTCGGAAAGTCGTGACCTTGGCCTGCGGGCTATTATCGGCCAACAGCAGGCTTTTGTTTCCGGCACGGCGGTCGACGCTGATGCGCTGCAACGCCTCGCAGAACGCGCTGTCGAAATGGCAAAAACCACACCGGCAGATCGCTATTGCGGACTGGCACCTGCCGACCAGCTCGCAACCCAATTACCTGCACTCGACCTCGCCGATACGCACGAGCCAAGCGCCGCAGATCTGCAACGCATGGCACACGAGACCGAAGATATCGCGCGCGCCATGGCGGGCATTACAAATTCCGAAGGGGCCGGAGCATCCTGGGGGCGGGGCACCACCGCACTCGTGACCAGTCACGGCTTTGCCGGCAGTTATTCCAGCACTAGTTTTTCCATGAGTTGTAGCGTGGTAGCCGGATCGGGCGATAATATGGAGCGCGATTACGCCGGTCACAGCGCGCGGCATTTTGCTGACCTCGACACACCCGAAGAGATCGGCACACGCACGGGAGAACGCACGCTAGCGCGGCTGAACCCTCGCAAACTCGAAAGCAAAAAAATGCCTATCGTATATGACCCACGCGTGTCGGCGTCTTTGCTTGGGCATTTAGCAGCCGCAATTTCCGGCAGTGCGATTGCGCGCGGCACCTCGTTCCTGCGCGATGCCATGGGCACACAGATCATGGCACCGGCACTCGAGATTATCGACGAACCGCACCGGATGCGGGGCCTGCGTTCGGCGGCATTTGATGGCGAAGGCTTATTGCCGGAGACGCTCAACCTTGTGCAAGACGGCGTTTTGCAAAGCTGGCTGCTCGACACATCCACAGCGCAACAACTGGGCCTTAAAAGCAATGCCCGCGCCGCCCGCGGCGTTGGCGGGCCGCCCTCGCCTTCGGCCACAAATCTATATCTGGCGGCGGGCACAAAAGACGTAGCCAGCCTTTTGCGCGAAATTGGCGACGGGCTTCTCGTCACAGAATTGATCGGCATGGGCGTCAATGGTGCAACCGGCGATTACAGCCGCGGCGCGTCGGGCTTCCGCATTGAAAATGGTGAACTCACTTACCCCGTCAGCGAAGTAACAATCGCCGGCAACCTCAAAGACATGTTCCTGAATATGACGCCAGCCAACGACCTCACCTTCCGACGCGGCGTCAACGCGCCAACCGTTTTGGTAGAAGGCATGACGCTGGCCGGCCTCTAAGATGAACCAGCCACAACATATCATCGACGCTTATCATACCCGCAAATGGCGGTCCTACGGGCTGATTGAGCGCATGTTGCGGACCTATTTACGACCGTATTTGTGGCTACTTGGGCTTAGCGTGCTGGCGAATGTAATCGTTGCCAGCACCACCAGCGCCCTGCCTTGGTTTATTCAACAGGCCATCGACAAAGTGTTTGGCGACCAAGACGAGAGTATGCTGCTGCTCATTCCTATCGGCGTGGTTGCTATTTCCCTGCTCAAAGGCGCGGCCACATATGGGTCGAATGTCATTATGGCGTTTGTGGGACAGCGCACGACCTCCAATTTGCAGCGCGATCTATTTGCCCATCTCGTGCGAGGCGACCTGGCACGGGTCGGGCAGCAACATTCGGGGGAATATATTTCCGTTTTCATGAACGACGCGACGCGCCTGCGCGACACGGTCAACACGGCCATCATCAATATTGTGCGTCATTTACTCACCGTCATCGCACTGACAATTTTTATGTATGTAATTAATGCGCAGCTGGCGCTGATCTACACCATGATTGTTATTCCCTTGGGACTTGTCTTCATGCATCGGCTTGGGCGCGTAACCCGCAAAGCCTCGCGCCAAGGCCTCGAGGAGATCGGCGGCCTGTCGACGCTCATATCTGAGACATTGGGAGGTTTGCGGATTGTTAAAGCATACGGGCAAGAGACCGAGCAGATCACGCGGGCTGGTAGCACCATCGACACGCTGCTGAACTACACCATGCGCTCGATGCGCGCACGCGCCGCGGCAAGTCCGGCGATTGAAATGCTGGCCGGTATTGCGGTCGGCGTTATTATTTTTTACGGCGGCTACCAATCAACGCAAGGCAATCTCACCGCCGGAGAATTTATGGGCTTCATCTCGGCCCTGCTAATGGCCTATCAGCCTTTGCGGGCCGTAGCGAATATGCAAACGGTGTTGCAAGAGGGCGTATCGGCAGGGACGCGCATTTTCGCCATTCTCGATTCCACCGATGAAATAATTAACAAGCCCGACGCGCCAGCACTTGACGTCAAACAAGGGGCCATGACATTTGAGCAGGTTAAATTCGCATATGCAGGCCGCGAAACCCCGGCGCTGGACGGCATTACGCTGGATATACCCGCCGGGCAGACCGTGGCGTTGGTCGGGGCATCAGGGTCGGGCAAGTCAACCCTGCTCAACCTTACATTGCGCTTTTTTGATATCGATAGCGGGCGCATCACAATTGACGGCCAAGACATTCGCGACGTGTCGCTCGACAGCTTGCGGGCGGCAACCGCGTTAGTGACGCAAGATCCGTTTTTGTTCGACGACACAATCGCCAAAAATATTGCCTTCGGTAAAGCCTACGCGACACAAGCCGACATAGAAAATGCCGCGCGCCAAGCCGCTGCGCATGAGTTTATCCGCGACCTGCCGCAGGGTTATGAAACGACTGTTGGCGAGGGTGGCCTCCGGCTTTCCGGGGGGCAAAAACAACGCCTCGCCATTGCCCGAGCTATTTTGAAAGATGCGCCTATTCTCCTATTGGATGAAGCAACTTCAGCCCTCGATACCGTTTCCGAAGCGCAAGTACAAAAGGCACTCGAAAAACTTTTGGAAGGCCGGACCGCTTTAATTATCGCGCACCGTCTGTCCACCGTAATGCACGCCGACCGGATATATGTTCTGGAGCAGGGGCATTTGCGCGAAACCGGCACACATAGCGATCTGCTATCTGCTGGCGGGCTATATGCCGAACTTTATCAGACACAATTTCGCGAGAGCGAAACGTGATGCTTGGCGTGCGGGCCTATCAGGTCGGCGTAACGCTGGTCGCTCCTTTGCTCCCGGTTTTGCTTAAACGGCGGGTGAAATCCGGGCGCGAAGACGCAGCGCGATTTAGCGAAAAAATGGCCCGTAACATGGCACCGCGCCCAGACGGACACCTCATCTGGGTGCATGCCGCATCCGTAGGCGAAACCCGCTCGGTTTTGCCATTGATGGGCGACCTGCTGGCGGCGCATGAAAATAGCCATATTCTGCTGACCACGGGCACGCGCACATCCGCCGGTTTGATCGCGCAGCTTACCCCGGAAAGTTTTGCCAATATTCACCGCCTCACCCATCAATATTTGCCGCTTGACCGGCCACGCTGGGTACGCCGTTTTCTTGATCACTGGAAGCCGCAGCTTGCCGTTTTTGTCGAGAGCGAATTATGGCCCAACCTGCTATTAAACATGCGCAAGCGGGGTATCCCGGCAGCACTTGTAAATGGCCGGCTTTCAGCACCGTCTTTTCGGTTCTGGCGGCGGGCAAAAAATTCTGCCCAGCGTCTTTTCGGCTGTTTCGATACACTGCTGGCACAAGACGCGCTCACGGCAGAACGCTGGGACCAGTTAGGTCTTCGCGGATATGTGTCCACTGGAAACCTCAAACTCGACGCGCCAGTACTTGAGGTCGACGCACATGCACACTTGGCGTTGAAAGATGCCTTACAAAACCGTCCGGTCTGGCTGGCAGCCAGCACGCATCCCGGCGAAGACGAATTAATTGCCGCGTGTCACGAAAAATTGCGTGCCAGCTATCCAGAACTTTTATGCATTATTATCCCGCGCCATCCTGAACGCGGACCCGAAATAGCGGCAATGCTTAAGGCCCGCGCGCACGGTGCCGCGCGACGTAGCTCTGGCGCGCTCCCCGCACCCGATGACGCGTTTTATGTTGGCGACACGCTTGGGGAAATGGGCTTGTTTTACCGGCTAGATGCGTGTGTGTTTATGGGCGGCTCGCTAGTGCCGCATGGCGGCCAGAACCCGCTTGAGGCAGCAAGGCTGGATAATGCAATACTATGCGGCCCACATACCGCCAATTTCGTGTCTGTATATGAAGCGCTTTCTACTGATAGTGGTGTCGTCAATGTTGCCGATGCGCATGAATTGACGGCAGCGCTTGATCGCTTGCTCTGCGCGCCCGAAGAACGCAAACAGCTCGCAGCCGCGGCGCAAGCGCATGAGGCACGTCAGGGTGGTGCCCGCGCCAGCACCTTGTCGGCGCTTAATGACTTGATGGCGCGTGCCCATGCGTAGCCCTGCTTTCTGGTACCAACCTGTCGGTTTACCGGCCATTATGCTGACGCCGCTTGCGCATATTTATGGCGCACTTGAAGCCGTGCGGCGGCGTACAACCGTTTCCCAGCATGCAGACATTCCGGTCATATGTGTCGGCAATCTAACCGCTGGCGGTGCGGGCAAAACCCCAACTGTGCGGGCGCTCGCCAAATTATTGCACGGCGCAGGATTTGCGCCTGCTGTTCTTTCGCGCGGCTATGGCGGCAATAACACTACTACTATGCGCGTTGACCCAACTCACCACCGCGCCATCGACACGGGCGATGAGCCGCTTATGCTAGCGCAAGACTTACCGGTTTATGTGGCCCGCGATCGGCGCGATGCGCTTAATTGCGCCATCGCAGATGGTATGCAGCTTGCCATTAAAGATGACGGATTTCAAAACCCGACGCTCGCGCATAATTATAATTTGATTGTGGTCGACGCCAAGCTGGGCCTGGGCAACGGCCTGCTTTTGCCCGCCGGCCCCTTGCGCCAACCGCTTACCGCAAGTGCGCCACGTATCGACGCTGTACTTGTTATAGGAAGGTCATCCAACGCCACCCGCCGCATAATCACCGACCGGTTGGGCATTGATCCCACACGCATTTTTACAGGCGATCTGGTGCCAGTTGCGCCGGTACCAACCCGCGTGCTTGCCTATTGCGGCATCGGTCAGCCAGCGAAATTTTTTGACACATTGCGCGACACCGGCTTCGCGCTTGCCGACACTGTGGCATTTGCAGACCATCATCTGTTTACCGATGCCGAGGCTGCGCAACTGATCGAAACAGCAAAACGACTTAATGCCAAGCTGATGACAACTGAAAAAGACCTGACCCGATTGCGTGGCGCACCGGCGGGTTCGCCATTAGCGGCACTGAGCGATGCATCAGCGTGTCTGCCGGTCGAACTGGTACTGGACAATGCTGCAGGCCTGATTGAAGACGTTCTGGAAAAACTCAACCAGCCGCCGCATTAGCGAGGTGGCGCGAGCAATGCCGGATCAATGCGCTGGTTTGCCCAATACATGCGCCAGTCAAGATGCGGCCCGGTGGAGCGTCCTGTCGAGCCAACTGTGCCAATAACATCGCCTTGCGAAACCATGTCGCCAACGCGCACATCCAGACTTTGCAAATGCATGAATACCGAGGTTACGCTCAGGCCGTGATCAACAAAAATCAACCCGCCTTCGAAATACATATCCGGTGAGGCCAGCGTTACGCGCCCCGAAGCTGGCGCCTTGACCGGCGTGCCGGCAGGTGTCGCGATATCGATGCCATAATGCGGACGCCGCGGCTCGCCATTATAAAACCGGCGTGACCCGTAAACGCCCGTAATGCGCCCGTCGACGGGCCAGATGAAGGCTTCACCAAACCCCAGATGCAAACTAGCACCCGCCCGCGCCCGTCGCTTCTGAGCGGCTTCGCGTTTAATTTTTTCGAGCGCTTTTTCAGGCGGCGACACGTAGGCCGGCGGCAAACCGTTAATGCGTTGTTCTTGGTAGGTGCGCTGGGCAAGGCGAAAACTGATCTCGCGGCTGGCTTCACCACGGGTAAAAAGTACCGATTGCTTTAAGGGCGCGTCGCGGCCAAAACCCAACACAACCGTATCGTCGATTTGCGGCAGGGTGCGCGCGTCATATAATATGCGCGCGCCTGGTTGCAGGGTCATGATTACCAGTCCGCCCGGGATCAGATTGCCGCGCATGGATTTTACAAATTCTTCCGGAAAAGCTGGTTGCGCGCCCACGCCATGCACCAGCGATGCCGACAGCAAAAACACCAGGAAAGCAAGGTGTCGCATCATGCGGTTTCAGCATCCTCGGCGCGCAACGACGCTACAGCATCGACATAAGCCTCCTGCCGCGCCACACTCCAATACCGCAAATCTTCCAACGCAATTTCTTGACCGGTCACCGCGCACACCACATAGCTCCCCGGCTTCATCACCTCGAAATCACCATCCAGATATTTTATTTCAGCCAGACCGCCTCGCATGCGCTGCCTCCTCCGTTTCAAACTCCGTTTTGGATTCTGTTGCGAATATTGAATTTACAGCAATTCACCTTGCGCGTCATCGACAGGCTTGGCTTTCTTTTGTGCAGGTTTTTTGCGTTCGGCCTTTGGTTTAGCTTGGGGTGCAGCTTGGGGTGCAGCTTGTGACACAAGATCAGACGTCGCCGCATCCGCTGTGATTTGGGCGGCAAGATTTTTCCCGCCCGCCATCTGAATATCGACATTGCTACCCACTGGCGCATCATCGGGCTGGCGCACCGCAAGGCCGGTTGCATTTGTTACCAGCGCAAACCCGCGCTGCAGTACGGATTCGTGGCTGAGTAGGGTTAACTGGCGGCCCATTGCATCAATCGCCTGATGCGCCTGCCGGATATTCTCACGCATCCGCGTATGCAGCCCGCGATCCAGATCGTTCAGGCGCTGGTGGAAAAATACCGTACGCTGGCCCAACGTGGCCGGATTAAGGCGCGCAGCAATGCGCGCTGCGCGCGTGGCATGCACCCCAACATTCTTGGACAAACCAGCTCCCAAGCGCTGGCTGGCATTGTCGAGAAGCTGGCGCGGCAAAGCCAGTAGATCCTCAAATTTCGGCAAACCTCTAGCCAACCCCGACACATGGGCATCCAGACGCTCGAACTGGCGCATTTGGGCGCGTAACTGACGGCCTTGCAAATCGGCGAGCGATGCTTGCAGCTCGGCGCGCACAGGAACCGCCATTTCCGCCGCAGCGGTTGGTGTAGGCGCGCGCCAGTCAGCAGCATAGTCGATCAATGTCGTATCCGTTTCGTGCCCAACCGCCGAGATGAGCGGGATATCGGATTGCGCCGCAGTGCGCGCAACAACCTCCTCATTGAAAGGCCACAAATCTTCGAGGCTTCCGCCGCCACGGGCCACGATTAAAACATCGGGTCGTGCCACGGGGCCATCGGGTGCTAGCGCATTGAACCCAGCGATCGCACGCGCCACTTCATCGGCGCATGTATCGCCTTGCACGCGCACTGGCCACACCAAGACGTGACACGGGAAACGATCCGTTAGCCGATGCAAAATATCGCGAATAACCGCACCGCTGGGGCTGGTAACAACCCCGATGCACTGCGGTAGAAAAGGAAGCTCTTGCTTGTTAGCCGCATCGAAAACACCTTCAAAAGCCAACTGTTTTCGGCGCGCCTCCAGCAAAGCCATCAAAGCTCCCTCGCCCGCGGGCTCCAGCGTATCGACAACAAGCTGATATCGCGACTGACCGGCAAAGGTTGTCAGGCGTCCGGTGAGAATAACCTCCAACCCCTGTTCGGGCTGAACCGACATTTTCTGCACCACTGCTTTCCAAGCCACCGATGCAAGCACGGCCTTGTCATCTTTTACGTCGAAATACACATGACCCGAGGCCGGACGCGACACACGCCCCAATTCACCGCGCACGCGCACGCGCCCAAAGCTGTCTTCAATCTGGCGTTTAATGGCCCCAGACAACTCGCTGACCGAAAATTCGACAAGATTCGTTTCTAAATCTTCCATGCATCTTTGCCTTTACAACTCTCAATATGATAGAAGGTTCAACCGGATCGAGCACCTTTTTTGCAGCGGCAATCATATGACAGAAAACAATTTCAATATACTGGTTCTGGGCAGCGGCGGACGCGAACATGCCTTGTGCTGGAAAATCGACCAGAGCCCGCATTGCAACAAGGTATATTGTGCACCGGGAAATGGCGGCACGGCTGGTATGGCCGAAAACGTTCCGCTGGACGCCGACGATCACCCAGCGATTGTAGATTTCTGCCGCGCGCATGATATCGACCTCGTTGTTATTGGCCCCGAAGCGCCTCTGGTTAACGGACTGGCTGATAGCTTGCGGCAAAACGATATTGCCGCATTTGGCCCCGACGCAGCCGCCGCGCAGCTTGAAGGCTCCAAAGGCTTCACCAAGGATTTATGCGCGCAAGCCAATATCCCCACCGCTGCTTATGGCCGCTTTACGGCCCCTAAACCGGCGCATGATTACCTCGCCACGCAAACCGTGCCGATTGTGATCAAGGCAGATGGTCTGGCGGCGGGCAAAGGCGTCATTATTTGCGAAACCATGGATGCGGGCCATGCAGCCATCGACCATATTTTCGACGGCGCGTTTGGCGAAGCAGGCGCAGAATTGGTTATCGAAGAATTTATGACCGGCGAAGAAGCCAGCTTTTTTGTGCTGTGTGATGGCAAAAACGCTATGCCGCTGGCAACCGCGCAAGACCACAAACGGGTAGGCGATGGCGACACCGGCCCCAATACCGGGGGTATGGGCGCATATTCGCCTGCTGCCATTATGACGCCTGATCTCGTGGCGCAGACAATGCAATCCTTTATCTACCCGACCCTCGACACGATGGCGGCCCGCGGTATGCCCTATCGCGGCGTTTTATACGCTGGCCTTATGCTGACCGATGAAGGCCCCAAACTGGTTGAATATAATTGTCGTTTCGGCGACCCGGAGTGTCAGGTTTTGATGCTACGGCTCGAGAGCGATCTGGTGCCAGCGCTTATGGCATCGGCAATTGGCGACCTATCAGACACCGAGTTAAACTGGGCACCGGATCCGGCCCTAACCGTTGTCATGGCGGCCAATGGATATCCTGGCGGATACGATAAAGGCACAACTATCAATCTTAATGCGCTGCACGAAGACGAAGATTTGGTTGTTTTTCACGCTGGCACAAAAACCGATGCAACTGGTCAGCTAACGGCAAATGGGGGGCGTGTGCTGAATGTGACTGCGCGCGGCAAAACAGTGGCACAGGCCCAGACGAAAGCTTATGCTGGCTGTGCTGAGGTCGACTGGCCCGAAGGGTTTTGTCGGCAAGATATAGGCTGGCGTGAAATAGAGCGCGAGCAAACGTAAGGGGGGGATGATGCAAGACGAGGGTGTTGAACGCTACGGTGGTACAAAAGATATCGCCGACAGCCATAAATTTGATGAAAAAAATCTGGAGGCTTATGCCGCTGCCCATGTAGAAGGCTTTGAAGGGCCGATGGAGGTACGTCAATTCAAAGGCGGGCAATCCAACCCGACCTATCAAATCATCACACCGAAAAAGAAATACGTCATGCGTCGCAAGCCGCCCGGCAAATTATTGCCGTCAGCCCATGCTGTTGACCGCGAATATAAAGTTATCACGGCGCTCGGTAAAATAGGCTTTCCGGTGCCGCGCACCTATTGCTTATGCGAGGACGAGAGCATTGTCGGCACCATTTTCTATATTATGGATATGGTAGAGGGCCGCATTTTATGGGATCCACGCCTACCAGATATTCCGCGCGAAGGTCGCCGAGCTATTTTCGAGGCCAAGATCTCGACGCTGGCAAAACTGCATACAGCTGATTATGAAGCCATTGGTCTGGCTGATTTTGGCAAACCGGGCAATTATTTCTCGCGGCAGATCTCGCGCTGGACAAAACAATATCAAATGTCGGAAACGCAAAACATTGGCACGATGAATAATTTGATTGAATGGCTGCCCGGCAACATTCCCGACGATGATGCCAATTCCATTGTACATGGCGATTTCCGGCTGGATAATATGGTGCTGCATCCCGAAAAACCCGAAGTGTTGGCGGTGCTTGATTGGGAACTCTCAACACTTGGGCACCCGCTTGGCGATTTTACCTATCACCTGATGCAATGGTTCATGCCGTCGGATGGGGCGTCCACGCAGACATTGCAGGACGTCGATTTTGACAGCCTCAACATTCCCAATGCCGAAGAATACACACGCCTTTATTGCGAACATACCGGCCGTGACAGCATTGAGAATATGGACTTTTACATAGCCTATAACATGTTCCGTCTGGCCGGTATTTTGCAGGGCATTGTCGGTCGGGTGCGCGATGGCACAGCTTCAAACGAACACGCTGCCTTGATGGAAGACCGCGTGAAACCGCTCTCCGATGTTGGCTGGTACTATGCCCAGAAAGCTGGCGCTGTCGGTTAGGCAGACACAGGCGCTAGCTAGTCGAAAACTCCAGAAACACCAATTCAGTGTCGCCATAAGTGCGGCGTTCGCTTTGGGTAAAATCAACCGGCGGTGTAAACGCAGCGCGGCGGTCTTCTTCAACCACCACCAAAGCATTGGAAGCCAGCCAATTGCCTTGGGCGATGGCTGTCAGCGCGGCTTCGGCGAGGGCTTTACCATATGGCGGGTCGGCAAATACGAGGTCAAAGGGCGGCCCTGCACTCGAGGTACGTGCGTCCAGGCGCGTTGCATCGCGGCGATAAATCTTAGACCGCCCGATCACATCGCAGGCTTCGCAATTTTCCCGTAATACGCCGCGCACACGCGTATCATTTTCCACAAACAGGCAAAAATCAGCGCCGCGCGATAAGGCTTCAAGCCCCAACGCGCCTGTGCCGGCAAACAGATCAAGCACACGTGCATTGACCAATGAGTAGTCAGGCCGTGCTTCCAGAATTGAAAATAAGGCTTCGCGCGTGCGTTCACCCGTCGGGCGTGTGGTGCGCCCCTTGGGTGCTGCCAGAACAGTGCCGCCAAACTTACCGCCGACGACGCGCATTGGGACCGCTAGGTCTTTCGGGTTTTTTATTCCCGCGATTTTGAGTTTCGCGTCTTTCGGTCCCATGATTTTGAACCCCGCGATTGTGAGCGTTGCGTCTTTGCGGTTTTCCGGCTTTTTCAGAGACACCAGTCGATGCCGAAGCATGAGGGTCAGTTGGGTTAGCCGACGCGCCAGCTCCTTCGTCGCCGACCAGCTTGTGCCATTCGCGCCCCAATTGCTGGCGCAATACACGGCGCGGCACTTCCTCGACCTGTCCGGCCTCCAGATTACCCAGCTGGAACGGCCCGAAAGACAGACGGATGAGCCGGTTCACTTTCATATCGAGATGCTCTAGCACGCGCTTGATTTCGCGGTTCTTACCCTCGCGTAATGCGACCGTCATCCACACATTGCCGCCTTGTTTGCGCTCCAGATCAACCTCGATACTCCGATAGCGCACGCCGTCAATTTCAATCCCGTTTTTTAGGCTTTCCAAACGCCCTGCATCCGCCGATCCGAAGGCCCGCACCCGATACCGGCGCAACCAGCCCGTGCTCGGTAACTCCAAAAACCGCTTCAGCTCGCCATCATTCGTCATCAACAAAAGCCCTTCAGTGTTGATGTCGAGGCGACCAATGGTGTTCAACCGTGGCAAATTAGGCGGCAATTTCTGAAAAACTGTCGGGCGACCTTCGGGATCGCGCGTCGTCGTCACGAGACCGGCAGCCTTGTGATAACGCCAGAGGCGCGGCGGGTCAGGATCGCCTAATGGCTTACCGTCGACGGCGACTTTTTGTTGTGGTGTCACGTTAAACGCGGGCGTATCTAGGCGTCGACCATCGACGGAGATACGGCCATCGGCGATCATCTTTTCAGCATCGCGCCGCGAACACACGCCCGCACGCGCCAAAACCTTGGCAATGCGTTCGCCAGCAAAAGCAGATTTTACGGATGATTGCGTCATGCTCCCCTGTAGCACGCGTCGGGGGCCACATGCTAGTGTGCTCGCATGAACACGCCCGATTATATGTCCATGGCCTTGGCTGAAGCTGAGGCCGCTGCGCGCGCCGATGAAGTGCCCGTTGGTGCTGTTATTGTAGGGGCCAAGGGCGATATACTAGCGCGAGCAGGAAATGCCATGCGCCGTACCAAAGACCCGACCGGTCATGCCGAAATTCTTGCCCTACGTGCAGCGTGCGCGGCGCTGGGGACCGACCGCCTCACCGATTGCGACCTCTATGTGACACTGGAGCCGTGTACCATGTGTGCCGGTGCTATTGCGCACGCCCGCATCAGACGGCTTTATTATGGCGCAGCCGACCGCAAGGCTGGTGCTGTCGACAATGGGGTCGCGCTTTTCGACCAACCCAGCTGTCACCACAAGCCTGAGATCTATGGTGGTATTCAAGAAATAGCAGCAGCCGGCTTGCTGAGAGATTTTTTTGCCCTGCGGCGAAATGAGCCGTTTTTTTAATAGCCAAAAGCGCTCCGCCTCTGCTTAAATCAGGCGCAGTGAGAGGGAGATATCGATGATTTTCGAACACAATGATAAAACCAAAGAATTAATCGCACGGGTTGAAGCCTTTATGGATGCCCATGTGTATCCATCCGAGCATATCTATGCCGAGCAAATGGAAGCTTTCGGTGAAAATCGCTGGCAAGTACCAGCCATTCTTGAAGAGTTGAAAGAAAAAGCAAAGGCAGAAGGCCTTTGGAATTTGTTTCTGCCGGAAAGTAAACGCGGCTACGGCCTCACGAATGTCGAATATGCGCCGCTATGCGAAATCATGGGTCGCGTCGGTTTTGCTTCTGAAGTGTTTAACTGCTCCGCCCCAGACACGGGCAATATGGAAGTGCTCGAGCGCTATGGTAATGAACGCCACAAAAAGGAATATATGGAGCCGCTGCTTGCGGGTGAAATCCGTTCTGCCTTTTTGATGACCGAACCGGCCGTTGCATCATCCGATGCCACAAACATCGAAACCCGCATCGAACGCGACGGCGATGACTATGTTATTAATGGCCGCAAATGGTGGTCATCCGGTGTCGGCGACCCGCGCTGCAAAATCTCAATCGTCATGGGTAAAACCAACCCTGAAGCACCCTTGCACCAGCAACAGTCGCAAGTTCTCGTGCCACTGGATGCACCAGGCATCGAAGTTGTGCGCATGCTGCCCGTATTCGGATTTGACGATGCACCACACGGCCATGCCGAAGTTGTGCTAAAAGATGTCCGCGTGCCTGCTGAAAACCTGTTGCTCGGTGAGGGCCGCGGGTTTGAGATTGCGCAAGGACGCCTTGGCCCTGGGCGTATTCACCACTGCATGCGGACCATTGGTGTTGCCGAGCGCGCACTTGAAAAAATGTGCACCCGCCTGCTGACACGCACAGCTTTCGGCAAACGCATTGCCGATCACAGCATTTGGGAACAACGGATTGCCGAAGCGCGCACCAACATCGAAATGACGCGCCTTCTGACAATGAAAGCCGCCTATATGATGGACACGGTTGGTAATAAAGTTGCCAAAAGCGAAATCGCGCAAATTAAAGTTGCCGGCCCGCGCATTGCACTGCAAATCATCGATGACGCCATTCAAGCCCATGGCGGTGGCGGCGTGACGAAAGATTTCGGCCTTGCCAAAATGTATGCTGGCATCCGGACACTGCGTCTGGCTGACGGCCCGGATGAAGTGCACAACCGCACTATCGCACGTCTGGAAATGAAAAAATATCAAGACCTAACGCAGGCAACCGAAGGCGAATTAAAAACGCTTGATGTGCCACGAAGCTAAACCCGGTCTTGCATAATTCTAAAAGGCGTCCGCATGCGGGCGCCTTTTTTTTCGCACGGTGCAAAGTCGGGAGAGGCCCACGCCCCGCAAGACACACCACCCAGAAAAGATGATTAATGTCAGCGCCGCCCGAAAAGGCGCTCGATATCTGCCAGTTTCAGTTCAACATAAGTCGGGCGCCCATGATTGCACTGACCAGCATGCGGCGTGGCTTCCATATCGCGCAAGAGCGCATTCATTTCTTCAACGCTGAGCCGCCGCCCGGCTCGCACAGATGTGTGGCACGCGAGTGTGCCCGAAATCTCTTCAAGATGTTCCTTCAAGGCAAGTCCCTGACCCAATTCGTCGATTTCTTCGGCCATGTCGTGCAGCAAACCTGCAAGGTCGCCCTTATGCATCATTGCGGGCACTTCGCGGATCATAATTGCGGCATTAATTTCCTGCTCTGGCCCGAAGCGCTCAATAACAAAGCCAAGCTCGGCCAGTTCCACCGCACGCGACAGGATCTGCTCAGCTGCGAATTTTTCCATTTCGATGATTTCCGGCACCAGCAAAATTTGGCGCTTAATGCCGGTCTCAGCAATCTGCCGTTTTAACCGCTCATAGACGAGGCGTTCATGCGCCGCGTGCTGGTCGACAATCACGAAACCATCATGGGTTTGGGCTAGGATATACGTCTCGTGCAGCTGCGCGCGCGCAAGCCCCAATGGTAGGCGTGCCTCGGCAGATGCGGCCATGGCTTGCGTGTTTTCACCTGCAGGAGCGGCGGCAGACGCCATGCTGAGCCAGTCGGCAGCATCTTCGGCGAGCGAGGCGTAGTCGGCAGGTGTGGTGGCAAAATCGCGTTGCCCCGCCGCGGCAGCGCTTTGCCAAGACGACCCCGTGCCACCGCCCCGATTAGCACCTTGATTACTGCCGGGTCGAAACGCTGACAGCGTCTGATCAGCCACCGTTGTCGCCGCCCGATGCCCCGCCTCAGCAAGCGCGGCCCTGAGCGCACCGACAATCATGCCGCGCACCAGGCCGCTATCACGAAACCGCACCTCGGTTTTCGCGGGATGCACATTCACATCCAGATCGGCGGGATCGATTTCAATAAAAAGCGCCAGCGCCGGATGTCGATTGCCAGCGAGAAAATCCTGATAAGCCCCGCGCACAGCCCCGTTTAGCAATTTGTCGCGCACCGGTCGGCCATTGACGACCAAATATTGCTTTTGTGCCGTAGCGTGATTGTAGGTTGGCAGACCGGCAAACCCGTAGAGCTGCAAATTCTCCCGTGCCGCATGAACCGGAACAGCATTTTCTCCAAAGGCGCGCCCCATAATTGCCGATAGACGGTTCAACTGCCTGGTCTCGCCGGTTTCACCCCGCACCGCAAAACTGCGCCGACCGTCGCTGGTGAGCGTGAAGCCGGTGCCGGCATGAGCCATAGCGAGACGTTTTACGATGTCGCTCACCGCCATGGTTTCAGCACGGTCGGATTTTAAGAATTTGAGGCGCGCAGGCGTTGCATAAAAAAGATCGCGGACCTCAATGCGCGTACCCTGCCGACCCGCCGCTGGCGCGGGTTGCCCCATTACGCCACCAGCAACCGAAAGCGTGCAGGCTTCTGATGCCGCCGCATCGCGCGTTGTTATCGTGAGGCGCGACACCGCCCCGATGGATGGCAGTGCTTCACCGCGAAAACCAAGCGACTTAATACGAAAAAGATTATCGCCCCCGTCGCCATCTGGCAATTTTGAGGTGGCGTGGCGCTCAAGCGCGAGTGCTAGGTCTGATGCCCGCATACCACAACCATTATCTTCAACCATGATCAGGCTTTTGCCGCCATTACCAAGTGAGATATCGATCTGCGTGGCGCCCGCATCAATGGCGTTTTCCACCAGTTCCTTCACGGCGCTGGCTGGGCGCTCGACAACCTCGCCCGCAGCAATGCGGTTAATTGTCTGTTCGTCTAAGCGCCGGATCGTCGCCATGTTCACCCCGCCATATCGAGCATGTACTGCTTCGCTTTTAGTTTGCCATGCTCGACCGCCGGCTGGTCAAAAGCATCAATGCCCATCAGCGCAGCCGTCATAATTGTTTCCAACATAAAATGCATCAGCAAGCCGCCGACAACTTCTTCGTGCGTGTTGACCACTTCGATGTGGCGCACCGGACGCTCATGCTCAATCAATGTGTGTAGCGTGGCGCGCGCCTCGGCATCAACAAGGTCGCCGATTGTTCGTTTCGCCATAAACGCGAGCGCCGGATCCGCGCCAAAGCTGGCCGGTACGCTTGGACCTTCCGCGCGGGTCGGATGCGTGATCAGCGTAAAAAGCTTGTCGTCCGGCCCATCGAGATAAAGCTGCACTTGGCTGTGTTGGTCAACCGGCCCAAGCGCATTTGCCGGAAGCGACCCGCCGCCGCTCTTACCTAGGCTCTCAGCCCAAAGTTGACGAAACCAGAAGGTCAACCGGTCAAACCGGTCGGCATATGGCATTAAAACACTCACCATGCGCCCCGCTTGCATATGCGCATATTGTAAGGCGGCCCCCTGAACAGCGGGATGCACTGCTGCGTGCGCGGCAACATCGCCGCTATTTAATTCGGCCATTACATTGGCAGCGCCTGCGCGGATGAGATCGACATCACATCCCGCCAGCTGCGCAGGCAACAGGCCAACATTCGACAAAACAGCAAACCGTCCACCAATATCTGCCTCGTGATCAAGCAGGTATAGCCCGTATTGATCCGCTAGCCGGCGTAAGGGCACATCACCGGCGCCACAAATCCCGGCAATATGATGGGCCGCATCACAGCCCGCGGTTTCTAGAGCCGGCAACACACAGCATAATTGCATCATGGTCTCCGCCGTGCTGCCTGATTTCGACACAACCAGAAACCCAGTCGTGCTGATAGCGTCAGGCGCCAGTAATTCGCCAAGACTGGTCGCATCCAGATTATCGGCAAAAATGAGCTGCGGGCCGCTGCGTTGTCCTGAAGGAGTGCCCCACCCGTGTATTTGGGCAAGCACCTGTGCCCCAAGGCTAGACCCGCCGGTTCCTAAAACCACAATCCGTGTGAACGCCGCCGCCATTTTTTCCGCCAATGCCCGCATCGCCGGTAAATCATCGGTTTTCGCAGGTAAACTGAAATGCGGAAGCGGTGCTTCTTGCCAGCCCACCACGATAGGCACGAGCGCTTCTACTGCTTTGTCAAAATCGGCCCTAACATCGCTCGACAAGGCGGCAGCGTGGTCAAAATTGAGGTGGGGCATGACATCGAATCTCCTATACGGCCTCATGATACTGTAAATGACAGCGTCATTTTAGTTTTTGGCTGTGTACAATTTTGGATAAAATGCTAATTCTTGAAGGGGAGTAGCTTATTTTTAGCTTAGTTCAGCGTGTGTTAGGGAAAATGCATGGATAATTCTGGCGAAGACAATCTATCGCGCCGCATCCTCATGGCGGGCGCATTGGCAGGCCTGCTGATTGCGCTCATCGCCAGCACGCAAATCGAACGCGCGTCCCTAGAACAAACGGGGGCTATAGCGCGCATCAACGATGCCCATATTGATCGCACGGAATATGCGACCGCGCTGCAAGCTTTACTCGCCGACAAAACCAAATCACCAACCTCAAAAGATCGCCGCCTCGTCCTTGATCGGCTGATTGAAGAGGAACTACTCGTACAGCGCGGCATTGAAATCGGCTTGCTGGACGGCGATGCGGCCGTGCGCAAGGCCGTCGCGCGAGCTGTCATTGATTTCGCTATGACCCGCAATGCCCAAAAGCAGATCAGCGAAGACGAATTACGCAGTTTTTACGCCGCGAATAAAGCGCGCTTCACGCCAGCCGCGCGATTGCAAATCGAGCGTCTTTTCGTTCGCCGCAGCGACGATGCCGCGGCTGACATGGCGCGCCTTGATAGCGTGCGGGCGGCCCTGCGGCAGGGGCAAGATTTTACCGAGGCAACCTTACAATTAGGGGACGCTATTTTGCCGCCGCTACCGCGCTCACTTCTACCACGGAAAAAAATGTATGATTATCTCGGCCCGCGCCTTACCGAAACCGCCAGCCGCCTGCCGGGGGCGAGTATTTCTGATGCCATTGCAGATGGCGACGGGTGGCACTTTTTGCGTGTTGTCCGAAGCGAGCCCGGCATCCCGCCTGAATTTGAGGACATCCGCCCACAAATTCTGAACGCCATGCAGCGCGCATCCGACGACGCAGCACTGATTGAATATCTAACCTGGCTCAAGGAACGCGCGTCCATCTCACTGGCAGACGATGCGCCGAGATGATAAGGCTCCTGATTTTATTTTGTCTGCTGGGCACCACAGCGCACGCGCATAATAAAAGCATCAGTTTTTCCGACTGGCTTTGGAACGGGCGCGACATTGAAGTTTTGTTCACAGTGCCTGCCCGCGACATAACGCTCTTGCCACAAACGGCGCAAAGCGAAAGTCTGGAAGCAGCACTGAGCGCGCATTTACGAACCAGCTTTGAACTGCTCCAGATTAATACCTCATGCACGCTCACCCAGCCCTTCACCGCACGTCCGGCACGGGTCGGCTATATACGCATGGAAGGCGTGTATCGCTGCCTGAGCGAAAATGCAGCGCTCGAGGTTGATAATAATGTTTTTTTCGATGTTATCCGCTCGCATGTGCATTTAGCGCGCATCCAGATAGGCCCGCGCCGAACCATGCAAGGACAGGAAGTTTTGTTCACGACCAATGAACGAACTTTCAGCTTGAACCCAATGTCGCCGCAGGAGCTTTCGCCACGACAGAATTTTTTCGAAGCGCTGGCGCGATATTTCCGCCTGGGTGTTGAACATATCGCCACCGGTGTTGACCACCTAGCCTTTGTGCTGTGCCTGGTTTTGCTGGCGACCAGCGTGCGGCAGCTACTCATCCTTGTTTCCGGTTTCACACTGGGGCACTCACTAACGCTGGTACTATCGGCGCTTGGCCTTGTGGCCCCTGACCCAAATGTCGTCGAGGCCGTGATCGGTGGGTCAATCGCGGCGCTTGCAGCCGAAGGTATTTTGACACGCGCCGGCCTCATGCCGCGTGCCGGTTTGATTGCCGCAGGTTTGATTTATGCCATCGCCGGCCTGTCGATTATTTTCACCTCGCCGTTACCACTAGCTGGTTGGGCGGGCTTCATGTTATTTGCCGTCAGCTACGGGTTCGCCATCCGCAGTGATGCTGACCGTCGTGCCGTCGCACCCGTTATCACAACGGCGTTTGGTTTATTTCACGGTTTCGGCTTTGCCGGCTTGTTGCACGATGTCGGCCTACCAGATGGCCAGATATTAAGCGGGCTTTTGGGATTTAATCTTGGGGTCGAGTTCGGCCAGCTCATCTTCATTTTTGTCATCCTTTTACCGCTGCGCATGCTGCTGCATGATTTGCGGTCGCCCAAAGTCAGTTGGTCGGATATACTGGCCAGTATATTGACCGGTTACGGTGTCTTTCTATTTGTCCAACGCGGACTGCTGTGAGGCGGAGATTCTGACTGGCTAAAACTTTTAGGGTGAGGCTTCATGACCAATCGTTTTCTCGCGCATAGCCGCGCCAAATATCCAATCATTCAAGCGCCAATGGGGTGGATTGCACGATCGCAACTCGCATCTGCCGTATGCAATGCCGGTGGCCTTGGCATTATCGAAACGTCGTCGGGCGAAACGGATATTTGCAAGGCCGAGATCGAGAAAATGTTCACGCTCACCGACGCACCGTTCGGCGTCAATCTGCCGATCTTGTTTTTGAAAGATGACGCCATGCTCGATTTCATTTGTTCGAGCGGCGTTAAGTTCGTGACCACATCGGCGGGTAGTCCCAGCAAATTTGTCGGCCCGCTGAAAGAAGCTGGCATCACCGTTTACCACGCTGTGCCCACTGTCGAAGCCGCGATGCGCTGTGTCGAAGCCGGCATTGACGGCCTCGTCGTTGAAGGCGGTGAAGGCGGCGGGTTCAAAAATCCCGAAGAAGTATCGACGCTGGTTTTATTGCAGGCGGTACGCGCCGCGGTGGATGTCCCGCTTGTCGCGGCAGGCGGGATTTGTGACGGGCGCGGCATGGCCGCCGCCTTTGCGCTCGGTGCCGAAGCAGTGCAGATGGGTACGCGGTTTGTTTCGTCCGCCGAAAGCCCGGTTCACGATAATTACAAATCAGCCATTATCGATGCGCCAACCACGGGCACATATGTTTTGAACAAGAAAGCCAGCCCTTGCATTCGGGCTTTAAAAACGGACCGGACGCTTCAAATTTACGAAGATGGCCTGATGCCGCCCGACACGTTTAAAAATATTCTTGATCTGTATTTCGGCGGCGATATGGAGGCGTCTGTCGGGCTTGCGGGTCAGACATCGGGCTTGATTAGCGAGATTAAGCCGGTGGCAGATATCATTGAGACCATGGTGACGGAGTTCCACGATATTACTGGGCATATGGGCCGCATGGCGACGGCGCAAAGTTTTTAGGCTGAATTTTTAGGTTACGGTTCTTAACCAAGCCTCAAACGCTAGAGTCTCAGTTGTACCGGCGATACAATAATGCCATCGCGATCGGCATATATCCAGTCACCCGGATAAATCCGTATGCCGGCAAATTTCACCGGGATATCGGCAAGCCCCAAATCGCGCTTCTTGCTTTTGCGCGGATGCACACCACGCGCCTTTATACCGACTTTCTCTGCCGCCAGTTCATCCGTGTCGCGCACGCAGCCATTGATGATAATACCAGCCCAATTATTTTGCGCCGCCATTTGCGCCAGATTGCCGCCAAATAACGCGCATTGGCTTGACGCACCGCCATCTACGACAAGCACGTGGCCCGCCCCGTCGCGTTCCACGGCTGCGCGCACTTTGGTGTTATCTTCAAACGCGATAAGGGTCGCCACCGGCCCACAGAACCGGTCAATGCCGCCATAATCTTGAAAGCCAGGCGCCAGAATATATACCGCATCGCCGTGATCATCAGAAATATCAGTCGTCGCAAAACCTGGCATATTCGCCATCAATAACTCCTAAAAAAGCAAACCTGCGGCCGTGTGGCCGCAGGTCTGCTCAAAACCGGATTTGATTAGAACTGGTTCATCGTGTTGTCTTCACCCGATGCCAACAAGGCGTTGTCGCCGGAGAAGTACTCTTTGTGATCATCGCCAATATTCGAACCAGCCAGATCTTGGTGCTTGACTGAGGCCTGATCGCGGCGAATTTCCTGACGCTGTATATCCCGGACATATGCCAGCATACCCAGATCACCGAAGTAACCTTCCGACAGAATATCCACACCGAGCGCCGTTTCGTGATAGGTCGGCAAAGTAATCAGATGGTGGAAGATGCCCGCCTCGCGCGCCGCATCAGCTTGGAATGATTGCACCAGCTTGTCAGCTTCAACCGCAAGATCGCTGGCATCAAATTCAGCATCCATCAAGCCGCGCGGTGTGCTGGCTGGATCTGGATAGGACGACACGTCTTTGCCCGCAGATTGCCATTCGGCATAAACCTGCTCGCGGAATGCAAGCGTCCAGTTAAAGCTAGGTGAGTTGTTGTAAACCAACTTGGCATCGGGAATAACCTCGCGGACGCGGTTCACCATACCGGCAATCTGCGCAACATTCGGTTTTTCGGTTTCGATCCAAAGCAAGTCAGCCCCGTTCTGCAGGGATGTGATGCAATCGAGAACAACGCGGTCTTCGCCCGAGCCATCTTTAAACGCATACAGGCCATTTGGCAGACGCACCGGCTTCACCGTTTCGCCGTCACGCACCAGTGTTGTTTCGCCGTGACCAAGTTGGGCCGAATCCGTCACGACTTCTGTTTTCAGATAGCTGTTATACTGGTCGGCCAGATCGCCGGGCTTCTGTGAGACCGGAATTTTCTGGGTCAGTCCAGCACCGAGCGAATCTGTCCGCGCAACGATAACGCCGTTTTCTACACCCAGTTCAAGGAAGGCGTAGCGGACAGCGTTGATTTTTGACAGGAAGTCTTCGTGCGGCACGGTAACTTTACCATCCTGGTGACCGCACTGCTTGGCATCCGAGACCTGATTTTCGATCTGTATGCAACAAGCACCAGCCTCGATCATTTTCTTCGCCAGCAAATAAGTGGCTTCTTCGTTACCAAAACCGGCATCGATATCGGCAATGATTGGCACGACATGGGTTTCGAAATTGTCAATCGCAGCCAACGCAGCATCGACATCACCGCCTCCAGCCCGGGCTTCGTCGAGATCGATGAACAAATGGCGTAGTTCGCGCGCATCAGCCTGTTTCAGGAAAGTATAAATTTCTTCAATCAAGCTGGGCACAGATGTCTTTTCGTGCATAGACTGGTCGGGTAGCGGCCCGAACTCTGAACGCAGCGCAGCGACCATCCAGCCGCTGAGATATACATATGACTTGTCGACCGTCTTGCGGTGGCGTTTCACGGCCATCATCATTTGTTGCGCGGTGAACCCGTGCCAGCAGCCCAGCGACTGGGTGTATGACGCACTATCGGCATCATAATCAGCCATGTCGCGGCGCATAATATCAGCCGTGTAGCGGGCAATATCGATACCCGTATTGAAACGGTTTTGAAGCTGCATCCGGGCGATATACTCAGGGTTCATCGCGGCCCAGGCGCTTCCTTTGCCTTCCAGCATGGCGGCATGTTGTTTGACAAGTTCGCTATATTTCGTCATCTGCGGTTCCTCTCACAGTCAAATCGGGAGTTGATGGCGAACACATACACATCTCACATCCGAATGTCGAGTAAAGATTAACTATCTGAAATTATTAAAGTTAAAAAGTTTACAATATAATCGTAATTTTCTGTTATATATGTAAAACTTGTAAATATTCGCGCACCCAAACATCGATAAACAACTGAGATTCAATCGTTTTATGTCTGATACGTCACCCGCCAATACCCCGCTTGTCGAACGCAAATTATTCGCCGGTCCGCGTATCCGGCGATTGCGGCGTGAGCTGGGACTGACGCAAGCGGCCATGGCCAGCGCGCTCGGCATTTCGACAAGCTACCTCAATTTGCTGGAACGTGACCAACGCCCAGTGTCAGCGCAAATACTCTTGCGCCTTGTCGATGTGTTTGACATCGACCCGCGCGGGCTGGCTGGTGATGAAGAAGCCCGCGCCCAAGCGCAGTTGCATGAGGTTTTCGCCGACCCGATGTTCCGCGATACGCCGTTATCAGCGGCAGAATTGAAAGATTTGGCTGCGGCCAGTCCGGTCGGGGTAGACGCCGTTGCGCGTCTTTATCAAGCCTATCAAGAGAGCCGCACGACCACCTCCATGTTGGCCGAGCGCCTTGCGGGGGATCCCAGCGCCGAGAACCCTGAGGCGCTTTTGGCACTGGAAGAAGTGCGCGATTTCATCAACCAGCAAGGTAATCACTTCAGCGCGCTCGATGCCGCCGCCGAAGCGCTCTATGCCGATGCCGTGGCTGACCATGACGAGCCGTATATGGCCTTGCGCGAAAGATTGCAGGCAAACCACCAGATTTCCACCCGCATCGCACCAGTGGACGTAATGGAGAACACGCTCCGGCGCTTTGATCGGCACCGGCAAACGATATTTCTGTCCGAATTACTCGACCAGCCGGGTCGCTCGTTCCAACTGGCATATCAGCTGGCTTATGTTGAGCACATGCCAACCATTGAAGAGATAATTATGGCGTCGGGCCTCGAAAAGGATAATGCACGCACTGTCGCGCGCATTTCGCTGGCGAATTACTTCGCCGCCGCCGTGCTGATGCCATATGGTTTATTTCTCAAAACAGCAGAAAAAAATCACTACGACATTACGCTTTTGGGGCGACGCTTCGGCACCAGCTTTGAGCAGGTGTGCCACCGGCTTACAACCCTGCAGCGACCAAATGCGCGAGGTATTCCGTTTTTTCTGATCCGGGTCGATAATGCCGGTAATATTTCAAAGCGCTTTTCGGCCGCAGGATTTCATTTTGCCCGCTTTGGCGGCACCTGTCCGCGCTGGCATGTCCATGATGCATTCCGAATTCCGGGTAAGATTTCCACCCAAATTGTCCAAATGGAGGATGCCACACGGTATTTTTCGATCGCGCGAACCGTCAGCCGTGACAATTCCGGGTTTGGCGTGCCAGACAACCAGTTTGCCATCGGGTTGGGCTGCGAGATCAGCCACGCCCAGCGGCTGGTTTATTCGCGCGGCATCAACCTAGAGATAGAAGTGAGCGACACACCGATCGGCATCAATTGTCGGCTGTGCGAGCGCGATGACTGCAACCAACGGGCAACACCCTCAGTCAATCGAAACTTGCGTCTCGACGAGCATGTGCGCGGCCTGTCACCATTTGGTTTTTAACCGGTTCGCGCTTGCGCATGAGCTTTTGACGCGTTAGGGATGAGCCACGAGAGAACGAGCGATACCGATGGCGAAAAAGCAGAAGACATTCAAACCCAAAGCACGCGTACCGCGCGGCTTCCGCGACATGGCGGGCGATGAACTGTATCTCCAGCGCCGCATGATCGCCACGATATCGGACGTGTATCAAAGCCATGGCTTCGACGCGCTTGACACGTCGGCGTTTGAATATGCCGACGCGCTGGGCAAGTTTTTGCCAGATGAGGACCGCCCAAATGCGGGCGTTTTCGCGCTGGAAGATGACGACAAGCAATGGCTCAGCCTGCGCTATGATCTGACGGCACCCTTGGCACGATACGTTGCCGAGCATTATGACGCCCTACCCAAACCCTTCCGGCGCTATCAATGGGGTCCGGTTTGGCGCAATGAAAAGCCCGGCCCTGGGCGGTATCGCCAATTTTTGCAAATCGATGCCGATACGGTCGGCGCGGCAAATATGGGCGCTGATGCCGAGATTTGCATGATGGCCGCCGACTGCATGGCGGCACTTGGCATCGCGCAGGGCGATTATGTGGTGCGTATAAATAATCGGAAAATCATGGACGGCCTGCTGCAACGCATTGGGCTTGAGGCTGAGCAGCCAGATTACGAAACCCGCCGCCTGGTGATTTTGCGCGCCATGGATAAGTATGACCGGCTGGGGCTTGCCGGTGTGCGCGATTTGCTCGGCAGTGGTCGGCGCGATGAAAGCGGCGATTTCACGCCCGGTGCAGACCTTGAAGACACTCAAATAGATGCCGTAGCCGGCTTGGTAAGCGCTGTGGGTGACACGCGGCCTGACATGCTGGACGCGTTGGAAAAACAGGTCGGTGAAACACCTGCTGGCGCGGAGGGCATTGCCGAATTGCGCCAGATGGACGCGCTGTTCACGCGCCTTGGTTACGGCGTTGACAGATTATGCATCGATCCGGCAGTTGTGCGCGGCCTGGGCTATTACACCGGCCCGGTTTACGAGATTGACCTGACATTTGATGCGCGCGATGCCGACGGCACGCTGACCCGCTTTGGGTCTGTCGGCGGAGGTGGCCGCTATGATGACCTGATTAAGCGCTTCAAGGGGGTTGAAATTCCTGCCACAGGTATTTCGATCGGCGTCAGCCGCCTAGCGGCTGCCCTGACGCTGCTGGACAAGGCCGACGCGCATGCCAGCCCGCCACTTATTGTTGTTCTCCTAATGGACAAGCAAACCCGCACCGATATGGCTGCTTTGGTTCAAGATTTGCGGGCGGCGGGGCTTCGGGCTGAGCTGTATATGGGCGACAGCGCTATGAAAGCGCAGTTGCGCTACGCTGATGCACGTAATGCCCGCTTTGTCGTGATTGAAGGCGAAGATGAGCGCGCGCAAGGCATGGTGACGCTCAAGGATCTCGCGCTCGGTAAGCAAAAATCGGCGGAAATCGAGAATAATGCCGAATGGCGGGCTTCGGCACATGCCCAGCAGACGATCGCTAAAGATACGCTGATTGATGTTTTGACAGATGCGCTTGGCACCGCCACGCCAAGTCGCTAAATCATACAGTAAAATTTGAAGATTTATACAGTTTCGGAGAGAAATTCTTTTATTTGAAGTTCAAATTAATTGAATATTTGATTATTTGAATTTTCTTCTTCAATTTATTTGAATTATCAGCTATAACGGCGTTATGTCTCAGAGTATACCAGACACGCCGCCCGGTCCCACCGCAGCAACACTCAACTCTGCCAGTGCCGTTATTGATGCGCTTGGTGGCACGCAAGCCGTCGCTGAGCTTTTGCAAGTCGGCGCATCAGCCGTGTCCAATTATCGGAAAAACGGCTTTCCGGCCCGTGCCCATTACACACTATCGCGCGCCTGCATCGCCCGTGGGCTAAACGTCGCTGGCCATGTTTTCGGCGAAACTGACCGACCCGCAACACCCGCCATGGCCCCCGTTCACGCTGATGGGTTGAGCGGCTTTTTCATCGATGCTGGTTTCGAAGCGATTTCCATGCCCGTCTTGCAGCCCGCCGCGCCGTTTATCGACCGTATGGGCGAGGAAATGCGGCGGCGGCTTTATACATTTACCGACCCTGCGGGCGAGCAATTATGCCTGCGACCCGACCTAACAATTCCGGCAGCGCATGTATATTTGGCCGAATATAGCGGCCAGACCGCGCGACTTTGCTATGAAGGGCTTGCTTTTCGTTACCAGAGCCGCGGGGCGGGCAAACCGGAAGAATTTACCCAAGCCGGTGTCGAAATTATTGGTGGACAGGACGCACTGGCAGATGAAGCCGACCTTTTGCGCACCATCGTGGCCGCGCTAAAGGCCTTTGGCGTGACGCAGTATAATATCAAACTCAATCATCTGGGCTTATTTCCGGTTTTCCTGGCGGGGCTCGGTGTGTCGGCGCGCATGGTAGCGCGGCTGGAACGCAAATTTCACAATGTGACCGGTTTTACCGACGATTTGATGGCCGATGCCCGACCACCTGCACGGGTCGGACCGCAATTTATGCCCGAAGGCGACGCCATGATCGCTGGACGTAGCCTCGACAGCATCCGGCAGCGCGCCATGGCGCTTCAAAGCCAGCAAGATCAGACACTCACCGAAATCCAGCGTCAGGCGATCCAGAGCTATGCCGGCCTCGCCGGTCCACCGGCAGATATTATGCGCCGACTGGCAGACATGATGGGCCCGGCCGCCGCTGAACTGGCTCCGTTTGAAAATTACTGGTCTGACCTCATCGCGCGTGCCGGCCTGCCCGCAGACCGCGTGACGCTAACCATGAACCATGGGCGAAAAATGGCCTATTACACCGGCCTCGCCTTTGAAGTGCATGTGCCGGCATTGGGGCCGCGCGAAATTATTGCCAGCGGCGGGCGTTATGATGATTTGCTACAAACGCTGGGTGCCGCCACGCCGCTGCCGGCAATAGGCGGGGCATTGGCGGTCGAGCGGGTGCGCGAAGCTGCCGCGCTGGAAAGTTTCGGCGCGTCGGAGGGCGCATCATGAGCCAGCTTATTTTAGCCGTACCCTCAAAAGGTCGCCTTGAAGAAAATGCAACGGATATTTTTGCCCGGGCGGGCATGCCATTAAAGCGCGCAGGTGCACGCGGCTATCAGGGCCATGTGACCGGCATCGATACGATCGATGTTTTGTATCTTTCGGCCAGTGAAATTGCCGCGCGGCTTGCCGATGGCAGCATACATTTCGGCATTACCGGCGAAGATTTATTGCGGGAGGAAATTCCCGACCTCGACAGCGCGGTCCAGCTGGTGCAAAAGCTAGGGTTCGGCCAAGCAGATGTCGTCGTAGCCCTGCCCGATGGCTGGGTGGACGTGACACGCATGGCTGACTTTGCAGAAGTGGCCAGCGAGTTTCGCGCCGCCCATGGTCGACGCTTGCGGGTAGCAACGAAATACACCCACCTGACGGCAGAGTTTTTCGCCCGTCACGATGTTGTAGATTATGTACTGGTGCAAAGCTTTGGCGCAACCGAAGGGGCACCGGCATCGGGGGCCGCGGAAGCGATTGTCGATATCACATCGACCGGCGCGACACTAGCAGCCAATAACCTGCGTATTCCAGATGACGGGCTCATATTGAAAAGCGAGGCTAATCTCGCCGCCGCTCTCAAAGCCAATTGGTCAGCCCCAGCGCGCAATAGCGCACGCATGCTATTGGCGCGTCTGCATGCCTATTTGGGTGCGGGTAAAATGAAGCAGGTGACGTTTTTCACTGGCGGCATCGGCGTGAGTGCTCGTCCACGACTGTCCATTGCGGAGTACGAAGATGTCGGGCACCGATTTGGTGCGCAGCAGATCGCATCTTCGCCACAACATAATATGTCGACAGGCAGCGATACATTTTTGGTGCCGGACAAAAATTTGACCGAAATGATAGAGGCATGGATGCAAATTGGTGGTTATGAGAAAGCCGTGGTGACGACCCCGGATTTCTATTTCGAAAAACGCAACCCGCTCTTTGAGCGACTGGCAGGCGCCATATTATAGACTTTCTCATTCCCGCCATCGTCATCGGCGCAGCTTTATTCACGTCTTTTGTGTCCAGCATTTTCGGCATGCTAGGCGGGGTTCTTCTCATGGCCCTGCTGATCAGCGTCATGTCGACCGGCGCGGCCATGGTGCTGCACGGGCTCATTCAATTAGTTTCGAACGGCTACCGTGCATTTTTAAACCGCAAGGATATCCAATGGCCGATTATTGGCGTGTTTATGATCGGCGCTGCCATAGCTTTGACTGGTCTCACTTTCATGTCTTTTGTGCCAGACGAAGCCACAGTGCTGATCGCGCTCGGCACATTGCCGTTCATTGCCGCCGCGTTACCGAAGAGCCTGTCGCTCGATATCACACGCCCGCTCATGCCGGTATTCGCCGGCCTGGTTATCGTGCCGACAAATGTGCTGGCCGGTGTGGGTGGTCCCTTGCTCGATGTATTTTTCCAGCGCGTCTCACTCACGCGCCATGAGGTTGTGGCTACTAAAGCAGTTTTACAGGCCCTCGCGCACACCACAAAAATTGTCTATTTCGGCGTGCTTGTCAGCGGCATGGAGAACTGGCCTTCGCCATGGCTGCTGGCGGGTGCGGTTTTGATGACCGTTTTGGGCACCACCCTTGGCAAGCGCGTGCTCGATAGGCTGGCAGATAGAACCTTCTTCATCTGT
>MDTB01204083.1_pt1 | contig 32435 bp, 31 predicted proteins | sample 811161 | NCBI WGS metagenome assembly MDTB01 (sample SAMN05326650, study PRJNA326480) | marine metagenome | isolation source: seawater | place: Mediterranean Sea | collected 2009 | reverse complement strand
TGTAACGGTCTTGAAAACCGTCGTGCCTTCATCGGCACCGTGGGTTCGAATCCCACCCCCTCCGCCAATTTAATATGAATAAAGATCTTAAAGAATTTTTTCAAGAAGCTCCTGAATTCTTATCAATGTTAGGTTTTACTAATGCATTTTATGATGAAAACAAAGATGTATGGGTTAATGAATATATGCCTTCTGAAAAGTTAACACACTCTAATGGAACTATTATTCAGGGCGGGTTTGTAACAGGCATGATAGATGCCTGTATGTCTCAATTTATAATGTTTGAATCTAAGGGAAAATCATTACCATTAACGTTAGATATAGATGTTAAATTTCTTAAGTCATGTTCACCTAATACAAAAACAATAGCAATTGGCAAAATTATAAAAAAAGGTAAATCTGTAGCTTTTACAACAGGTGAGTTATATCAAGATGGAAATCTTGTTGCTGTCGCATCTGCAACAAATAAAATTATTCATATAAAGGGTTAATTCTCAACTCATATAGGGTTATTAGTTGTAATATATTTACTACTAGTTCAATTAAAACTTGAATATATGTTTTTTTTAAACCATTATATTTATATGAGCAATTACAAAATAAATACCTTAATTTGTATACTTCTTATTTCATGCTCTGGTGATTCAAGCAACAACCTAAGCCTTGAAGAACTTCAAATCGAAAACACTAAAATTTTAAAAACTAGAGTTATAGATGGTTATATATCGGGTGCAAATATTTATATTGATATGAACTGGAACTTTGTTCAGGATGCTAATGAACCTTCTGCTAATGAAGATACTGAAAATCAAGAATATTGGTTTGCGCAAGATGATTTTTCTGGAATTAATAACTGGTCTATTACTTGCTCGCAAGCCAGGCCTAGGGTAGCAGAAATACCTGTTGGAGCTATAGATGCTGATAGGGGGTCTGTAGAAAGCGCTTACGAAATGTTTTATTTCCCATATTTTAATCAAGGAGCCTCAGGACTTCAGGGCGAATATCGTGCGAATGTAACTCCTCTTACATCTCTTTTTCTATCATATGTTACAAATACTATTGGCAATGAAGTTATAGAAGATGTTAATGGCTGCAATGAAATATCAAATGCTATTGGTCAAAAAGTTATTGATAGAGTTGCTGCTGTAATGCAAGATTTGCAATATAAATTTGATATTGATCCTTTGCTTTTCTACAGCGATTTTATAGCTTCAGAAAATCAAGAACTTCAGGATTATGGACAATTAATAGTTAACTTTCTTCAATTAATATATAAGGCAGCTAATATTCTTGAGACCGAATACAACCTTAATATGACTACACAACTAGACACTGAACTTATTGATACCATCCTTTCTCAAGAAGACTTTACATCAACAACATTTTCTATTATTTCAGAAACTGAGTATGAAATTCTAGATGATGGATATAGGAAATCTTATTTTTACTCTTTTTATGATATTAGAGCAAATCAATCAGGGCAAATATTAAATGAGGACGGTAATGAGATTGAATTGAATCTAAATAATCTTAAATCTAATTCAGATTTTACTATAAGAGAATTTTTAATGAGTCTCGATCCTATTTTCGGTGATACTAAGGTTGCTTTTGAGTATAGTGAATCAGACCCTAATAACCCATATAGGCATATTGATTTTGGACTTTTTACAGCAACAAGCGTGCTAACAAGATATAGAGAAGATGCCTTAACAAGAGGCATCTTATATATGCCAGAAAAGACTAATGAAATTAGAGAAATCTTTAATATTGATTTAAGCAATCAGAATAATAGTTATTTTGATGTAGATCTCGAAAGAATTTTTCTTTCAAGAGATCCAACAGAGCTTGAAGGTATTTTTTCAGACCTTACTTCTGTTAAAACAGTAATTAGTGAATTTAGTGATAATCATTATTTACTATATGAAAATGACTATCAACAATTTTACAATCAAAGTTGGCGTTACTATGAAACAAGAAAAGATTCTGGCATATTCATAGAATGTTATGAGGTTGAGACTAATATAACGACTACTGGCACAGATGGGTATGAGTTATGTTTATTAAATTTAGAGCAATAGTGTAAGAAAACACCTAACGTTCACAAGTATATAAGTATTATAATACCGCTATAGGTGGGGTAGGTGTGTCTTATTTTTTAATATATAATTTTTATATGACAGAAGATAGAGCAAAATTTACACAAATGAAAGATGGAGATGCTGAAGACTACTCCATTATTGCAGCTAGCAATGAAGAAGATTACAACCATTTGGCTGATAAAGTTCTTGATCATTTAAGGATGCTTGAAAACGACTATGGTGGATTTCAAGTTGATAGATTAACGCATTGTCTTCAAACAGCTACAAGAGCATATAGAGATGGAAAAAATTCTGAATATGTCGTCTGCGCACTTATACATGATATTGGAGATAACCTTGCTCCTGCTAATCATGCAGAGCTAGCAGCAACAATATTAGAACCATTTGTTTCAGAAGAAAATTACTGGATTGTTAAGCATCACGGGATATTCCAGGGATATTATTTCTTTGAATTTCTTGGTTTAGATAAAAATATGCGTGATAAATACATAGATAGTCCATATTTTGAAAGTTGCAGAGAGTTTTGTGAAAAATATGATCAGAATAGTTTTGATCCAGAGTATGATTCATTAGACTTAGATTTCTTTATTCCTATGGTTAAAGACCTATTCAAGAAACCAAAAAAATCGATATATCTACAATCGTAAATGACAGATAACAATACATCTAAACTCCTTGAGTTGATTAAACCTGAAACTGATTTTGATATTTCTTTAACGCCACCCGCACCTGATTATTCAGATTTAAACAATTGGGCAGCCTTACCAGATACTGAAGGACAACAATTCTATGTTCCAGACTCATCATTTGAAGTCAATAAAAATAATAATGATGTTGATGTCTTTTATATTCATCCAACAGGCTTTTATGAGAAGAAGTGGAATTCTGATATGAATAAAAATAAATCTGCATATGAGAGAACCGAAATCATGCTTGGAAACCAAGCCTCTGCATTTAATAATTCATGTAATATTTATGGACCAGAGTATAGACAAGCTACTTATTATTCATTTTTTGATAGAGATACTAATGGAAGAAAGGCTCTAGATCTTGCATATTCCGACATAGAGGCTGCTTTTATTTTTTTTACTGAATATTTAAATAAAGATAAACCATTTATTATTGCAGCACATAGTCAAGGAGCACTTCATGCACATAGATTAATTCATAAAATGATCGATAACACTAAACTTCAGAATAGATTCATATGTGCTTATGTTATCGGATATATTCTTCCTGAAACATATTATAAAAATATCTTCCCTAATATTCATAAATCTTCTTCTTACAATGACACTAATTGTTTGATCTCATGGTCAACTGTAGTGGATGGTTTTAAAAGAGATAGAGAAAAAACGCTTTTTTGGAAACCTGATGGATGGTCTGTTGAATTAATGAAACAGAAAATTGTATCAACTAATCCATTTTCTTGGACAAATGACAGTGACTGGCATACAGATTCTGAAAACAAGTCAATAATTAATAAGGCACAAAATTATGACTTTACCGATAGGCTTAGACAAGAACATACAGGCGCTAATAAATCCATTGGACTAACAAGAATACAAGGCTTTAGCTCTTCACTAAATAATGAAACAGGTCTGTTAGAGACAAAGGGGCCTCTCATAGATAATATTAAAAAAATGAAATACTTTAATGGGGATCTTCATCCCTTTGACGTAATGCTTTTTTGGGGTACATTAAGGCAAAACGTTAGAGATAGAATAGATGCCTACCTTTAAGAACTTAATTTTAATCTTAATTATGCTTACATCTTCAAATATATTTTCCTTTGAAGAAGGAGTTACATCGAACAATGGTATAGAAATATATTATCGTGACTATGGGCCAATTGATGGAGATCCAATACTTTTAGTTCAAGGTCTAGGAGGACAATTAATTAACTGGCCACCACACTTAATAGACTTTCTTATTGAAAATAATTTTAGACCTATAGTGTTTGATAATAGGGACACTGGATTATCATCAAGAATTAATAGTGATAAGTTTTCTAAAGATAAGATTGATAATACTGTTATTAAAAATTACATTAGATATTATTTACGTTTACCTATTCAATCAGAATACACTATAGACGATATGGCTGCTGATGCAGTTTCGGTATTAGATGAACTAGATATAGATGAGGCTCATATTTTAGGTATATCTATGGGAGGCATGATTGCTCAACTTATAGCTTCTAATTATCCTGCTAAAGTTAAGACATTCACATTGATAGCATCAACAGCATCTACACCATCACCATTTAATGGTCCGACAAGAAAAGTAAGAAAACTGTTAATGAATAGAACTAAAAATCCCAATGCAACCTTAGATGAAAGGGTAGCACGAAGTAGAAAAATATTTAAAGAAATTGGTTATGAAGGAATAGATTTGGATACCGACGAATTTTATGAAAACATTAAAATATCTGTTCAAAGGGGCGGGGTTGACGATACGGGTTTTGGAAGACAGATCACATCAATTCTAGGATCACAAAATCGCTTAGACAAGGTCAAATCTATTAAAGCTCCCACATTAATCATTCATGGATTAGAAGATCCTTTAATAAAAGTAAAAAATGCTTACAAAACACATAAACTTATTGAAGGAAGTATACTTAAAATAATACCTGATATGAGGCATTTAATAGAACCACCTGTATTTAATCAATTTAAAGACGATCTTCTTGAGCATCTTAATAAGTAGTAAATAATGTTAACCAATAAATTTAAAGTCAATTACTCTATTGGCGCTATTCCCAATGGAATAAAGACTGATACCTTTACTTTTTTTCTACTATTTTTTTATAGCAATATAATTGGGTTAAATCCAGGATTAGCTGGATTAGCTATTTTTATAGCACTATGTGTTGACGCTATTACCGATCCATTGATGGGGACTATTTCTGATAGGACAAACTCTAAATATGGAAGACGTCATCCCTATATGATGATTTCGTTCATACCAATGTCATTGGGCTACATATTATTATTTGCTCCAAGACAAGACTGGGATATGTCTCAGAATGATTTATTTATCTGGATGACGCTATTCACTGTTTTAACAAGAATAGGCATGACCCTCTTTGATATACCTCATAGAGCTTTTGGTGGTGAGGTTACAAAAGACTATGAAGAAAGGACTCTACTAATGTCATGGCGAGAAATGATTGCATGGGTAGCAGGACTAAGTAACGCATTCCTGGGTTATGGTGTTTTCTTTGCATCAACGCCAGAATATCCTCAAGGACAACTAAACCCAGATGCATGGTTCCCGTTTGCATTAACGGGAGCAATAATAATGATTGTTACTGTCTTATACTCATCATTTACTACAAAGGACAATAATGAAAACTTATCTAAATGGACTGGAACTATATCACTTCAAGAAATACTTAAAGAACTAAAGATTGCTATTGGTAATAAGTCTTTTTTAATTTTTTTCTTTGGTAATTTATTTTTATCTTTAGCCTGGGGCTTAGCAAATACTTTAACCTTATTTGTGAATACATATTTCTGGGAATTTGAAGCAACACAAATAAAATATTTTTTACCAATATATCTTGCAGCTACTTTATTAGCCTTTTACATCACACCTAGGATAATTAAAGTCTTTGAAAAACGAACTATAGTCTTAATTTCTATTGCTGGGGTTGGGTTCTTATCTCCCGCTGCATTTGTAATGTTTAATCTTGGATTAACCCCTGAAAAAGGATCTCTGGAACTTGTATTTTTTATTAGTGCATTCCTTGTTATTTTAATAACCTTTAATGTCATTGGTATTATGGTTAGAGACTCAATGGTTGGAGATATTGCAGATGAAGTTGAATTACAAAGCAATAAAAGACAGGAAGGTATCTTGTTTGCAACAGTAGGGTTTATGCAGAAATTAAATGCTGGTCTCGGATCTTTTTTTGCAGGGCAGGTATTAGCATTTATAAATTTTGATAGATTAAATCATACAGCAGAACAAGCATACACCTTAGCCTTTATTCAAGGCCCTTTAACAACATTATTAATGGTTGTACCATTTATAATATTTTTTAGATATTCTCTCTCTGCACAAAGGCATAAAGAAATAATAAAAAGCCTTAAATAAGCACTTCAAAGCACTTATTCATTCTTGCCCATAATTTTTCTTGCTCTCCACCAGCATCTTTTAAAGAAAAATTATTTATAAAGTGAGAAACTATTGCATTTAATTCATTAGAAGATTTTTTATTTTTCTTGTTAAATTTATCCTTAAGTAATTCTAGTTGAATGACTTTTCTAAGCTCTTGATCATCTTTATCTGAATCTACATTGGCTTGTATTTCAAGTTTTATACATGCATTTGTTAATTCTTTTATATCAGATTTTTTATTTTTGAATGATTTTTCTATATCTGACTGAAAAATATTAGGGACCGTTTCTAACTCTGATTTCTTCATTAAAGCAGTATAAACATTTCCATATGATGCAATCTTTTCTTTTTTTTGATTTATAAGAATATTTTCATTATGCGTTTTAATTTCTTTGTTAATGTCTTTAAATTCTTTTGTATTTTTAGTATTTTTTAATGCCTTTAATTCATTTAAGATTTGATTTACAGTTTTACTAGCTGATTTAAGTTCAGATCTTAAATTATTAATAATCTGTATCTCGTTTTCTATCACCTGCTTTTTTTGAACAAAAAATCTATCAGCACTTTTATTAAACTTATCCCATAGCTTGCTATCATTTTTTCTTCCAGCTGGTCCAATTTTTTGCCATTCATTTTTTAATTCATTGTATTTACTAATACACCTTTCATTATCATCATCTTCAATTTCATTAACCTTATTAATTAAAACCTCTTTTTTTTCTTTATTAATGTTTTCTTGTTTTGAAATATATTCATTAATCGGTTTTCTAGCATCATAATATTTAGTCTTAAGTTTGTTTATATCCTTATCTAAAACTGGTGCAAATCGTTGCCAGTTTTGAAACATGTTACGTAAATAAGTTATTAGGTCTTTAACGGGAGGCCACTTTTTTTGATTTGAAATTACGTATTGATTAATTTGGTCTATTATCTTTTCTCTTTCCTTGGCATTCTTAACTTTTATTTCTTTTATTTCATCAAAATACTCTTTACATGGCTCCCAAGCTTTATTAGATAGCTCATTAAATTCAACCCATTGAGACTTTGATGCAGCTTTGCTAGAGATATCTAGCAGTTGCCATTGACCCTGTATATCATTTATTTCATGAGCATGCTTTTTGGGATTTTCTAAAGGGTTACTTATTAGATCTTTTATCTTAGTTATTAACTGATCTCTTTTTGGATTTGTAGCAAATGATGATATTTCATCATAATATCTTGATTTATTTATTGCAGCATTGAGTTTATGTCTTAATTTATTAGGAAGTTTTTTAAGATGTTTTGATTTATTGTATGCATTTCTTACTTTTTTCTGTGCGTTTTTTATAGAACCATCAGAAAAAAGCTTTTCAGCAATTTCTAAATCTTTGAATAAATCTTGACTAGTTTCCACAATATTTAAATATGAAGTTTATAATTATACCAAATGAAAAAACGAATTCTAACAGGAATTACTACTACTGGGTTACCTCATATAGGAAATTATATTGGCGCCATTAAACCAGCTCTTGAATTTGCGAAAGATTCTAATGATTCATACTTCTTTTTAGCAGACTATCATTCAATTATTAAAAACAACAAACCAAGTGAAATAAGCTCCTCAGTAGAAAATATTGCTCTTGCTTGGCTCTCATGTGGTTTAGATACTAATTCAACTTATTTTTACAGACAGTCTGATGTGCCTGAGATTCTTGAACTTAGTTGGATTCTAAATTGTATTACTGCTAAAGGCTTAATGAATAGGTCTCATGCTTATAAAGCTGCTACCGCCCTAAATAATGACGATATAGACAAGGGCATTACAATGGGGCTATTTTCATACCCAATTTTGATGGCTGCAGATATTTTGATGTTTGATTCTACTCATGTTCCAGTAGGACCAGATCAAATACAACATCTTGAAATGACAAGAGATATTGCTGCAAGATTTAATCATCTATATAAGCCAATATTCACTTTGCCTGAACCAATCATACATAACGAAAAGAAAGTTGTGCCTGGTTTAGATGGTAGAAAAATGAGTAAATCATATGGCAATGTTATTCCATTGCTTGAGAGTGAAAAGAAGTTAAGAAAATCAATAATGAAGATTGTTACGAACTCATTAGAGCCAGGTGAACCTAAAGATTTTAATGATTGTACTTTATTTGAACTATATCAACATTTTGCTAATGAAAAAGATGTTTTAACTTTTAAACAGTCGTACAAAGATGGGATTTCATGGGGTGAGGCTAAAGAAATATTATTTAATGCTATTAATCAAGAATTAAAACCGGTAAGGGAAAAACACTCTGAATATATTGAGGATAAAGGTTTAATTAATGACCTATTAAACGATGGTGCAAAAAAGGCTAGAGTTATCGCTAAAGAAAAAATTTCTAAAATAAGAGAAGTTATTGGTATAAAAGATATAAGCTGATGTCTATTTCAGGCTCTTCATGGTTGAAGTTTGGTCTTTTCACAGTTGGATTAGGGCAATCATTTGTTTTTGTACTTGTTCCTACGCTTGCAAGGGACCTTGGCCTATCTGAAATACAAACCTCATTGATCTTTGCTATATCAGCTCTAGCATGGGCAGCTACAAGTGCTTTCTGGGGCAGGGCTAGTGACAGGTATGGAAGAAAGAATATCGCTGTATTAGGCCTTGTAGGGTATGCCGTTTCATTGATAGCTCTAATTACTCCATTATTTCTTGCTGAACGCAATTTACTAGACCTAGCATTTTTATTCCCTGCACTTGTTCTAGGGAGGCTTATAAACGGATTAGTAGGATCTGCAACAAGACCAGCATCATTTGCATATACCGCAGATATAACTTCTAAAGAAAAGCGCACAGTTAAATTTGCAAGGCTTGAATCTAGTTTTTTATTAGGGACTGTAGCTGGACCACTATTAGGTGGGTTTTTATTTTTGATCACAAATGAAACGCCATTTTATGTTTTCTCATTTCTTGCCCTAATCGCCGCAGTAGGAATATATTGGACTTTAGAACCTACGTCACCAAAATATAGTCCTTCTAAAAATAACAACAATCAAATCAGATGGTTTTCAGAAAGCATTTGGCCATTTTTAGCTCTTGCTGCAATTTTAAGCTTATGCCAAGCGTCATTATTACAATCAATAGGATTTTATATAGCAGATTCTTTTACTAACTCAAGTGACTTACCAATACTTATTAGCATGACTTTTACGATGTTATCTATATCCACTATTGTTAGCCAATATCTATTTACAGACGCCTTCCCAATGAATAATTTTAATCTGCTTTTGTTTGGAACTATTCTTTTAGTATTTTCATACTTTACAATGGCTTTTTTTCCAATGATATCTGTTTATTATTTATCAATTATTGTTCTTGGGTTTGGTTTCGGGATGACAAGACCAGCATTATCCTCATCTCTTTCAATTGCGCAAACCCCTGAAAATCAAGGTTCGGCGGCTGGATATCTAGGTTCTGTTATACCTATTGGACATATGACCACTCCTTTTATAGCTATGCCAATCTATGCATTAAATCCAGCTTACTTGTATTATTTTAGTTCAATCTTATGTATAGGTTTAATAGTATTTATAATATCGCATCCTATAATAAGAAAATCAGGCGCACTATGAAAAAAGCATTATTAATTATTAATTTAGGTACACCCAATAAGCCATCTTATTTCAGTGTATTTAAATACTTAAGACAATTTTTAATGGATGGTAGAGTCATCAATATTAATCCAATATTACGGTTTCTTCTTGTGAATTTTGTTATTTGTCCATTAAGATCTTTTTCATCAACAAAAATTTATAAAAAAGTTTGGAATGAAGATACAGGATCTCCGCTTTTATTTAATACAAAAAAACTTTCTGAAAAATTAAAATTAAAACTTCCAGAATATGATGTTGATTATGCTATGCGTTATCAAAATCCATCTATTGAAGATGTTTTAAAAAAAATGCTGCTTAAAAATCCAGATGAAATAATAATACTTCCTCTATTTCCTCATTATGCAGCAGCAACTACAGGGTCTGTATATGAAGAAGTATCAAGAATAATTTCAAAACAATGGGTTGTCCCAAAGCTAAAATTTATTAATCAATTTTATGATAACGATAAATTTCTTGATGCATGGATTGAAAAAGCTAATGAATTTAATATAGAAGAATACGATAAAATTATATTTAGCTATCATGGAATACCTAATAGTCATGTAGATAATGTATATGAAAATTCTGTTTGCAGTGATCATGATTGCGAACTAAAAATTACAGAAAATAATAAGTTTTGCTATAAAGCAACTACCTATGAAACAACAAAATTATTGGCATCAAAACTCAATCTTGATAAAGATAAATATATTGTTACTTTTCAATCAAGACTAACGAATAAATGGTTAACGCCTTTCACAGATGAAGTCTTAAAGAGTATGCCGAGTGTCGGTAACAAAAATATCTTAGTATTTTCACCAGCTTTTACAGCTGATTGTTTAGAAACAATAATTGAGATAGGAGATGAATATCAAGAGCTATTTCAAGAATGTGGCGGTGATAAATTAGATTATGTTAGATCACTAAATTATTCAGATCTTTGGGCTGATGCTATCATTGATATTATTCAATAAAGAATTTAACTATGTTTAAAGAAAATTTATTAAAAGATAAAAGAATATTAATAACTGGTGGTGGAACTGGTTTGGGTAAGGTTATGGGCAAACATTTTGCCAAACATGGCGCTGACTTATATATATGTGGAAGAAGGGAGAATGTTCTTCAGGATACTGCAAATGAAATTATGGATGAGTTTAATGTTAACGTTAATTATCAAACATTAGATATTAGAGCTTCAAAGGACGTTGATGATTATATTCAATCAATATTTGATGATAAGCCCCTCGATGGTCTAGTTAATAATGCTGCTGGTAATTTTATTTCACCTACTAAAGATTTATCACATAAAGGTTTTGATGCAATTGCAAATATTGTTTTTCACGGAACTTTTTATATCACACATTCTGTTGGAAAAAGGTGGATAGAAGAATCTCATAAAGGGTCAATAATCAGCATATTAGCAACTTGGATTTGGACTGGTTCTCCTTATGTAGTTCCATCGGCGATGTCAAAATCAGGATTACATGCTATGACTCAATCTTTAGCTGCAGAATGGGGTAAATACGGAATAAAAGTTAATGGAATAGCACCTGGACCATTTCCTACTAAAGGAGCTTGGGACAGACTCAATCCTGGTGATAGTGATGATGGTATGTCTACATCAACCATTCCTCTTGGAAGGGTCGGAGAAATGGAAGAACTTCAAAATCTAGCAACTTTTTTAATGGCAGATGGATGTGATTATCTAACTGGACAAACCATAGGTCTTGACGGAGCTCAATATTTGACTGGAGGAGGCACTTTTTCTCAATTAGATAAACTGTCTGACGATGATTGGGAAAATATGAGAAAATTAATTAGAGAAACTAATAATAAAGATAAAGAAAATAGAAGTTAATTATGAGGTATAGCAATGAGTAGTTACGATGAAATGAATAGAGTTCTTGATGAACAAAAAAAGTTTTTTATAAATAATGGCTCACCATCTATCAAGCTCAGAATAGATAGACTTGAAAGGTTAAAAGCATTAATAATGAACAATCGATATGATTTTATTGATGCACTAAATGCTGATTTTGGAGTTAGATCAAAAAATGCATCTATGTTATCAGATGTTTATGGAATATTACCTGCAATAAATCAGGCCATAAAGAATGTAAAAAAATGGAATAAGATTGAAAAAAAATCATCAAATTTTCCATTTGGACTTTTAGGTGCAAAATCTTATATTAAATATGAGCCTTTAGGAACTGTTGGAATGATTTCACCATGGAACTTTCCTGTTAATTTAACCTTCGTACCGCTTGTATCTATATTTGCTGCAGGGAATCAAGTAATGCATAAACCGAGTGAGCATACTCCTATAACCTCAACTTTATTAAAAGATTTATGTGATAAATCATATGATCAAAATGAATTTGCTACTTTTCTAGGCGGTCCCGAAGTTGGAGAAGCATTCACCAAACTTCACTTTGACCATTTGCTATATACAGGAGGTGGCTCTGTAGCAAAACATGTTATGAATGCAGCTTCCAAAAATTTAGTTCCATGTACTCTTGAGCTTGGTGGAAAATCTCCAGTAATAATCGGAAAAAGCGCTGATCTTAAAACCTCAGCTAAAAGAATAATGTTTGGTAAAACGATGAATGCAGGGCAAATATGCCTAGCGCCTGATTATGTTGTTGTTCATAAAAATCAAAAGGAAGATTTTATTAATGAAACAAAAGAAGCTGTAAATGAGTACTTCCCTGATTTAAAGGATAATGATGATTACACATCTATTATTAATCAAAAACACTATGACAGGCTACAAGACTTGTTAAGTGATGCAATTGAAAAAGGTGCAAAGGTCGATGCAATTAACCCTGCTAACGAAGATTTCTCACAACAAGAATTTTATAAAATTCCTCCGACTATTATTACTAATACAACAGATGACATGAAGGTGATGCAAGAAGAAATTTTTGGGCCCTTACTTCCTATAGTTGAATACGATGATATTGATGAGGCTACTCAATTAATTAATTCTAAAGATAGACCGCTAGGATTATATTATTTCGGTAATGACAAGTCAGAAGAAAATAATCTATTAAATAAAACCTCATCTGGTGGCGTAACTGTAAATAATGTTATCAGTCATCTACAACAAGATAATTTATCTTTTGGAGGCGTAGGTCCCTCAGGCATGGGCAGATATAAATCTTTTGATGGTTTTAAGAACTTTTCTAACCCTCGCGCTTACTATAAAGAGGTTGGCTATAAATTTGATAAGTTTTTTAATGCAGTAAGACCACCATACAAAGGTGATATTGAAAAAATATTAAAACAATTATTTAAATAGTTTGTGTCTTCTATATCTCTGAAATTAGGTTATAAATACCTTAGATCAAATAAAGGGGGTATGTTTTCTTTTACTACGATACTTGCGATTATTGGTTTGATGATCGGAATATCAAGCTTAATCGTTGTAACATCAATAATGAATGGTTTTGAAAAGGAACTTGAAAACAGAATCTTAGGAGTTATACCCCATTCTGTAATTTATTCAGATGAGCCAATTAAAAATTATGAAAATCTTATAAAAGATATTAAAAATTATCCAGATATTATTGATGCGTCACCTTATATAAATATTCAAGGATTAATTTCGTCTGAATATGAGAGTAAAGGCATCAATATCATTGGTATTGACGAAGCCAAAGAAGAAAACATGTCAATTATTCCGCAGTATATGGTTGCTGGAGAATTGGAAGGTCTTAACCAAAGCAACTCAATCGTTATAGGTTCATTATTAGCAGCAAATATTAGCGCTTATATTGGAGATGAAATTAACATCACTACTTCGGATATAAAGACTTCCATTATTGGCTCATATCCAACATCTGTAAATCTTAAAGTTGTTGGTATTTTTGAACTTAAGACAGAACTAGATCAATTTATGACATTGGTATCACATGATACGGCTCAAAAACTAAAAAATATTTCTTCGGACGAAACATTATCAATTAGACTTAAAACAAACAATCTTTTTAATGCCGATTATATCAGTCAAGAAACAATAGAACTTATTAACAATAACAACCTTTCATATTCATCATGGAAAGATACTCATGGCACCTTATTTGAAGCTATAAAATTTGAAAAATTACTAATTAGCCTAATGTTATTCTTAATTGTGGCCGTAGCTTCAATATTAGTTTTATCAACAGTTATGATGACTGTTAAATCTAAAGAGCGAGAAGTAGGAATTCTTTTAACTTTAGGCGCAAGCTCTAAACAGATAATTTTGATTTTCTTTACTCAAGGTTTAATTGTAAGCCTGGTAGGAATTATTTTTGGAATTATTTTTGGATTTTTATTAACCTATAATCTTACTAATATTATTATATTGCTAGAAACGGCTTTAGAAAGAAACCTATTAGAAGCATACTTCATTAACTATTTTCCATATCATATCAACTTATTTCAAATTTTTATTATTTGCATAATATCTTTTGCTCTCAGCTTAATCTCTTCTTTAATCCCATCCATAAGAGCAGTGAGGCTAAATCCAGTTCAAATACTAAGACATGAATAAATTAGAATCTATTAACATTTCAAAATCTTTTATCATTAATAATGAGGTATTGAATGTTCTTTCTGATATAAGTTTTTCAATTTATGATTCTGAAAAAGTAGCAATTTCAGGAAAATCAGGTGCAGGTAAATCTACATTACTACATATAATGGCAGGTCTTGATAAGCCTACAAGTGGAGATATTAACTTCAATAATAATTTATTTTCGAAAATGTCTATTAATAGATTAAGCAATATAAGATTACTTAATTTTGGGTTCGTTTATCAATTTCATCATCTGTTAGAGGATCTAACAATAGAAGAAAACATATCAGTTCCAGCTATATTAAATAATTCATTTAATAAGGTTAAAAGATCAGAAGTAGTCTCATTAATGAAGAATCTTCATATTTATGATCGTAAAGATCATCTACCATGGAAGCTATCTGGTGGAGAAAAACAAAGAGCAGCAATCGCAAGAGCTCTAATAAACAATCCTAAATTCTTATTTCTCGATGAGCCTACAGGTAATTTAGATGATCAAAACTCTCGATCTATACAAGAGCTTTTAGTAAATATGTCAGATCAACACGGTATTGCTTTAATTACAGCTACTCATGATAATGAGTTTATAAAATCTTTTGGTAAGGTTTACAAACTGTTAGATGGAAAATTGAGTGATTTAAATGAGTGAACTTATTTCAGCTGGTGGTCCATTTATGTGGCCATTGTTAGCTTGCAGTATTCTTATTATTACAATATCAATTGAAAGAAGCTGGTTTCTTCAGAATCGTTTGGTTTCTCCAAAAGGGTTGTCAGGCCAGATAATAAAACTTCTTGATAACGGTTTAATGTCAAAAAAGCAAACTAGTGAAATCTCTCACTTATCTTCATTAGGTTTTTTATTAATCAACTGTATAAAGTATAAAGATCTTCAACGAGAAAACTTAGAGTCTAAGATAGAAGAGAAGGCTATGGAGGTAAAATATACCCTGGAAAGAAATTTAACAATGTTAGGAACTATTGCAACTATTAGCCCACTCTTAGGGCTTCTTGGAACTGTTGTAGGAATGATAACCGCATTTACTGGATTAACTGAAACATCAGGAGCAAATCCTGACTTGCTTGCTGCTGGAATATCTCAGGCATTGATTACAACCGCATTTGGTTTGCTTATTGCCGTTCCTGGTCTTGTTTTGCATAAATATTTTGAACAAAAGATTAATTATTTATTAATAAATCTTCAAAAAGAAGTTTCTGGTTTTATAGACATAATTAACAAATGAAATTCATAACCAATAATAAACAATCTTTTTCAATTGAAATCACTCCACTAATAGATATTGTCTTTTTATTAGTAATATTTTTTGTTGTAACATCAAAAGTTGGAGATTCTCAATTTTTATCGCTTGACCTTCCTAAGACTGAATCATTTGACTATAAAGCTGTCCAATCTATAAACGAGATTGTAATTGTTAATAATGGCAGCATATATATCAATAACGACATTTTTAACATAAATAATACAATGGATATAGATCAAGCAATATTTCAACTAGAGAATAATGGCTCCTCGGTTATCCTAAGCGCAGAATCAGATAGTTTACATATATGGGTTATCACTGTTATGGATATTTTAAATAAACATGGTTTTAATGAAGTACAAATAAGAACTATTGAAAAATGAAAAAAGGAAGTTTAAAAAGACTGCTCTCATATACATTTAGATATAAATGGTCATTTTTTATAAGTGTAATTGGTTTTATTAGTTTTGCATTTGCTGATATTGCTGCCGTAGAGTGGATAAGAAGGATTATAGGTTTTATTAATTCTGAGGAAGATAATTTCAGTACAATTCTAGCCTTATCATTAATATTTATTGCATTAGGAAGAGGCATAGGATTTTTTATTGGCAATTATTTTATGTCGAGAGTTGGTTTTGGTGTGGTCCGTGATTTAAGAGGGGAGCTATTTCACAAACTTCACGACTTGCCAAAAGCTTATTTTGATTCAAATCAATCAGGACAACTAATCAATAGGATTACTTTCACTACGACGCAGGTATCAGGAGCTGCCTCAAACGCAGTTAAGACCTTAATCAGAGAAGGGTTTTTATTAATAGGATTATTTATATATCTATTAATTTTAAATTCTAAATTAACACTACTTCTTATAGGTACGGCACCTCTAATAGCGTTGATCGTATATGTTGCTGGAAAAAGACTTAAAAAGTTAGCAGCTAAAATTCAAACTGCTATGGGTGATGTTACCCATATTGCTTCTGAGGCTGTAGATGGTCATGTTGAGATTAAGAGCTTCAATGCACAAGAATATGAAAATTCACGATTTTTAATTGCTAATGAGTCAAATAAAAATCAAAACTTAAAATTAGAAGCAACTGGAAATATGGCAACTCCTATTATTCAGGTATTAGTATCAATTTCATTATCTATAGTTGCTTATTTCGCTCTTGGTGCAAAACTTGGGATATCACTTGATGCTGAAACTTTTGTAGCTTTTTTTACTGCTGCAGGACTTATGGCTAAACCCATCAGACAACTTTCAAGTATCAACATGATTGTTCAAAAAGGTCTAGCTGCTGCAAATGAAATCTTTGAACAATTAGATGAAGAAATAGAAAGAGATATTGGTGAGACAACAAAGCAAATCGAAGGCCTTATTGAATTTAATGATATAAATTTTTCATATGATACTGGAAGCAAGATTCTATCAAATATTAATTTTTCTATAGATGTGAATGAAACAGTTGCCATTGTTGGTAAATCTGGTTCTGGTAAATCTACAATCGCAAATCTTATTCCAAGATTCTATAATCACACATCAGGAGAAATCTTAATTGATAACGTTCCAGTTTCTGATTATTCGTTATCACATCTAAGATCGTCTATTTCAATTGTTAATCAATCTCCATCTTTATTTAACGATACTATTGCTAAAAATATTGCATATGGTGATAACTCAATAGATGTTGATAAACTTAAAGAGTCAGCTAAATTATCTGGCTGTGAAGAATTTATATCGAACTTACCCGAGGGTTACGAATCACAAATTGGTGACGATGGTGTATTGCTTTCTGGTGGACAGAGACAACGATTGGCAATTGCAAGAGCCTTTTACAAGGATTCACCAATAATCATTTTAGATGAAGCTACATCTTCATTAGATACTGAATCTGAGCTAATTGTTCAAGAGGCATTAGAAAAACTAATTACAAATAGAACGACCATTGTTATTGCACATAGACTGTCTACTATTGAGAATGCATCAAAAATTATTGTTTTAGATGATGGAAAAATAGTTGAATCAGGGACTCATGAAGAATTAATTAATAACGAATCTGTATATCATTCTTTATATAAGAACAAATTTGAGGATTCGTCAAAATCCACATCACCCAAAGATCAATCAACTCAATTGTTTATGCCTGAATATGTAGATGAACCATCTACAAGCTATGTAGTAGATAGCTGGTATAAAAAAAGTCTTTGGTTATATCTACTTTATCCATTCTCATTATTATTTTCATATTTAACAACTCGAAGAAGAAGAAAATATATTAAAAATATCATAGAATCATATAAACCAAATGTTCCCATTATAGTTGTTGGAAACCTTACGATAGGCGGAACTGGAAAGACTCCTCTAGTAAAACATATAGCAACTGAGTTAATTAATAGAGGATATAATCCAGGAATTGTTAGCAGGGGTTACGGTGGTAAATTTAAAGAAACATTAGAAGTAACTGAGGACACGCCCGTTAAAGAAACAGGAGATGAAGCTCAAATTCTTGCTAAATTAAATATACCTTTTTATATAGACAAAAATAGAGTAAGAGCAGTAAAAGAACTTACCAAGAGGCATAACTGCGATGTAATTATTTCAGATGATGGCTTACAACATTATCAAATGGATCGTGATATTGAAATTGCAGTAATTGATGGTAAAAGAAGATTTGGAAATAATTTAACATTTCCAGCTGGACCCCTAAGAGAATCTAAAAAAAGATTAAAATCTGTTGATTTTATTGTTAACAATACGGGTCCAACGGAAGAGGGTGAATTTTTAATGAATATCAGCCCTTCAAAATTTGTTCATTTAAAATCAGGTAAATCATATAACGTTGATAATTGGCCAATGCATAAACAAATACACGCTGTAGCTGGTCTAGGGAATCCAGGTAGATTTTTTGATTTACTTGATAAACTTGGATTTGATATTATTAGACATCCATTTCCTGATCACCATAAATTCTTAACAAGCGATATCTTTTATTTAGATCACCTACCAATAGTAATGACTGAGAAAGATGCATCAAAATGTAAAGATTTTGATAATAATAAAATATGGTTTCTTACAATCGATGCTGATGTTAGTAATAAATTCATTGATAAGCTTATAGATAAGTTAAAATCTATTAAATGATATGAATGAAAACTTATGCATCATAATACCTTCTCGCATAGGCTCCACAAGACTCAAAAATAAACCACTTGTTGACATAAAAGGTGAAACTTTAATTCAAAGAGTATTTAAAAATGCTTATCAAATATCAACTCAAACTTTTGTGGCCACTGATTCAATTTTAATAAGGGATAATCTTATAGACATTACTGATAATGTTGTAATGACATCCGAAGATCATATTTCTGGGACAGATAGAATACATGAAGCAGCAAATAAATTATCTCTGGATGATGATACATTAATACTAAACCTTCAAGGAGATGAACCATTTATACCCAAACAATTAATATTAAACCTGATAGATGACTACTTCTCTATATCATGTGATGTAATAACTGCATCTTCAAACTTATACTCAGATGCAGATATATTAAATCCTAATTGTGTTTTAGTTGAAGTCGATGACAATAATTTCGCAACTAAATTTTCGAGATCAGAAGAATTAACTAATCCAAAGAGACATATTGGTGTTTATGGTTATTCTTTAAATGTATTAAAAAAGTTAGTTAGCCTTTCGCCTACTGAAAATGAATTAAAATTTAAATTGGAACAATTGCGATTTATAGAAAATGGTTACTCTATCTATGTTTCTAACTATGAAAACCAAATTCCTCATGGAATTGATACTACTGAAGATATAAAAAATGCAAATATTTATTTATCAACCAAATGAAGATTCTAGAGAATCACGCTATTCCAAACTCTCTTAAAATTAAATCTATTTCTAAATATTATATTGAAATAGATAGTTCAAACTCTTTTGATGAATTGCATCAATTTTTAATAAAAAAGGATTTACCAGTATTGATAATAGGAGAGGGAACAAATGTTGTACTCAATGATTTCTTTAATGGGGTAGTTATTAGGCCGCTCTTTAATAATATCTTAATCCAAAATCAATTAGATAAAATACCATTATCAGACTTTCATGTATCTGTAGGAGCATCTGTTAATTGGCATAAACTAGTTAACCATATGATAGAAAATAAAATTTTTGGTTTTGAAAATCTTTCACTAATACCCGGATCTGTCGGCGCTGCTCCGATACAGAATATTGGTGCATATGGTCAAGAAGTGTCTAATTTAATTAAAAAAGTTCATTGTTATGACTATAAAAAAGGAAAGTTTGTTACATTGTCTAACAAGGATTGTAATTTTTCCTATAGAAGCTCATCTCTTCAAAATAGCAATCTTATAATTTTTAAAATTGATTTTAATATCAATAATAATAAAACCTTTAATTTGGACTACAAGTCATTACAAAATTATATTGTTAATAACAATATAAATAAAAAAGATCTTAATTTAAAAAAAATATCAGATATTGTATGCACCATTAGAAATCTAAATCTACCGAATCCAGATGTAACTCCTAATGCAGGCAGTTTTTTTAAAAATGCAATTATTAAGAAGGAAGAAATTAATACCGCTCATTATTCATATGATGAGTTAATTATCTGGAAAGTAAATGATAAATATGTAAAAGTTGGTTCTGCTAGATTAATTGAGCTAATAAAAGATTCACTAGATTTAAATCCACGGGTGATGATATTTAAAAACCATTCCTTAGTGTTAATAACTAACGGAGAGGCAACACAAAAAGATGTATTAGATTATGCAAACCATATAAAAAATAGAGTACTAAAAATCTTTAATATCTCTTTAGAAATTGAACCAACCGTTATTACTAATTAAATATGTTTTTGTGGTCAGCTCTTGCACACCTAATTGCTCTTACAAGTCCAGGACCTGATACAGCTATAGTTATAAGGCAAGTTTCTTTGTATGGAAGAAATGAAGGCTTTAAAGCATCTATCGGTATAGGTTTAGGTATATATATTCATTGTTTATTAGCGATAAACGGAATTTCACTAATTATTTTATCTAATGATTTGTATAAGTTCGTTATAAGCATGATTGGGAGTTCTTATATAATTTACTTAGGAATTAGTATGCTACTAAGCAAAAAGCCTGAATTAAGTAACTTAGATAAACATAAAAGCAGTTATAAAAATAGTATATTAATTGGACTAGTTACTAATATTTTTAATGTTAAAGCATTTTTATTTTTTATTTCATTATTTACTATACTAATTGATACAATTGATGGCTTATATTTTTATATTTACCCTTTATATTTTGCTGTCACATCATCCTTGTGGTTTATTCTTGTAAGTTATATTTTGACTGTTTCAAATAATAAAAATTTTAATTTATATGCAAATAAATATATATCTTTAATAATGTCATTTGTATTATGTTTTATTGGGTTATTAATATTAATTAGATCAATTTATGAGTATTTCTAAAATTACAAATGATCTTAAAGATCATAATACTTTTCCACCTGTTGAAAAGTGGAATCCTCAGTTATGCGAGGGACAAGAATTTTTTATAGATAGAGAGGGCAATTGGTTTTATAACAACTCACCAATTAAAAATCATAAAATTATTAATCTTTTTTCAACTGTATTAAAAAAAGAATTGAATAATTATTATTTAGTTACACCGGTAGAAAAAGTTCCTGTAAGAGTTGAGTTAGCTCCTTATAAAATAATAGATTTTAAAATTAATAAGAAAGATATAATGCTAATTACTAATTTAAATTATGAATTTATTTTAAATAAAGAAAATACCACTAGATTAATTAATTATAATGACACCCATATCCCGCTTGTAATAGTAAGGAAAAATATAGAAGGATTTTTTAATAGGAATACATACTATAAATTAATTGATATAGCGCTTGATAATAATTACATCAAAGATAATTTGGTATACATTTCTAGCAATAACATTAACCATACAATAGGCCGCATTGCATAAAAAATTAAAATTACCTCAAAAGATATGCTTAGTATGTAACAAGCCTTTTATCTGGAGGAAAAAGTGGAAGAAGGACTGGGATAATGTTTTATATTGCAGTGAAAGATGCAAACGTCTCAAGAATTCAAAGTCTCCTCAATCCACTCATTAATATACAATTCTAATAAATCTAAAGGCAAAGAACCTCTTTTTAGAACTTCGTAATGGAAATCTTTAATGTCATATTTATCACCCAACATTAATTCTGATTTATTTCTTAATTCAAGTATTTTTAGTTGACCAATTTTATATGCTAAAGCTTGTCCAGGCCAGGCTATATATCTATCAACCTCATTCTCTATATCTAATTTAGATTTAGCTGAATTTTCTAAAAATAGATTAATCGCATCGTCTCGAGACCAATCCATATAATGCATTCCAGTATCTACCACCAATCTAATAGCTCTCCACATGTCATAAGTAAGTTGACCGAATTTATCATATGGATCTTCGTATAAACCTATGTATTCTCCAAGTTCTTCACTATATAACCCCCAGCCTTCAACAAAGGCTGTAATACCTTGATATTTTCTAAAAACAGGAACATTTTCTAATTCTTGAGCTATGGATATTTGAAAATGATGACCAGGAACAGCTTCATGAACTGTTAGAACTGGTATTTCATACTTTGGTCGAGACTCAGGTTTATATAAGTTTGCATAAAAATATCCAGGTCTTCCTGGGCTTGGGCTATTGTAGTAAGCGGTAGTAGTAAATGGTGCTGATTCAATTGGTATTGGCTTTACTCCATATGGCGCTCTTGGAAATGTTTTAAATATTTGTGGTAGAAGAGGATCAATTGTTTTTGACATAATCAAATAAGCATCAAATAAATCATCTGGATTATCATAATAAAATCTTGGACTAGTTCTAAGATAATTCAAAAATGAATCAAAATCGCCATCCCAATTTACAGATTTAATTATTTCTTCCATTTCCAAACGAATCCGTTTTATTTCTTTAATTCCAATGTTATGAATTTCATCTGGCGTAAGTTCTGTAGTAGTAAAATGTTTTGCTAATTGCTCATAATATTTTTTTCCATCTGGAATATCTTTTATTCCAATTGAATCTCTAGACAAAATCAAATAGTCATTTTTTAAAAAAGTATTTAGTTTTAAGTAGGCTGGATTTATTTCATTAATTATTAAATCTTTGGCATTTTCAATAATTTTATTTTTTTCTTCTTTTGTTAATATATTTTCATCTGCATCTATAAAAACTTTTAGGTAAGGATTTGATTCTATGTTGGAATTAATAATTGCATCAATTTGAGAAATCACTCCTTTAGTAACAAGCTTAGGCTGGGTATATCCCTCAGATAAACCTTTTTTATTAATTTCAAGAAAGGTAATTATATTTGTAGGAAACTGTTTTAATCTAGACAGCCAATCGTAATAATCTTGCTTGGATGTGTATACCAGTCGGTTACCAGTTTCATAGAAACTTTGTATACCACCTCTTTGATTAAGTCTTAGGTAATATATTGGAAATTCACTTAAGCTTAGATCGCTTTTAAGATCAAATTCTTTAAGCTCATAATTTAATTTATTATCATCATTGAGTAAATCTTTATCAATTAATAATAATTCTTTATATGACAATAAGTCAGAATTTCTATCTTTTATAAATTGGTCTATTGTATTCGGATTTATTTTATCATTAAATCTTTTATCACCTATGTATGTTGCGAACAGAGGATTCTCAGAAAGTGTTTTATCCCAATCTGAATCAAGATATTTTTGAAATTTATCATTTTCATCAATTTTTATAGAAATTTTATTAGTAATTAATGTCTGAGGCAGTTCGGTTTCAGTATTTGCAGAAATTTCTTTACTATTTAAAGATTGAGGTATTTCAACAGATGCACAAGAAATAATTAATGACAAAAAGGGAACTATAAATAAATTAATTTTATACATTACATATTCGGATAATTTGGACCACCTGGCCCTTCAGGACTCACCCAATTAATATTTTGTGAAGGATCTTTTATGTCACAAGTTTTACAGTGAACGCAATTTTGTGCATTAATTACAAATTTCTTTTCATTATCTTTTTCTACTACTTCATATACTCCAGCAGGGCAATATCTCTGGGCAGGCTCATCGTACATTGGTAAATTTATATTAATGGGTATAGATGGATCCTTTAGTTGAAGATGGCATGGCTGATCTTCTTCATGATTCGTATTTGAAAGATATACTGAAGAAAGTTTATCAAATGAATAAATGCCATCTGGTTTTGGGTAATCTATTTTTGGCATATCATCTGCCTTTTTCAAACATGCATAATCTGGGGTAGGGTGATTTAATGTAAATGGTAGCTTTCCTCTAAAAATAAATTGATCAATAACATTTACAGCTGCTCCAATTAGAGCACCAAATTTATGAAAAATTGGACCAAAATTTCTTGATTTATATAGCTCATCATAAATCCAAGATTCTCTAACTTTATTATCATAACTAGATAAAATATTATTTTGTAAAGTTTCAAAAGCATGCTGCCCAGCAAGCTCACCAGACTTCATAGCAGTATGAGAACCCTTAATTTTAGAAAAAACTAAAGTACCTGCATTGCAACCAATTAGCAGACCTCCAGGAAATTCCATTTTTGGAAGTGATTGAAGCCCACCCTTTATTAAGGCTCTAGCACCATATGAAATTCTTTCTCCACCTTTTAGATATTTCTTAATTGTTGAATGTGTTTTCCATCGTTGAAATTCATCAAAAGGGCTTAAGTGTGGGTTTTCATAATCTAGGGGGATTACAAATCCTATATAAGCTTCATTATTTTCACCATGGTAAAAATATGATCCGGCTGCCATATTTGAGGTAGGCCAACCATTCGTATGGATTACCAGTCCCTCTTGATGTATTTTAGGATCAAGCTTCCAAACTTCTTTAAAACCTATCCCATAGTGTTGTGGATCTTTTTCATCAGATAGATTAAATTTATTGATTACTTGTTTTCCTAAGTGACCTCGACACCCTTCACCCAAAATTGTTAATTTAGCTTTTATATTAATTCCTGGTTCATTTCCTGGTTTTAACTCACCAGACTCTGAGATACCCATATCACCAGTTTGAACTCCTATAACTTTATCATCTTCTATTAATAGCTTACTTGCAGGAAAGCCAGGAAATATTTCAACTCCTAAATTTTCAGCTTGCTCGCCGAGCCATCTACAAAGGTTACCTAGGCTAATAACATAGTTACCATGATTATTCATTGCTGGCATTACAAATGCTGGGATTGGAATACCTATATTTTTTAAAAAATAGAAAATTTTATCTTTTTTTACAGGTATATTTAATGGAGCATTTAACTCTTTCCAGTTAGGTATTAATTCATCTAATGCATTTGGTTGAAAGACATTACCTGAAAGAATATGAGCACCAATTTCAGAGCCTTTTTCTAAAAGACATATTGAATAATTAGTATTATTTTCTTTATTTAATTGTGCAAATTTAATTGCTGCAGCAAGACCTGAAGGACCACCTCCGACAATTACCACATCATATTCCATAGTTTCTCTGTGCATAAGATCTAATTTAAATTGTAATTGTTAATATAAATACATTACAATTATAGCGCCTTATAAGTATCATTTATATAGATTAAATTATTATGAAAATCATTGTTCCAATCAAAAGAGTAGTAGATTATAACGTTAAAGTTAGACCTTTATCAGATAACACAAATGTTGATTTAAATAATGTAAAAATGGCTGTCAATCCATTTTGTGAAATCGCACTTGAAGAAGCTGTAAGATTAAAAGAAGCAGGAAGTGCATCTGAAGTCATAGCAGTTTCTATCGGTAAAACTGATTCACAAGAACAACTTAGAACAGCCTTAGCTCTTGGAGCAGACAGAGCTATTTTAGTTGAAACTGACAATTTGCTAGAACCTTTAGCAATTGCAAAAGTTCTTAAGAAACTAATTGAAGAAGAAAAGCCCGATCTTATTATTTTAGGAAAACAAGCTATTGATGGCGATAATAATCAAACCGGTCAAATGCTTGGGTCTTTATTAGACTATCCTCAAGCTACAAATGCTTCTGAGGTAAGTATCAGCTCATCTTCTGTTCAAGTAACCAGAGAAATAGATGGAGGATTACAAACTCTTGAATTAGATATGCCAGCAATAATAACAACAGATTTAAGATTGAATGAACCAAGGTATGCCTCACTACCAAACATAATGAAAGCTAAGAAAAAGGAGCTTAATGTTGTTCCTGTATCTGATATGGGCATAGACGTTAGTCCAAGAACCGAATTATTGTCTGTAGAGCTTCCACCCTCTAGGGAGGCTGGAATTATTGTTGAGACTGTAGATGATCTGGTTGATAAATTAAAAAATGAAGCAAAGGTAATCCAATGAGTATATTAGTAATTGCTGAACATGATAATGAAACTTTAAAAGGAGCTACATTAAATACTATTATGGCTGCATCTTCTCTTGATGGAGATATTGATTTATTGATTGCTGGACTTAATATCGATAATGTTATTGAAGAGGCGCAATCCATTGATGGGTTAAATAAAATATTAAAATGCGATAATGAAATACATAAAAATAATATCGCCGAGGACCTCACAACTTTAATTTTAAGTATCTCTGATGGTTATTCGCATATCCTTGCCCCTGCTTCTACTTTTGGTAAAAATTTAATGCCGAGAGTTTCTGCAAAGCTTGATACTCAACAAATTTCTGACATTATAACCATAGAATCCAACGATACTTTTAAAAGACCTATTTATGCAGGAAGCTGCATTGCTACAGTTAAATCAAATGATGATGTAAAAGTAATTACAGTCAGATCCACTGCATTTGATGCTGCCTCTAAAAATAATACTAATGTCGATGTTGTGGATATTGACTCTGTTAATACACTAGGAATTAGTAGATTTATTTCAGAAGAGTTAGCAAAAAGTGATAGACCTGAACTCACTGCTGCTGACATAGTAATATCCGGCGGAAGAGGGATGCAATCAGGAGATAATTTTCACTTATTAGATTCTATAGCAGATAAATTAGGTGCTGCTGTTGGAGCATCTAGAGCAGCTGTAGACGCAGGTTTTGTTCCTAATGACTATCAAGTTGGCCAAACCGGTAAGATAGTTGCTCCTGATTTGTATATAGCTGTTGGTATCTCTGGCGCAATTCAACATCTAGCTGGCATGAAAGACTCTAAAGTTATTGTTGCTATAAATAAAGACGAAGACGCTCCAATTTTCCAAGTTGCAGATTATGGTCTTGTTGCTGATCTTTTTACAGCCTTACCTGAATTAGACTCAGCATTGAAATAAGTTGAAAAATTTTTTTGTAAAAGAAAACGCTTTCAAAATAACTTTAATCATTAGCGTCCTATTTTTAATTATTTTTTATTTATTAAGTTATTTTCAATTAATTCAATCGACTGATTCATTATCATTTATTGGAGAAGCATCTAGGTGGTGTGAGAAAATAAGTGGTGGCGTTTTTAGAGAACCTGTTAATACTTTAAGTAATTTAGGTTTTATGGTCGCTGGCTTATTTATATTATATAAATTAACAAATGAAACCTCATTCAATGATTTTTCTGGCCTTAATAAAATTACAGTTTTATATGGAGTAGCGGTAGTTTATCTTGGTCCAGGATCAATGATGATGCATGGAACTAATACCGAATGGGGTGGTTGGGCTGATAATTTAAGTATGGTTATGTATATTATTATTCCCTGGTTATATAACTGTTACAAAATGTCTAATTGGACTTCATCCACATTTTTAAAAGTATATGTAACTATAGTCCTCACCTATGCACTTATGAGAGGGCTCTTTGGTGATGGAATGGGTATAGGACTTAATTTATTTGGTGTTTCCATTGGTTTGTGGGTTATTTCTGAGTTTTTATATAAATTTTGGTCACCTAGCATGAGATTTATATCTGGTTTTGTTGGATTTTTAGTTCTAATGATTTTTGGAACTATGCCTATTGAAGTTTTCCAAAATATCGGTGAATATTGGTGGATTATCTTTTTTTGGTTGCCTGGATTGCTTGCATCAAAGAAGCCAGAAGGTACAAGAACATATGGATGGTATTTTGCAGGAATGGCAGCATATATGAGCGCATTTGCTATATGGTTAACTGGAGTACCAGAAAGTGAAACATGTAATCCAGATTCTCTGTTTCAAGCTCATGGATTTTGGCATTTATTAACTGCTTTATCTACAATATTCTTTTTCTATCATTATAGATCAGAGAAGCTACTCTAATATTAGCTCGCAACCAGTCCCGTTCAAATATCTTTTAATATCATTTTTATCATCTATTGACAGTTTATTAAATTCTTCTTTAATCCAATTCAAGCATTTAGATTGATATGGAAATGTTTTTTGTTTCCATACTGAATTTTCTAGCTCTATTTCCCAAACATCCTTATTATTAACATATGCATTATGATTTGCTATTAAGCATGGAATATATACTTGACCAACCTCTTTGAATATTTCTTTTAACGTTATTGGTAGTTGATCTAATTCATACCACCCAATATCATTTTCATTAAAATAATTAGGATCATTATTAGTATTAGAATCCTTATTTATTCCAAAAAACTTACCTATAGAACCTTTATTATGAAGGCCAGATAAGTCATTCATTATACTTACCCATGATACGCATCTAGGTGATTCTTTGTATGCAATACCTCTTGGCGTAGGATCAAATCCAACTAATTGTGTTAATTGGCCATACAATCCAAAGTCAGACGAAGAGGGTCGTATACCAAACATGTATGGACTATCTAACAAATGATTTTCCATTAGATTTAAAAATCTTTTATAACTTTTATCTATTAACTTTGCCGTATTTCTGTTGGAACCCACAACCCATAATCTATTTATTTGTCTATCTGCTATAACATCACCAAATTGATTCATTGTTTCATCATCTATATCAAGCTTATGTTGAAGAACTAGCATTTTCTTTGCATTGATAGCATCTTCTTCAAAGTGCCAACGATAATGAAACATATATTTAGTTGCCCACTCATCTGCAAAATCTTCCAATAAATAATTTAAAAAATTGACTGAAGGAGAGCTTGGAATAACTGATCTGTTTTTATATAAAACTTCCAGATCTCTAATTATTGGTGTTGTATCTGTTTTGACATGATATTTATTATTTTCATCCTTAAAAACCAGTGTTGGAAGTAAAACTGGTTTAGGAATTTCTAAATTTAATAATGACAGATTATGAATTACGTCGCCCCAAGAAACCGTATAAGGTATATTTCTATATCTTAATAATGCTAAGATTTTTTGGGTATAAGGAGATCCAACATTTCCAAAAACTTTTATAGGTTTTGACATTATTAAATTTTATCCTAAAGCGTCACCTAAACCGCCAGATCCCAGCGCTATTGCCTTTTGGAAAGCATCTCTTGATTCAATATTAGATACATAATTTTTAATGTTTTTCATATCATCGCTAACTGATCCAAATTTATTAGACATGTAACAAGAATGACCTAACATGCAGTCAGCTGCTGAAAAATCTCCTATAAGATAATCTTTTCCCATTAAGAAATCATCAACAGGCTTCAAAGCTTTAGATAATAATTTTGTAGCTTGATTGAGTACATTTTCGTCTCTCCTCTCTGGTGGAAGTAAAACTGTTTGAACAACAATTTGATTCATTGGTGGCATTACCATTCCTTCACAATAGTGAAACCATTGAAGATAATATGGGTATTGATCAGAGTCAGTATTAGGTTTTAATCCCTTGTTATCATACTTATCTAATATATATTGAATTATTGCCCCTGATTCAAAAATAGAAATATTTCCATCTTCTATTACCGGCACTCTTCCTAAAGCATGCCTAGATCTATGCTCGGGTGATTTAAGACCTTCTTTTGTAAAAGGAAGTATTTCCAATTCATACTCCATTTCCAACTCTTCGAGAAGCCATGCAACTCTTCCTGCTCTGGTATTTGGTGTTAGATATAGTTTTAACATTTCATTCCTTATTTATTTACAATTTTTGATGAATTTTTAGCAAATTCAGTCGCCTTTTTTTTATCTTTTAATAGATTTTCAACTTTAATTGGTACCTTTATTCCTTCTTTCATTCCAGGCTTTTTATACATTTCATTTTTCCATCTTTCAAGATTATCTAGACCATCAATAGAGACACCAGACCAATTATGCGTCCTTACCCAACACCAATTAGCTATGTCTGCAATTGAATAGTCATCTGCAAGCCACTCATTCTTACTAAGATGATTATCTAAAACCTCAAATAATCTTCTGCACTCATTTTGATATCTATCTATTGCAGCAGGAATTTTTTCTGGGAAGTATCTAAAGAAAACATTTGCTTGACCCATCATAGGACCGATTCCACCCATCTGAAACATCAACCATTCTAAAACTTTAGCTTTTTTTGAAGGATCATTAGAAATAAGTTGGCCCGTTTTTTCAGCAAGATAAATCATTATTGCTCCAGATTCAAATATATGTAAGTTCTTGTTTGAGGTATCAATAATTGCAGGGATACGACCATTTGGACTAATCTTTAAAAATTTAGGTTTGTGCTGATCTCCATTGATGAGATTTATATTATGCACACTATATGTCAAACCCATAGCTTCTAATGTACAAGAGACCTTGTAACCATTTGGAGTAGGGGAAGTATAAAGCTCAATCATATTTAACCATTTATGAATTCAATTAATACTTTAGATAATTCTTTTGGTTTAGTCCATTGAAAAAAATGTCCTCCACCAATATTAGAAGCTTTTATTGCATTTGGAACCATGTTTAATACATCTTTCTCCATGGCATTAGTTACAGGATCATCACCAGCAAATACTGATAAAAATGGCTTATCAGTAGTTTTAAAGAATTCTCTTGCTTTCCTTTGAGCTTCTAGAGACTGATCAGGGATAATAGGGACATGACTAGGCATTGCTCTACAACCCATCTTGTACGCAGCCGATGGGTATGGTGCCTCATATGCTTTCATTAAATCACTGGTATAAGGTGATATTCTTGCTAGACCTAATGAATATAAAATATAATGATTTCTTATAACTTGTTTTGATCTTTTTTCCATCATGATTGAATTAAGAAGTCCAACTGGTAGGTTTTTAGTATCCCAACAAAATTTTTGCCAGTACATAAATTTTAAAGCAGGGTGGGTTTCTCCAGAATCCATTTTTCTAATTTCTTTAGCCATACTCATCGGAGTTAATTTTATATCGCTTTGCCTAAAATCTTTTACCTTATTAATAACATCTTCTGAAGTATCAGGCATATAAGGAAGACCAGTATTTCCAATAGCAATTTTATTAAATCTATCAGAATGATCGGCAATCATTCTTAAACCAATCAAGCCACCCCAATCTTGACCAAAAAAGGTTAAATTTTCGAAGTTGTTAAGAACTAACCAATCATTCATCCAATTCACTTGATTTTGATAGCTGTAATCTTCCCTTAAACATGGTTTATCAGATTTACCATAACCTATTAGGTCTGGTGCTATAACTCTAATTCCAGATTCATTAAGTATTGGTATCATCTTTGAATATAAATAGCTCCATACTGGTTGACCATGCATAGCTAAAAGGACGGGTCCATTTTTTGGCCCTTCATCAATATGATGAATTCTTAGGTGAGTGCCATCCTGAGTTGATATATTTGTATAAATTGGATCAAATGGATAATCTTTAATTTTGTTGAAACAGCTATCAGGAGTTCTTAGTACTTGCATCAAAATTCTTTTATCATTCCATCATTGATTAATTCATTAATAAAGTTATCAAAAGGCTCGTCTTGTCCAAAGTAATATTTTTCTTTATATACATTTAACGGAACACCATGGTGACCAGCATTTTTTTGTTTTTGTTGATTAAATTTAATTTCTTCGATTAACTGTGCCTCATTTAACTTAATTGACTGTCTTACCTCTGATAAATCCTCGCCAAAATCAGCAAATAGAGGTTCCAAAAAGTCATCCTTATTCCAGTTTTTTACACTCCATATTAATGTAGACATTTCGAATGCAAATTCCATACCTTTACCTCTATTGCTCATTAGCTGACCCATATGACATATATCAAATATATATGGCTGATGACTAGATATCTTTCCAGTAAATGTATTTTGTTTTATTGGGTCTGGCTTAATTGGCATGTTTAAAGGCATATCTAATTTTTTAGCTTTCTTTTTAAAATCAATAATGAATGGAATAAAAAAGAATATATTTTTATCTTTAAACCATTCAGGCATTCTGATAGCAATTGGATAAACTATTTTAAAATTAATATCTAGATTATGTTGATTCTTTAGCTTTAACATTCTTGGGAGAATCAAATAAGAATATGGACTTCTGTATGAAAAATAAAAATCAATCATTTTGCTTTCCTTGCTTCAATGATAAACAAAACATCAACGTTAAATATATTAAACCCGGAATATTAGAAATAACACCTGGTGGTGTATTAATGTAGTAGTCTTCAGTTAATGGATTTATTGAACCTGAAATCAACCTAAAGCATTGATCTAGTAAACAAATTAAATATATCAAAGGTATGAAGCTTTTATATTTAATAAATAAGATTATTAAAATTAATGTTAATGATACTTGAGTTGCTCCCCACAACGAAGCAAACAGATAAACCAAATTGTTTGGGTCCAGGCCTTCAATTATTGGAAACTCT
>MDTB01060038.1_pt1 | contig 32438 bp, 31 predicted proteins | sample 811161 | NCBI WGS metagenome assembly MDTB01 (sample SAMN05326650, study PRJNA326480) | marine metagenome | isolation source: seawater | place: Mediterranean Sea | collected 2009 | reverse complement strand
GTTGCTCGGATTTTCTGCCCATTCATTTCACGTTTTGCGGCCCTGCAAGGCCAGCTGAAGCGCTGCTTCGCCGGTAAACGTTGGTTGGGAGGATGAGGACTCAGCGGGGGCAATTGCAAATTGCCTTGGTTTAACACAAGGGTATAAGTCTGAGCCAACAAAAATGATACGGTAAAGAAAAATCTAATCGTTAGAGTTAAACGCGGCGGCACGAAGCAGGGCGATCTCCTTTGCGCCGCTGGCTCGAGACGCTAGTTCACCTTAGTCACTGCGGTCATCCCCAACTCTTTCACAACCAAATCCCCGTCTGCATTGCTCAGGATAGTGATCGATGCATTGTCCGGCGCGAATACCCGCATGCGGTCGTCATTTTGGGCCGCTCCCACGGCTGCGTTGATCGCGACAAAGTGGCTAAACAGAATGCTGTCTTGTTCTAGTCCGAGCAGACAGTCCACCAGGTCCTGACGCCACGCTTGTACTGTTGCATCTAAAGCGGACCAGTTGCCTTGCATGGCTTGGCCCAGCCATGCGGCGCGTTCGTTTAGGTCTTCGGTGGGTGAGGGAATTTCGGCGACGCGGGTTTCAATGCTCACCGATGCACCCCAGCGTGCGGCCAATGGCTGTGCTGTTTCTTGTGCTCGGGCGAGCGGACTTGACCACAGTTTCACACTCTCCTTGGGGTGCATGTCACCCGCTAATCGGTTTTCTAAGAGCGTTTCCAGGTTATCAGCGGCCTGCTCAGCCTGGTCGCGCCCCACAGCGTCCAAGCCCGGGTCGCGATGACTGCCAAATCCAGCTGCTGCCTTGCCGTGTCGTACTAGATAGATTTCTGCCATTTTGTAATGCCTTTTTTGCTGGGTTCCTTACAATAGATTCCTTTGCTAAGAATTCAGGAGCGAGTGTGAGTGACAATGCGGCGACTATAACCTCGGGTGCCATTGCACCAAACTTCTCTCCCGACACCACTGTCAGTGTGCGTGATGTCTTTGGTATCGATCAAGATCTGCAGGTGCCTGCATTCAGCAGCCCTTCGGATTATGTGCCCGCTATCGATACTGACTACCGATTTGATCGCGATACCACGCTCGCTATTTTGGCGGGATTCGCCCATAACCGGCGGGTCATGATCCAGGGTTATCACGGCACTGGTAAGTCGACCCACATCGAGCAAGTGGCAGCGCGCCTGAATTGGCCGTGCATTCGCGTGAATCTGGACAGCCACATCAGCCGCATTGATTTAGTCGGCAAAGATGCGATTGTGCTCAAGGATGGCAAGCAGGTCACCGAGTTTCGCGAAGGGATTTTGCCTTGGGCCTTGCAACACCCGGTGGCGCTGGTATTCGACGAATATGATGCGGGTCGCCCGGATGTTATGTTTGTGATTCAGCGCATTCTCGAAATCGAGGGCAAGCTGACGTTGCTCGATCAGAATAAGGTCATCGAACCGCATCCGTTTTTTCGCCTCTTCGCGACCACCAACACGGTCGGTTTGGGGGATAGCACCGGGCTTTACCACGGCACGCAGCAAATTAATCAGGGTCAGATGGACCGTTGGAGTATTGTGTCGACGCTCAACTATCTGGAGCATGACGCAGAGTGCCAAATCATCGCTGGCAAGGTCGCCGCTTTTGCAGAAGGGGCGGCTGGTGAGCGCATGGTTTCAAATATGGTTAGCGTTGCCGATCTCACTCGCAAAGGTTTTGTGAACGGTGATGTTTCTACCGTCATGTCACCGCGAACCGTTCTCACGTGGGCGCAAAATGCGGAGATTTTTGGCGACGTAGGGTTCGCTTTCCGGGTGACTTTCTTGAACAAGTGCGACGAGTTAGAGCGAGCCATCGTGGCCGAGTATTATCAGCGCTGTCTTGGCGAGGATCTCGGTGATGCGACGGCTGGCATAACGCTGAAGTCGGCATAAGTCCGGCGGTTGCATGACCACTGACGCTACCCATCCGCTAGAGCCGTTTAAACGCGCGACCACAGCTACCCTTCGTGCGATCGCTGCTGATGAGGAATTGGAAGTCAGCTTTGCGCCGGGTGCGCCGAGTTCGCGTGACGGAAAGATTCGGCTACCGCTGCCTACCCTCGGTTGCACCGATGAAGAGCTTCGGGCGATGCGCGGTATTGGCGACGAATTTGCGCTTAAGCAACGCCACCACGATCAACGTTTACATGCCCGTATCAGTCCGCAAGGTGGCCCAGCGCAGGAAATGTTTGAGTGGATTGAATCTGCGCGGATTGCGTCTATTGGCTCGATGCGTATGGAAGGCGTTGCCCGCAACTTAGATGCTCGGTTAGAAGAACAGTGTAAGCAGGCGGCTTTTGATGCCATCACGGCGGAAACCGATGCACCCTTATCGGTCGCTGTCGGTCTGTTGGTACGGCAGCAACTGACCGGACGGGAATTGCCGCCAAGCGCTGAAAATGTTGTGCGTTTCTGGCGCGATTTCGTTTTAAAGAATGCCGGCGAACACATTGATGAACTCAGCACGCATGTCGGCGATCAGGCCCAGTTCGCACGACTGTGTCGCAATATCATTGCAGACCTGGGTTTGCCCGTTGACTTAGATGATCCGTTAGACGGCGAGAGCAATCAGGATGATCTAGAGACAATGGATCAATCCGAAGATGCGGACACGGAGTTCAGCCCGGAAGATGTGGCGTTAGACGACGATGCTTCCGGTGAAGAGTCTGCCGATGGCGATCCCACCATGGTAGAAATGGACTCAGCCATGGACATGGATGAGGCCGCTGGAGAAGCCGACCCAGATGAAGCGGGTCTGCCCATGCCAGATGAGGCCGGTCGTATTGCGGTGGATGTGAATTATAGCGCCTACACCGAGAAATTTGATGAAACCATCAAAGCAGAGGAGTTATGCGACGCCGACGAGATGACGCGCCTGCGGCAAATGCTGGATCAACAGTTGGTGTCGCTGCAATACGCCACCTCTAAACTGGCTAACCGCTTGCAGCGGAAACTGATGGCAAAACAAAACCGCACCTGGGAGTTCGATCTCGAAGAGGGCGTGTTGGATGCTGCTCGCTTGAGTCAGGTCATCATCGATCCGATGAATCCGCTGGCCTTCAAGCAAGAAAAAGAAATGAAGTTCCGCGACACCGTGGTGACACTGCTGATTGATAGCTCTGGTTCTATGCGCGGTCGATCGATCACGATTGCCGCTATGTGCGCGGATATCTTGGGGCGGACATTAGAGCGATGTTCGGTGAAGGTGGAAATCCTTGGTTTCACTACGCGGGCCTGGCGCGGCGGTCAATCGCGGGAAGCCTGGATAAATGAAGGCAAACCCGCTAATCCTGGAAGGCTCAACGATTTGCGGCATATTGTTTATAAGTCGGCGGACGATACCTGGGCGCGGGCTCGACGCAATCTCGGCTTGATGATGCGCGAAGAGTTGTTGAAGGAAAACATCGACGGCGAGGCGCTGATCTGGGCGCACAATCGCATTGTAACCCGCCCCGAAGATCGCAAAGTGATGATGGTGATTTCGGACGGGTTGCCGGTGGATAACTCAACTCTGTTGGTTAACCCGAGTAATTTCCTGGAGCAACACCTCAAGTACGCGATTGAAGTCATTGAGAAGCACTCGCCAGTGCAGTTGGTTGCCATTGGTATCGGCCATGACGTAACCCATCACTACAGTCGCGCGGTTACCATTACTGACGCCGAGCAGTTGGGTGGCGCGATGACTGAGCAGTTGGCTGAGCTATTCGATATTGGCGACTAGATCGGGTCGGCGGTACTGCTGACTAAGCCGCTCCGCAGGTTTTCTCTAGCCCCAGCTTGCCGCTAATTTAAGCCCTCACGTTGCGGCAATTTGAGCCGGCACAAACACGGATCAAACGCTGGCTTTTGGTTGTTGAACTGACGGACTGACTTGCTGATCAAGCTGGTTGATTTGCTGAAGCAGCGGCTGAGAAGGGAAGCCAAAAAACAAAACAAGGGATCAAGCCTAAAGCTCAAATAAAAGAGCACATAAAAGCCTGTGCGATTTTGGTAAGACTCAATGCGGCGTTACGGCAATGCGGCGTGTCGATAGCGCGTCGTTAGGCCAGTTAAGCGTTGCAGAACGGTGTGCGACGCATAACCCGAAGAAGCGCGCTTAAAAGGGGCTGATTGATGCAGGGTTTGGACAGCAGCCCAGACCGCAGCTCAGCATGCATGCGGACCTGAGCTGATTTTCAGTCGCTGAAGTGCCGCGGAGTTTACTCTACGACGGTCATGCGAGTGATCTCTGGTGGCCCACCCATTAAGCCTTTGAATCCAGCTCCAGATGCTTTGAAGTGTTCCGAAGCACCATGCGCGGCTATGGCTTCTTCATCTTCATAAAGTTCCAGAACGACGTAGTTACCGTCGGCATCTTTGCAAAGCTGATAAAGGTGATTGCCTGGTTCGTTGTTATTCACGGCGGCGGCAAGGTCCAGCATGACTTTTTCGAAGTCCTCTTCCTTGCCTGCCTTGACATTAAGTTTAGCGATGACTGCTAACATGGCCCCTCCCATCTTGTGGTTAAAATATTGGTTAAACGATAATCGTTAAGTGAATTCCGGTGAAGGAATACGATGCAAGCGCTGCAGCAGCGCGGAGCATTGGCTTGACGTGGTATTTGGCGACGCGCCTCTAAACTCCCCGCTGGCAGAATAAGGAGTCTTATGTCTGGAAGCAAACTAAAACAAGACTTGGTGGATTACCTTCAGCGTTATCCTGAAGAACGTTCGCAAATCGAAGATTTCCTAGAACTTGTAGACGGTTCGGGTGACTGTTTCTCCCGCTCAAACTGGCTGCCCGGTCACATCACTGGGTCCTGTTGGCTGGTTGATCCCACAGGCGAGCGGCTGCTGCTTACTCATCATCGTAAGCTCGACATTTGGGTGCAATTGGGTGGTCACAGCGATGGTGAGGTCGATACTACCCGCACGGCGCTTCGTGAGGCGGAGGAAGAATCGGGTTTAGCAGTCGAATTGCTCGACACGGCAATTTTTGATTTGGATATTCATTCAATTCCAGCAGGTAAGTCAGACCCGGAGCATTACCACTTTGATGTCCGGCATATTTTGCGAGCAAAGAGCAGTGATTTTACGGTAAGCCCAGAGTCGATTGACCTGGCGTGGGTGGCGATGGGTGATATAGACACGTACACGCAGGAAGAATCGATCTTGCGTATGCGCCGAAAATGGCTGAATCGGTAATAATTTTCAGGAATATGATCGTCAAATATTCATTGAGAGTGTGCCAAGCATGCCGTACTCTAGCGAGGCTCGCCCGATTTTTCCTGGAGAGGCAAATTTGCACCAGTTATTACAAATAATTGGAATGCGTGATTTGTGACGAATTTGGAATTTGTAGGGGGTTTTTCCCCGCTGCGACGAACAGATTTTGGTGGTTAGGTTTGATTGGTCGAAATGCCGTTTTTAGAGCAGATGTTAATCAGCTGTCTTGAAATCGGATAACTTAAGCGCTTATCAAACAAGGAGCGATTTCAGCGTGAAGAAACTATATGTAGGTAACCTCGCATGGGCGGTTACCGATGAGGATTTACAAACCCTTTTCTCCGAGCACGGTAGTGTTGCATCGGCCTCTGTGATCACTGATCGCGAGACTGGTCGCTCACGAGGGTTCGGATTCGTGGAACTGGAAGATGGCGCCGAGGCAGCCATCGAGGCGCTGAATGGCGTTGATTTCAAAGGTCGAGCACTACGTGTTAACGAAGCGCAAAGCAAGCAACGCCCAGGTGGCGGCGGCGGTGGCGGCGGCGGTCGACGCTTCTAAAACCCTCTGAGTAAGGCGGCTCGGTTCAGGCTAATACATAGCTCGTGCCAGAGTCGTTCCTTAGACCTAGTTCGAACAAGTCCCCTCCGCAAACTAGATATCCTGCTGGAAAAGCTCACTGCTTGAGTGGTTTTCTTGAGGGACATTTGTTTGTGCGGTGTCCGTTCGCCTGCGATAAGCTTGTAGCGGCGACGTGATGATCAATAGAGCCGTTCATAACCAGCTTATCAACCCAAAACCACCCCGGTTCTGGCTCGATTCCCTAGCCTCACGCCCCAGTATTCCGTCCAAGTAGATTTTGTACACGGTAGCTTGCACCTGGCATCTGAGAAAGGCGTTGTTACGGCAACGAATTTGGCTTAGTGGGTTTTTGAGCATTCGTGAGGCACTCGCTTGTGATGTCACAGGGCAGTATTTACTCAGGGCACAGCTTTTGCTAAACAAATTGACTGCGGCTATTCAATGAGCGCAGCCAAAGTAGGATCAATTTACTAGGTGACAGGCGACCATACGTTGGCTGTTCGAGTCAGTCAGAGGCAGCAAAGGAGGCGTTTGTTGGTGACAGATGTCCACTGCTTGCGGACAGCGGTTAGCGAAACGGCACCCCGCTGGTAGGTTTACCGGCGACGGTATTTCGCCTTGAATTGTAGTGGAGGCACGTTGCCGCTCGCTCTGGGGATCAGGTTCGGGATTGGACGCAATCAGGGTCTGCGTATAGGGGTGTTGCGGCTTAAAGAATACGTCATCAGCCGGCCCTATTTCGACCAGGCTACCCAAGTACATGACCGCCATGCGATTGCTGATGTAACGTACCATCGACAGATCGTGAGCAATAAACAGCAGCGTCAGGCCTAGGCTTTCTTTCAATTCCGCTAATAGATTCACCACCTGTGCCTGCACAGAAACGTCGAGTGCGGAAATGGGTTCGTCACAGACTACAAATTCGGGTTCTACGATCAGTGCGCGAGCGATGCCTATACGTTGACGCTGTCCGCCTGAAAACTCATGTGGATAGCGGGACATGTGGTCGGCATTTAAGCCTACCCGTTGTAACCAGTCGGCGACGCGATCGCGGGTTTCTGTTGCGGTGGTGCGGTGGAGCACGCGCAGGCCCTCGCCAACTATTTCACCAACCGTCATGCGCGGATTCAGAGACGAATAGGGATCTTGAAAGATCATCTGCATGCGTGCTGCAAAACGCTGAAAGTCATCTGCGCGATAACGCTGCGGCAGTACTTCGTCGCGGTAGCTTATCGAGCCGCTGGTTTTATCGTGCAGGCCCACCAGCGTCTTCCCAAGCGTGGACTTACCAGAGCCGCTTTCTCCAACTAAACCGACAATTTCTTTTTCTGCAATGGTCAGGTCGATACCGTCTACGGCATGGACTCGCTGTTTGTTGCCGAGGTCAAAGTGTTTCACCAACTGTTTTATATCGACCAGCGTGTCAGTCATGGCGCCCCCTCTGCATTGCGATCAGCTTCGGCATAAAACAAACCGGCGGGCGGTCCTGGGTGGCGGCTATCATGTAGCCAACAATTTGCATGATGCGCTGCACTCAGCAAGTAGCGCTGCGGCGGCATACTCGCGCAGACCTGCATGGCGTGCGGGCAACGGGCAGCATAGCCACATCCTTTTGGCGGATCGAATAAGTCGGGCGGGCTGCCGGGAATGGGAACCAACTGCTTATTCTCATGGGTATTATTGGACGGCATTGCTGCTTTTAGCCCCATCGTATAGGGGTGCGCCGAGCGATAAAAAATATCGTCGACACTACCTTGTTCGACCACTTCGCCGGCGTACATGACCAGTACTTCATCGGCGGTGCGTGCGACAACCCCAAGATCGTGAGTGATCAAAACCAGCGCCATATTATTGGCTTGCTGCAGTTCCTTGATTAGATCGAGAACCTGGGCCTGGATGGTGACGTCTAGCGCGGTGGTAGGCTCATCAGCGATGAGAATGGCAGGCTCACACGCGATAGCCATCGCAATCATCGCGCGCTGCAACATGCCGCCGGAAAACTCAAATGGGTATTGCTTCGAGCGTTTTGCCGCCTCAGGGATTTTGCTCATATCCAGCAATTCGACGGCGCGCTGTAAGCCGGCCGCTTCATCCATACCTCGATGTACGATGAGCGTTTCAGCAATCTGTTGGCCAATACTCATGGTTGGATTGAGCGCAGACATTGGATCTTGGAAGATCATGCCTATTTGCGAGCCGCGTATTTCTTCTCCCGCGATGGTTTTAGTCGCTAATATATCGTTGTCACGAAAGTAGATTTCGCCTTGGGTAACCCGTCCTGGCGGCATCGGTATTAACCCCATCACGGTCTGCACGGTCACAGATTTGCCGCAACCCGACTCGCCAACAATTGCCAGCGTCTGCCCGGCTGCGACTTCAAAGCTGACCCCACGTACTGCTTGGACGATGCCACCATAAGTTGCGAATTCGACATGTAAATCCTTCACTCGCAACAATGGCGATCGGCTGTCAGGTGCGCTCATAGTTTTGCTTTTCGCTGCGGTGAATTGACTAAGGTCATGTGTTAATCCTGATTACGCATGCGCGCATCTAAGGCGTCGCGCAAACCATCACCAAGCAAGTTGAAAGCGAGCACGGTAATGCTGATTAGCGCGGCGGGAAAAATGATTTCGTGAGGATGAGTCAGCATCGTCTTTATGCCCTCGTTACACATTGCCCCCCAAGACGGCGTAGGGGGCGCGACGCCCATACCGATGAAAGAGAGAAAAGCCTCGGTAAAGATTGCGCTGGGGACGGCGAAAGTGACGGTAACCAGAATCACCCCAAGCGTATTGGGCACCATATGGCGAAAGATCAGGTAGCCAGTGGGCGCACCTAAAAGACGCGAAGCGCTGACATAAGCTTCTTCACGAATTTGTAAAATCTGCCCGCGTACCAGGCGAGCCGTACCGGGCCACAGCAGGACTACCATCGCGATCAGCATGGGCATAATGCCGCTTTCGCCGGGACCAATACCGAACACAACCTTGAATAAAATCATGAAGAGCAAAAACGGTAGGGCAACCACAAAGTCCGCAAACCGCATCATCAATTGATCTACGCTGCCACCAAGGAAGCCGGCAATACTGCCGTAGATCACACCGACCAACACATATAGCAGGGGCGCAAAGAAACCGATGAAGAGGGACACCCGGGCGCCGTACATAAGCCTGGAAAGCATGTCCCGACCAAGATAGTCGGTGCCGAGTGGATGGGATTTGAGTTCTAGCTCAGTTCCCGTTGCGGCGCTTTCAAGTGTGCCCAGCAGACCTTTGAGACGGGCTTCAGGAACAGTAATTGCGCGAACTAAAGTAGTGGATATTGTTGCAAACAGGTCCGTTTCCTCGCCGAATTCATTTAGCCCGATCACAGTGTAGTAATACGCACTGGGTTTAAGGTCGAGCCGGTCCTCAAAGAAAGGGTTGCCTGTCTCGGTGAGCGGCAGGCCAAAATTGCGCTCTGCGCCGACCGGAAAAATATTGCGATAAATTCGATATCCGAAGACGTTGGTGTCTATTGGCGTCTGCCAAACCAAGCGCACAGACTGTGTTGTGGGCGACTCGGCAAAGGCTAAATTAAGGCTGCCAGGGCTGGTTGCGCGGCTGGGCGCCGGTGGCACCCAGGGCTGATACTCGTCTACCACCATCGCGCTGCGATCTGCGCCCGGCGCAATGCTGATCTGATCCGGATCCAGCGCGGTCGGATCGACTTGCCAGACTAGTGGCCCGGCTAGGGTAAATAACAGCAGGGCCATCACGATGCCGAGTGACGCCATAGCGCGTTTGTTGGCTTGCAGGCGGCGCCAGGCGTCCTGCCAATAGGACAGTGAGGGTCGCGTTAGTTGCTCAGCGGACTGTGCTGTATCTAGCGGCGCAAAAGCGTCTACGGGTAGAGTTGGAGAAACGTCAGCCACTATTCCACCCTCACTCTTGGATCAATCAAGCCGTATACCAAATCCACTAGTATCACCATAAACACTAGGAAAGCGCCGTAAAATATGGTCGTTCCCATAATCACAGTGTAATCAAGTTGTTGGATAGCTTGTACGAAGTAGCGTCCTAGCCCTGGGATAGCAAAGACGATCTCTACCACGAAGCCACCGGTGGTAATGCTGGCAATAGCGGGTCCAAGCACGGTCACCACAGGCAGTACCGCGTTGCGTAATTGGTGGTTTACGAATATTTGTCCGGCGGGCAGCCCTTTGGCATGGGCGGTTTTAATATAGTCGGCGTTAACGATCTCGAGCATGGACGAACGCATTAGACGAGTCAGATAGGCCATGGTGGATAGGCCCAGTACCAGTGCTGGGACGATCATGTGCGCTACACTACCCCAACCCCCGACAGGTAGAACCGACATTCCAACCGTATCGTTAAGGCGCACGAGCATCAGTTGGCTCAGCGCAGCAACCACAAAACTTGGCACCGATATCCCAAGAATAACCAAAAACATGATGATGGTATCTGGTAGTCGATTACGAAAAAGGGCCGTGAGTGCGCCCCATAAAATCCCGCCGAGGCCGGCGAAAATGACCGCCAAAATACCCAGCGTGGCGGATACCGGGAAGTGGTCGCGGATAATGTCATTAACGCTGCGGTTTTCTTGGGTAAACGAAATACCGAAATCGCCTTGAACTAAGTTGCCCATATAAATTAGATATTGCGCGGGCAGGGGTTTATCGAGTCCGTACTTTGATTCTAGATTGGCACGGATTTTTTCGGTGGTCGCGCGATCCGACGAGAGTGGATCACCGGGAACCGCGTGCATACCGAAGAAAGTGGCGGTTGCAATAAACCAAACGGCCAGCAAACCCTGCGCAAGTCGACGCAGAAAATATCGAGTCATAGACGCGCCTCATTACAGCGGGCTGAGTGACGCCGCGCGGAATGGATAGACAGGCTAAGGTCGCTGCGAATCGCCATAGCTCGCTGCCGCATGGCGTGACTCGTCTTGGCTTGGCTGGTCATAGGTTGGTTCTGCATTACGCGCCACTTCGCGGCGCATGCTTCGGTTAATTCAGACATAGGCCTAGCGTTCCACATAGGCGTTAGTGAAGTCGGTGTCAGCGCCGATGACACGTCGCTTGACCCCTTTCAACTTAGGGTGCAACACATAAGTCAGACCGCGCTCATACATGGGCAAGATAACGGCATCGTCGATAATCAACTGTTGGATACCGGCAAACGCTTCCATGCGTGATTGTGGAGTGCTGGCGTTCTGGGCAACCGCGATTAACCGGTCCATTTCTGGGCTGGCATAGCGACCACGATTGTTCAGATTCCAAGACGCAAATAAGTCGCCAAAGGTCAACGGATCGTTATAGTCAGGGCCCCAGCCGGCCAGGACCAAATCGAAGTCGCCTGCGGTCATTTTCGCGAGGCGTTGCTTAAAGATTTGTTTGTCGATTTTTAAGGTGAGCCCTAAGTGTTTTTTCAGTGCGCCTTGCACCCATTCGGATTGAATATTAGAGATCGGGTTATCGCCGCATAACAGAACAAACTCCGGCCACTCTGCTAAGCCTAGTTCTTCTTTGGCCTGCGCCAGATACGCCCGGGCCTGAGCATAATCCACCGGTATTTTCGTGGCTGGGTATTCCTGCCGGAAAGACTTTTCGACGCCCATTAAAAACGTTGGAAACAAAGACTCGCCGGGTCGATAGCCCGGCAGCTTGGTGACCTTATAAACCAGTTCTTCCATATCTAATACAGATTGAAGCGCGCGCCGGAAATTAAGGTTTTCGCTGAGGCGGTCTTCGCGGTGATTAAATTCCAGAAAAAATACAGTGCCGTCCTGATACCGTTTGATTGGCCACTTCTGTCGCATTGCATCGATCAAGTTTTCTGCCTGAAGGCCGGTGAAAGCGATGCGCTCATCTTTGAAGAAGTTAATGCGGGCATTCACGTCGGAAGTGATATACGCGACGTTGATTTCGTTTAGCCGAATGCGGTCTTTATCCCAATAGTAGGGATTTTTCTGTAGCAGTAGAGATGAACCGTGCACCCAGGACGCCATAACGAACGGCCCGCTGTATAAAAGGTCTTTGGCATCTGCGCCGAAACGCCCACCAGTTGCTTCGTAAAAGTCTTGGCGAATAGGCAGAAAGGTGGGGAAAACCACCATTTTGTCGAAAAAAGGCACCGGACGTTCTAACTCGACAACAAGCGTATGTGGGTCAGGTATGCGGACACCTAAATCGGTAAGCGGCAAGTTGCCTTGATTTATCGCTTCAGCGTTTTTAATGGCATACAGTAGAAATGCATACTCTGACGCGTTGTCGGGGTCGAGCGCAGTCTGCCATGCAAATAGAAAATCCTTGGCGGTAATTGGCTCTCCATCACTCCAGCGGGCATCTTTGCGTAACCAAAATGTGGCAGTTTCCGGTGTAACTTCCCAGCGTTCCGCGATGCCAGCTTCTAACTGATCATCAACGCCCATACGTAGCAGACCTTCCATAATATGGCCCAGCACCATTCCCGAGACAGCATCGGTCGCAAGGCTGCTGTTTAACTGCGGCGGTTCTTCAGCGATGGCGATGGCGATGCTCTGGGTTTCGAAGTCGACGGCACGCGCTTCCTGAGTATCGCTGCCCACGCTAGATGCGAGGTAGTCGAGGACAAACATGAGTACGCCGACAGCAATAAATGCGTACAGAAAATAGCGGCGTAGCTGGCTGAATACCGCTTTATTTGAAGGTGCGGTGGAGTGTGTTTCGGTAATTGTCTCGTGCACGGTTATCTTTGTCTGTGTGCCCTGGTTTTGTTGTTCTATAGAAATTGCGTCAAATTCGCTTACCCGTTGAGTTTTAGCAGATTACTCACCACCCTTTCCAGATGCATGAGCGAGTTACACTCTTCGGCTTGATGCACATACGCAGAATAGTTTCGCATAACAGAATCACCGGTATTCCAGGCGAGCTTTGATTCTGGGTTAAGCCAGATCACCCGTTTAGACCGATCATACAGTTCTTTTAAGACTTCGGTATGGTTTTCACCGAAGTTATTGCGGGCGTCCCCCAAGATAATGATTGTGGTGCGATTGTCGATGTCATCAAGACACAGCCGTTTAAAGTCGAGCAGCGCTTGGCCGTAGTCGGTTGATCCGCCGCTGTAGTCGCGTAGGGTCTTAGCAATGGCATCTTGGATTTTGTTGCGGTTAAACAATTCGGTGACTTCCGCTAAATCCGAAGAGAAAGCGAAACTGCGCACCTTCGGCATGACTTCATCCATGCTGTACAGAAACATCAGCATAAACCGCGCGTAATTAGCGACCGAACCCGAGACATCGCAAATAGCGAATACTTTGGGCCGATCCACTTTTACCGACTTCCAATGCAAATTAAATATGGCCCCGTCATAAGACATATTGCGGCGTAGGGTGCGTGAAATATTCAGCTGGCCACGCTTAAATACTTTTTTGCGGCGGCTGTACATTGTGCTCAGCTTTTTCGCCATTTTATAAACCATTTCCTGGATTAGGCGAAAATTGCGAACCTCCACGTTGGATAGCTTCACGCTTTTTAGCATGTCCTCGCGCAGCCGCTTGCCGCTAACGTCCGCGTTAAGCATGAATTGGCGTTCGACATAGTCGCGCACTTGTTCGCGCAAAAAGTCCCGACGCTGTTTGAGCTGCTGACCCAGGCGTCGCGCCGGCACAGCGGGTGAATCGCGCAAGTCTGAAATTTCTCGGTTCAGATCAGGCAACCCCATGGCATCCATTATCCGCCGGGTGTACAGCCCTTTTTGAGTAAAAATCTTGATTTCGCGCACTTCGACTTCTTCGCCGGCGTTGGCCATTGCCATAGTCAACTCAGTGCGTGAGTCGCTCATCAACAGTTGGCCAAGCTTAGAAGAGGGGTCAGTCATCTCGCCAGGGCCGAGATCCTCTTCTTCCTCTTCCTCTATATAAGGGTTTTTCTTGGCTTTAGCCTTGGATTTTTTCTTGCGGCCACTTGGCGGCGCGTTTGGATCTCTGGAACCGCCGCCCTCGCCGTCGCCCCCTTCACCTTCTTCTCCCTCCTGGCTGTCCTGGCCGTCTCGCTCTGCCTGCGCAGATGCTTCGTCGCCGCGCACGTCTTTGAACGCGAAAAACTGGTCGAAGCAGGCGTCGAAAGTCGCCTTTTCATCGGGTGTTTTAGGCAGGACCAGTGACAGCGAGCGCTTGAGGAACTCGCGGTCCTCATAGCCCACCAGGTCCACAGCGCTCATTGCGTCCAGGGTTTCCGCCGTGGAGACGCGAATGTCGGCATTGCGCAGAGCGCGAACGAAATTGCTAAGGGTGCGTTCCAATGCTCAGCTCCGTTGAATCACTTTGCTATTTTCGCTGTCAACGAGTTGACCTCGCTGTCTACGTTATCAATGTCTTCTTGAAACTTAAGAATCACATTGAGCGTATCTTTGACGAGTTGCGGGTCCAACGATTCGGCGTGCAGTAGCACCAGGGTGCGGGCCCAGTCGATGGTCTCGGAGATAGCGGGAAGTTTTTTCAGGTCGAGTTGACGTAACTCGTGAATGAAAGCAACCAACTGCAAACGCAAGGATTCAGGGATTTCCGGCACACGAGCCTGGATAATGCGTTGTTCCACATCAGAGTCCGGGAATGGAATGTAGAGGTGCAGACACCGACGCTTCAGCGCATCGGAGATTTCTCTGGTGTTATTCGAAGTCAGAAATACAATAGGCGGCGCTTGTTTAGCTTTTATCGTGCCAATCTCCGGAATAGAAAGCTGATAGTCCGACAGAATTTCCAGCAGCATTGATTCGAATTCATGATCGGCTTTATCGATTTCATCGATGAGCAAGACGCAGCCATTCTCTTCGCGCAAGGCTTTGAGCAGTGGGCGTGGCTCTAAAAACTCCTCGGAGAAAAAGATATCGCCAAACTCGTGTAACCGCACCACGGATTCGCGAAAGCCTTGCGCGCCCTGCAGCACTTCATCAAGCGCTTCTTTCAATACTTGCGTGTACAACAGCTGCTTGCCGTACTTCCATTCGTAGATTGCCTTGGATTCGTCTAGCCCTTCGTAGCACTGGAGGCGAATCAACGGCAGTTCAAATAATTCAGAGGCGGTTTTGGCTAACTCGGTTTTACCTACACCGGGAGGGCCCTCGATAAGTACAGGTTTTTCCAGGTGGAAAGCGAGGAAAACAGCGGTGGCAATTTGATCACTGCAGATGTAGCGGTGGGCTTCCAGGTGTTTTTGCAGCGATTCCACTGAAGCCGCTATTTGATCTATATCTGCCATGATGCCTTACATACCCCCGGTTGTGAGCTTGGAATTAGTGTCGTGACGCGGTCACCAGCCGACCCCGTACTCGACTGGCTAGACTTTTTGGCCAGTTTTTAGGACCAAAACAGCCAAGCATTATCTATGTCCCCAGCGAGGATGTATAGGTCAGTTGTGCAACCGCACCAATCCCTCCTGAGCGGTAGAGGCGACCAATTCGCCGGCCTGGTTGTAGATTAAGCCTCGATTGAAGCCGCGTGCGCCGCCGGCTCTAGGGCTGTCCTGGTCGTAAAGCAGCCATTCGTCTGCCCGAAATGGTCGGTGGAACCAAATCGCGTGATCGAGGCTCGCGACCTGAATATTGGATTGCATGAAGCTGATGCCGTGTGGTCGAGTGGCGGTGTCCAGCAGTGACCAATCAGACAGATACGCCAGCACGCACTGATGTAGGCGCGGATCGTCAGGTAGCGTCTCGCGGCTCTTCATCCAGCAACGCTGAATTGCTGCAGTTGGCTTCGGGTTGAGCAGATCCAATGGTTCAATCGGCCGCATCTGAATCGCGGATGGCTCGGTTAAGTCTGACGGGCTTGCGACTTCTGCATCGGCCTGAGCGTTAGCTTCGCGAAGCGCAGTGCGAATGTCTTCAGGCCAATTTTTTGATTGTTCTAGGCGTATTTCGTCTTCATCTCGCAGTGTGTCTGGTTCTGCCACTGACGGCATCTCGAATTGATGGCTCAAGCCTTCTTCGTCGACCTGGAAAGACAATGACATTGAAAAGATAGGCTGGCCTTTTTGAATGGCAACAACGCGTCTTGTGGTGAAACTTTTGCCGTCGCGAATGCGATCGACCTTGTAAAGAATGGGCCGTTCTTTGTCTCCGGCGCGCAAAAAATAACCATGCAGACTGTGCGCATAGCGGTCAGCGTCAACCGTGCGTGAGGCCGCGACTAAAGCCTGACCGATCACCTGACCACCGTATACCCGCTGCCAGCCCTCATTAGGGCTCGTGGCTAGGTAATGGTTTTGCTCAATTTCTTCGAGATTAAGCGTTTCGATGATCCGTGTTAGAGGCTGCATATAAAGACCGTTACCAAAATCTAATACCTTACGGCGTCGCAGAGATTGAGTAAAGTTTAGGTCAGGCTGGCAACGGTATTCGCTTCTAAATTCGCGTTTTCAGTTCGCTTAAACTAAAAAATCTATGCGGGCGGTTTTGTGCGTCCACGTGAGTTTGTGAGTATAGTTCTAGGCGAAAAAATTTGACTTTGAGGAGGAGTGATATGCCATCACGTCGTGAATTAATTGCACTAACCGATGCCGAACGCCGGGAATATTTAAATCAACAAAAAACATTGGTCATAGTTTCAAATGGCGCAAATGGTTATCCACACCCAATGCCAATGTGGTTTTGCGTCGACGACAATGACTGCTTTTATTGCACCACCTTTGAAAAAAGCCAGAAGGTGCTCAATTTAAAGCGAGACCCAAGGGCCACATTGTTGGTAGAAAGCGGTGAAGATTACGCGGAGCTGAAATCGGTTCTTGCTTATGCGGACGCGGAAGTCGTTGCCGATCAAGAAGTGGTTTTGGACACCTTGGTGGCAATTAATTCTAAGGGGAGTGCCCTAGACGATTCTCAGCTCGGTAAAATACGCGAAGCGATGATTGCTTCGGCAAAGAAGCGAGTTGTTTTAAAGTTCGTCCCTAATTCCTTCGTAACTTGGGACCACAGCAAATTGGCAGGTAAATACTAGGCCGGGCTCAGAGGAGAAGCCATGTATAAAACACCGGAAAAGACACGAGAAAAGACACAGGAAAAAGAGATAGAAAGTGACATGAAAAGAATAGGCAGTTAAACCTGTGACTGTCATTTAGAGCCCGAAATTCATCCTGTTTGAATTAACTTGACCAACGCACAAGCTTATTCGTATAAAAAGCGCTTTATACAAAAACGTACTACTACAAAATTCGGGGTTTAAATAGTCATGGGTCGTGGTACTCTGCGCTCCACATATTGATACTTAGATAGAGAAATTGTTATGGCTTTGAATATTAAAAAGTTGTCAGTAAAAGAAATCAACGTTCTGATTAAGGATTTGAACGCTGAATTAGAGCGAAGAGCGACCACCGAAAAGCAGTTGCTGATTGCTGAAATACGCGACAAGGCAGAATCGTTGAATATACCGGTAAGCGACTTGTTCAAAGAGGTTGCGAAAACACCTCGCAAACGAGGTGGGTCGGTAAAGCCTAAATATCGTAACCCAGGCGACAAAACTCAGACGTGGACCGGTAGAGGATTAAAGCCTCGTTGGGTCCGTGATTTGCTTGATAGCGGAAAGTCGTTAGAAGATATCGCTATTTAAAAGTTAACGTGACATGGTCGATGTATGGGAGAGGTGGTTAAGAACGATTTGAGTTTCAAAGCCACCTTTTGTTTATCTTATATCGTCGTTTCTGTGGATCAGCATCACATTTTCTAAGCTCTTGCCGCGTATGCTGCCTTTGCTCATTTCTATCCTGCTGCCGTTTTGCAGCGCTCTCATGCTTATCTTGCATGCCCGTCTCGTATGTCCTTCTCGTATATTTCTTGGCAGGTCGTCTCTCTCGTTTTCATAGTTTCACTCGTATCGGTGTTTTTTTATCCGAGAAACTCGTCCTGCAGGTTTAAATTGCCATTTTTTTAGGTGTCTTATGCGGCGCCTTTCTAAAAGAGCTACAAAGAAGAGGGATTGAAAGAGTCTGGGCGAAGGAAATTTTGATTCACGATGCTATCGAGGCAGTTGCCTCAATAAAGCCACCAAATTGAGAAAATGGTCTATCAGTTAAGCCGAGTCGTGAAGCGCGAGCAAATAGATGTCAGTCAACGAGGGCGTTGCAAGAATAGATTGTTGGGAAGTTACACATGTTGAGATAAAAAAAGCGCGCCACAATTGCGACGCGCCTCTTTAAATCGGGACTCTTTATAAAAGAACTAGTACTTATAACTCTCCGTTTTGAAGGGTCCTTGTTCAGCGACGCCAATATAGTCGGCCTGAGTTTTCGTTAGTCTGGTTATCACACCACCAAAACCTTCGACCATTAACTCAGCCACTTCCTCATCGAGTTTCTTAGGCAAAACCTCGACAGCAATTGGCTGGCGCTGGTTTTCGGGTTGATTAGCCCAAGCCTGCTCGAATAGGTGCATTTGCGCCAGTACCTGATTTGCGAATGAGCCGTCCATAATTCGTGATGGATGTCCGGTCGCATTACCGAGGTTAACCAAACGTCCTTCAGATAACAGGATTATGTAATCCGATGGATCATTGGAGCGAAAGATCATATGTACCTGATCTTTAACCATCTCCCAGCGCCAGTTGTCACGCATGTAGGCGGTGTCGATCTCATTATCAAAGTGGCCGATATTGCAAATTACGGCGCCTTTCTTGACCGTAGATAGCATTGCCGCGTCGCAGACATCCGCATTGCCAGTACACGTGACGATTAAATCGGTGTCGCTCAGTAGCGCGGTATTGATGTCAGCTGCTTTACCGGTAGTGACGCCATTGTTATAAGAAGAAACGACTTCGTAGCCATCCATGCAGGCTTGCATGCCACAAATCGGATCAACCTCGGTAACGCGAACGATCATTCCCTCCTGGCGCAAGCTTTGCGCAGAACCTTTGCCGACGTCACCATAGCCAACGACCAAGGCACGCTTGCCCGCCATCAACATGTCCGTGCCGCGCTTAACCGCATCATTTAAGCTATGGCGGCAGCCGTACTTGTTGTCGTTCTTTGATTTCGTCACCGAGTCGTTCACATTGATTGCCGGAACTTTGAGCTCCCCTGTTTTGATCATTTCGTAGAGGCGATGTACGCCGGTGGTTGTTTCTTCGCTGATGCCATGGATGCTATTCAGCATTGCAGGGTACTGCTCGTGAATGATTTGCGTTAGATCGCCGCCATCATCGAGTAGCAGGTTAGCATCCCAGGTCTCTCCGTCTTTGACGATTGTTTGATGGATACACCAGTCATATTCTTCTTCCGTTTCGCCTTTCCAAGCAAAAACCGGTATGCCGCGTGCAGCAATGGCAGCGGCTGCGTGATCTTGAGTAGAGAATATATTGCATGAAGACCAACGTACTTCTGCGCCTAGGTCCATTAGGGTCTCGATCAATACTGCGGTTTGGATGGTCATATGGATACAACCAATAATGCGCGCTCCCGCTAAAGGCTGAGTTTCTTTATAGCGCTTGCGCAAGGCCATCAAAGCCGGCATTTCATTTTCTGCAAGTGTGATTTCCTTGCGACCAAAGTCGGCAAGATTAATGTCGGCTACTTTATAGTCGGTCATAGGGGCTCCTTGGTTTTAGTGGTAGCAAATTCTGAAGTAAATGATTCGGTGCTGTCGGCGCGACGAAAACTAGCAACTTGAATACGAAAGCCGTTACGGCGCGCTAGAAAGTGATGTTGGTCTGGCTGTAAGTCGAATTGGCGTGCCCAGCTATTTAGCGTCTCGGGGGCGATGCCCAGCCATAAATCACCGCATTGGGTGCGCGTCCATTCTTGGTCGTGCTCACAGAGTTCGGCCACGACTATGCGGCCATTCGGTTCGAGCAACCCGGCAGCCTGCTCAAAGAACGCTCTTGGTGACGGTAAGTGGTGTAGGACCATAGCGGCGACAATCAAGTGATAGCGCGCTGGTGCTTGGAGCTCAAAAAAGTCCTTGTGCAATAATGCCACGTTGGCATCTTGCGCAAGGCCCATGCGGGCTTGGTCGAGCATTGCGCGATTACTATCAATGCCGTCAATGTATCCGTAATGCGGGCTCAGTGCGTTGAGTAGGAAGCCATCGCCGGGACCGACTTCCAAAGCACGGGCTTGCGCGCCGGCCGCTTGCATAGCGCAGGCCATTACTGGCTCGCTATAGACTGGCGACGGGCAGACAAGATCCTGCTGCCGCTGCAAAATGTCGCTGTGGTTGATAAAGAATTCGACTGACTGACGTTGGCGCTGGCTATACACCGTAGCGACCCCTGCGGCATATTCGCCCGCCATCGGGTGAACGTCCAAAGCTGAAAAAATCGCTTGCACCCAACTGGCCGTGGGGTGAACCGGACGCTGATAGAAAATGCTGGTGCCTTCTTTACGCGACTCGACCAGATGCGCGTCGCGCAGTATGCGTAAGTGATGGCTGATGGCAGGTTGAGTCACCGCAAATATGGTGCAGAGCTCGCTCACGCTAAAGGCGTCCTGTGCCAACGTGCGTACCACGTGCGCGCGGAGGCGGTCACCGAGTGCCTTGTTGACAGTGATGACTGCATCCAGACCGGTCGCTAGATCGGTCTGCTTATTAAAAGAAACTACGGAATTGGTTGCCATGGAGGGCTTTCGCCTGCTCGGATGTGTGCGAGGTCGCGCAGGATAACAGACGATCTATAATATAAAAATATTTTTATGGATGTTTTTCGTTTGTGGAAGATGTGCGGGTTGTGTCGGGCCCGCGTAGAATTTGCGGCCGAGTTTATGCCAAACTGACATCAACAAATGGCGGCAAAAAATCCCTATCGTGGCGATTTGGAGCGAACATAATCAGCGCAGACACGCCGCGCCAAAGCAAGTGCACAAAGGCAAGATGAAAAGACAAACAAATAGTGCAGCGTCATCAGCCTTACCCGGTCTGGATAGTAAGCTGCCTGATGTCGGTACAACTATTTTCACGCAGATGAGTGCCCTGGCTCAGACCCACAATGCACTGAATTTATCTCAGGGGTTCCCGGATTTTGAGGCGCCTAGCGCATTGATCGAGCGTGTCACGATGCATATGGAAGCCGGGTTAAATCAGTATCCGCCTATGCTCGGTGTGGCCGCTTTACGCGAAGCGATAGCGGCAAAGGTAGCCAATCTATATGACCGGCGCTGCGACCCAGACACCGAAGTGACAGTAACGGCCGGGGCTACGGAAGCCCTGTTCTGTGCTATCGCGGCTACGGTAAGGGCAGGCGACGAGGTCATCGTCTTCGATCCTGCTTACGACAGCTACGATCCGGTAATTCGCTTGCAGGGCGGTCAGGCCATTCATATCCCGCTCGCGGCGCCGGACTACTGTATTGATTGGCAGCGCGTGCGTGATGCAATAACCCCGCGCACGCGCATGATTATCGTTAACACGCCGCATAACCCGACCGGTAGCGTTTTAGCGCAAGAAGATCTCGAAAATCTGCAAGAGCTTGCCGTTCGGCATGGGTTGTACGTGCTCGGCGATGAAGTGTACGAGCACATCATCTTTGATGGCGCGCGACATGAGAGCCTTTGTCGCTATCCCGATCTGTTTGCGCGCAGTTTTGTGGTGTCTTCCTTCGGGAAGACCTACCACGTCACCGGTTGGAAAGTCGGTTATTGCGTAGCGCCTCTAGCGTTGACCACTGAGTTCCGTCGTATCCACCAATTTGTCACGTTTACAGTCAGTACGCCGGTGCAATACGCGCTTGCCGACTTTATGAACGCATCGCCTGAGTTTCATTGCGAATTAGGTGCCTTTTATCAACGTAAACGGGATCTCTTTTGCCATTTGCTGGAAGATTCAAAATTTACTTTGGTACCTTCGCAAGGAACTTATTTTCAGTTACTCAATTACTCGGCCTTGAGTGATTTTAACGATACAGATCTTGCGATTAACTGGACTAAAAAACACGGCATTGCTTCTATTCCGGTTTCAGTCTTCTACCAGAACCCCGACCCTGATGCGCCGCAGGTGCTGCGCTTTTGTTTTGCAAAAGACGACGGCACTTTGCAACAAGCGGCGGAGATTTTATGCGGACTTTAGAAATAGCACTATTGCAATCGCCGACGGTCTGGCACGACCCTGAGGCAAATCGCATCCTTTTTACGAATGCGATTGCGGAATTGCAGCCCGAAGTGAAATTGGTGGTGTTGCCAGAAATGTTTTCCACTGGATTTACTATGCAGACCGAGGTTGCGGAGTCGATGGATGGGGCGACAGTTGCGTGGATGCAAGCGATGGCCGCGAACAGCCAAAAAGTAATCTGCGGTAGCGTTGTTATCCGTGACCGCGGCGCGTGCTTCAATCGTTTTATTTGGGCGGCGCCAGGTGCAGAGCTTATTTGGTACGATAAACGCCACCTGTTTCGTATGGCGAACGAGCATCAACACTACGCCGCTGGCGGAGACCAGATAACGGTGGTCCTTGAAGGTTGGCGTATTCGTTTGGCCGTATGTTATGACCTCCGTTTTCCTGTTTGGTTAAGAAATCAACAAAGGCGTGATGTTCACGGCGACCTTGATTACGATCTCCTGCTGGTCGTGGCTAATTGGCCGGCTCCGCGTCAGAAAGCATGGAATACTTTGCTCCAGGCTCGCGCAATTGAAAACCAGGCCTATGTGGCGGGCGTTAATATTGTCGGAGTTGATGGTAATGACGTTGCCTACACAGGTGGTTCGGCAATCTATGCACCTGACGGTACCACCGTCTGCGAACAAGATGATAACCCTAGCGTTTTGCTGGGCGCGCTGGATAGGCGAACGTTACAAGATTTTCGCGAGCGATTCCCTGCTTGGCAGGATGCCGACCCGTTTACGATTTCCTAGCTGAATCGCTGAACACAGAAAAGCTGATGAACTACTTAGCCGATGCACAGCAATGCTGAACATCGGCGGCGGCCTTGCCGATAAAGAAAATAAGGTTTCGCCAAACTAACAAAAACTATAAGGACTAAATAATGCGGAAATTTAAATTTAGTGCTCTTGCTCCTCTAAATATGCTGTTGACCGCGCTGATTGCAGCACTACTAAGCGGATGCGCACCGGATAACTCAGATCAAGCAAGTATCGCGGCGGCCAACGGGCATCCTGGACAAGCGTTATATCAGGATTATTGTTACTCCTGTCACAATCCTGGCATTGGTGGCGCGCCGCGTTTAGGGGACGCCGAAGCTTGGGCACCGCGAGCAGCAAAGGGCGCTGACTTGCTGTTACAAACGACGATTGAAGGCATCGCGCCAGGCATGCCGCCAAGAGGGCTATGCATGAGCTGCAGCGACGCAGAATTAGCTCAGGTGATCGACTACATGCTGGTTACTGCGAAAAGTGAGTAGCGCCAGGTGAGGTTTGAGTCCCGCTGGCGTAACCGTGCGTTCAGCCGTGCTAAAGCGACCGCTCGATATGCCACAAAAACCGTTAGGTTCGGTATCGCTCGGCAGCTGATGGGGTAGGAATCGAAGCGCAACTCGGCCATTTATCAGCAGAAATAGGGCACCGCTTGCGGCGTTGCTAGACAGGAATCGAAGTATGAACTTACGCGATCTACGTTACCTCGTTGCGCTGGCTGAGCATCGCCACTTCGGGCGTGCGGCTGAGGCTTGTTTTGTGAGTCAGCCAACGCTTTCCACGCAAATCAAAAAGCTGGAAGAGACCCTCGGTGCGACCCTAATTGAGCGCACTAATCGGCGCGTGATGCTGTCGCCCGCAGGCGAGCAGATTGTCGCGCAAGCGCAGCGTATTCTGAGCGAGGTTAATAACTTAACAGAGTTGTCTGAACAGCTGCGGGATCCTCTTGGGGGGGAGGTGCGACTGGGTATCATTCCGACCGTAGCGCCCTATTTACTGCCGAAAATTCTACATCCCCTCAAAGGCGCGTTTCCCAATCTCCAAGTTCAGTTAACTGAGGGCCAGACGCTGCCATTGACGCAACTTTTAAAGCGCGGTGAACTCGATGCTGTATTGTTGGCGCTGCCGCTGCAAGAGGAAAACATTGAGGAGTTCGAGCTATATCGAGAAACGTTCTATCTTGCGACTTCTTCTAACCATCGCCTGGCGAATAAGAAGGCTGCATCTACTGCGGATTTAGAAGGTGAGCAGGTATTGTTGCTTGAAGATGGTCACTGCTTGCGTGATCAGGCTTTAGCGGTATGTCAGGCGCATCATGGTGAAGAAAGCAAAAATTACAGTGCCACCAGCTTAGAGACCTTAAAGCAATTGGTGGCTGCGGATATGGGAATAACGCTTATGCCGGAGTTAGCCGTCGCGCAAATTCGCAATGCGGCGGCAACGGGAATACGCTACATTCCGTTCGCCAGTGATACGCCATACCGGACCCTTGGTTTATGCTGGCGCTCTACGTCAACACGCGCCGAGCTGTTACGCCAATTGGCAGACGAACTTAAGCAGATGGTGAATGCGGGCGGCTGATCCTGGTACGCTAAAATGGTAATCGTTTGGTTCAGTAGCTTAAGGATGCCATGGTTGCAGCAGGCTGTTTTTCGCGATTCACGCAGAGCACTGGTTTTTGCCTGCCGAAGACCATAGTCCCCTAACAAAAAATCAGTTGCCTGAGAATAGCGGCAACTTGGGTTGCCGCTAGTAAGTGGTAGGCCGATAGGGTTACGGCGCTAGGTCTGCTTGCAGGCTTTCTTTTGAAGCACCTTCAACCGCGATCTCGCACGGTAACGCTTCGTGGTCGATGCCCATCGACAGAACTGCGCTTTCTTCTAGTAAGTTCGCTTTAGCCGACGCGGGCAGTTCAAAACGCAAAAAGTGCACCGCTGCTGCTTTGTCTTCGCGTGATCGATCCATGTCCTCGTTAGCGATAGCGAATATTTTTTCACCGTCGCCGACGCGGACCCAGACGGTCTCTTCGATACCGCCCATGCGTGCTAAGGCTGCTTTGCGTTCGTCGACGTCGCCGTATTCGATCATAAAGGTCGCTTTGAAATTACTACCGTCTGGTATTAGCGGGTTGTAAGCAGCCAGTTCTTCCTCGATTTCCTCAGGATTGAAGATCCGTTCAACGCGTAGCATTTCCTGAATTTGATATTGCATTGTCATCGCATCTTCAAAGTAAAGGGTGGCGTGCGGGTCGAGCGCGATTTGCCTGTTTTTCTTATGCGCGATCACCTGCTCACGGAAAGATGGGCGTTTCACAGCGTATTCTTCCAAACTCCATAAATCTTGGCGATTTAAAGCCATGATTAACTCCTAATAATATTGTTAGATTCCGTACGCCTGGCGCACCATGCTGATTGGATGCTGCGCGGTGCCGCCCTCAATGCCGTCGGCAATCAAGCGTCCCGCCATAGGGCAGTCCGAGCCAAAGGTGTCCGCTTCGCTTTCGGTGACGCGACGGACAACCGGACGTGCGATCTTTTTCGCTTTTTCGTAGGTTTCGGCTTTGACGGCGTAGGTGCCGTCGTGACCAGAACACCGCTCAATGGCTGTGATTTCGCTGTCGGGGATCAGATTCAAGAAATCTCTGGTCTTCATGCCAAAGTTTTGGACGCGTTGATGGCAGGCCACATGATAGGCAACTTTGCCAAGTCCGGTACTAAAGGTCGTCGTGACCAATTCTGCTTTATGACGAAGCATCAAGTACTCAAATGGGTCGAAGAAGTGAGCCTTAATCTTGGCAATGTCACTGTCCTCGGGATACATCAAGGGTAGCTCTTGCTTGTACATCAGCACGCAAGATGGGATCGGCGCAATAAGGTCGTAGCCGTCTTCAATTGCTTGCAAAAACAGCGGCACGTTGCCGTCTTTTAACTGTTCGACTTTTTTCAAGTCGCCTAATTCCAATTTGGGCATGCCGCAACACTTAGCGTCTTGCAGCAGTTTGACCTCAATACCGTTGTGATTGAGGACCGCAATCATGTCCTCGACAACCCGAGGTTCGTTATGGTCGCCGTAGCACGTGACATATATCGCGACCTTGCCAGTGGTGCGCTCTGTCGCGACGGGCGCGGCAGCGACCGCATGGTCTGCAGGCAGACGCTTGGTCAAAGGGGTGGTTTCAAAGTGGGGTAGTGGCGCATCTTTATGAATGCCGACCATTGATTCGCCCATCTTACGTAAGGTCGGTGACGCGGCAGCCGCGTTCGCCATGCCTGCAATTCCCGGCGTAGAGATCGCGTCGAAGATCGGATCGGTAGACGTGATGATTCGATCACGCCACTTTGTATCGCCATTTTTAAAATTCTGGGCTTTCGCACGCAGCATTAAATGAGGGAAGTCGACGGCCCATTCATGCGGCGGCACATACGGGCACTTGGTTTCCGCACAAAGGTCACACAAAAAGCATTGATCGACGACCTTGTTGTAGTCAGCTTTGTCGACCCCGTCTACTTCTAACGTATCTGATTCGTCAATCAGATCAAACAGGGTAGGGAAAGAGTCGCAAAGGCTGACGCAACGGCGGCAGCCATGACAAATGTCATAGACCCGTTCCATTTCCTTGTGCAGGCTGTCTCGGTTGTAAAATTCCGGGTTTTTCCAATCCAACGGTTGCCTCTCGGGGGCTTCCAGACTTCCTTCGCGTACACTCATTTAAGTTCTCTATCAGATTAATTAGTGCTATCTATCTTTTTCCGGCACAAAAAAGGGGGCGTAGCCCCCCAATTCGTCCGTCGTAACGAACACTCCCGCAAAACTGCTAGCGGAAATTTACGCCATGCTATCCAGAGCTTTCTGAAAGCGATTAGCGTGAGAACGTTCGGCTTTTGCCAGCGTCTCAAACCAGTCGGCGATTTCTTCGAAACCCTCATCGCGGGCGGTTTTTGCCATACCTGGGTACATATCGGTGTACTCATGAGTCTCACCAGCGACAGCTGCTTTCAGATTGTCTGCGGTGGTGCCGATCGGCATGCCAGTTGCTGGATCGCCAACGGCTTCCATGTACTCTAGGTGGCCATGTGCGTGTCCGGTTTCGCCCTCTGCAGTTGAGCGGAATACAGCTGCTACGTCGTTCTCGCCTTCTACGTCAGCTTTTGCTGCGAAGTAGAGGTAACGACGGTTTGCTTGCGATTCGCCTGCAAAAGCATCCTTTAGGTTTTGCAACGTTGTGCTTTCTTTTAAATCCATGATTGCTAGTGCTCCATGTGAGTTAGGTAAAGAGTGAACCAATGCTGGGGAACAGCGATGGCAACGAAGAGCAGTATAGGGTGCTCACGTGGTAGTTCCATTTCATTGTTTTAATCGTGCCGATAGACTGAAGCTATCAATAAAGAAATCTCAATCGATACCCTAAATGGTATCAGGAATGATAATGATTCCTATTTCCCGAAAGCCGCCCGTTAGACGAGCTAAGAGTGCCGCACAATAGCTGCGCTCAGGTCGAATTCGCGTGAAACGTCGAGCGCTCTGTTGGTGTCGATAGCGTCACGGAAATTGCTCAGTTTTTATAAAGAGTTAGCATTGTAGATTGCTCAACAACATCACCGGCCAAAAGCTGTCGTACTATGACGACTGGTAACGATATCTATCTGTTTAAGGTCGTGCGGCGAGCACATAAGCCAGCGCTGTGTTCTAGGTTTCGGCTGGGATTTGAACTGCATGCCGAATATCAGCCGCGAGCAGAGGAGTTTGAGCGACGCCATATCCTCAACGCGCACCGAAAGAGATGTGAGAAGATAGAGACACCGCGGAATTCAAGTCGACAGTAAGCGTACGTGCAAGGGAGGGTCACTTTGGAATTTTGGCTGATTCTCACTCTAACCGGCGCCTTTTTACAAAACCTGCGATCGTTAATGCAAAAACGGTTGACCAGCGATCTCTCGATAAACGGCGCGGCATATACCAGATTCTGTTTCGCGGTGCCCTTCGCGTGGCTTTACCTGTTAATGCTTTGGCCCGAACGAGCAGTTCAAATCAATTCCACGTTTATCTTTTGGGTGCTGCTTGGCGGCAGCGCGCAAATCTTTGCTACTTCTGCACTCGTGGCTGCGGTCAGCGGCCGGTATTTTGCGGTGGGGACCGCTTATTCCAAAACGGAAGCTGCTCAGGCAGCAATACTTGGCACCATATTGATCCAGGACAACATCACCTGGCTAGCGGCACTGGGTATCGTCATCAGTTTGTTGGGGGTATTCGTGCTCACTGGCAATCGCCGTATCGGGGACTTCTTTCATAACGATGTTAGTCTTTGGTACGGCCTGGCAGCGGGCGCCGCGTTTGCGCTCTGTTCCGTGTGCTTCCGAGCGGCCGCGCTGAGTTTGCCGTTTCCTAACGACGCTGAGCGTGGTGCGGTGACCCTGGCGTACACCTTGACCTGGCAAACCCTCGCGATGGGCGTGTTTATTTTATGGCGCGATCCGCAGCAGCTTTTGATAATGGCCAGGCGCTGGTCTACTGCGCTAAGCGTTGGCGTGGTAGGTATGGTCAGTTCGACCGCCTGGTTTACTGCAATGGCAATACAAAATGCCGCAATTGTGCGTGCCGTGAGTCAGGTGGAATTGCTTTTTACAGTGCTTACTTCGGCTTTTTTCTTGCGCGAAGCGATTAGTTTTAGACAAATAGTCGGCATGGCTTTAATCGTGCTCGGTGTGCTGGCCGTGATTTAAATTGCCAGTCGGGTGCGGTGTAAAACGCGTCCGAAGGGCAGGTGACCTGGCTTTCAGTGGCGGGTAGGATTCCGCAATAGCCAACAAGCACAAGCGACGCAAGAGAGCCGAGAAAAGGAACGGGCGAGTAGGTCTACACCGGTTAAGGCGATAATAGGGGGGAATATGAGCAAAGCGGGGACAGACGATAACGGCGCAGCACAGGAACCAGCCGTTCTCATAAAAGTACATAACAACGACGACGGCGCTGGCTGGGGCGAACTCATTCTTAATCGTCCTGCACGCAAAAATGCCATAACAGGGCCGCTCGGTGTTGGCTTGGCGGAAGGTTTACGCACGCTCGATGCGGACCGTGGCGTCCAAGCCATATTGTTTCGTGGGGCTGGCGGGGCGTTTTGCTCGGGCCTCGACCTGGGTGCTTTTAACGCTAACCCCGAACCCGACTGGTTGGGAGATTTTCAAACGATTTGGCGTTCTGCTCATCGCGCATTGTTTGAGTGCCGCACGCCAATCATCGGCGCGATGCAGCGCTACGCAATTAACGGTGGCGCAGCGTTAGCCCTGGCCTGTGACTATCTGCTGGTGGGAGAGCGCGCCTTCTTGCAGGTGGGTGAAGTACAAATTGGCATGGCCGCACCTTACAACCTGGCATGGCTTAACTTACGTCACAACGAAGCGGTTATTTCTGAGTTAACGCTGATAGGTGATCGTATTCCAGGCCAGGAGCTGGTGCGTATGGGCCTTGCTAACCGCTGTGTCGATGATGATGACGTATTGGATGAAGCATCAGCGTTGTGCGCACGGATGGCCGGATTCCCTGCGGGCACTGCAGCTCTGATCAAATCCGGTATTCGTAGTCGTTTGCCGGAAACTGCAGATCAGTGGTTTGATCGCTATGTGGCTGCGGCGGCGGGTAATAGAGTTAAACCTCGAGCAGTGCAGGCCAAGTCGTAGGCGAAACCTTGAGTAACGGCCTTATAAAAGGCTTACTTTGAGTGAACAAAAAAAGGTAAAAGCCTAACTAGAACGTGACGAAAACTTAGAAAGGGGTTCGCCACAAGCGCAAAAATGGCTTCGACCCTTACCTGCATTTAGCAATGCGACTAAGCCTCTTTGTAAACTGTTAAGAAAAACCTCGTTGAGCCCGGTTGTAGCGAGGCGAGCGGCGGAAGATAAATCTAAGCGGGGCGGGCAACTCAGGCCGGAATCAGTCAGCCTTGGGGATCTGGTTAGAAAACTCTGTGCGGATACGCTGCCATTCCATTTGGAACCAAGGGGTATAGCGCTCCGGGCGAGCAGCCATGTCCTGAGTCAGACTGTTTGGGTTGACCCAACGCCAATCGCTTATTTCCGCTACGTTAACATTTGGGCTGTCGTTATACAGGCCCCAAAAGACCGAGCATAGTTCGCGTTCGCTGCCGAGATCTTGATAGGTTGCGGCGTACTCAAACTGATATAAGAATTGTAGCGTCGTGGTAAAGCCCAGTTCTTCCGCGCAGCGCCGCTGCATGGCGTTGGCAATGCTTTCACCCTGGCGCGGATGTGAACAGCACGAGTTTGACCAAAAGCCTGGCCATAGCGGTTTTTCTTCAGCACGCTGATGTATGAGAAGCTCCCCCGATTCATTAAAGATGAACAGAGAAAATGCTCGGTGCAAAATCCCTGCACCCTGATGACACTCAACCTTGCTGAGATAGCCGAGCTCCTGGTCGTTAGAGTCCACCAAAATCAATGATTCGGAGTCGTGCGAAACAATTTCAGATCGAATGGCTGAAGTACTCATCGTTAGATACCTGTTCTTTCTGCCGAGGGATGGCGAAGTATAACTCGCTAGGAAAGCCAACGGCCAAGAATAAACGCTGATCTTCCTACTGGTTGTTTGCGATGCTTCGTTCAGGAAAAGTGCCGCAGTCCGGTAAAGCAGTCCGGCAAATTTTTGTTTTTGAAGGTTCTGAGTTGCTTGTGATGAACGGTTCGCCGATTGCGTAGTAGCAATTCCTCTAATGACGCTTCCACTTCCTTTTCACTAGACTGTTGGTTTTATTCGGCGACTGAATCAGTAGGAAGCGACCATGGCACATCCCCAACCTAAACAACATGACCTTGATTTGGGCGGCGAGCCTTTTTGTGTTTTTGAGTGGGGCCAATCGGGTGGGCAACAAATTTTGCTGGTTCACGCTACCGGGTTCCATGCGCGTTGTTGGGATGCGGTGGTGCGGCTTTTGCCCAACGACTGGCATATATTCGCTGTCGATATGCGTGGCCATGGTCGTTCCACAAATGCGGGCCCTTTGACTTGGCATCAATTCGGCAGTGATTTGCTTAATGTTTGTGCGCAGCTGAATATCAAGGATGCAATTGGCGTTGGGCATTCAATGGGCGGGCATTGCATTGTTCATGCATGTGGCTATAAGCCGCAGCTTTTTCGTCAGTTGGTGCTCGTCGACCCGGTTATTTTATCGCCGGAGCTCTATCAGAATCGAGATCGCCATCAGTACGAACAAGTTGACGATCACCCTGTCGCCAGACGGCGCAGTCACTTCGCATCAGTGGCTGAGATGCACGGCCGGTATGCAGAGCGCATGCCGTATCAGCTTTGGCAGCCAGAGATTTTCCGGGATTATTGTGAATATGGGCTTCTGCCAGCTGCGTCAGGGGAGGGCCTGGAGCTTGCTTGTCCCGCCAAGGTGGAGGCAGCTATCTACATGGGTAACTTTGACGCGGACTTATACGAGCTTATACCCACCATCAATACGCCAACGGTAGTGTTACGAGCTAGGCCGCGTGCACCGGGAGGCGTAGAAATGGACTTTTCCGCATCGCCGACATGGCCTGAACTCGCGCAGCAGTTTCCGCATGGCCAGGATGTGCTGCTGCCAGAACTCACCCACTTTATTCCGATGCAGGATCCTGGACTTGTGGCTGACTTTATCCGCGAGGGCGTTGCCGCTGGCTAATCGTTAATCGGCGGTGCTATCGCTTGCTGGCCATTAGATGCCAGCCACGGCTGTCTGATACTCGCTAATTCGTTGCAAGTGCCCATCGACATCGGTGGGTTCTGCATTATGCGTCGCGATCGCCAGGTGAGTTGCCCCTAGGTCTTGCCACGCCAGCGCATGATTGTGCCAGCGCTCCGGCGAGCCGCCGGCATATTGAGCCTGCGCTTGAATGCCGAACGGCAGACCCTGGCGCCCGTAGCTCTGGCGTTTGGCATGGATGGCATCAATTACGGCTTTGGTTTTTTCGTTGGCTCCACCGAGCGGAATCCAACCGTCGCCAAGTCGCGCGACACGGTCGATCAGCGCTGGCGCTGAACCGCCGAACCAAACGGGAACCGATTTAGCTGGGCGCGGCAGGATGCTCGCCTTGTCGATGCGATGATAGTCGCCGTCGTAATCCAAACTGTCGGCCTCCCATAGTTGTCGCAGCAGTTCTACTTGTTCGGCCTGGCGGCGTCCGCGATTGTTAAAGGTCTCGTTCAAACCGGTGTATTCCACGGTATTCCAACCCACGCCGATGCCAAGCTTGAACTGATTACCCGATAAAATGGCGAGTTGCGCTGCTTGTTTGGCAACGAGTACGGTTTGGCGCTGAGGCAAAATCAGCACGGCGGTCATCATTTCCAGCCGTTCTGTAACCGCTGCGATATAGGCAAAGGTAGTAAGTGGCTCATGAAATGCGACATCTTTATCGTAAGGGCCTTTAAAACCGCCTTCGCGATCCGGATCGGCGCCAAGCACGTGGTCGTAAATCAGTAGGTTCTCCACGCCGAGAGCTTCGAGTCCTTGCGCATAAGCTTTTATAGCACCGTGGTCGGTACCGATTTCGTTGTGCGGTAACACCGCGCCAATGTGTAGGCTGCTGGTCATGTTTTGTCTCCTCTCCGAAGCACTCAATGTAGCCAGTTTTGCAGCAACTTGTCAGCAACCGCGTCCTAAAATGGGTAATATACCGGCCTAATTTTGCAGCCGATAAGTACCCCGATGAGCGAGCCTGCCGATAGCGCCCAGTTTTCTTTCGTCACTATGGAGCACGAGATTCTCAAGCTCTGGGAGGAGACTCGGGTTTTCCAGCAATCGCT
>MDTB01211618.1_pt1 | contig 32444 bp, 35 predicted proteins | sample 811161 | NCBI WGS metagenome assembly MDTB01 (sample SAMN05326650, study PRJNA326480) | marine metagenome | isolation source: seawater | place: Mediterranean Sea | collected 2009 | reverse complement strand
CAGTTAAGGAAATAGTGGCTTATGTTAGTAATTATATGACTCTTTATCCTGGTGATATTATTGCTACAGGTACACCTCCCGGGGTAGGTATGGGTATGAAGCCAGCAAGATATCTCAAAGAAGGAGATAAGATGAAATTGGGTATTGACGGTTTAGGTGAACAAAGTCAAGAAGTAGTAAAATGGAGAAAATAATATTTAAAAATGTAGTATATTTTTTATAAATTTTAGATATGTATAAAGTTTTTATTCATTCATGGCTTCCTGAAGGTATGAAAAAAGAGTTAAACAAGCGCTTTGACTTGACTATTCACGATGCCAACGAGAGTATATTATCTCCTGAGGAATTTAATAAAAAGGCAAAAGGTGCAAACGGAGTAATTTCTCAAGGAAATATTATAAATAGTGACTTTATTACTAATAATAGAGATAATTTAAAAATAATTGCAAATGTAGCAGTTGGTTTTGATAATATTGATATTAGGTCGGCAAATCTTAATAAAATACTTGTTACGAATACTCCAGGCGTTTTAAATATGGCCGTTGCTGATATGGCGCTTGGTTTGTTATTAGCTTTAGTTAGACGTATAGTAGAAGGTGATAAGTTTGTAAGAGATGGTAAATTTATTGGAAACCCGTTTCCTCTGCTATGGGGAACTGATTTAGCTGGTGAAAATTTAGGTATCATTGGTATGGGAAGAATAGGAAGAGAAGTAGCAAAAAGAGCAAAATCATTCAATCTGTTTGTCAAATATCATAACAGAAATAAACTACCAAAAGCTGAAGAAGAAGATATAGGTGCAGAATATTTACCACTTGATATGCTTCTTAAAACTTCTAAATTTATATTATTATTATGTCCTTTAACTAACGAAACTTATCATTTAATTAATAACGAACAGATTAAAAAAATGAGAAAAGATGCATTTATTATAAATATAGCCAGAGGACCTATTATCAACGAGAAAGCACTCGTTAGCGCACTTATCGAGAGTAGAATAGCTGGAGCTGCTTTAGATGTATTTGAGAATGAACCAAAATTTGATAAGAGGTTGAGTAAAATGAAAAATGTAATAATGACTCCTCACGCAGGTAGTGCTACATTTGGTACAAGGTCAGGAATGGTAATAATGGCCGCCTCTAATATTTTAGCTTATTTCTCAGGTGGAAAAGTCCCTAATTTAGTTAACGGGGAGTTTATATGAGTTGGAATATTGATTTATCTAACAAAACAGTATTAATTACCGGAGGCGTAAGGGGTATAGGACTATCATTAGTTAATACTTTCTTATCCACAGGCGCTAATGTTATTGTTACTTCCAAAAGCAGTAAAAGTCTTGATGCCTTTAATAAAACCCTCTCAAATAAAAGAGTTATATCTCGAAAACTAGATGTTACTAATGATATATCAATATCTCAACTTGTAAAAAGTGTTGAGAGTATAGACATTCTTATAAATACAGCTGTATTAGTAAAGGGTGGTTTAGAGTATCGCATAGAAAATTTTTCTGATGTAGTAAATACTAATTTAATGGGTTTAATGAGAATTACTCATGGGTGTTTGCCAAAAATAGCTATACAAAAGGGATGTATAATTAATATTTCTTCCATCTTTTCGTCCTTAGGATATGGCACTAGCCCGTCTTATGCTGCTACAAAGGCAGGTATATCTTCATTAACTAAATCTATGGCAAGTTGCTGGGCTGAACACAATGTTAGAGTTAACTCTATATCTCCAGGATGGATAGACGGATTAACTTCAGATAATTTAATAAAAGATAATATATTTAGTAAGAAAGAAATTATTAATAGGATACCAATGGGAAGATATGGTAAATATGATGAGATTTCTGGAGCTGCAGTTTTTCTTGCTTCAGAGTATGCTTCCTATATAACTGGTACTGATATTGTTATAGATGGGGGGTATACATGTATGTGATTAATAGGACTTTTAAAAGGGGAAAAAATGTATGGATTATAATTTATTTTTTAAAAAAACTATTAATAACCTTAAAAAAGAGGGTGGATATAGGGTATTTATAGATATTAGGAGAAAAGCACAAAAATTTCCAACAGCTCAACATTTTTACGATAATAGTAATAGTAGGGACGTAACAGTTTGGTGCAGCAATGATTATCTTGGAATGGGGCAAAATGAGAAAGTTCTTGATTCTATGAAAAAAGCAATAACTAATTCTGGAGCTGGTTCAGGAGGTACCAGAAATATATCTGGAACTACACATTATCATGTTCTATTAGAAAAAGAACTTGCAAGTCTTCATCAAAAAGAATCAGCTTTGTTATTTACGTCTGGATACATATCAAATGAAGCTTCATTATCAACGCTCGCTTCTACTTTACCAAATTGCGTTGTACTATCGGATGAATTAAATCATTCATCAATGATACAAGGAATAAGATCTAGTGCGGCCTCGAAGTTAGTCTTCAAACACAATGATTTAGTAGATTTAGAAAAAAAAATATCAAGTATTCCATACGAAAATCCAAAAATTATAGCGTTCGAATCTATTTACTCTATGGACGGTGATATAGCTCCAATAAGAGATATTTGTAAAATTGCAAAACAATATAATGCCTTAACTTATCTTGATGAAGTACATGCAGTTGGTATGTATGGTCCTAGAGGCGCAGGTATAGCTGATAGGGAAAAACTTATGTCTGAAATAGATATAATTGAGGGTACTTTAGCAAAGGCCTATGGTGTAATGGGTGGCTATGTAGCAGGAAATAAGTATTTAGTTGATACTATTAGATCTTTTGCATCTGGATTTATTTTCACCACCTCAGTTCCACCTAGTATAGTGGCTGGAGCTTTAGAGTCTGTTAAACACTTAAAGATTAGCTCAAAAGAAAGAAAAAAACATGGAGAAAGAGTATCTTTAGTAAAAAAAAAATTAGAAGATAATGGAATAAACGTAATACCAAATGATAGTCATATTATTCCTGTTTTGGTGAAAGATCCAGTTTTATGTAAAAAAGCTTCTGATATATTATTACAAGATTATCAAATTTATGTTCAACCAATTAACTTTCCTACAGTTCCAAGAGGAACAGAGAGATTAAGGATTACACCGACTCCTTTACATACTGATGAAATGGTTGACCATTTAGTTTTTTCTATGAAAAAGGTATGGGATTATCTGAATATTAAACAAATGACAGCTTAGATAATAATTTTAACTTTGATATTTACTAAAAATCATATCTATATTAAATTATTTATTGTATCTGAAGTAGTCTAAACCTTATTTGTCAATGAAGCTGGAGAGTAAAGATGAACATTTCAAAAAAAATCATTTTATATTTTTTTTCTGTATTCTTTACTTCAAACTTATCCAAATATGCATTTAGTGAAGAAATTCAAATAGATAACCAGATCAATACTATATTAGCTCCTGTTTCTTCAGTAATAGAAAGTATAGTTTTTTTTTCTGTTACTTTTGATGGTATTAACATTCCATTAATAGTGGTTTGGTTAATAGTTGCTTCTCTTTTTTGTACAATTTACTTTAAGTTTATAAATATAAAAGGTTTTAAGTTAGCATTAAATTTGGTTAGAGGTAAATTTAATGAACCCAATGCACCTGGAGAAGTATCTCATAGGCAGGCTTTGTGGACAGCTTGTGCTGCAACCGTTGGTTTAGGAAATATAGCAGGAGTAGCTATAGCGGTAAGTATTGGGGGTCCAGGGGCAACTTTTTGGATGATAGTTGCAGGAATTATGGGTATGTCATTAAAGTTTTGTGAATGTACATTAGGGGTTAAGTACCGAATTGTTAATAAAGATGGATCAATTTCTGGTGGTCCTATGTATTATTTATCGGCTGGATTAAAGGAGCGTGGATTTTCAAGTTTAGGACATATTTTGGCAATATTTTTTGCAATATGCTGTGTCGGTGGAGCATTGGGTGGTGGTAATATGTTTCAAGCAAACCAATCTTTTGCACTTTTACTTAACATTACGGGTGGTGAAGATTCATTTTTTTTGAATAAAGGTTGGCTATATGGATTGATTCTAGCTATCCCTCTTGGTTTTGTAATCATAGGAGGTATAAAGTCTATAGCTCGAGTAACAGAGAGGATAGTTCCATTTATGGCAATTATTTATATTATTGCTTCAGTAACTATAATAATTTTAAATATTAATTTAATACCTGCTGCTGTAAAATTAATTATAAATGGCGCCTTTTCTCCTACTGGAGTTGTGGGAGGTATGGTAGGAGTTCTTATACAAGGTTTCAAAAGAGCTGCTTTTTCAAATGAGGCAGGCTTGGGATCAGCTCCTATAGCACATTCGGCAGTAAAAACTAATTATCCTGTAACAGAGGGCTTTGTATCACTCTTAGAACCGTTTTTAGATACAGTTGTAATATGTACAATGACTGCTTTAGTAATAATAATAGCGGGTATGTATACAAGTCCAGATTTAGCTGTATCTCTAGCATCTTCAAATTGGAAGGAGGCTGTAGTTTTAACTTCTAATGCCTATGGTTCAGTAATTTCATGGTTTCCATATGTATTAACATTAGCAGTAATATTATTTGCTTTTTCTACGATGATTTCTTGGTCATATTATGGTCTAAAGGCATGGACTTATTTATTAGGTAAAGGAATTATATCTGAAAACATTTTTAAGATAATATTTTGTCTTTTTGTAATATTTGGTGCCAGTATGTCTTTAGAGTCTGTCATTTCTCTATCAGACTCGATGATTTTTGCTATGTCCTTATTTAATATTATAGGTATTTATTTTCTAGCATCTGTTGTAAAAAAAGAATTAAAAGAATATATGAGAATCAGGTCAAGCGAGTAAATGAAATGTCTAAATACTTTATAAAAGTTGACTTGCTTATTTTTTAAAAGCCTACTATTTAATTATTAATGTTTACTTTGGGAATTTAAATGAAAAATGATGTGATAACAGTATCAAAAATAGCCGTGGCATCCGATCATGCTGGATATAAATTAAAAAACGATATAATAGGGGTTTTAAAAGGTAAAGGAATAGAAATATTGGATTTAGGTGCAGATAGCGAAGAATCCGTAGATTATCCTGATTATGGATTAGCTTTAGCTAATTCTATCATTACCGGAAAAGTAGATAAAGGAATTGCAATTTGCGGAACTGGAATAGGTATTTCCATTGCGATTAATAGGCATATAGGAGTTAGAGCAGCTTTATGTAATGATAGTGACTCAGTTATCTTGGCCAGAAAACACAATAATGCCAACGTTTTAGCTATGGGAGCAAGAAGCATTAATACTGATACTGCAAAGGACTGCTTAGAAGCGTTCTTGTGTACTTCTTTTGAGGGGAACAGACATGAAAGAAGAGTCAGTAAACTAGATGCGAAGAGGGTATGCTCTGAAATAGAAGATAAAAATAAGAAAGATTATAATAATTTTAATGAAACTTTAAATAAAGCCATAGAAGATGAGAGAGATAGGCAAGAAAACTCTGTAGAATTAATAGCATCAGAAAACTTTGTTTCAAAAAATATTTTAAAACTACAAGGATCAATTCTTACAAATAAGTATGCTGAAGGTTATCCAAATAAAAGATATTATGGTGGCTGTAAATTTGTTGATATTGTTGAAGATTTAGCTAGAGACGGAGCAAAAAAACTCTTTAATTGTAACTGGGTAAATGTTCAACCAAATTCTGGCTCTCAAGCAAATCAGGCAGTATTTTTAGCTCTTTTGTCTCCTGGAGATACTATTCTTGGTATGTCTTTATCTTCGGGTGGACATCTTACGCATGGAGCTAAGCCAAATCAATCAGGTAAAAATTATAAATCAATTCAGTATGGGGTTAGAAAAGAAGACGGCTTAATTAACTACAAAGAGGTGGAAATTTTAGCTCTTGAATATAAACCAAAATTAATCATTGCTGGTGCTTCAGCTTATTCAAAAATTATTGATTTTGAAAGATTTAGAAAAATTGCTGATAGGGTAGGAGCGTATCTATTAGTTGATATGGCTCATTATTCCGGTCTTATTGCAGCTGGTTGTTATCCAAGTCCAATTAATCATGCCCACGTATGCACTTCTACTACTCATAAAACTTTAAGAGGTCCTAGAGGAGGAATTATAGTTGGAAATGATAAAGATATTGGAAAAATGATTGATAAAGCAGTATTTCCTGGACTTCAAGGAGGACCATTGATGCACGTTATTGCTGCTAAAGGCGCCGCTTTTAATGAAGCATTAACTAATGATTTTAAAATATATTCTAACCAAACTATTAAAAATGCTCAAGCTATGGCAAACAGACTAAAAAACAAAGGATTTGAAATAGTTTCTGGCGGTACAGATTGTCACATGGTTTTAGTAGATTTGAGACCTAAAGGTATTAATGGAAAAGAAGCAGAAATGATATTAGATAATGCTGGTATTACATGTAACAAAAATTCTATTCCTTTTGACAACGAGTCTCCTTTTATAACTTCTGGAATTAGGTTAGGTTCAGCAGCTGGAACAACAAGAGGTTTTAAAGAAAAAGAGTTTATTATGATTGCAGACTATATAGATGAAGTGATTACAAATTATACTTTAAAAAATCAAAACACCTCCATAATAGAAAATAAGATTAAGGCTATGGTCACAGATTTATGTAAAAGATTTCCACTTTATAAGAGTATGATATAAAATGATAAGTATTTACTATACGGGATTAGTTTAATGAAATGTCCGTTTTGTGGTCACCTGGAAACGCAAGTAAAAGATTCTCGTCCCACTGAAGACAATGCTGTCATTAGGAGAAGAAGGTCTTGCCCTAACTGTGGTTCAAGGTTTACTTCTTTTGAAAGAATACAACTAAGAGATCTTACTGTAGTTAAAAAAAATGGAGTTAGAACACCGTTTAATAGAGATAAGTTAGCTAACTCTGTTTTAATTGCACTCAGAAAAAGGTCGATAGATTCAGAAAGGATAGAGAGAATGATTAGTGGTATTGTTAGGAGATTAGAAAGCTCAGGAGAAATGGAAATACCTACATCCCTTATAGGTGAATTAGTGATGGAGTCATTATCTCAAATTGATAAAGTTGCGTATGTCAGATTTGCCTCAGTTTATAGAAACTTTAGGGAAGCTAGAGATTTTGAAGCATTTGTTGGAGGAATGAAAAGTAAAGATAAAGAATAATATGGTGGATGATAAGTTTTGGATGTCAGCAGCTTTTACTTTAGCCACTAGAGGTTTTGGCTTAACATCTCCAAATCCATCAGTAGGGTGTGTGTTGGTAAATAGAGGTAACTTGGTTGGAAGAGGTTGGACTTCTAAAGGTGGCAGACCTCACGCTGAAGACAATGCCATTAAAATGGCAGGTTTAGAGGCTAAAGGGTCTACCGCTTACGTGAGTTTAGAGCCATGTTCTTTTAGTAGTCACTCTAAATCATGTTCAAAAAAAATTGTAGATGCTGGTATTTCTAGAGTAGTTATACCTAATCTAGATCCTAATCCGAAAATTAATGGAAATGGAGTAGAGTATTTAAAAAAAGCTGGTATAAAAGTAGAAATAGGTGTTGGAAAAAAATGGTCAAGTTATATTAATTTAGGACATATTTGTAAAACAAAGTTATTAAGGCCCATGTTTTCTCTCAAGATGGCTACCAGTATAGACGGAAAAATTTCATATCAAGATGGAAATAGTAAATGGATTACTGGGGTTTTTGCAAGAAGACATGTCCAGATGGTAAGAAGTATGCATGACGCTATATTAGTGGGTATAAAGACTGCTAATAATGATGATCCTATGTTAACTAAGAGATTATATGGAAATAAATTAAAAGAACATTCTATAAGGATAGTTCTTGATAGTAATTTATCAATTGATTTAAGAAGCAATCTTGTAAAATCTTCTAAGGAGCATCCACTAATAATATTTACTAAAAAAGGGGTGAATAAAAAAAAACTACAAGTACTTAAAAATTTAGAAATTAGAATATTTGAGGTAAAATATGATAAGATCACGAAATTAGATTTAATTGAAGTTTCTAAAATATTAACTGAACTAGGCTTTAACAGAGTTTTGATAGAAGGAGGTTCTGAAGTAGCAGCGTCATTTTTAAATTTAAAGTTGATTGATCAGTTTTATTTATATAGATCAAGAAAGATTATTGGTTCTCAGGGATTAGATATGATATCAAATACATCTACTATAGATTATTTAGAGTTATTTAAAAAAAGAGAACTATATCCTGATAATTTAGAAATATGGTTAAATAGGAATATACTAAGTTCTAAATATTATTAAATTAATTATAGGCGTTTATGTTTACTGGACTAACTAACAAGCTAGGCAAAATCGTTTCTTTAGAAAATAACAGTTTTCTAGTAAAAATAGAAACCTCCATGAAGTTAGAAAATACAGCAAAGGGAAGTTCTATAATGTGCTCTGGCATATGTTTAACTGCTGTAGAGATTGGTAGTAATTATTTTATTGTTAATTTATCTGAGGAAACTCTAAGAGTAACTACAGCTAAAAATTGGAGGTTAGGAACATTTCTAAATCTAGAAAAATCTCTTAAGGTAGGTGATGAACTAGGAGGTCATTTTGTAAGTGGGCACGTAGACGATATTGTTAGTGTTCTAAGGAAAAGAAAACTGAAGGGTTCGTTTTTATATGAGTTTTCTTTATCTAATGAGTTTCACAAATTCATAGTGAAGAAAGGATCTGTAGCTATTGATGGAGTTTCTTTAACAGTAAATGATGTGAATAAAAATTCTTTTAGTGTTAATATTATTCCACATACTTACAGTGTTACTTCATTAGGTTTTTTAAAAGCTGGTGATAAGGCAAACTTTGAAATTGATTTATTAGCAAGGTATATAAAGAGTAATATTAAGAATTATGAAGAGAACTAAATTGAAAAAAAAAATATATAAAGAACTAAAAGGTAGTTTAAGCTTATCAAAGATAGAAAATATAGTTGATGATGCTAGAAATGGTCGAATGTTTGTTTTAGTTGATGACGAAGGTAGAGAGAATGAAGGTGATTTGATAATTCCTGCACAAATGGCTACTCCTGCAAATATTAATTTTATGGCTAAAAATGGTAGAGGTCTGATTTGTTTGGCAATGACAAAAAAAAGGTCAAAAATTCTTGATTTAGCTCCAATGCATAGAAGAAATCCAGGTAATTTTGATACAGCGTTTACAGTTTCAATAGAGTCTGTTGAAGGAGTAACTACAGGTATTTCAGCTGCAGATAGAGCTAAAACTATACAAGTAGCAATTAATTCAACATCAGGAAAAAATGATATAAGAACTCCCGGTCATGTCTTTCCATTAGTAGCCAGGGACGGAGGGGTGCTGGCTAGAGCTGGCCATACTGAAGCAGCCGTTGATATATCTAGATTGGCAGGTTTGAACTCTTCGGCAGTAATATGTGAAATCATGAATGATGACGGAACTATGGCAAGATTTAAAGATCTCTTAAAATTTTGTAAAAAACATGATTTAAAAATAGCCTCTATAGAAGACTTAATTAGATGGCGTGTAAGAAATGATCCTATTGTAAAACAAGTTTATAAAAACACTTTAAAAACAGAATTTGCCGGTGATTTTAGTCTGTATATTTATTCTAATACTATTGAGCCTGTTGAGCACATAGCTATTGTAAAAGGAAAAATAAATAGTAAAAATCCTATTGCAGTCAGAGTCCATAAAATAAATTATATATCAGATGTTTTGTCTGGTAGCCTTGATGACAAAACTAAGATTGGTTCAAATACCATTAGGAAGGCTATGATTGAGATAGATAAGAGAGACAGTGGGGTAATAGTTCTTATAAGGGATTCAAATGCTTCTAATATTTCAACTGAATTATTAGAAAATGATAGTAAAAATAAATCAAGCTTTAGAGAGTATGGAGTTGGGGCCCAAATACTTAGAGATTTAGGAGTAAGAGAGATGATATTATTATCCAATGCTCACAAGGTTATAATAGGACTTGAAGGTTTTGATTTAAAAGTTGTTGATTATATTGACTTGGAAAATAGCCATGAAAGATGATATTATTATTGTTGCAAGTAAATATTATCCGCACATCACAGATGTGTTAATAAAAGATGCAAAATCAATATTAAAAAAACGTAATATAAAATTTAATGTGGATTATGTTGACGGTGTTTTTGAAATACCAGCTGCGATTGGATTTGCATCTAAATTATTTAATTCTTTTATAGCTTTAGGTTGTGTTATTAGAGGTGAGACTAGTCATTATGATTATGTTTGCAAGGAAAGCGCTAGGGGTTTAATGGATTTATCTTTAAGAGGAATGGCTATTGGTTATGGTATTTTAACAGTTGAAAATTTGAAACAAGCAGAATTTAGAGCTATAACAACAAAAACTAGGATAGGAAAAGGCCAAGAGGCGGCTATGGCATGTATAAGTCAGATTGAGAACAGACAAAAGTATAATCATGATTAAAGCTAGAACCAGTACAAGATTAGCTGCTATTCAAGCAATATTTCAAATAAGAGCAAATAATGATAATCCGAGTAAAGTAATTAAAGAATTTTGTAATTATAGGTTTGACGCTAATTTACGCTATTTAGAAAAAGAGAAAATAGATATAAGGTTTTTTGAAGAGATAGTTGTTGGATCTTATGAAAAAAGAATAATTATTGATGACATTATTGTTTCTGGCTTAACTAGTGATTGGAAGCTTGAAAGGTTAGACCCTACCATGCATGCTCTTTTAAAGCTGGGTATTTACGAATTAAAATTCCTAATTAGTACTCCACCAAATATTATAATAGATGAGTATGTATCAATTTCATCATTTTTTTTTAATAAAATAGAAGTAGGATTTGTAAATGGTTTTTTAGATAAAGTTAGTAAAAAAGTGAGAATGATTTAAATAAATGAAAGATGAATTCAGTTTTATATCACAATACCTAGCACCTCTAACAAAAGATTTTAAGGAAGCTAAAGGCCTTGCTGATGATGCTGCAGTATTTTCTTTCGATAAAAAAAATAAAAAACTAGTAATTAGTGTAGATAATTTTATAGTTGGTTTACATTGTCCCGTCGATATCAGTATAAGTGATGCATGTACTAGAGCTATATTAGTTGCTGCAAGCGATCTAGTAGCAATCGGAGCAACGCCTTATTGTATGTTTATATCTTTGAGTATACCTAAAACTTTCAAAAAAGAATTTTTTTCAGAATTGCAAGCAGGTATTTCTAAAGGTATTAAATTATCAAATTTAGACTTAGCAGGAGGAGATACTGTAGTATACTCAGGCCCTTTAGCTTTAAGCATTACGGTATTAGGACATATCTTAGAGGGAAGTGAGATAAACAGAAATGGGGCAAAACCAGGAGATATTTTACTAATTTCAGGTAATATTGGTGATGGAAATATCGGACTAGAATCGCTACAAAAAAGATATAACCATTTGAGTGTAAAAGAAAAGTTTTATGTTCAGGAAAAGTTTTTGAGACCTATCCCTAAATACGATCTAGCTATAAAACTCAAAGATATTTTAAATGCTAGTATTGATATATCAGACGGACTTATCGCAGATGTTAGTCACATTGCTAAGGCTTCTTCATGTGGAATAGAAATAAATTCCTCATGGATACCTATATCTTCAATAGCGCAAAAATTTGTTAAATATAATATAAAAACCATAGAAGACTTAGTATGCGCAGGAGATGATTATGAAATAGCAATGGCTATAGATAAAAATAATGTTAATAAAGCTCTTAGCATTGCTAAATCCTTAAATTATAAGTTGTCTGTTGTTGGGAAGTTTATAATAGGCGATAATGTTTTATTAGATAAAAAAAAAGTAAAGTATGGTTTTAATCATTTAAGAAATTTATAATTTGTTAGTTGCATTAAATATAATCATCTGGCATTGTACAGCCTAAAATATCAAATATTTTGGAGTTTTTAAATGAATACATTACTTTGGTTTCCAATAATTGCAGGTTTAGTTGCTCTTATTTATGGATACATAACTGCTAGATCAGTTTTAAATGCTAATGCTGGCAGCAATAAAATGCAAGAAATATCAAACGCTATTCAAGAAGGAGCGTCTGCATATTTAAAGCGACAATATCTTACTATTAGTATTGTGGGTTTAATAATATTTATAATTTTATCTTTTACATTAGGTTTTCATGTGTCTTTAAGTTTCGCGTTTGGTGCCTTACTATCAGGAGTGGCAGGTTTTGTTGGAATGAATGTATCTGTAAGGGCTAACGTTAGAACTGCAGAGGCTTCAAAAAAAGGAGCTGCTGCTGGATTAAATATAGCCTTTAAGTCAGGAGCAGTAACAGGAATGTTAGTTGCCGGATTAGCCTTGTTATCCGTGTGTATTACTTATAAGACTTTAATTTATCTAGGAGCTTCAGAAAGAGGTATTGTTGACCCATTAGTAGCTTTAGGTTTTGGAGCATCCTTAATATCTATATTTGCCAGACTGGGAGGAGGAATTTTCACTAAAGGTGCGGATGTAGGAGCAGATTTAGTAGGTAAAGTAGAAGCAGGCATCCCAGAAGATGATCCTAGAAATCCTGCAGTGATTGCAGATAACGTCGGAGATAATGTAGGGGATTGTGCTGGCATGGCGGCGGATTTATTTGAGACTTATGCTGTTACTGTAGTGGCTACAATGGTTTTAGCATCTATTTATTTTTCTGGAAATTTTGAGAACTTATTAATGTTTCTTCCTTTAGCTATTGGAGGAGTTTGTATAATAGCTTCGATTATAGGAACATATTTTGTAAAGCTAGGTTCTTCTGGTTCAATAATGGGTGCACTTTATAAAGGTTTTGCAGCATCTGCTATTTTATCTTTAATAGGAATGTACTTTCTTATACAAAATTTCATTAACTTTGATACTAACTTTGGAACATTTACTGGTATAGATCTTTTTTACTGTAGTGCTGTAGGTTTAGTAGTTACTGGTTTATTTATTTGGATTACAGAATATTATACTTCTACCAGTTATAGGCCTGTAAAATCTGTTGCAGAAGCATCAAAAACTGGCAGTGCCACCAATGTAATACAAGGTTTAGCAGTATCTATGGAAGCTACGGCTATTCCCGCTATTATTATATGCGCTGCAATAATTATCTCTCATAATCTTGCTGGACTATTTGGTATTGCTATATCTGTTACTAGTATGTTAGCACTTGCAGGAATGGTTGTTGCTTTGGATGCATATGGACCTGTTACAGATAACGCGGGTGGCATAGCTGAGATGGCAAATCTTCCAGAAAGTGTTAGAAAGACCACTGACTCTCTAGATGCAGTTGGAAACACTACTAAGGCCGTTACAAAAGGATATGCTATAGGATCAGCCGGATTAGGAGCTTTAGTTTTGTTTGGTGCTTATAGAGAAGACTTAGAATATTTTAAGTCTAATGCTACAGAGTATACTTATTTTAACGGAGTAAACCTTGACTTTTCATTAGAAAATCCATTTGTTATAGTTGGTCTAATATTTGGAGGGTTACTTCCTTTCTTGTTTGGAGCCTTATCGATGACCTCGGTTGGAAGAGCGGCATCTTCTGTAGTTGTTGAAGTAAGAAGGCAGTTTGCTGAGTCTGATGCTATTATGAAAGGAAAGAAAAAGCCTGATTATGGAAAGACAGTAGACTTACTAACTAAATCTGCAATCAAGGAAATGATAGTTCCTTCTCTTTTACCGGTTCTTGCACCTGTTGTGTTTTACTTTTTTATAGAGTTAATATCTACAAGGTCTGACGCATTTACTGCTTTAGGAGCTATGTTGTTGGGAGTGATAGTTACTGGCTTGTTTGTAGCTATAAGTATGACTGCTGGTGGTGGTGCATGGGATAATGCTAAAAAATTTATAGAAGATGGTAATCACGGAGGTAAAGGTTCAGAGGCTCATAAGGCTGCAGTTACAGGAGATACAGTTGGAGATCCTTACAAAGACACAGCTGGTCCCGCTGTTAATCCTATGATTAAAATAACTAATATTGTAGCACTTTTACTTTTGGCTTTCTTAGCTCATTAAGAGGATAATATTCATGGTAATTTGATAAAAATATCAAATTACCATGTTTTTTATTATTTATTAAATCTACCTATATTTCCAAACAATTCTTTTAATATACTCATTTCAGAACTTTTTGTTGCAGTTTTAAACTGATTTATTTTAACTTCTTTTCCATCAGATTTACTAAAAGCTTTCACATATTGAATTTTTTGGTCTTTATCAAATCTTATTTTAATCACTATTTGGTCTAGTTTTTTAATTGGAAAGTAGGCAAACTCTCTATTTACATGGCTGATATAATACCAAGTATTTTCAGAGTAAGTACCTTTTAAAGAAGGACTACCAATTAGACTAGCAATTTCAGATTTGGTAAGTGATTTGTTTTTGAGGTTAGAGATAAGATCTTTATTTATAATTTGACCATGATTTGATATTTTTGGGGCGCAAGATGACAAAATAATAGTACATAATAAATAAACATAAATTGAAATTTTATTATTCATAATGTATATATACCTTTGTTATAATTAATTATTATCAACTATTTATGATATCTTAATAAGATAAAGGATAAAAGCTATATTGTTATTAAGAAAATTTATAAGCCATAAACATTTAATTAAAAATGACTCGAAAAAAATATATACTGAGATAATTGCTCAGTCTAGGATAAAGATTTTTTATATGAATGCAGGTGTTCCAGATACATTAGACGGTAGGTTTGAAAACATAATAGTGCATTTATACTTTATAAGTAATAGACTTAAATCTCTTAGTCCTAAAAATCTTGAAATATTATCTACAATAATAGATTTGATGTTTAAAGACTTTGATTATAATTTAAGAGAAATAGGCGTTGGTGACTTATCAGTAGGAAAGAAAATATATCAGATGACGGAAGCTTATAAAGGGAGGTTTAGTGCTTATGATTTATCTTTAAAAAAAGGTAAAAATGAGCTAATTTTGGCTCTAAAAAGAAATTTATATGGTACAGTCAAGGATATAAATAATAACAATCTTGAAAGAATGGCTAATTATTTTATGGAGGCTTTTAGTCATATTAATAAAGTAAATTATAAAGATTTGATGAATAAGAATAAGTGTTTTCTATCACCAAGTGAATTTTTCAGAGAGAATTAATATAATATTTTTTAAAATTATACTTGAATTTTGTTACTATAATAGACTAAATTCTTTCTTTATTTGAGGATTATTAAAAATGGCAGTACCTAAGAAAAAAATTTCACCTTCGCGACGAGGTATGAGAAGATCTCACGATGCTATTAAGAAAAGAAATATAGTAGAGTGTCCTAACTGCGGTGAATTGAAATTAGCTCACCACATGTGTTTATATTGTAACTATTACGACGGTAGAGATGTTATGGATTTAGAAAAATCTGATGAAGCAAAATAGAGACATCAGTAGCATTTAAATGAATAATAATATAGTTATAGCAATAGATGCTATGGGTAGTGATAGAGGACCTAAAGCTATAATAGCGGGTGCTTCTATAAGTAAGGATAGAAATCCTAACGTTTCCTTTATATTTTTTGGAAACGAAATAGAAATTAAAGGGCTTTTATCTAAAAGAAAAAACTTATCAAATTCATCCGAAGTAATACATACCAGCGAGTTTATTTCATCAGATGAAAAACCTTCTCTTGCATTGAGAAGAAGGAAAGTCACAAGTATGGGAATGGCTATTGATTGTGTAGCACAAGGTAAAGCTGATGCGATAGTTTCTGCTGGAAATACAGGAGCACTTATGGCAATTTCCAAGCTTCAATTAAGGACACTAAAGGGAATTTCAAGACCCGCAATAGCAGCTACACTTCCCCACAAACACGGAGAGTTTGTTATGTTAGATTTAGGAGCAAATCTTGAATGCAATGCTCAAAATCTTGTGGAGTTTTCTATTATGGGCTATGAATTTGCTAAAGTAGTTTTAGGGCAAAATATGCCAAGAGTGGCACTATTAAATGTTGGAACTGAAAACGAAAAAGGAAAGGCTAATATACAAGAAGCAGCAGAAATATTAAAAAAAAGTTCTATATCAAAGAGTTTTGTTGGATTTGTAGAAGGTAACGCCTTAACTCTAGGAGTTGCCGATGTTATTGTTACCGATGGTTTTTCGGGAAATATAGCGTTAAAAACAGCAGAGGGAATTGCTAAACTATGTGGAGAATATTTAAAAGCTCTATTTAAAGGTTCGATATTAGGAAAAATTGGATATTTATTGATGAGATCTTCTTTCTTAACCTTAAAAGACAAATTAGATCCCAGAAAAAGAAATGGTGCAATGTTTTTAGGTCTAAATGGTATTGTAGTTAAAAGTCATGGCGGTGCAGATAGTCTAAGTTTTGCATCAGCATTAGATATTACTGTTGATATGGTAAAAGGTGGAGCAGCTAAAAAAATTATTGATAATTTAAATACATTCAGTATAGATAGATAGTATAATATTTATAATAAATACAATCTTTTTATAGATTAATATGGCATATAAAACATTAACAAAAAAAGAATTAGCACTATCAATATATAAGAAATTAGGGTTCTCTAAAGAAGAGTCAAAAAGATTTGTTCACCATATTATAAATAATATAGAAGAAAAATTAATCTCAGGTAAATCTGTTAAGATATCATCGTTAGGAACATTTTTAGTTAGATTAAAAAAAGAGAGATTAGGACGTAATCCTAAGACTGGGATAGAGGCAAAAATTACATCTAGGAAAGTTGTAACTTTTAAATTTTCTGATAAATTAAAAAAACAAATTAATTTGGACTAATTCTTATAAATAAAAATGAAAAACTTTGAAGCTTATAAAACTATTGGTGAAGTATCAAAAGAACTAGATATTGAAACTCATGTACTAAGATTTTGGGAAGAAAAGTTTTCTCAAATTAAACCTATAAAAAGAAATGGTGGAAGAAGACACTATCGTTTAGAAGATATAAATACATTAAGAAATATAAAAAAAATGTTACATGAGGATGGTTTTACAATTAAAGGTGTACAAAAATATTTGAATTCTATGAATATAGATAGAGTCAGAAAACTAGGAAGAGTTAAGTTAGATAAAACAGTTGTCTTAGACTTGAAAAGAATGCGTAAAGAGTTACTTGATATAAAATCAGACCTTCAATAATTAAAATAACTTCTATTTATAGATGACTTCAACAATCTTAAAAACTATTAGAAATATAACAATATCATTTTTTTTTATCTTTGTAGTGTTTTTAATAGTTTCATATTATAAAAATTATAAAAATAGTTCTTCTTCCAGTACATTTTTAAAACCAAATTTTAATTATTCGATGCTTTCAAATAGTAAAGGTGTTAATTTATCTAAACATGACTTTTTTGGTTTTCCCATAGTAATGTTTTTTGGCTTTACATCATGTCCTGATGTCTGTCCAATTACTTTAGATAAAATATCTAATCTTATAGATATTTTAGGAGAAAAAACTAAGCATACTAAATTTTACTTTGTAACTGTTGATCCTTTTAGAGATAATTTAGAAAAAATTAATGATTACTTAAATAACTTTAATAATAAAATAGTTGGTATTACTGGTGCAAATGAAGATATACAAGCTTTTCTTAAAGAAATGTATATTTATTCAGAGATAATATATTTAGATGACAAGGAGTATACAGTTGATCATTCAGCTTCAATTTATTTAATAGATCGTGATGGTATGCTTTTTGGAACTATAGCTTATAACGAGAATGAAGGAGTAGCTTTAAATAAAATTAAAGAACTAATAAAATAATACTAATTTAGTTTCGGTGCGTAGCGCAGTCTGGTAGCGCACTAGTCTGGGGGACTAGGGGTCGTAGGTTCAAATCCTGCCGTACCGACCAATTTTTTAAAAAATAATGTTACTAAATATAAACTGAAAATTTTTAGATAATAAAAATTTTAATTTATTTCACTACGTCAATATTAATTAAATTACTTTCATAATTAAATACTAATAGTAGCTTGAAAAAATTAGTCTTTGAGATTTCTATTAAAAAGTTGCATCATCTTAATCCAATGTCTTTCTGCAGCATCTTTATTATAAGTGTTTCTTTCAGGAAAAGCAAAACCATGATCAGTGGCAGGATATATTTCAATAGTACATTTTTTTGAAGTAGCTTTAAATATATTTTTAATTTGATCTAGTTGTTTTTCATTTACCCAAGCATCCTTTTCTGCAAAAGCAAGGTATAATTCGGCATCAATGTCACGCCCAAAAATATGAGCTGAGTCAGGTTTATCTGTACATATATCTACACCATAAAAAGAAGCGATAGCTTTTATTTTTTTAGGGTAAGTTCCTCCACATGAAATCACAAATCTACCGCTCATACAATAACCCAATATTCCAACATTATTGGTGTTTTTAAAATTGTTATCGATATATTCTAAGAGAAATTTTGTATCTTCAATAATCATTTTATTTGTAGTTTTGTTCATAGTACTAATCATTTTCTTTAATTCCGTTTTATCTTTTTTATATGTATTTTGGTTAAAAGGATATTTTCCTTCTGTTCCATCTCTATAAAAAAGATTGGGTAATAGTACATTATATCCATTAGAAGCAATTCTTCTAGACATCTCTCTTAATTCTTCTCTTATAGCAGGAGCATCCATATAAAATATTATTATGGGTAAATTATTTTCTAATTTAGGGTAACACAAAAAGGTATCTAATTTACCACAGTTAGTTTCTATCATTTCTGTTTTTTCATACATAAAGAATACACTCATTATCTTTGATATATAAGTATAGAAAATAACTGAATTAATATGCTATATATATACAATGAATATTAAACCTATAATATATGGACTTTTATTTTTTTTTTCAAATTTTTTATTTGCAAAAGAAAGTGATAACCAAGAATGTCAAAGTTATATTAGTATTATCGAAAAAGCCAAAAAAGAGTGGCCTAATGATAAGGGAGTAGTTTTATCGAGTACTATGAGGAACTCTTTTGTAAAACATTATAATTTAACGGGCAGGGATAGTAAGGAACTGATAGTTGATGAAATGATGCTTTTCCCACTGTATAATAGGAATGAGTGGTATGTCTTAGGAGCTCGCAATGGGTGTTTTGTTTTTTGGATAAATTTGGAGCCTGATAAGTTTGTTGAATTGATAGATGGTGGTTCCATGGCAAAAGAGCTTGGTATATGGAAAGAAGATAAATAGAATTAAATATTTAAGGCTTGGTCTAAGTCATTAATTATATCATTAACTGTTTCAATTCCTATTGATAGTCTTATTATATCTGGTCCAGCACCAGCTAGTATCTTTTCTTCATTGCTAAGTTGATTATGAGTTGTAGACGCAGGATGTATAATCAAACTTCTTGTATCTCCTAGATTAGCAACATGAGATAATAACTCTACATTTTCAACTAATGAGACGCATGCATCATAGCCTCCCTTTAAACTTATAGTAAAAACAGAGCCAGGTCCTTTTGGCATATATTTTTTTGCTAATTCATAATATGGGTTACTTTTTAATCCCGCGTAAGAAACGTGATGAACTTTTGGGTGATGACTCAAGTACTCTGCTACTAAAAGAGCATTAGATATATGTTGATTCATTCTTAGGTGAAGAGTTTCTGCACCAGTTAATATGTTAAACGCATTAGTCGGTGATAATGAATATCCTAGATCCCTCAACACTTCAGCTCTGAGTTTCATTGTGTAAGCAAAGTCACCAAAGGTTTCTGTGAATTTTAAGCCGTGATAAGAAGATGATGGATCAGTCATATAAGAAAATTTATTATATCTGTCCCATTCAATTTTACCTGATTCTACCACTACTCCACCCATAGATGTTCCGTGTCCAGAGATAAATTTCGTTAAGGAATGTGTTACTATGTCTGCGCCCCATTCAAAAGGTCTATGTAAGTAAGGAGTTGCCATAGTATTATCTACTATTAGAAGAATATCCGCATCTTTTGCTACAGTTGCAACTTTATCTATATCAACAATAACTCCACCTGGGTTTGCAAGGGTTTCTAAAAAAATAAATTTAGTTTCTTTTCTTATTGCTTTGACGAAGTTTTGTGTATTTTTAGGATTTACAATCGAGCATTTCCATCCAAAGTTTGAAAAAGTTTTTGTAAACTGATTTAAGGAACCACCATATAGGTTCTGTGACGCAATAAAATGATCTCCACTTTGAAGTAAGGCTGTGAAAGCCATATGTTGGGCAGCATGCCCTGAGGAGCATGCTACTGCTCCTCTTCCATTTTCTAAACTGGCGATTCTTTCTTCAAGGGCAGAAACAGTTGGATTATTTAGTCGGGAATAGAGATATCCAAAATCTTGTAGGTTAAATAAACTTGCTGCATGGTTAGTATCATTAAAAACATAAGATGATGTTTGATAGATTGGAACATTACGAGCACCGGTAGAAGGATCTGGAGAAGAGCCTGCATGAACAGCCCTAGTACCAAATCCATATTTATTTTTATCTTTCATTTGGTTCCTCTTTGGAGCATTCTTTTTTTACTAGTTATAATTTTTGTATTTATTCCACCTATACCCAATTCGCCAGTTAATCTTGCATATTCTATTTTAGGACACCTATCCATGATAACGTCTATATTATTTTTTTTTGCTATAGCAGCAGCAAAATCATCTCTTACTCCTAATTGCATCCACACTATGGAAGCTCCAATTTTAATGGATTGAGTTACTATATCATAAGCAGCTTCGCTTTTTCTAAATATATCAACCATATCAGGAATAAAATTAAGTTCTTCTATACTACTGTATACTAATTCTCCTAATATTATATTACCTTTCTCTTTAGGGTTAATAGGAATGATTTGGTAGCCTTTCATCTGAAGATATTTAGCAGCAAAGTAGCTTGGTCTATTCCAATTAGCACTTATCCCTACTACGGCAATACTATTAGTTTTTTCCAATATTTCTCTAATATATTTATCTGAGTATTCTAGGTCATTAGTATAGTTTGACATTTTTTACTAAGTCCATTTTGGATTACGTTTTTCCATAAAGGCTTTTATTCCTTCTTTAGCATCTTTTTTAGCCATATTAGAAGTCATTATTTCTGATGTATAATTATAAGCCTCTTTTAAAGGCATTTCTAGTTGTTTATAAAAGGCTTTTTTTCCAATTGTAATTGATTGAGTAGATTTAGTAGATATTTTTTCTGCAAGATTAAGAGTTGCATTACTTAATTCATTTTCCTTAAATATTTTGTTTATAAGACCGAAAGTTTGGGCTTCTTTTGCACTAATTATTTCTCCAGTAAGAAGCATATGCATCATATTTTTTCTATTTATTGATCTAGAAATTGCAACCATGGGAGTAGAACAAAATAGTCCAATATTTACTCCAGGAGTTTGAAAGGTAGATGTTTCTGATGCATAAACTAAGTCGCAAGTTGCTACTAACTGGCAACCCGCAGCTGCAGATAAACCATTTACTGAAGCTATTACTGGTTGAGGAAGGTTTGTTATGGTAAGCATCATTTTACTACACTTTTTAAACAAATTTAGTAGTTTAGATTTTTTATTTTGATTTTCTGTTACCTCTTTAAGATTGTGCCCAGAACAAAAGACCGGGCCAGTTGAACTTATAATAACAACCTTTATTTTCTTATCTTTTTTTATTTCATCAAGACATTTTTGCATTTTTGTTATCAGAGATAAGGATAAAGGGTTTCTCTTTTCATGACAATTTAAGATTAATTCACAAATTTTTTTATTTACAGTCTTTTTAAGTAATATTGGTGATTGCTTTGTTTCATTTTTTTTTATCATATACATTCCTTAGAAATTAAATTATACTAAATTGATATATATATGTAAATTTTCTTTTGATTTTTAAATATAAATATATAGTATTGATTATTTTTCATATAACGTATATCACATTATCAGGATTAATGAGGTTAAAATGAAAACTGTTTCAGCAAAACCATCTGAAATTAAAAAAGAGTGGTGTTTAATAGATGCCGAAGGAATTGTGTTAGGAAGATTAGCTGCTTTTGTTGCTTCTCGTTTAAGAGGTAAGCATAAAGCTATCTTTTCATCCAATATAGATTGTGGTGATAATATAATAATAATAAATACAAAAAAAGTGCGTATGACTGGTAACAAGCATCAAAACAAACTTCATTACAGACATACAGGGTTTCCTGGAGGTATAAAAGAACAGACTTATGGTTCTATGTTACAAAGCGAGAATCCAGAAAAAGTATTAATGTTAGCGATCAAAAGAATGATGCCTAAGGGTACTCTTGGTAGACAACAGATAAAAAAATTATATCTCTACAGCGATGAAGAACATCCTCACTCTGGACAAAAACCAAATGTTGTAGAATTAGAAAAATTTAATAAAAAGAATAAAAGAGGTGAAGAAATTGTTAAATGATGATAATTTAGGTTCCGAACTAAACCAAGTAAAAGAACATTCACTAGAAAATTTATCACAAAATATTGAGGAAAAAGTTGCGCCTAAACTGGATAAACTCGGTAGGTCTTATGCAACAGGAAAAAGGAAAACATCAATTGCCAGAGTATGGTTAAAGTTAGGAACTGGAAAAATAGTTGTAAATGGTAAAAATGAAAATGATTATTTTGTAAGAAAGTCTCATAATCTTTTGATAAAGCAGCCTATAGAAGTAGCTGATAGAGCAGGGCAATACGATATCATATGTTCGGTAAGCGGTGGTGGGTTATCTGGTCAGGCAGGAGCTATTCGCCACGGTTTAACTAAAGCTTTAGTTAATTATGAGCCAGGGTTAAGGCCAGCATTAAAGGCTAAAGGCTATCTCACAAGAGATGCTAGAATAGTTGAGAGAAAAAAATACGGTAGGGCTAAAGCTAGAAGAAGTTTCCAGTTTAGTAAGAGATAAATTATTTTTGATAATGTTCTAATTATCTCGTTGTCATTTGTTCTAATTTAAATTTATTGTAATAAATTTATGAAAACAATAAATACTATACATAAGAAGGTAAAATTAGCTGTGCTGGGTGCTAGTGGATATACTGGTATAGAAACTATAAGATTAGTTTTGAATCATCCGTATATAGAAATAATAGCTTTGTCCGCGGATAAACATGCTGGTAAAGAACTAGGTTTAGTATTTTCTCAGTTTTCAAAAAAAAAATTTCCTATTTTGCAAAAAATACATGATATTGATTTTACAATAGTAGATATTGTTTTTTCATGTTTACCAGCTGGCTCTCTCAATAAAATTATAGATATTATTCCCGAAAAAATTAAGATACTTGATCTTTCACCGGACTTCAGGTTTGAAAATATAAATACTTATGAAGAGTGGTATGGAAAACACTTAGCAGCAAGTTTTTCAAAAAAGTCTGTTTATGGATTAAGTGAAATATATCGTAAAAGTATAAAAAAAAGAAGAATAATTGCATGTCCTGGATGTTACCCAACTTCTGTTTTACTTCCTTTAATACCATTATTAAAAAAAGAAATTATTAATACTAACCATATAATTATTGACTCTAAATCTGGCTCTACAGGAGCAGGAAGGACACTTTCTCAGAACTTACTTTTTTCAGAGGTTAATGAGAGTATAAAAGCATATGGTAATGGTGCTCATAGACATATGCCAGAAATTAAAGAACAACTCGATAAAATTGCTAAAAAAAATATAAATATAGTTTTTAATCCTCATTTAGTACCTATGAAAAGAGGTATTTTATCATGTATATATGTATTAGGTGATTCAGAAAAAATTTATAAAGAATTAAAAAGATTTTATAAAACGGATATATTTGTAGATATACTAAACCTTGACCAATGGCCTTCTACAAATGATGTTGTAGGCTCAAATAAATGTAAAATAGGTGTTTCTAAAGCTCATAATTCTAAGTATACTATTATAGTATCGGTGTTAGATAATTTAATTAAAGGAGCTTCTGGACAAGCTTTACAAAATTTTAATATTATGTTTAATTTTAAAGAGGACTTAGGGCTTGCACACTATGCTTTCTACCCGTAAACTCAATTTATTAATTCAACTTATACTTGGTTTCATTTAATGAGGATATTAACAATATTTATAAAGCTTAAAGAAGTTTTACTTTATTTTCTTATTATGTTCGTATTGACTAATTGTTCTATTCTCGATACTTCAGAGAACACAAAATTGTCTGAATGGTTTGATAAGACAGAAAATTGGTTTTTTCCTGAGGCAGATGAAGATTATTATGAAGATAGCTATAACCTAGAGCAGGTAGATGGTGAATTACTTGATGTAAGGTCAGTTCCCTTGGATCCACCACCTGGCTCAGATTTAGAAATAGACTTCATTGAAATTGCAAGGGATGAGAATCTTTCAAACACAGAAGAAGATTTTGAAATAATTTCGACTGACAGTAATATAGAGTCTGTAAATAGTAATTTAATAGAATATGATAGTATAGATTATGCTATCCCAAGGCATATTTTAAAAATGGTTAGAGCTATGTTCAGAGCTTCTGACCCACCGTCTAGCCCAGACAATCAAAATATCGTTGATATAGAAAATGCTGATAGTTCAGATGTCAAAATTGCTATTATTCAATTTCCTATAAATTCAATTATACCAGATGATGATGCTATAGATGTTATAGCTGAAATATCTCAAAAATTACCAGGAGCTAAAATTAAGTTAGTTGGGCATGCCTCTTCTTCAGGAAGTGAAACTTTACAAGGCAAAAAATACAATATGGAAATTTCCTTTCAAAGAGCTGATTATATAAAAAACATGCTAACAAAAAAAGGATTGTTAGATCAGAATATAATAGTAGAAGGAAAAGGAGATCTTCAACCAGTAATGTCATCAGAAAATAATTCTGATATTAACAGAAGAGTAGAAGTTTTTGTTAAACAATGAATTTAATAACTAATGCTAAATAACTTTGAGAGAATAGCTAGGTTACCTCCTTACGTTTTCGCAGAGGTTAATAACTTAAAAGCAAAAGAAAGACTAGCAGGAAGAGATATTATTGATCTCGGTATGGGAAATCCTGATACTAAAACACCAAATCATATAGTTCAAAAATTAATAGAAACAGCAAAAAATCCTAAGGCCCATAGATATTCAGTTTCTAGAGGTATTGTAGGTTTAAGAAATGCTCAAGCTAAATATTATGAAAGAAGATTTAATGTTAGTATTGATCCTGAAAAAGAAATAGTAGTTACACTTGGCTCAAAAGAAGGTTTAGCAAATTTAGCATTAGCAATAACTACAAGAAATGATATAGTTATAGTTCCTAATCCTAGTTATCCGATACATCCCTACGGATTTATTATAGCTGGGGCCAAAGTGAAAAGTATACCGGTACTAGACAAAGAAGAATTTATACAATGTTTAAATAAGTATATTATAAAATTCGGTAATAAAATTAAAGCTATTGTTATAAATTATCCTAATAACCCTACAGCAAACATAGTAAATTTAGATTTTTACGAAGATGTTGTTAAGATATGTTTAAAAAATAAAATATGGATTTTGTCTGATTTAGCATACTCAGAAATTTATTTTGATAATGAGAATCCACCTCCTTCAATATTACAGGTTAAGAATGCAAAAAAAATAGCTATTGAGTTTACTTCAATAAGTAAGACATACTCGATGCCGGGGTGGCGTATTGGCTTTGCTTGTGGAAATCCTGTGTTAGTAGCTGCCTTATCAAAAATTAAGTCTTATCTAGACTATGGTGCATTTACACCAATTCAAGTTGCTGCTACTAGTGCTTTAAATGGTTCGCAAGATTGTATTGATAATATAAGAAATATATATCGTGAGAGGAGAGATGTGTTGGTAGAAAGTATGCAAAGATGTGGTTGGGATATTCCTTTACCCAAAGCAACAATGTTTGCTTGGGCTCCTATTCCAGATAAATTTATTAAAAAAGGAAGCTTATATTTTGCTAAGTTATTACTTAAAAAGGCTGCATTAGCAGTATCTCCGGGTATAGGTTTTGGCTCCAATGGAGAGGGTTTTGTTAGAATAAGTCTAGTAGAAAATAAGCAGAGAATAAGACAAGCGGCTAGAAATTTTAAGCAAAATATTAAATTATAATATTATACTGTAGTATTTAAAATGAAGAATTTTAATATAGGAATTATAGGTTTAGGTACCGTAGGACAAGGAGTAGTAAGGAATCTTTTAGACAAAAAGAAATTGATTTCAGATAGATGTAAAAAAAATATTAATATAGTTGCTGTTTCAGCTAGGAATAAAGGTAAAAAAAGATCTGTTGATCTGTCTGGTATAAAATGGCTAGATGATCCATTAGAAATAGTATCAATTCCAGAAATTGACTTGATAGTAGAGTTAATAGGTGGATCTTCAGGAATAGCATTTAAGCTGTCTAATAATACTTTAAAAGCTAAAAAACATTTAGTTACAGCTAATAAAGCTTTGATTGCAAAACATGGTATTGAATTATTAAAAATAGCTGAAAAAAATGAAAAGAAGTTATTTTTTGAGGCAGCTGTTGCAGGAGGAATTCCAGTCCTGAAAGTTATAAGAGAAGGATTAAGTGCTAACAAAAATTTTTCACTTTATGGAATAATGAATGGTACATGTAATTATATTCTAACCGAAATGAAGAATAGTAAACTCAGTTTTAATAAAGCTTTACATCAAGCTCAAAAGCTAGGTTATGCAGAGAGTAACCCAGCGGAAGATATATCTGGTGCTGATACAGTAGCAAAATTGTCTATATTAACAACTTTATCTTTTGGATGTCATTCTGATATAAAAAATATATATATGGAGGGAATAGAGAATATAGAACCTATTGATATTATAATGGCTAAAGAATTAGGTTATAAAATTTCATTATTAGGGATGGTATCTCTTAAAGATAATATTTTAATTCAGCGAGTACACCCATGTTTGGTTAAAGAAACCTCAATATTATCAAAAGTTGAGGGAGTTTTAAATGCTATAGTTATAAAAGGAGATGCTAGTAAAAAAGTTACTATGATCGGTGAAGGTGCTGGTTCAGGTCCTACTGCTTCAGCTGTGATATCTGATATTATTGATATAGCTAGAGGGAGTAAAGTGTCTTCGTATGGTGTTGATGTGAATTATTTAAAAAAAATTAAGTTAGCAAGTTTTGATAAGCGTCTTGGAAGATTCTATATTCGCCTTTTAGTTAGAAATAAACCAGGTACATTCGCTGATATAAGTGGATGTTTTAAAGAAGCTAACGTTTCAATTAGTTCTTTAAATCAGCAGGAGTCTTCTAACATAGATGAAGAGAATATACCTATAATAATAACAACGTATGAAAATTCTGAGGAAAATGTAAGATTAGCTTTAAATAATATTGAAAAATTAAATACAATTATTAATAAACCAAAGTTAATCAGAATAGAAAATATATAAATATTAAAAGGAGTTTTAATGAAAGAGAAAAAAAATAACTTAGCGCCAGAGGATAGAAATTTAGCGCTAGAAGCTGTAAGAGTCACAGAATTTGCAGCTTTGGCTTCATCAAGATGGATTGGTCTTGGAGATGAAAAAGCGGCAGATCAAGCTGCCGTAGATGCAATGAGAACAGCTTTAAATAAATTGAATATAGATGGTAAGGTTGTAATTGGAGAAGGAGAGAGAGATGAAGCTCCCATGTTATTTATAGGAGAAGAACTAGGTACAAAAAAAGGACCTAAGGTAGATATTGCACTTGATCCGTTAGAGGGAACAACTATTTGTGCTACCGGAGGAAATAATTCTATTACAGTAATCGCTATGGCTAATGAAGGAGGTTTTTTAAATGCTCCCGATGTTTATATGGATAAAATATCAATTGGTCCAGGTTTCCCTGAGGATTTAGTTGATTTAGATGAAAAACCTCAAGAAAACCTTCGTAACTTATCTAAAGCTAAAGGAGTAGATATTAACGACTTAGTTGTGTGTATCTTAGATAGACCAAGACATGAGGAATTAATTTCTAAATGTAGAGAATCTGGCTCTCGTATTATTTTAATTTCTGATGGAGATGTTTCGGGAGTTATAGCAACTTCAGAAGTTAAGTCAGGAGTAGATATTTACATGGGTACTGGAGGGGCTCCAGAGGGCGTATTGGCAGCAAGTGCTTTGCAATGTATAGGAGGACAAATGCAAGCAAGACTTATTTTTAGAAATGAAGACGAGATCGGAAGAGCAAAAAAAATAGGTATCAATGATTTAAATAAAAAATATAAATTAGATGATTTAGCAAACGGAGAAGTAATGTTTGCTGCCACTGGAGTTACTGATGGATCAATGTTGAAAGGAGTTAGAAAGTCAGGTAACACAGCATATACAGAGTCAATAGTAATGAGATCTAAGAGTGGAACTGTCAGGAATATATATTCTACACATAACTTTTTATTAAAACCTTAGTTTATGACAAAGATTGAAAATAATAAATATGTTTTAGGAGTAAAGAATTCTGCAAAAGGTTATAAATGGTTATATAGAAATAATGGCAACTATACAGAGTTAGATAAGGAGAAAGAATTATATGATATTCCAGATTTATTGGCAAAGATCTTGATTGGAAGAGGTGTTAACTATACTAATATTATGAGTTTTCTTAGTCCTAGTTTGAAAAAAGATTTACCTAATCCGTCAACGTTAAAAGATATGGATAAAGCTGCTAGTATAATTGTAGAAAAAATAATTAATAAAAATAAAATTACTATTTTAGGAGATTATGATGTTGATGGAGCTACTTCAGCGGCTATACTTTTTAAATATTTAAGATTAGTTTCTAGAGAGCCTAATATATATATACCAGATAGAATAAAGGAAGGCTATGGTCCAAATAAAGGGGCTGTTAATAAAATCATTAATGATGGATCTAAATTATTAATAACAGTCGACTGCGGTATTAGCTCACACGATGTTATAGACTTTGCAGTTAAAAACAAATTAGATGTAATTATTGTAGATCATCATCAGGTTGATTCAGACTTACCGAATGCTAATGCTATCATTAATCCTAAGAGAAGTGATGATAGTAGTAATAGTGATATATTAGCTGCTGTTGGTGTATCTTTTTTATTAGTAGTAGCTATAAATAGACTATTAAGGTCACAAAATTTTTTTAATGAGCACTTGCCTGAGCCTAATTTAGTAGAACTTTTAGATATTGTTGCTCTTGGAACAATATGTGATTTAGTTCCAATGATTGGTATAAACAGACTTTTAGTACAAAGTGGTATTAGAGTCATGAATAAAAAGAGAAATATTGGAATTACTGCTCTTTTGGATACTTTAGGAATAGATAACTTAATAGAACCATATCACTTAGGTTATTATTTAGGTCCTTGTATTAACGCAGGGGGCAGAGTTGGAGAATCTAGCTTAGGCGTAAAGTTACTAACTACACCTAATAAAGAAGAGGCAAATAAAATTGCAAATAAACTTAAGGATTACAATGAAAAACGAAAGCAAATTGAAAAAGATGTTTTTGAAAAAGCATGTTTAGCTTTTAAAGAACTTAAATCTAAATTTATTAATAATAAAATATTAGTAGTAGAAAGTGATGAGTGGCATCCTGGAGTTATAGGTATAGTTGCTAGTAGATTAGTTGAAAAATATAAAAAACCTTCTATGGTTATAAGCTTAAGTAATAGTATATGCAAAGGCTCAGCAAGATCTTTGGGTAGTTTTGATATAGGTATTTTTATAAAACATTTAGTGGAGCAAGATATTTTTATCAGTGGAGGAGGTCACGCTATGGCAGGAGGGTTTAGCATGTCAAAAGATAATATCGATAAACTCAAAGAGTATATAAATACTGATCAAGATAAATCAATTCTAGATATTAAATATAAGGATGAATTACTTATAGATGCTATAACAGCAGTTTCAGGAGCTAATACTTGTTTATTAGACTTATTAAAGAAAGCAGGTCCATATGGACCTGGAAATGTTGAGCCTAGATTTATTTTACCTTACGTAAAGCCTTTAAAAGTAAATTTAGTAGGCTCAAATCATATCAGTGTTATTGTAAAAGATGAAACTGGCTCTATTAGAGGTATAGCCTTTAGAGCTAGTGATACAAAAATTGCAGATATTTTGTTTAAACAAGATCTAGTTCATATAGCAGGCAGGTTTAAAATAAATGAATGGAATGGAAAGAAAAATGTACAAGTTCATATTGAGGATGTCTCTTTAGCAAAATAACTTAGAGTATGTGATGAGTAAAATAGTTGATACAATTGTAATTCCAGTTGCAGGAATGGGCACCAGATTTTTACCAGTAACAAAGGAAGTTTCTAAAGAGATGTTACCCATATTAAATAGGCCACTCATAGATTATGCCATTGAAGAGGCTAAAGAAGCGGGTATAAAAAAGTTTATATTTATTACTAGCGAAAAAAATACTGCTTTAAAAAAATACTTTCTAAAAAATAACACATTAAGCAATTTTCTAAAAAGTAAAAATAATTTAGAAGCTCTTGATATAATCAGTCATACTTCACTCCCATCTTCATCAATTAGTTTTATTACACAAAAAAAATCGTTAGGATTAGGACATGCAATATTATGCGCAAAAAAGTTGCTTTATAAGAAATCTTTTGCAGTAATATTACCAGATGATTTAATTTTAGGAGAGAATTGTCTTAAACAAATGATAAAATATTTTAATATTAAAAATGCTAGCATAATAGGGTCAATGAAAGTAAAAAAAGAGGAAGTTTATAAATATGGTATTATAGATCCTGGAGCTGAAGAAGAGTCGTTAATAAGGATTAATAATATGATTGAAAAACCATTAGTTAGTGATGCACCTTCAGATTTAGCTGTAGTTGGAAGGTATGTTTTAGATTATTCTGTAATATCATATTTAGAGTCCACTTTGCCTGGTGTTGGGGGTGAAATACAATTAACAGATGCTATTGTAAAATCTCTTGAAAATAAAGAAGTATATGGTTATAAATTTTTGGGTAGAAGATTTGACTGCGGTAACGTTTTGGGTAATCTTCAAGCTCAAGTAGCTGTTGCACTGTCTTCAAAGAAGATAGGCAAAGAAGCTTTAAAAATTATAAACAATGAGATTTATTTGAAGGAAAATAAATAATGAAGATTGGAATAATAGGAGCAGGATATGTTGGTCTAGTTTCAGCAGGATGTTTTTCAGAATATGGTTATAAGGTTACTTGTGTAGATAGTGATATTGAAAAAATACAATTGTTAAACAATAAAAAAATTCCAATATACGAGCCAGGTCTGGCAGATTTAGTCAGTCAAAACATTGATAAAAATAGATTATTCTTTAATAATAAACTAGATATCTTAATAGGTCATGACATTATATTTATAGCTGTTGGAACTCCAACAGCGAGAAGAGGAGATGGACATGCAGATCTTAAGTATATTTATCAGGTAACTAGGCAAATCTCAGAAATTTTAGAAAAAAATAAGAATACTCTTATAGTAACAAAATCTACGGTTCCCATTGGAACGGGAAAAGAAATAGTAAAAATTATTTCTGAATCAAGAAAAGATTTAATTCATGGTAAAGATTTTCATATTGCTTCTAATCCTGAATTTTTACGTGAAGGTTCAGCTATAGAGGATTTTATGAGACCTGATAGAGTAGTATGTGGTGTAAGTAACCAGTATTCTGAAAATATGATGAGGGAGTTATATAGACCGCTTAATTTAAGAGAGGCTCCTTTATTGTTCACTGATGTTAAGAGTGCTGAACTGATAAAATATTCTTCTAATGCTTTTCTTGCTATGAAAATATCATTTATAAATGAGATGTCAGATTTATGTGAGAAAGTTGGTGGAGATATACAGTCTGTGGCTAAAGGTATTGGTTTAGACAATCGCATAGGACCTAAGTTTTTACACCCTGGACCAGGTTTTGGAGGAAGTTGTTTTCCTAAAGATACTAGGGCACTGTTAGCTACTTTTAAAGATAATAACATTGAACCCACCCTCATAGATGCTGTCATAAACTTTAATGAAAAAAGAAAAATACGAATGGTGGATATTATAGAGAGTTGTTTTAACTCTTCAATTAAAAATAAATTAATTTCTATATTAGGTATAACATTTAAACCAAATACTGATGATATTAGAGAAGCGCCTAGTTTAGTAATTATTCCAGAACTGATTTCCAGGGGTGCGAATGTTAAAGCATATGATCCAGCTATTAAGGAAAGTTCAAAGAAATTATTAGAGTTTAAAAATGTTGTTTGGTGTAGTAATGTTTCAGAAGTTGTAAAGGATACTGAGGCACTAGTTCTTCTAACAGAATGGAATGAGTTCAGAGGTCTTAGTCCAGATTTTATAAAAAGTAATATGAAAAATCCAGTTGTTATAGATTTAAGAAATATTTTTGATAAGGAAATAATGAAAAATGCAGGAGTTAAGTATAGAGGTATTGGTTTTGATCGAGATAATATATGAGTTATTCTTT
>MDTB01151667.1_pt1 | contig 32450 bp, 39 predicted proteins | sample 811161 | NCBI WGS metagenome assembly MDTB01 (sample SAMN05326650, study PRJNA326480) | marine metagenome | isolation source: seawater | place: Mediterranean Sea | collected 2009 | reverse complement strand
GCAAAAAAAATATACCATACTAAAAATAAAAATATCTTGTTACAATATTTTAAAGATGATGCCACGGCATTTAATAATAAAAAAAAAAAAATATTTCCTGGAAAAGGAATATTAAACAACTCCATATCTTCTATAATATTTGCACACCTAAATAAAAGTAAGATAAAAACTCATTTTATAGAAAAATTAAATGATAGAGAACAATTAATAAAAAAAGTAAAAATAATACCTCTTGAAGTAGTAATTAGAAATTACTCAGCAGGAAGTTTCAGTGAAAGGTATAGTATAAAAAAAGGAGTAAAATTAAAAAAGCCAATATTAGAGTTTTATTATAAATCAGATCTATTAAACGACCCTTTTATGAACGATGATCATATTTTTTATTTTAGTATTTTAGACAACAAAGAGTTAAAAAAAATTAGATTTTTATCCTTTAAAATAAATGATATATTAATCAAATTATTTAATAAAATAAATATAACCTTAATAGATTTTAAGTTAGAGTTTGGTAAGTATAATAATACTATTTTATTAGCTGACGAAATAAGTCCAGATAATTGTAGGTTGTGGGAAAAAAATACTAAAATAAATTTAGATAAAGATATTTTTAGAAAAAATAATGGTGATTTGTTATCCGCTTACAATAAAATATTAAATAAACTAAACAGAATATGATTATGTATAAAATTGAAATATATGTAACACTTAAAGCAGATGTACTTGATCCGCAAGGTAAAGCTATACAAAAAGCAGCTGAAAGATTAAATATAAAAAATATAAAAAATATTAGGCAAGGTAAATTTTTTGAGATTTTACTTAAAAGCAAATCTACTAAAAAAGAAATTAGTAATTTTGGAAATATTTTATCTAAAAAACTGTTATGTAATGAAGTAATAGAAGATTATAAAATTATTAATATTAAAAAAATATGAAAACAAGTATTATAGTTTATCCTGGCTCTAATTGTGATAAAGATATTGCAAATGGTATTTTAAACGTTACCAAAAAAAAACCAAATCTTATATGGTATACTGATAATATACCTAAGAATACTGATTTTGTTGTGCTTCCTGGAGGTTTCTCATTTGGAGATTACCTAAGAAGTGGCGCCATAGCTGCTAGTAGTAAAGTAACAAAGCAAGTAAAGTATTTTGCTAATAAAGGTGTGCCTATATTAGGAATTTGTAATGGTTTTCAAATATTAACAGAATCTGGGATGCTCCCAGGAACTTTAACCCTTAATAAAAAACTTAAATTTATATGTAAAGATGTTCGTTTAAAAATAGAAAATAATAATAGTATATTCACGAAAAATTTTTCTGATAGGATTGTTGAGTTACCTATAGCTCATAAAATGGGTAATTATATAGCAACTAAAAATATTATAAAAAAATTAATTGAAAATGATCAGATTGCATTTAGGTATTGTAATAATGAAGGATTGTGTGATGAAGAATCAAATCCAAATGGATCTTTGTATAATATAGCAGGTATACTAAGTGATAATTATAGAATATTGGGAATGATGCCACATCCCGAAAGATTTACAAATATAGACTACAGAGATAACGTAATGAAAAAATTAATAGAGACTTTATTAATATGAAAAACATTAAAAATTCTATTCTTTTAAAAAAGCTTGGCTTAAACTTAGAGGACTATGACCATATATGTCATGATTTAAATAAGGAACCTAGTCTTACCGAATTAGCTATATACTCTGCTATGTGGAGTGAACACTGCTCATATAAATCATCAAGGTTTTGGCTAAAAAAACTTCCTACTAAAGCCCCTTGGGTTATTCAAGGGCCTGGAGAGAATGCTGGTGTTATAGATATAGGATTGGATAACGCAATTGTATTTAAAATAGAAAGTCACAATCATCCCTCTTTTATAGAACCTTATCAAGGCGCTGCAACTGGTGTAGGTGGAATTATGAGAGATATTTTTACAATGGGAGCTAGACCTATAGCTAATCTTAACTGTTTAAGGTTTGGTAATTTAAAAAATAAGAAAACTAATTATTTATTTAAAGGAGTTGTATCAGGCGTTGGTGATTATGGAAATTGTACTGGAATACCTACTGTTGCTGGAGAATGTTCTTTTGATGAAAGGTACAATAAAAATATTTTATTAAATGCAATGACTGTTGGTATTACTAAAAAAAATAAAATTTTTTATGCAAAATCTGGTAAACCAGGAAATTTAGTAATTTACGTCGGGTCAAAAACAGGAAAAGATGGTATTCATGGAGCAAGTATGTCATCTGGGGCCTTTAGCACTAAAACAGAGACCTTAAAACCAACAGTACAAGTAGGAGATCCTTTTACTGAAAAACTATTAATGGAAGCCTGTCTAGAGTTAATGAAAAAAAACGCAATAATTGGTATTCAAGATATGGGAGCAGCTGGATTAACATCTTCTTCAGTTGAGATAGCCGCCTCTTCAAATTTAGGTATAGAAATTAATTTAGATAAAGTACCATTAAGAAACGAAAGCATGTCTCCTGATCAAATAATGCTATCAGAAAGTCAAGAAAGAATGTTAATAATTCTTAATCCAACAAAAGTTAAATTATCTAAAAAAATTTTTAAAAAATGGGGTCTTGATTTTTCTACTATAGGAAAAATTATCAAAGAAGAAAAGATACATATAAAATTTAAAAATAAAGTAGTAGCTGATATACCAATTAATAGTTTAGTCAGTTCAAAATCATATAAAAGAAATCATGTTATTAATAAAAATACTTATGTTAAAAAATCTTATCCAAAAACTAAAATCTCTGAAATTGTAAAAAATATTTTAAAAAATCCCAATTATGCAGACAAAAGTCATATCTGGCAACAATATGACCACATGATATCAAGAGATGTAATTTCTAAAATAGGAGGAAATGCTAGCATCATAAAAACAAATACCAACTATCAAGCTATAGCTATTACAACAGATTGCAATATTTTTTATTGTGATAGTGATCCTTATCTTGGGGCTATACAAGCCATATCAGAAAGTTTTAGAAATTTAATATCTGTTGGAGCAAAACCTTTAGCATTAACAAATTGCCTAAATTTTGGAAATCCTGAAAAAAAAGAAATTATGGGAGAGTTTGTTCAAAGTATAAAAGGTATGAAGAAGGCTTCTGAATATTTAAACTTGCCAATTGTTTCAGGGAATGTTTCATTTTATAATGAAACTAACAATGTTAACATACCACCAACTCCTCAAATAGGAGCAGTTGGCGTAATTAAAGACTATAGAAAATCAATTGCTTTAAATACTCAAAAAGCAGGCGATCAATTATATTTGATAGGAAATACTGTTGGACATTTATCCTGTACCGCTTATGAAAGAATATTTTACAATTTTTCTAAAATAAAAAATTCTACTATACCTCCTAGTATAGATTTAGAAGAAGAAATTAAACATGCTAAATTTATACATAATTTAATATTAAAAGGAAGTATTTCTGCCTGCCACGACATATCAGATGGAGGATTAATAGTTTCTGTTGTAGAAATGTGTCTTGCTAGTAATACTTCTATTAAATTTAATAATATTTCAAAAAAACATGCTTTTCTTTTTGGTGAAGACCAATCTCGTTATTTAATAACTGTTGATAATAGCCTTGAAAAAGAACTAACCTACAAATTAAAAAAAAATAATATAGCCTTTTTAAAAATTGGAAGCATCACTTCTTACAATAGTCTATTGAATTTTCCTGATAAAAGTTTTATATATAGAAATGAGTTAACAAAATTAAGCAAAGAATGGATTAAAAAGGTAGACTGACAATATGGGAATGAAAGTTAAAGAAATTCAAGATATGATTGTGGCTTCAATACCCGATGCAATAGTAGAAATTAGAGATTTAGCAGGTGATGACAACCACTATGCAGCTACAATTACTTCTAAGTTATTTAAAAACGTATCTAAGGTTAACCAACATAAAATGGTTTATGATGCATTAGAAGGAAAAATGGGTGGAATACTTCATGCTCTTTCTATAAAAACATTAATACCCAAAGATTAAAAAAAAAAAGGAGACTTTTATGAAAGATATAAACACGATTATAGATAACAATAATAGTAAAGATGAAATAGTATTATATATGAAAGGGGATCCAACATTTCCTCAATGCGGTTTTTCATCTACAGTTGTACAAATATTGAAACACATTGGAGCAAAATTTCAGTCATATGATGTTCTTCAAGATGAAAACTTAAGAGATGGCATAAAAAAATATAGTAACTGGCCTACAATTCCTCAGCTTTATATTAAAGGAGAGTTTGTAGGTGGCTGTGACATCATTCGAGAAATGTTTGAAAATGGCGAGTTAAAGGATCTAATAGAGAAAAAAAATATAGATTTAATTGAGAATTAAATTATCTCGAATAATATTCTACTACTAGATTAGGTTCCATCTGTACTGGGTAAGGAACATCACTTAATTTAGGTAACCTAATTAACCGCCCTACTATTTTTTGCTTATCAAATTCGATATAATCAGGTATATCTCTAGTAGCCTTATCCGTAGTTTCCAATACAACAGGGTGTTTCAGAGATTTTTGTCTTACGCAAATTATATCTTTAGTAGTAACTGAAAAAGAAGGTATTGTAACCTTTCTACTATTAACCTCAATATGCCCGTGATTAATTAACTGTCTAGATGCGAAAACAGTCGGTGCTATGTTCATTCTATAAATCATAGCATCTAATCTTATTTCTAAAAGAGATATAAGATGTTCACTAGTATCACCTTTTTTTCTAAGTGCTTTATCATAGTAACGTCTAAACTGTTTCTCAGAAATATTACCATAATAACCTTTCAATTTTTGCTTAGCAAATAATTGTATTCCGTAATCTGATAGTTTTTTTTTCTTAGAACCGTGCTGACCTGGACCATATTCTCTTCTATTGAAAGGAGATTTAGGCTCTCCCCATAGGTTACAGCCTAGCCTTCTATCAATTTTGTTTCTTGGTTGTGTTCTCTTACTCATAATGTTTCAATTTTGAAATAATACTGTTGTTAAATAATATGTCAATTACTTATTTTTATAATTTTTAAGAGCCTTCACAACACCATATAAAATTAATAACTCTTTTTCGGTAAATAAGAGTTTAGAGAAAATGTTTTTAAGATTAGTTTCTAATTTGCTGTCGGTTTCATTATTATTAAAGAACTCTATTTCATATAAGGATTTTATTAAAAATCTTTTAAAATGACTTATATTTCTCTTATTAGCTGAAGCTAAAGTATCTTCAGAAAAAACATAATCATTATTTTTTGTATACCATTCATAACAAATTATATTGACAGCCATAGCAAGATTTAGAGATCCAAAACCTGGATTGGTTGGTATTTTTATAATATAATTTGCTTCTGATAAATCATTGTTATCTAAACCTGCTTTTTCCGGCCCGAACAAGAATCCTATTTTTTTATTATTGTATTTTAATTTAATTTTTTCAATTGCCTTTTTAGGAGATAATGTTTTAATTTCTAGATCTCTAGTTCGTACCGACAAGGCAAATAAAACATCTATACTATCAAATGAATCTCCTAATTTATTATACAACTTAGTAGTTTTTGAAATAGTCTCAAAAGCTCCTGCTGATGAATTGATCGATTTAATATTAGGCCATGTAATTTTTGGATTTACTATTCTTAAATCACTAAAACCATAGTTTAACATTGACCTCGCTGCCATACCAATATTTTCTGGAAGTTGCGGATTTCTTAAAATTATAGCTGGTCTACTACATAATAAATTTCTCTTAATATTAGTACCTGCCATACTAAAGTTTAAATTTATTGGTTATGGGATACCTTCTTTCTTTACCAAATGCTCTACTAGATAACTTTACTCCTGGAGGAGCCTGCCTTCTTTTATATTCAGATAATAAAATTAGAGATCTTATTTTTTTAACAGTTTTAATTGGAAACCCTCTCTTACAAATTTGTTCAATAGAAAACTCTCTTTCTATAAAATAATAGAGTATTTGATCTAATTGGTTATAATTAGGTAAAGTATCACTATCCTTCTGATTTAGGCTTAATTCAGCTGAAGGCTCTTTATTAATTGAATTTTCTGGAATAACTCTGCCTATAGAACCTTTAAAAATATTTTTTTCTAGTTTATTCCTCCAATTAGCTAACTTATATAAATCAGTTTTATAAATATCTTTAAGCACATTAAAACCACCATTCATATCACCATATATGGTAGAATATCCAACTGATAATTCACTTTTATTTCCAGTACTTAATAATAAATAAGAAAAATTATTAGAATATGCCATTAATAAAGAACCTCTAATTCTGGATTGTAAATTTTCATTTGTAATATTAAGTAATTTATTTTCAAATTTATTTTTAAGAATTTTAATATATTGATCTATGATATTATTTATTTTAATAGTATTAGAATCTATATTAAGTAACCTTATAGTTTCTTCAGCATCTATTAAACTACCTTTTGAAGAAAGTTTTGATGGCAACCTTAAACCTATCACATTTTTATTTCCTAATGCATCAACAGCAATTGCGGCACTTACTGCTGAGTCAATTCCTCCTGATAATCCTAATACAACTTTTTTAAAAGAGTTTTTTTTAACATAATCTTTTAAACCTAGAACTAAAGCGTTCCAAGTATTAAAATAATAGCTATAAGGTTTTTTTATTTTTTTATTTAAAAGAACTATTTTTTTTTTGTTATTAAATTTTAATTCAATTGAATTAGTTAATTCCTTCCAAAAGTCCATTTGATATTTGATCTCTCCTTCAGGATCCATAACAAATGAACCTCCGTCAAATACAAGCTCATCTTGACCACCAATTTGATTTACATAAATTAAATATTTTTTAGAAGCAGTAACTAGTTTTCTGGCCACTTCTATTCTTTGAATTTGTTTTTTATTGTCATAAGGAGAGGCATTTATACAAATAAATAAATCTGCTTTATCTTTTATAAGCTTTTCATAAATATCTTTTGTCCAAATATCTTCACATATCATTATACCAATTCGAATACTTTTAAAGTTTATGCATTTATAAAGTGGTCCTTTTAAAAATACTCTTTTCTCATCAAAAACTCCATAATTGGGTAAGTTATTTTTAAATACTGCTTTTTTTGTTTTTCCTTTTATATAAACTGCAGCATTACCTATACCATTATTGAGCTTCATAGGCGTACCTATAATTACTGCGATTTTTTTTTTTTCTAAATAGTTATGTATTTTCTTTAAACAAATATTAGCTTCGTCAATAAGCTTATCCCTAAGAATTAAATCTTCAGGTGGATAACCTACTAATGATAGTTCAGGAAAAATAATTAAGTCTGTTTTTAAATAAAAATTTTTAATTATATTTAATATTTTTTTTGTATTATTTTTCAAATCTCCTACCGTGGGATTTATTTGAGCTAAAACTATATTATATTTTGTTGTCATTTTTTTTCTTACTTAATAAAAACTCTCTACCTTTTTTTACTAAATCTTTTCCATCATAATTTATAATATCTGCTGTTGCATAAGTTTCTTCCCAATTTTCAGGTATGTATGAACCAGTTCCTATTATATCTACTGGAACTTTTGCAGCTGCAAATAATTTACATTTAGCGGGATTAAATCCTGAAGAAGCTACAATTTTTACATTTTTAAAACCATTTTTATCAAGTTTATACCTTACATATAATATGGCTGCTGCACTGACCCCTGCTCCAACTAACCACTTTAATTCTTTTTCATTTCTATATGTTCTAATACATTTTGGATTATATTTTTCTAAAATTTCATATGATTTTTCTATGTCTAGCCCCTCTACATACCTTCCTCCGTGTGTATCAAGTCTAATATTTAACATTTCATTATTTATTAATTCTTTAAATTTATTACAGACTTCTAGGGTATCTGTTATTTCATTTCCATAGTAGTCTACAAGAATTGTCAATATATCATTTGGATATGATTTGTGATAAAGTTCAGCAGCTTTTAAAGTAGAGCCGGCATAACCAATGAAAGCATGTGGCATAGTTCCTATAGCTAATTTATCTCCAAAAAAGTGAGCCGTAGAATTACAAGATGAGCCTATAAAGCCTTTTGCTCCCAATTCTTTCTTTGCTTTTTTTGAACCTATACTGGCTCCGTATGCCATTAATTCATGCATTTGTGGTCCTGCACAATGTCTAGCATCCATAGCCATAAATTTAGTTTCAGGCATTTCTTTACACATTAAGTAAGCATTATATGCTGCAACTGATGCAGGACCAATTAATTGTAAGTATATTGTTTCTAATTCTACTAAGTCTGAGAAAAGTCCTGTAACATACATAAGCGGTTCCCCTGCTCCAACCCAAGCTCCTTCTTTATGACAAGATACTATATCAAATTTAGTATTTCTTATTTTTTCAATTTTTTTAAGCCATTCTATTGTTTTAAAAGGACAAAATAAAACTGGCCTTCTCATAAAAATAGCATATGTTACTTTTATATCCTGGTTCTCTAATACTATTTTTTTAGTTTTCTTAAAATAATGATCTGAGTTTAAATTCAAGTATTCATCTATCTTACTTCTGTTCAAAAAAATCACTCCCTATTAAACTTTAAAAACTCTGATAACTTAAATGCAAGATCTAAACCCTGACTAGCATTCAATCTAGGATCACAATGCGTGTGATATCTGTCAGAAAGATTTTCTTCTTTAATTTTTTGAGATCCACCAATACACTCTGTCACATCTTGTCCAGTCATTTCTAAATGGATACCTCCTGGAAAACTATTTTCAGAATGATGGACTTTAAAGAACGCCTCTATTTCATTTAAAATTTTATCAAAAGATCTAGTCTTATAACCAGTTTTAGATTTAAAAGTATTTGCATGCATAGGATCACAGGACCAAATTATTGTCTTCTTACTGTCTTTTATTTTTTTTATCAAAGATGGTAATTTTTTATAAATGTGATCCGACCCCATTCTTGTAATAAGCGTAATTTTTCCTGGTTCATTATTTGGATTTAAAGTATTTATTAAATCAACTAAATAATCTTCTTCTACACTTGGTCCAATTTTTACTCCTACTGGGTTTTCAATTCCTCTCATAAATTCTACATGTGCTTCATTTATGTCTCTTGTTCTTTCACCTATCCATAGCATATGAGCCGAACAATCGTACCACCCTCCGTTAAAGGAGTCTTCTCTAGTTAACGCTTGTTCATAATTTAATAATAAAGCCTCATGGCTAGTATAAAAATCTACTTGTTTAAATTCTGGTATATTTTTTTTTGTAAAACCACAAGCTTTCATGAAATTTAAAGCGTCAGTTATACTGTTTGCTAGTTCAAAATATTTATTTTTAGTGCTTTTTTTTACAAAATCTAAATTCCAATTATGTACTTTTTCTAAATCTGCAAAACCACCAGATGCAAAAGCTCTTATAAGATTTAATGCATAAGCAGATTGACTATAAGCATTTAACATTCTGTTTGGATCTGGCTTCCTTGACTTTTCATTAAAATTTATATCATTAATTATATCACCTCTATAAGAAGGAAGTTTTATATCTCCTTTTATTTCGAAATCATCAGATCTAGGCTTAGCAAATTGACCTGCCATACGTCCTATTTTTACAACAGATAAGGAAGTAGCATAAGTTAATACAGCAGACATTTGAAGTAATACTTTAAATGAGTCGCGTAAATTATTTGCACTAAAATCGGTAAAACTTTCTGCGCAATCACCTCCCTGCAACAAAAAAGCTTGGCCTTTTGCAACTTTTGCAAGTTTTTCTTTAAGACTTCTAACTTCTCCTGCAAAAACTAAGGGAGGTAATTTTTCTATTTTATCTTCTATTTCTTTTAATGATTTTAAATCTTCATACATAGGTTGTTGCCTAATATTAAGCTTTCTCCATGATTCTTTTTTCCAATTTACTGTCATAATCTTTCCTATCGATATTTTTTTGCGGGACTTTTAAAAGTTACTATCTCTTCAGCTACAGTTGGATGAATAGCCATAGTATTTAAAAAATCTTCCATTTTTGCCTTTGCATTAATTGCTACACTTACCATCTGTATAATTTCGGGTGCTTCTTCTCCAAACATATGGGCACCGACTATTAAGTTATTTTTATTATAAACTAATAACTTTATATATGTTGGAACTTTTTTCTTTGTAATAGAATATTTTAATGAATTAAATTTACTTTCATAAACATCTATTAATTTATATTTTTTTTTAGCTTCATATTCAGTTAATCCTACTGAACATAATGGAGGTGAAGAGAACACAGCCGTACCAATATTTGTTAGTTGTACTTTTTTGCTTTTTTTACTAAAAAGACTGTCAGCCAATGCATTGCCTTCAGCGATTGCTACTGGAGTAAGATTCACTCTATTTGTGACATCTCCTATTGCATAAATATTTTTTACATTTGTCGAAAGTTTTTTATTAACTACAATAGCACTATTATTATCTAGTTTAATGCCTACATTCTTTAATAGTAAACTGTTAATATTTGGTTTTCTACCTATAGCAGTTAAAACTTCCTGAGTTTTTATTATTTTATTGCTTTTTTTAAGACACACGTTCAGGTTATCTACATTTTTTATTATACTTTTTACTTGCTCGTTAAAGTATATATTAACTTTTTTTTCCTTTAACCTATTTGTTAATAATTTTACTAAACTTTCATCAAAGCCTCTCAATATTTTTTTTCTAACTATTAAATTTACTCTAGCTCCTAAATTTGCAAAAATAAAAGCAAATTCTATAGCAATATAACCTGCACCAACTATGACTATATTTTTTGGAACCTTTTTCAATTGCATAACAGAATCAGAATCCTTAGCGTAAATCGAACCTTCAACATTTAATTCTATTGAACTACTACCAACTGCAATTATAATATACTTACCTTTCAATATTTGATTATTTATGGTAACTTCATTTTTTTCTTTAAACTTTGCTTCTCCTTTAAATATATTCACTCCTGCTTTTACTAAGTTACTTTCATAAATATTTTCTAATCTCTTTAGTTCTTTATTTTTATTTAAAACCATTTTTTTAAGATTATAATCATAATTATTAATATTCCATCCATAGAATGATGAATTATCTATAAAATCTCTAAATTGTGCTGAATAATATAATAACTTTTTAGGTATGCATCCTCTTATTACACAGGTTCCACCCATTCTATCTTTTTCACATAATGCTACTTTAGCACCATGTAAGGCAGCTATTCTTGCAGCTCTAACTCCTCCTGAGCCACCACCAATAACAATCAAATCATAGTTTTTCGTTTTCATTTATTTTTTAAGCAAATAATTAAAAAAATTTTTTTTATAAATATTTATACTATATTTTAATTTAACAGTGTCTAACCCATTTTTACTAATTTTTTTTCTCAAAGATAAATCATTTTTTAAATTTTCTACAGCATTAATTAATTCATCTGTATTATTTTTTTCTACCAAGATACCATTATATTGATCTTTAATTATATCTAAGGGACCATCACATTTAGTGCTTATAACTGGAACTCCTCTAGCCATTGCCTCTAAAATAACTAAGCCAAAAGGTTCTACTAAAGAGGGGACTATAAATATATCTATTTTAGAAAAAAATGTTTCTTTTGCTTTTACCCATCCTAACATTTTTATATTACTACTGTTTTGGGAAATTATATTTAATTTATGCATTAATGGACCATCCCCAGCTATTAAAAGTTTTGAAGTTTTAATTTTTAAAAAAGTTTTTATGAGAAATTCAAATCCTTTTTTTTCTACTAGCCTTCCCATACATCCGAAAACTAATTCTTCTTTTTTAAAAAAATTTTTTCTTTTATTATTATTCTTATAATCTATACAATTAGGTAGATAAAAAGCTTTTTTTTGTTTATACAGTTTATTTATTTTATTTTCTGAATTTTTATTTACAGTCAAAACCTTATCTAAATACTTAAATTTTTTTACTTGCTTTAGTTTATCTGTATGAAAAAAAAGTATCATAGGAATAACTTTATGAAATCTTTTAAATTTATAAGCTAAATTTGCATTATGAAAGAAAATTATATCAGATTTTGTAGTCTGCTTCTTTATATTATATGAAAAAAAGCCAGCACTTATTAAAAATTTTTCTAAATAGGATATTCCATACACTTTTATTTTTTTATTATTCTTAAATTTACTTGATATGTGTTTATAGGTTTCAGAATGATTATATAAAAATATATTCACTTTTTTTGCTTTATGTGTCATCACTAACGATGACATTTCTATCATATTAGATATGCCTCCAATTTTTTTATCTAATGAAAAAACTGAAAGGATTTTGTAATTTAAGTTTATCAATTATCTATTTATTAATGCCATCAATACAGAGATATTTCGTTTCTAAATATTCATCTATCCCCTCTGCAGCACCTTCTCTACCAATGCCTGACTCTTTAATCCCACCGAAAGGAGCAACTTCTGTAGATATTATTCCAGCGTTAATTCCTATCATACCGTATTCTAATGCTTCTGCTACACGCCATATTTTAGAAATATCTTTACTATAAAAATATCCTGCTAATCCGTACTTAGTATCATTAGCCATTTTTATAACTTGCTCTTCATTTTTAAATTTTATCAATGGAGCTACTGGTCCAAATGTTTCTTCATAATAAATATCCATAGTGTTATCAATATCTTTTATAACAGTAGGTTTATAGAACTGTTTACCTGCATTATCTAAGTCTCCACCAGTTAGAACTGTAGCACCTTTTTCTGTTGCATCCTTTACATGATTGCTAACTTTTGAAACGGCAGCTGAAGTAATTAATGGGCCTATTTGAGCCCCTGGTTCTCTTCCATCTGATACATTTAGTTCAGATGATCTTTGAGCAAGTTTTGTTGCAAATTCTTCATATATGCTTTCATGAACATATATTCTATTTGCTGATACGCAAACCTGACCACTATTTCTATATTTATTAGCCATAGCTCCTGTAACTGCTTCATCTAAATCTGCATCTTCAAACACTATAAAAGGAGCATGCCCTCCTAATTCCATTGAAACCTTCTTAATAGTAGAGGCCGCTTTAGATATTAAAATTTTCCCAACATTAGTAGATCCAGTAAAAGAAATTTTTCTTACTAGTTCATTGCTGCAAAGTTCATCTCCAACTTCAGTTACATTATCTTCTGATACTGTTATAAGATTTATTACTCCTTTTGGTATGCCCGCTCTATGAGCTAACTCCACTAAAGCTGCAGCAGTATATGGCGTAGTACCAGCAGGCTTAATAACAACTGGACAGCCGGCAGCAAATGCTGGGGCAACCTTTCTAGTTATCATTGCGGCAGGAAAGTTCCAAGGAGTTATAATCCCACAAACTCCTACTGACTGTTTTATAGTTAAAATTCTTCTACCTTGCATAGTCGAAGGAATTGTTTTTCCATATGTTCTCTTTGCCTCTTCTGCAAACCAATCAGTAAACCATGATGCGTAAATTATCTCTCCTTTGGAATCATTTAAAGGTTTACCATTTTCCAATGTCATTATTAATGAAAGGTCATCAATATTTTTTAAAATTAGTTCGTGCCAAGTCCTAATTATAATACTTCTTTCTTTACCTGTTAAACTTTTCCATTGACTCCAAGAGTTATTAGCAGCATTTATCGCATTACAAGCATCTAATTTTGTAGAATTGGGCATTGTTCCAATTAAACTTAGATCAGATGGATTAAATATATCAAATGTTTGCTTATTTTTTGAGTTAATCCATTGACCATCTATAAAGTTTTTCTGTATAAATAAGCTATCATCTTTTAAATTCATAATCTCTCCAATTATTTAGTTATAGATATTTCTATTTCTATTACCCGGTAGAATAAACCAATATAGCAAAAGAAAATTACCAATTCCAGTCAAACTTATTAATAACCACCAGCCTGATTTTCCAACATCATGTAGTCTCCTAATGCTAACAGCTATACCAGGTAAAAAAGTAAAAAAAAGAACAAATAAGGAAAATGATCCTATTTCCTTATCTTCAAAAAACATCATATCTAAACGAAATGAAAATAATGCAAGCATAAGTTCAAAAAGTCTCCAGTACCAATATTCTGACCTTATGGCTCTACCATTAAAAACCGTGTATTGATTAAAGCAATTATTTATAGCTTGAAAAAAAGTCATAAAAGTTATTAAATTTATTAAATGTCCAATGATAGCATAAGTATAATAAAAACTAAATTAGGTAATTTTACTATAAAATCTAATAAAAAAGTTATAATCAAAATATATCCTTCAAAAGAAATTAATAATATATATAAAAAAAATAATTATCACAATAAAATAGGCTTGGACATAGATAACCTTTTAATTAATAAGAAAAAACTCTTTAAATATAAATGTTGTCCTAAAGGTACGCAATTCGAACTAAAAGTATGGAAGGAAATAAAAAAAATAGATTATGGAAAGACATCTACATATAAAAAAATTTCTAAAATACTTAATACATCTCCTAGAGCGGTAGGTAATGCTTGTGCCAACAATACTTGCTTATTTATTATACCATGTCACAGAGTTTTACGTAGTGATGGAAAAATAGGAGGCTATGTTTTGGGAGAAAATGTAAAGAATTATTTGCTAAATATAGAAAAAAATGGAACATAATTTTTTTTATTGTGAGAGGACTGCACTAAATTTTTACTCTGAACCTCTTAATCTTATTACTAATATATTTTTTTTATACGCATCAATAATTTTATATAAAAAAAGCAAAGTAAAAGATAATATTTTTCCTATGCTTATTTTTTTTATTGGTATAGGCAGTGCATTATTTCATTCAATTCCCAATAGAATAACCGGATTATTAGATGTTTTTTTTATAATTATATTTATTTATTATTACTTATTTTGTTTATATAAAAAATTAAATATTAGTGTTTTGCTATCAAATGTTTTCTCTTTATGTTTTATATTTATATGCGTTTTATTCGGTTATTTTTTTCAAAATAGCATATTAGGAAGTTCTTCTTTTTATACACCTATAGTTATTCATTTAATTTTGTTGTCTTTTATTTTTATAAAACACAAAAATAAATATAAAAAAAATAAATTATTTTTAATAACAACCTTAATTTTTATTTTTTCTATAACTTTAAGAACCATTGATAAAGCTATATGTGGTTATATTCCAGTAGGCACACATTTCATATGGCATATATTAAATTCTATAGTCTTATATAACCTAATTATATTTTATCATTCAATTTCCTACAGAACCTCCCCAAAAAAACCATCCTAAGCCTAAAAAAAATAAAGTATTGCCATATAATGAATGTTCAACTGTTACTAAAAACAATGATTTAGTTCTCATATATGTTTGTGCAAATATAAGTCCTCCAATATAACCTAATAATGGAGCAATCCAATTAATAACAAAAATATGTGCAAAGCAGAATATAATAGAACTCATAAAAATCATACTTTTTTTACTTTTAAATAAATTTTTATATCTGCTAAAAAAAAATGTACAAAATATAAATTCTTGAGGAAGAGCTGAAAGAATTGGATAAAATATAAAAATTTTATATATCAAATTATCACTATTTTTTTGTATTAAAAATAACTTTTCAGGAAATAAATGTTTTGTAAAAAAAAATAAAAATATACTAGCTAAAATCCATCTTAAAATTATAAAAAAAATATATTTTTTATGCTGTTTTATAGTAAAATAAATACTATTATTAAAATTAAATTTGTGTTTTAAAGAATAAATAACTAAACAGTAAAAACAAATTGTCCAAAGAAACAATAAAATGAAATTTGATAGCTTTAGACCTACTATAATTATTGGAAATATAAATCCTAATACAATAATTTCTACATATTTAAAAAAATTTTTTTCTAGCATGTTTTTTAAAAACTTTTACAATTAATATATGAAGATTACTACTACCTCTGCTTGTCCTCATGATTGTCCTAGCACATGTGTTTTAGATATAGAACATAATGAAGAAACTATACTTAAAATAAAAGGAAATAAAGATAATTCTTATACTAAAGGAGTAATATGTGCAAAAGTTTCCAGATATAATGAAAGAACACATAATAAAAATAGGCTAATTAATCCTATGAAACGAGTTGGAGATAAAGGAGAGGGTAAGTTTATAAATATTAGTTGGGATGAAGCTATAAATACTGTTGCTAATAATCTTATTTCTATAAAAAATGATTTTGGATCAGAATCAATTTGGCCCTATTACTATGCTGGTACAATGGGATTATTACAAAGAGATAGTATAAATAGACTTAGACATGAGTTTAATTACTCAGGGCAATATTCAACTATATGTAATACTTTAGCTCAAACTGGTTGGATGGCAGGGGTTGGTTCTCTTTATGGGCCTGATCCAAGAGAAGTAATTAAGTCTAAAATTATAATAATATGGGGTGGAAACCCTGCGTCTACTCAAGTAACTTTTATGAAGCATGTACAAAATGCAAGAAAAAATAATAATGCTTTTTTAATTGTTATAGATCCATATTTAACAAAGACTGCTAAACTCGCTGACCTTCATATTAAATTAAAACCAGGAACAGATGGAGCATTGGCTTGTGGTATTATGAAAATTCTATTTGATAAAAAAACAGTTGATTATAATTACATGGAAAAATTTTCAAGAGGTTTCAAAGAATTAGAAGAACATCTCAAAAGTAAAAGCTTTGAATGGGCAAGTAATATAACAGGTGTACCAAACTATGATATTGAAAAAATTGCTAGTTTAATTAGTAAAACTAAAAAAGTTTATTTTAGGTTAGGCTATGGATTTACTAGACAAAGAAATGGTTCTTTTAATATGCATGCTGTTACCTGTATTTCAACAGTTCTAGGCACATGGAAGGAACTTGGAGGTGGAGCTTTTTACACCAATGGAGGAATATATAAAATTAACAAAGAATTAATAGAGGGCATAAGCTATAAAAAAAATCATATCAGAGACCTAGATCAATCAAGGATTGGATCTGTTCTTACAGGTGATTTAAATGCACTAAAAAATAAAACGTCTGTAAAAGCATTATTTATTCAAAACACAAATCCATTAGTAGTGGCTCCAGAAACTAAATTAGTTAGAAAAGGGTTTGAAAGAAAAGATCTTTTTATTTGCGTACATGAACAATTTATGACAGAAACAGCAAAGTATGCAGATATTTTACTTCCTGCTACAAGTTTTGTAGAGCATAATGATATTTATATAGCTGGAGGCCATCAACATTTAACATATGGACCAAAACTTATTAAAAATATCGGTAATTCTTTATCTAATCATGAAGTAATAAATAAATTAGCTAAAAAATTAGGTTCAAAAAGAATAATATTTAATAATTCAGAAGAAGAGATAATAGATAAAACTTTAAAACTTTCTAAATTGTGTGATTTAAAAACACTTAAAAAAGAAAAATTTATTGATTTACAACCAGATTTTGAAACTTCACATTTTATAAATGGCTTCGGACATAAGGATAAAAAATTTCATTTCAACCCTACCTGGAAAAATAATAATGATGATTTTAATAAATCATTTAATCTACCTGATCATTATACACTAATAGAAGATACTGATGATATTCATCCTTTTAAATTAGTGACTGCACCTGCTCATAGTTTTTTAAATAGTTCTTTTACTGAAACTATTACTTCAAAAAATATTGAAATTAAGCCTAAAATAAAAATTCATCCTAAAGATATGAAAAAGCTAAAAATATCTAATAATGAAATTATAGAAATAGGTAATAAAAGAGCAAAAATAAAAATACACACAGAAACTTTTGATGGCTTGTTAGAAGGCGTTACTGTAGTGGAGGGTATTTGGCCTAATGAGTTCTATATTGAAGGATATGGGATAAATACTCTAGTAGGCTCTGATAGTCCTGAGCCAGCAGGGGGTGCTGTATTCCATGATACTGCTATATGGATAAAAAAAATTAAGAATTAAAATTATTAATTAAATCATAATTTATATAGTTTTTAGCAATCCAATTTTTACTTTTATAACCATTTAAGCTATTATTATCAAGACTATGACTTCCTGCTGCTTTTAGATATGCTAGATTAAAATCCCAATCTTGATAGCCTTTTTTTATAACACTAAAATATTTTTCTGTTGGGACTGCATAATCAAATTTGTCATTCATTACGTACATCATTATTTTTTTATTTTCACCATTTATAATTTTATTAAAGGTAATTTTTTTGTATATAGTAGGGTATTCTTCAAACATATCTAATTTCTTCTCACATGCATTTGTAATTTTATATATTCCTAAAAATGCTTTGTTTTTCATTTTTTTTTCAAGATCAGCTACACCTTTAAAAACCAATCTCCAATTGTTTAGAATTATTTTCCCAAAAGGCTTAGAGTTAGGACATCTACTTTTCATTTGCTTTAAATTTAGATTAGATCCATATGCAGCATAAAATATCATAGAATATTAAAACAAAATTTATTAATATATAATAATGAAATATTTACATACCATGATAAGAACAAGTAATCTAGAAAAAACACTAAACTTTTATATTAATATATTAGGTATGATAGAAGTCAATAGGTATGAAAGTAAAGAAGCTAGATTTACCCTCATATTTATTTGTGCTCCAGCAGATATTAATAAAATTAATTTCAGGGAGGCTCCATTAATTGAAATCACTTATAATTGGCCAGATAAAGAAGGAAAATATGAAAATTTAGTATCTGGTAGATCTTTTGGCCATATAGCGTTTAGTGTTGATAACATTTATATATTTTGCGAAAAGCTAATACAAAAGAAAGTAATCATAAATAGACCGCCTAGAGATGGCTATATGGCTTTTATAAAATCTCCTGAAGATATATCTATAGAACTATTGCAAAAAGGTCATCCATTAGAGATTAAAGATCCATGGAAAAGCATGGAAAACATAGGGAACTGGTAAAAATTTAGTTATTTTCTGAATAGCAAATTTTTTATGAGTTTATACATCTTACTTGCCATTTCTTATTTTTATAATCTAATCTCGTTAATTTGCTGTTATCTATTAATACTGGCGGAATAATATTGTTTTTATAATTTAAAGCTATTGCTAATGCAGCTCTAATAGGACCTCCGTGAGAAAAAACTATAATATTATTATTATTTTTCTTAAATAAAGTATCCTTAATAAAACTTTTTATTTTAGAACGTAACTGAGTAAAGCTTTCGCCATTTGGAGGGATATGATTTGATTTGAAAAGCCAGTTTTCATCTACTATATTTAATTTTTTAGTTAAATTATATAATTCTTTATACTTCATACCTGTATAATCTCCTAGGTTCTGTTCACATAGTCTTTTATCAATAACATGATGTTTGTATTTATAACCTATATCTCTTAATGCATTAAATGTTTTAATAGTTCTTTCTAAAGAAGAAGTATAAACGATAGAATTTTTTGGTAATTTAGTGTACAAAGTTTTAAAAGAATTTAAATCAGATACATCACATTTTACTTCATTATTACCATAACAACGATTATCATTTCCTACTACAGGAGCATGCCTTATCCACCAAAAACTAGTCATTATTGTTTATTATATTAGCTACTTCAATTAAATTAAGGTTAGGATCTCTGAAGTAAATTGATAATAGTTGTCCAACAGAGCCTGATCTCTTTACAGGTCCCTCTATAATTTTAATATTACTTTTTTTTAATTTTTCTAACCAATACTTTATGCTTTTAAAACTTATAAAACATATATCTAAACTCCCAGGCGTGGTTTTATGAGCATGAGGTAAAAATGATTTACCTAATTCATGGAGATTTATTTTTTGATTATTAAAATGAACAGAATATCTAGTAGACCCATCTGATTCAAAATACTCTTTTTTCATTTGCATTTCCAAAATTTGAGTATAAAAATTTATAGTTTTTTTAATATCGGAAGTAACTAAAACTAAATGATCAATATACATAATTTATTATAATTAATATTTTATTATTTTAATACCTCTTGTTTATATTTTTCTGAATAATTTTAAAAATAGTCGAAATACTTTTAATTTTCTAACTGCTTTTTTAAAATATGAAACTTATGCTATGATTAATCTAATAAACTACTTAAGCTTGTTTTTCATTTTTTTTATACATTCCTCTGTAATTTTTTTTCTCTCTTTATCGCTATAATACAACCAATTAATTATTTCCTCTGAAGTTCTAAAACATCCTATGCAAGCTCCTTCACTTACAGCACAAACTCCTATACATGGGCTATCTATCATTACTATCCAAAATTTTTAGAATAATTTTTTGATTAACAAAAGTAAATAACAACAAAAAAACTCCACCAACTATTAACCTATGATTGCCTTCTACGGTTGCCACAATAAAACATAAAAAAGAACCAAAGCCAAAAAGCATAATATTTATAAAACTTAATATATATTTTATAGACAGATAATATTTTTTATTAATCATAAGTATTTTAATATTTTATTTACTGGTCTACAAATTATATATTTCGCATTATAAAAAATGATAGGCCTTTGCAATTTTGATATATCCTTAAATAATAAATCTATAATAATTTTTTTATTTTTAAAATTAATTATTTCTTTTTCTTCCAACTTATTATCCTTAACCCTAACTAAATCCTTTAATTCATCGTGAAGATTATAAACAATATTTTGTATATCTTGATAATTTAATTTAGCTACCATATATTCTATAATTTTATATTTAGCATTACTATTTTTAATTAATTCTAAACAAGCTCTAGACTTAGAACAATTTTTGTTATGATATAATATTATCATTTATACTTTAATTTTTTCTTCATTTCAGTCCAAACCGCTTCTAATCCCTTGTAAGGTCTTAAAAATACTTTGAATTCTTCTATTTTCTCATCACTAAACTTTATACAATCTAAGCCATTTACTTTTATATTATTAATCTCAGCTTCAAATTCAATATATGCTAGATTATTAGTAATTATCTCATTTATATATTCAAATTGCTTATCTTTAAAAACTAATACTGCTGAAGACAAATAATTAACAACTATATCCTTGCCTGATTGTGGCGTAAATACTACAGGTGAATAGAAAATTGCATTATTGTGTATTATCTTAGGCAGAATAGACACATCTCCTGTTTTAATTATTTTCTTCCATTGATTTATTACTGACAAAAATTTTCCTAGAATATATTTAAGATTTATTTTTCTCTATATTATCATTATTTTCATCTTCAGTTGTGTCATTTCTAATATGTTTTAGACCTGTTGGTAAGTCTTTTTGTGTAACTTGTTTTTGAAAGTCACTAATATCATTTTTTTGATTAATATTATCACTTTTAGTGACATTTTTTTTGTTTTCATCAACATTACTATTCTTTTCTTTTTCTTTAATTTGTGTTGCAGGAGTTAATATTTCAGTTAAGTTTTTACTAAGCTCAGGGTCAGTGAAGGATATTTCTTTTCTTATGTCCTCAAGCTCGCTATTTTTTATTGCATCATCAACAGTATCTTGTAACTCTCTACTATATCCTTTAATTTTTGCAAACATCTTACCCAAATAACCTAAAAATTTTGGAATTTCCTTAGGCCCTATTACAAAGAGGCTTACAGTAGCTAATATTAGTATTTCTGTCCAACCTATATCAAACATAGTTTTATACTAAATCATTTTATAAAAAAAATCTTTTTTAAATTAACACTTTTTATTATTTTATAATATATTATCATAAATATAAACTTATAGTGTTATATGCCCTCTGGAATAGTAGAAATAGTAAACAAGAAGAATATTAAATTTAAAGGATATGTTACAGCACCAGCAAGTGGCGTTTATCCTGGTATTCTATTGCTTCATCAAGAGTTTGGTATAGATGCTAACATTAGATACATAGCTGAATATTTAGCAGCTAATAATTATACTGTTTTTGTACCAGATTTATTTTGGAGAAATATTCCAGGGTGTGAAATTGATTCCTCTAATAATGAAAAATTATTAGAAATTAATGACATATTAAAAAAATACAATATTAATGATGGATTAGATGATGTTACTCTTTGTTTAAAATGGCTAAGAGAAACACCACAGTGTAATGGCTTAGTATCAACAATTGGTTATGGTATAGGATCTAACCTAGCTTATCTTTCAGGGCTATGGTTAGATATAGAGTCTTCTGTATGTCATAACTTTAAAGGTTATGACTTCTTTGATGAAAAAGAAACTTATATTAGAAGACCTATGTTAGTGCACTTGAGCAATGATTGTTATAAGACCCTTCTTGAAAAGAAAAAAAATAATTTTTTTGAAAATAAACAAAATATTAATCTAAAGATTTATGATAATTGCACAGGAAGCTTTTACAGAATAGCCGATAATCTTTATAACAAAGAACAAACTATAATAGTTAATAATTTTACCTTAGAGCATATTAAAGAAGCTTTTGCTAAACCACATACTACTTAAATTAAGTTATTTTCTATAAATTTTTTTGATAATCTCTAGCTATTATAATTTCATGCTTAACATTAATGTTAACATCACTAATTTTAATAATATCATCTTTATCTATATTATTTTTTAAAACTGCTTTGTCACTCAAACCAATAGGAAGATAGTTTTGCAGATTACATTCTTCTGCATCAATTAACTTGCCTCTAACACTATATCCGCCTTCTCCATCTAAGAATTCCCCTTTTATTAACTTTTTCTTTGCTACTGCTACTACATCTGATTTATAAAACTTGCAGCTACCAGTTGCTTTTTTTTCAATAGCTACCGAATAAATTGATGTTGCTAACTCTAATCCTATAAAATGATATGGCCTCCATAAAGCTGAAAAGTATCCTGTTTTATCTGTTATTAAACCATATTCTTTAAAACAGTTTTTAATGTAATTATTATTAGCTTTAAAAACTACAAATGTTCCCCATCTTAAATTATTAGAAATTTCTTTTTTATTATTATCTATGCTCGAAATTACAGCTACTTGTTTATTATGCTCCAATAAACCACCTTGTGACAGAGGTATTAGTTTTTCAGGCAACTCATATATATTTAAAGCATGGTATGAAAGACCTTTTTTTGAGCAAATTAAATCACTTGAATTTACAACAGTTGCCATCTCTATAGAGCTTTTATCTCCAGTAATAAATGAGTTGAACATTTTAGCATTCATACCTGCTTTAATTGCTTCTTTTTCATTAATACCATAATGTTTCCACACGGTATCTGGAGTAGAGTATTCAAAAGATGAGTGATATTTTGTACCTTTTCCAGCGCTTACTACTTCAAAACCATTTAATTTTGCCCATTCTATTTGCTCTATAATTAATGCTGGTTGGTCACCATAAGCCAAGGATAATATAGTAGAGTTTTCTTTAGCTAAATCATATAAATATTTTCCGCATAAAACTAATGCTTCAACATTTACCATAATTAAATTTTTTTTATTTTCTAGAATTTTTATTGCATGTATAACTCCACATACAGCATTACCAGTAGCTTCTATAACTACATCAAGGTTTCTTGATAACAATTCATCTATATTTTCAAAAAAGTATACTCTATCAGCATAAATTTTCCCTAAACCGCTTTTAATAAAGTTGTTCCTGGCATTTTTAATATTTATATCAACTATACAATCTATATTAATATTTTTTAGATTAGGTACTTGAGATAAAAACATAGTTATAAATTTTCCACAACCTATTATTCCTATGTTTATTTTTTTATTATAATTATTAAGTTGGGAAAACATGTACATGATCAGAATATAAAAATTTATTTATTTAAAAAACTATTTAGTCTACTATATATATTTCTATTTATATTTAAAGGAAGAATATGTCTTGGGTTGAACTTAAAAATGAATACACCCTTATAACTAAAAAAGCACGGGAAAAGAAACCATTTTTAAAAAATTGGATAAGATTTACTGAATTAGTTAATAAAAGTTCAGAAAAACCACCTTTAGCTATGGAAACTTTGATTAGTTCAATAAAAAAATTAGAAATAAATAAAAAAAAAAATCAAATAACTATATTTGATCATGGTTGTGGTGCTGGATTAAAAGCAATGTATCTTGCTGCATTAGGATATAAAAATGTATATGGAGTAGATGTAGGTGAAGTGAATTATATAAATATATTATTAAAAAAAATATTTAATATAAATGAACAAAGATTTTTAAAAACAGATGGAAAAAGAGTACCATTTAAAAATAGTAAATTTGACTTTATAATCAGCAGTCAAGTGGTTGAACACTTGAAAGAAGAACATATATATACTTATTACCAAGAAGAAGGAAGACTTTTAAAAAAAAATGGCCTAGTTTATCATGAAGTACCTCATCTTTTTATGCCTTATGAAGCACATACTAGGCTTTGGCTAATACACCTTCTACCATACTTTTTTAAACCATTTTTATATGCAGTAGTTCAATCTATTAGAAAGAAGAAAAACTTATTGAATAAAGGTACATTTTATGCAGATTTATATACGAAAAACTTTCTAATACTAAGATCTCCTAATTTTCATAAAAGTATGCTTTTAAAATATATTGGTCCTTTTGATGATATTACTGTATCTAGATTACTGAAAAAAACTGACTTTTCTTCATATGATAAGGATAGTAATTTAAAATTAAGAAAATTGATTCAAAATATTATTATGCTCCCTATCTTTGGTAAATTTTTTGTTAAAATAATAAAAAATTTTTTTATATTACAAACCTTATCAAAAAAAAAATAAATTTAATTTTCTTTTTGCTTAAGTAAATTAATTATTTTTTTATCTACTTTACATTTCTGTTTATAAAAACCATAACCGTTTGAATAGTTTACAGCATAATTACATATTAAGCCTTTTAAGTGTTTATATTTTCCTATTCCTTTTAAATACTCTACTTTACCTAATCCAATATTGGCTTCAGAAATTCTTTTCATATTAACACTAAATCTGCTTTTATCATTATCTATACCTATACAATTTACATTTATTAAGTCTTTATTATCAATACTCGCAAAAATACCCGTACAGTTTAGAGAGCCAAAATTACCCAGACTATCCTCCCAAGGGCCTGTAGCATTGGTAGTACCATAAAAATTTTCTTTATCAAATTCTAATTGATTAGTATTTTTGCCTTTAACATACCACTCTAAACTAAATTCATCTGCTAAAGAGTATGATAGAAAAAAGAAAACTAGAAAAAAAAGTTTATACATATTTAAATTATAATTTAAATTTTAAAAAGATAAATATTTAATTACTGATCTTCTTAATTAAGAAGATTTTAATTAATAAGTAATAAACAAATTGTATTTAGATAAAATTTATATCTACTGAAATTGGAATATGATCTGATGGTTTGTCTTTATCTCTGTAATTTTTAAAAAATTTAACTTTTTCAACATTGGAAAGAATATCTTTTGTTGCTAAAATATGATCTAACCTTCTACCTCTGTTAGATTTTTTCCAGTCTTTATTCCTATAGGACCACCAACTATATAACTTCACGTCATTACCCATCAACATTCTAGGAATATCAATAAAATTACAATTATTTATTAGTTTATTTAAAAGTTTTATCTCTATTTCAGTATGAGATACTACCTTTAATAGTTGCTTATGAGACCATACATCATTTTCCAATGGCGCAATATTTAAATCACCAACTAATATCATTTTTTTTTCATTTTTATTTTTAAAAAATTCTATCATAGCGTTTACAAATTTAATTTTATAATCAAACTTATCATTGACTTTTATATCAGGAACATCACCTCCAGCAGGGACATAAAAATTATGTATAGTAATCCCATTATCTAATAAAACAGAGATATGTCTTGTGTCTTCTTTATTAATAAAATTTAAAAAATTTTTTTTTATTATTGGTAGCTTTGATATTATAGCTACCCCATTATATGACTTTTGTCCTCTATAATATAAATGAGGGTATCCTGCTCTATTAAATTCTTTAACTGGAAATAACTCATCTTTAATTTTAGTTTCTTGTAAACATAATACATCAACGTTGTTAGATTTTAAAAAATTTATAATATCTAATAATCTTAATCTTATTGAATTAATATTCCATGTAGTTATTTTCATAGAAGTTGCTTTTCTTCTTGATAGTTATTGTATTACACTTTTTATTTATGATATGAATTAGAAGTGTTTAATCCATTTTTATAGTTTTCTTTTTTTTCTATATTACCATTTTCAAAGTAAACTAGTCTTTCTCCTTCTAATTTACCATTTTTATAATTATTTTTAATCCATAGTTGTCCATTTTTATAAAAACATAAAAACTCTCCATGCAGTTTGCCTTCAAAATAATTTCTACTTTCTTTAATTTGACCTGATTTATAATAAAAATAAAAATTTCCTTCAATTTTACCTTTAGTGAAAAATTTTTTTTCTCTAATTACTCCTGTATCATAAAATAACAAATGTTGGCCATCCCACTTTCTATTTTTTACAAATCCTTTTTCTTTTAAATTACCATTTTCATGATATATTTCATAAGAACCAGACAGTTCACTCATTTTATAATTTATTTTGCTGCATAAATTACCATTTTCATAATATTCAATCCATTCTCCTTCTAATTCTCCTTTTAAAACTTTTCCTTCAATCTCACCTTCTACTTTGCCTGAATAAAGATCTTTTTTATTTGAATTATAATAAAGATTGTTTTTAAAAACTAATTCTGTAATTTTTACCATATGCCAAGTATAAAATAATTTTTGACAATTAAAAGTAAATAACCTTTATTTTTTCACAAAAAATTATATATGTATAATAGTGTTTATCAAAAAAATAAAATTGGTCTTTTATATAATTATTTCTATTATTTATACTAATTTATTTGCTGAAAATTCTGTAACAAAAAAAACTGCTTTTGATGAAAATATACACATAGAATGTAAAGCAGCCTTAGACTTTTACCTTGAAAGACCTGATCTTGAGGCAGAATTCTTGAGAAGGCTTAATTACTGTAAGCAAACTGTTAGAGATATAAGTCCTAAAGGTTATAAAACTAATCTTATAATATCTGACTTTAAAAGCATGTATGGAGTTAACGGTCGTACTAGAATGCAAATACATCAAGGCATAGATATTATTGGTCAAGCTAATGATCAAATTATAGCTATAGCAGATGGTAAGGTATTAGAAACTACAGTTGCTAACTGTGTTGGCCCTTCTTTAATTATAGATCATGGGAAATCCACAGATAATAAAAAATTAATAACGATATATACTCATATAGGAGAAATACTAGTTAAGGAGGGAGAAAATATAAAAAGAGGGAGTCCTATCGCAAAATTACCTGTTAAAATTGAATTTCCATGTATGGCAAGAGTAAGACATTTACATTTACAAATAGGTCAAGAATATTGTGAAAAAGAAGATAAAGGTAAATGGGGTTGTCAATTTTTTATAAAAGATCTTTATAGTTCATTAAATCCTCATGATTACTGGTCTGATGGCGCAAATAATATGACTTGTTTTGATAAAAATAAAAAATATATGATGGGAACAATAACCTATCCATTCGTTTGCGAAAAGAACTAAAAATAGAAATTACTTAAAATAAATTTATTTTTTTATCCAACTTAGTTTTAAAAACTCATCATTAATATTTACTTTTTGATACTCTACTTGGCTAAAGTCTGTACTCTCTCTAGCAGAGTCAAGCATTTTAAAATCATAAAGTACCTTTTCATTATATGTGTCAGGCTCATATAATGCTTTTTTAATGATATTATTTTCTTCATGTTCTTCTCCAAGATTACTTGCAAAAAATTTAAATTTTTTAATATCAAATGGCCTATCCAGATTTAAAACTTCTTCATGTGTAGCATGTCCTCTAGCATTATTTTTAAAATAAATAATATATGCCTCTATGTACTTTTTATCATCTAATACTTTTTTTATTAAATTTACCCAACTATCTTGCTTTCTATGTATAAGTAAATTATCTGAACATAAAAAAGTATCTACTAGTTTATGGTTTTTAAAATCTGATTCTCGATTAAACGTACAATAATCTATTTTTTCATTATCTAGTTCATAAATATCACAAATAGTAGAGTTATTTAAAACTATAGAATCAGTTTCCCACAAGCAAATACTATTATAGTTGTTAAAAATATCAAATCTATATTTCTCAGGTATTCTCCACTCATCATTTATATCTTCATCTTGATCATATTGAGAAAAAATATATTCCTCTAATAAATCTTGTCCTTTATTATTTAACCAAAATTCAGCTATACTAGTATTTATCAGAGAACAAAAATAATAGCCTCCTCTACCGTTAAGAAGTACCTTATAATTAATCATTTTTTAAAAAATCCAAAATATTTAATACACATTTATAACTCAAAATAATCAATCAGGATTTATTTATTATAGTCTCATATTTTTTTACTTCTACACTATCAATTTCTAATTTCATAGTAACGTTACAGCTAGTAGTAAGGTTATTTAGTTTTACTTCTAAGAGCTGATGTGTTTCTACTCCTACCTTTTTTAAAAATTTTCTAATTTGAGTATTTAACTCATCTTTATTAGTTTCTTCCTGTTCCAATATTACCTCCTAAGTTTATGACCAGTTGTATAAAAGAATAAACCTTAATAATAAAAAATAATTATATTAGTCATTAAATAATAATAAACAATCTACACATACACAATTTTTTTATATTTTTTATTTATTTTTTTTTATTTTCATAAAAACACCAACATTCTTTTATGTTTGAGGAATTACACTCAAATAACTTTTTACATATCGCACAAGAATTTTTTTTCATAAAATATTATCTAATCATTTTTTTATATACTTCTTCTTTAATATTACATTTATGTTTATGAAAATTAACAGTATCAAAATATCTAGCAACAAACGTAATCCTTCCCTATTAATTGTTTATACTTTTCTGTTCCGTTAAGGATTATCTCTTTGCCTAAGCTTTCTCCTTGATTACGTTTTCTCTAAAAAATAAAATCCAAAATTTTTCATTTTTTTAATTTTTATATTCAAATATTAATTACTAAAATAATACATTTATTCAATTAATTATCTATAAACAACAAGAAAATATATATTTTAAAGTATAATTATAGAGTTGGAAGTTGCTACAAAATAAACTTTGGGGGGAGACATTTAGTAGCAACATAATGAGAATAGTAATTATTCTCGTTAAAGTCAAGTATTAGTTTATTATTTACGAAAAATGAATTTATATATAATATAAAAGCAAAGGAAACTATTTCAACTGTAAATATTAATATAATAATGTGAGTGAATTTAATAGTCAGTAAAAACTACATTAAATTATTAAATTGCATACCAATTAAATAAGAATATATTAAAACTATGAACCAATTGTATATTTTATTAATAAATTTAATTTTTATATTCGCATCACAACTTTATTCAAAAGATTATCTCTTTGACTCAAAAGGTAGCAGTGACCAAAAAGTTTTAAAATTTACAGATGGTAGTAAGTATACTCATATTACTACTTATGGATGGTGGACAGATTCTAATGGCAATTATGGAAAAGAAACTTGTTATGGATATATAGAAAGCTCTAATGAAAATATTAACCTAAATATAAAATGTGAATTAACTGACCAAAATGAGAAAATCTTAAAGGTTTCAAGAAAAAGAAATTCTATAGAAGGAGCTGGTGTAGGTGTAAATATTTATCTTGAGACCTCAGAAGAATACAATTATTTATTAGGAAAAAAATGTACTTATGCAGTAACTTTTTTAAAAAGTGATTTTTTTTATAAGCAAAAATGTAAAATTTTTTAGTATTAACATCTTTGTTTTTAAAAGACAAAGTATTTTAAAAAGGTTAATTCACTAGTTAAATTCATTTCACCGAAAGTGAAAATTTTAAAAAAATTTTATTTCCCTAAAAATACGCAATTAAATTAATAGCTAAATTTATTATTCTTGTTTAGTATATTTATGTATTAAAAAATCTTAAGAAATAATCATTAAGAAATAAAGAGTTTTAGATGCTATCAAAAAAAATTGTGTTAATATTTTTTACAACTTTATTATTATTATTTATAGTTTATATCAACAAAGCCTATTTAAAACATAAGTTATTAATTAGCTTACCACCCCAATATCAAACTGCACTTCAAATTATAGCAAATCCAAAAAGAGTAAATCATTTTAAAAATGATTATAACGTTAGTTTTCTTCCTGACACACAGTATATCAATTTAAACTATCAACAATTAGATCTAGGTTATACTGCCTCACCAAATTTAATAAGCCGTTATTCAGCTGCTGGTAAACAAATTTCATATAAAATAGATATTTTTGGAGACTTTGTTTATTCAGTAGATGCTAAGGGCAATATAAGAAAGTTCTCTTTAGAATATAATAATAAAAATTTAAAAATAAATAAATATAATAAAGTTTTAAGCAATTTAAAAGACGTGTATACTGTGTTAGATATATTGATTTATAATGAGTATTTATATATTTCCTATATCTTCAAGAAAGCCAACTGCAATTATTTAAGAATTTCAAAAGCAGGACTTACAAGTACTCCTCTATCTTTTACAAGCATATATGAGTCAGAAAAATGTGTAGGAGAACTTCAAGCAGCTAGCCTGCAAAATTACAAACATAATGGTAATGAAGGTATTTTAATATCAACATCTATTCATACATCAAAAAATATAGAATTAGCACAAGATTTAAATTCTATATTAGGGAAAATTTTGTTTTTAGATATTTCTACAAATAAGATAAGTATTTTTTCTTATGGTCATAGAAGCCCTCAAGGTCTGCTAGCAATGAAAAATGTAATTATTTCAACAGAACATGGTCCAAAAGGAGGAGATGAAATAAATAAAATAGAGTATAATAATAATTATGGATGGCCAATAAGCTCATATGGAGTACCATATGAAGGTTTGCCAGAGTCAGATTATAAAAAAAGTCATAAGTTATTTGGCTTTAAAGAACCAATATATTCATTTATTCCTTCTATTGGTATTTCAGAAATTATTAAAATACCAAATACATTTTCAAATCATTGGCAAAACAATTTTATACTAGCATCACTTAATAATAAATCGTTGTTTAGAATTAAATTTGATAAAAATTTTGATAAAATAATTTATATGGAAAGAATATTTATTGGCAAAAGAATAAGAGATATTAAATTTTATAAAAAATTAAATATTATTTTATTAGCACAACAATATAAAGGTAAATTAGGTATAATATCTATTAGTGATAATTAAAATTTAAGACGATCAAAGTAATTATCTCCAATTTTACTTGGCTCAACAGATACCCAATTTTTTCTTATGGCCTCTTTAGAGGCAAGATTAGAATAACGATATATTTGACTTATTCTAACATCTTTTTTAGTATTTCTTATGGTTTTATGTAGTAATTTTGAATCAAATAATATTAATGATTTAGGTTCGTGAGGTACTTCTAATCTTTCATAATTCTTACTAACATTATTTTTTAAAAAGCCTTTTTCAATTTTATGAAAACCATTATCATCTATATATAAAGGTAAATTTCTAATTTTGTGGCTTTTTAAAAAAAAATCAACTCCTCCATTATTTTTATGCTTTCCTAATCCAATATGAGCTGTTAAAGACTCTTTAGTTTGTAAAACATAACTATAGTCCATGTGAACTCCTTGAAACCACTTTTCTTCTTTTTTTAAATTTGTAGCCATAATTAATCTATCTGAGACAGACATAGTACCAATTAAATTGGAATTAAGAAAATATTTAACTAGATTTAATATTTTATCACAAGATTTTAACTTTAATCCTGATAGAATTTTATTATTTTTTGATCCTAAATCTAAAATTCTACCCAAAACTTTATCATTATTTTTACGTAAATTATAAAGCTTATTAGATTCTGTTTTTTTAATATTTTTATTTTTATAAGCTAGATTAATTATTGTTTCTAAATCTTTATTATAATTTTCATATATTTCATCATCATCAAAGAAATTTTTTAATATTACTAAACCATAATTTTTATAGTCTTTTTTAAGTGTAGATAAATTATTTATATCATTTTTTTCATATACTATTTTCATATTTAAAAACTTTGTATAAAAATTTCATATTTAATTTCCTATATATTTTTGAAAATATTTTATTAATAACTCTAATTTAATCTAATCACTATTTAAAAACCTCCCATGCCGTCTGATCTCTGTGTAACTAGTCGTATGAGAAACTTTCAAAGAGAAACAATCATTAAAAAGATAAACTATTTTATAAATAATCTCACCTATGCTCCTTAAAAAAACTGATAATAATTATTATAATAAGTTTTATAATATCTGTAAATGGTACTAAAAATGGTACTAAATTTAAGCAGAATCGCAATAGAAAATCTGTGGTTGAAGAAGTT
>MDTB01057132.1_pt1 | contig 32452 bp, 32 predicted proteins | sample 811161 | NCBI WGS metagenome assembly MDTB01 (sample SAMN05326650, study PRJNA326480) | marine metagenome | isolation source: seawater | place: Mediterranean Sea | collected 2009 | reverse complement strand
GATTAAAGAATTTTATAAAGACTCTAAAAAAGTAAGTAATAAAAATATGAAAAATAAATTACTAATAAAATTAAAATATCCTACTTATAAGGAAGGATTAAGAAATATTTTTAATAATTCTCAATATTTCTCTCTTCATCATTCTAAGAGATTTTGAGTCTGACAGGCTGTGGTCTCCTTTTTTTATTATAACCAACTTTTTTTTAGCTTTTTTAAAAATAGATAATATTTTTCTAGAAAATGAAACTGGAACAACTTCATCTGCCTCCCCATGGAACATTGATATTTGAATCTTTTTTAAAATTTTTTTTGATAAAACTTTATTTTTTCTTCCATCTTTAATTAGTTGATGTGAAATTGGATATTGATATTTTGTTTTATTTCCATGATTAATTACAGTTATACCTTTTGTTAATATTTCATTTTTTATTTTTTTTGAAAATTTATTCCACATTAACCTGTCTAAAAATTCTGGAGCAGAACCTATTCCTATCATGCCTACAATCTGGTCTTTAAAATATTTAAACTGATTTAATGCTATCCATGCACCCATACTTGAGCCAATGATAAGAAAATTATTTTTTTTAACAACTTTTTTTATTAACCTTTTAGTATCATCAGTCCATAAACTAATATTGCCTTTTACAAATTTTCCAGAAGATTTTCCATGACCAGAATATTCGACAGCCAGAAAACCTAACTTATTTCTTTTAGCAAACGAATGAAAAGTTTTTGGTTTTTTACCTTCAATATCAGACATAAAACCTGGTAAAAAAACCAAATAAGGATTTTTATTATTATTATTGGTTGAATATCTCAGTTTTTTATAACTAGAAACATTATAGTATTTAAATTTTTTCATATTAAGTTATTAAAGTTGATATTATATTATCTTAGCATATGGCATCCAATTTAAAAGTACTGCAAGTTATTCCAAAACTAGGCTATGGCGGGGCTGAAACAGGTTGTTATGATTTAGCCCATTATTTAGCTGAGAAAAATTGTAAATCTATTATTGTTACAAGCGGTGGACCGCTTTTAAAATATATTAGAAAAGAAAAAGTAAAAGTTTTAAAGCTTCCAGTTCATCTAAAAAATCCAATAGCACTTTTATTTAATACTATTGCCTTAATATTAATACAACTAATTTACCGTATTGATATAGTCCATGCTAGAAGTAGAGCTCCTGCCTGGTCTTGTTATTTAGCGTGTTTTTTGACTAGACGTAAGTTTGTTACTACATTTCATGGAACTTACAATTTTAAAAATAAGTTTAAAAAATTTTACAATAGCATAATGCTAAAACCTAATCTTACAATAGCGGGTTCTAATTTTATTTTTAATCATATCAACGAAAATTATGAAAAATACTTAAACGATAAAAAAAAACTTTTAGTAATTTTTAGAGGTATCAATTTAGAATATTATAATCCAAAAAATATTTCAAAAAAAAAGATTTCAGCGTTAAAAAGCGATTGGGGAATAGAAGATGGAAAATTTAAAATTTTATTACCTGGACGATTAACTAATTGGAAGGGACAAACTAACTTTATAGAAGCATTAAATATTTTAATCGAAGATTATAAAAATGATAGATTTCAAGCTATTATTCTAGGTTCTGACCAAGGTAGAAATGTTTATAAAAAAAAATTACAAAGTTTAATGGATAGATATAATATAAATAAAAAAATAAAATTAATAGAGCATTGTAAAGAAATGCCTTTAGCTTACGCTATAACTGATATTGTTGTTTCAAGCTCTATTGAACCCGAAGCATTTGGGAGAGTAGCTGTCGAAGCGCAGGCAATGGAAAAACCAATAATAGCAACTAAACTTGGAGGATCCATGGAAACTATCATAAATAACAAAACTGGAATACTTTATAAATTTGACGATCCTAGGGAATTAGCTAAAAATATAAATTCTTTTATGGAAATGGATAAATGGGCATTGAATATAATGGGAGTTGAGGGTAGAAAAAACGTTGTGAAAAAATTTGATGTTGAAAAAATGTGCCATAGTACTTTAAATGAATATAAAAAACTTCTAGATTTATAATGCCTAATATTCAATTACTTGACGGAAAAAAAATTTCATTTGATAAAATTATAAATGGGTTTGACCTTGTAAAAAAGATAAGCAAATCCCTTGAGAAAAAGGCTTTACTAATGGAAGTAAATGGTCAACTAAAAGACTTGAGCTTTGAAATTAAAAGAGATGCAAAAGTAAAAATTATTACCGCAGAAGACAAAGATGGTCTAGACGTGTTAAGACATGATGCTGCTCACATTATGGCAATGTCAGTTCAAGAATTATACCCAGGAACTCAAGTAACAATTGGTCCAGTTATTGAAAATGGATTTTATTACGACTTTGCTCGTAAGGAACCCTTTACTAGTGATGATTTAAAAAAAATAGAGAAAAAAATGTCAGAAATTATTGACAGAGATGTAAAAACAAGAAGAGAAGTTTGGGATAGAGATAAAGCAATAAATCATTTTAAAAAAATTGGTGAAAAATATAAAGCTGAAATAATTGAAAGTATTCCGAATAGTGAAGAACTGTCGGTTTATCATCATGGAGATACTTGGTATGATTTATGTAGAGGCCCACATCTACCTTCGTCAGGAAAAATTGGTAAGGCATTCAAATTAACTAAAGTTTCAGGAGCTTATTGGCGCGGAGACTCTAAAAATGAAATGTTACAAAGAATTTACGGGACTTGTTGGGACACAAAAGAAAAATTAAATTTATATTTGGACAGGTTAGAAGAGGCAGAAAAAAGAGATCATAGGAAACTAGGTAAAGAGATGGATCTTTTTCACTTCAGAGAAGAAAGTCCTGGATCAGTATTTTGGCATGATAAAGGATGGATCTTATTTCAAAGATTAGTTGAATATATGAGATTTAGACAAAGATTGGCAGGTTATAAAGAAATAAATACTCCAGAATTGTTAGACAAAACTTTATGGGAGAAATCTGGTCATTGGGAAAAATTTTCAGAGCACATGTTTACGTCTGAGACTCCTGATGACAAAGTCTTTGCTATTAAACCAATGAATTGCCCTGGTTGTGTTCAAATATTTAATCAAGGACTAAAAAGTTATCGGGATTTACCACTTAAGCTATCTGAATTTGGAAAAGTTCATAGATATGAACCCTCTGGAGCTTTACACGGCTTACTTAGAGTCAGAGCTTTTACACAAGATGACGCACATATTTTTTGTACAGAGGAACAAATTACCCAAGAATGTTTGAGCGTTACTCATTTAATAATTGATATTTATAAAAATCTTGGATTTGAAAAAGTTATCTTAAAATATTCTGATCGACCTGAAAAAAGAGTCGGGGATGATAAAATTTGGGATAAATCAGAAAAAGCATTACTAACTGCAATTAAAGAGTCAAAATTAGAATATACAATTAATAAAGGTGAAGGTGCGTTTTATGGACCGAAAATTGAATTTGTTTTACAAGATGCAATAGGAAGAGATTGGCAGTGCGGTACATTGCAAGTTGATCTAAATCTACCAGGTAGATTAGGAGCTTCGTATGTGAATAAATCTGGAGAAAAACAAGTGCCAGTAATGTTACATAGAGCTTTGTTTGGTTCCTTAGAAAGGTTTATAGGGATTTTAATTGAAAATTATGCAGGTAAACTTCCTTTCTGGCTGTCACCTTTACAAGCTGTAGTATGCCCTATAGCTGAAGATAATAATGATTATGCAAAAAAATTATTTGAAGATTTGTTTAAAGAGAGTATAAAATGCGAAGTGGATTTAAGAAATCAAAAAATAAGTTATAAAATAAGGGAACATTCAGTAGCAAAGGTTCCTATGATTTTGGTGTGTGGAAAAAAAGAAGAAAAAGAAAACACAGTAACTGTAAGAAATCTTGGTTCAGATAAACAAATGACATTCAAAAAAGATGAATTAATAAAAAAGATCATTCTAACAAACAAGATGCCGATTAAATAAGTGTCAAATTTCAAACCTAACTATTTTCAAAGACGTAGCAAGCCCCAAGGCCCTAAGGCTAACGAACGCATTAAAGCCCTAGATGTTCAAGTTATTGGTAGCGAAGGAAACAATTTAGGTGTAATGCAATTAAAACAAGCAATACAGTTAGCAAGAGACGAAGGTTTAGATTTAATAGAAATTTCTCCAAATGCAAATCCCCCAGTTTGCAAAATAATGGATATGGGAAAATATAAATATGACCTACAAAAAAAAGCCAATCAAGCGAAAAAGAAACAAAAAATAGTTTCTTTAAAAGAGATTAAATTACGACCTGGTACAGAAATACATGATTATAATTTTAAGATTAAAAACGCTAAAAAATTTATCACTAAAGGTGATAAAGTAAAGTTCACAGTAAAATTTAAAGGTAGAGAAATGCAGCATGTAGAATTGGGAAAAGACTTAATGAAGAGGATTATAGAAGATACTAAAGATATTGGTAAAGTAGAAACTCACCCAAAATTTGAAGGCAGACAAATGATAATGATAATTCAGCCCAGTTAATGTTGTATAATAGCATCTTGTAAAGATTAAGTAATATATATATAAACCGAGTAATTTATGCCTAAACTAAAAACAAAAAGCTCAGCAAAAAAAAGATTTAAAATCACCGCTAGGGGTAAAGTTAAAATGCCTCAAGCAAATAAAAGACATGGGATGATAAAAAGAACTAACAATCAAATTAGAAAACAAAGAGGCACTACGATTATGTCAAAACAAGACTCTAAAATAGTTAAGTCTTACATGCCTTATAATTTAAGAGGATAATATGGCAAGAACAAAAAGAGGTGTTGTAAGCAAATCAAAACATAAAAAAGTTTTTAAAGCTGTAAAGGGTCAATACGGTAGAAGAAAAAATACAATCCGTGTAGCAAGACAAGCTATGGAAAAAGCAATGCAATATGCCTACAGAGATAGAAAAGCTAAAAAAAGAGACTTTAGATCTTTATGGATTCAAAGAATTAATGCGGGGGTTAGAAGTGAAGGAATGACTTATTCAAGATTTATTAACGGTTTAGCTAAGTCAAAAATCAAATTAGATAGAAAAGTACTGGCAGAGTTAGCTTATAACAACCCAGAAGTATTCAAAACAATAGTAAAAAAAGTGCAATCATCCCTTAACTAATTAAGGCCTTTGATTTATCTTATAAATTATAAAAGAATCAAAATTTATGAGTGATCTGAACAACATCTTAAATAGTTTTAAAAGTAAATTTTCTTCTGTAAAAGATAAGGATGATCTTCAAAATTTAAAATCTGAATTTTTTGGAAAAAATGGATCTATTTCTCTTCAATTCAAAAAAATGAGCTCACTTAATCCCGAAGAAAGAAAAAATTTTGCCAAAGAATTAAACACTATAAAAGATAAGTTGGTATCTGAAATAGAAAAAAAATTTAAAGATTTTGAGAATTTTGAGATAGATAAAAAACTTAAAGACGAAAAAATAGATATAACTTTACCAATTAGATCTATTCAACATGGTAAAATTCATCCTGTATCTCAAGTTATAGATGAAATATCCTCAATTTTTTCTGAGATAGGTTTTTCAGTTGCCGAAGGTCCTGATGTAGAGTCTGAGCATAATAATTTTACTGCTTTAAACACACCTGAAGATCATCCAGCGAGAGATATGCATGATACTTTTTATCTTGATAAAGATAAAAAAACATTATTAAGAACTCATACTTCTCCTGTTCAAATAAGGACCATGCTAAATGGCAAACCACCATTTAAAATCATTGTACCTGGAAGAACGTATAGATGCGACAGCGACCAAACTCACGCACCAATGTTTCATCAATTGGAGGGTTTACACATAGATAAAAATATTACAATGGGTCATCTGAAAGGATGTTTAAACTACTTCATAAGAGAGTTTTTTGAGGTTAAAAAAATTAAAATGAGATTTAGACCCAGTCATTTTCCATTTACAGAACCGTCTGCAGAGGTAGATATTGGTTACAAAATTGAGAAAGGGAAAATTGTTATTGGAGAGGGTGATAAATGGTTAGAGATTTTAGGTTGCGGAATGGTTCACCCCAATGTTTTAAAAAATACTAAAGTTGATCCTAAAATATTTCAGGGGTTTGCTTTTGGAATGGGTATTGATCGTCTCGCAATGCTTAAATATGGAATAAATGATTTAAGAGCATTTTTTGAAACTGACTACAGGTGGTTGAATCATTTTGGTTTTGATCCATTAGATGTTCCGACTAATTACAGAGGATTGAGCAGATGATTATAACATTATCTTGGTTAAAAAATCATTTAAGTACAAAAGCTAGTATAAATGAAATAATAGAAAAATTAACAAATATTGGATTAGAAGTTGAAGGTATCAAAGAAGGTACAGGTAACTTGTCAGAGTTTAAAATTGCAAAAATATTAAAAACTGAAAAGCATCCAAATGCAGATAAGTTAAAGCTTTGTGATGTGAGTACCGGGGGATCTTCAGTTATTAAAGTTGTCTGTGGTGCAGATAATGCAAGAGAAGGTTTAATCACAGTTTATGCACCCCCTGGAGCAACAATACCTAAATCTAAAATGAAATTAAAAATTGCTAAGATTAGAGGGGTGGAGTCAAAAGGCATGCTTTGTTCTGAGAGTGAACTTAATTTATCTGAGGAAAGCGCTGGAATCATAGAGCTTAAAAACATGTCTAATAAAATAGGTAAAAGTTTTTTTAAAAGTTCTGGTGAAAAAGTAATTGATTTATCTATTACTCCTAATCGTCCCGATTGTTTGGGAGTAAGAGGAGTAGCTCGAGATTTAGCAGCAGCAGGAGTAGGAAAATTATTAGAGCTAAAAAAAAGTAAGATTAATCAGAAAAAAAATCAGAGTATAAAAATTTCAATAACTAAAGACAAAAATCAAGGATGCTTAGCTTTTGGCAGTTGTTTAATCTATAATATAAAAAATCAAGAAAGCCCTAAATGGTTGAAAGATAAAATTATTTCCTTAGGCCTTAAACCAATTTCAGCAGTAGTAGATATCACTAATTACGTTATGTTTGACTTAAACAGGCCTTTACACGCTTACGATGCTGATAAGATTGATAAAGAAATTATTGTTAGAAGCTCAAAAAAAGGTGAAAGTTTTACGGCTCTCAATGATGAAAAATATACTCTTCAAAAAGATATGTGTGTTATAGCAGATAAAAGTGGAGTTCTAGGTCTGGGGGGTGTGATAGGTGGAACAAGATCTGGAACAGAATTAGAAACAAAAAATATTTTATTAGAGTCAGCTTATTTTCTTCCATCATCAATAAGAAAAACTTCAAAATTACTAGGCCTTGAGACTGATGCTAAATATAGATTTGAAAGAGGAATAGATCCTAACTCAATGATTGATGGTCTGAAAATTGCTACAGATTTAATTTTAAAAATTTGTGGAGGAGAGGCAAGTAAGTTTAATATTTCAGGAAAAAAAGAATATAAAAATAAATTAATTGAACTTGAAACAAGTAAATTTAAAAAAATAATAGGTTTTTCAATAGCTAATAGTGAAATAAAAAAAATATTAAATTCTCTTGGATTTTCAACAAAATCCGGAAAAAAAAATCTTAAAGTCTTTATCCCAACTTGGAGACCTGACATAAATCAAGAAATAGACTTAATAGAGGAGTTAATTCGAATAAAAGGATTTGACAAAATAAATCTTGTAGAGCCTGAAAAAGTTAGAAATAAAGAAACACTAAATCATCAACAAAAATTATTTCACCTTGGGCAACGATCTATTTCTAATAAAGGCTATTACGAAGCTGTCACCTGGTCATTCACAGATCAAAAAATTGATGATTTGATAAATGATGATAAAAATCCAATTTTAATAATTAATCCAATTTCTAATGAGTTGAATGTTTTAAGAAGATCGATATTTTCAAATTTACTTTTTTATCTGAAAAAAAACCATGATAGAGGTTTTCAAGATATCTCTTTATTTGAAATTGGACCAGTTTTTTATGGAAAAAAACCTGGAGAACAGCAAACTGTTATAGGGGCAGTAAAATCTGGACAAATAAATAAAAAAAGTTGGTCTGAAAAAACTAGAAACGTAGATATTTTTGACATGAAGACAGATGTGATAAAAACGTTAATTGAATTGGGAATTAATGATGATCATTTAATAGTTAGTGATAAATCAAAAAACTGTTACCATCCTGGAAGGTCAGGCTCAGTAAACCTTAAAACAAGTAATGGAGTATTACTGGCACAATTTGGAGAAATTCATCCCTCAATTATTTCTAGCTTAGACTATAAAGAAAAAAATATTTATGGATTTGAGATTTTTTTAGACAATATTCCAAAACCAAATAAAAAAATGAGAATCTTAAAAGAAAATTTCAAATTCTCTGACTACCAAGTTTCTGAGAGGGATTTTGCTTTTGTAATAGATAAAAACTATCAAGTAGGTAGGTTAGATAAGATTATTAAAGATTTAGACAGAAATATCAGATCAGTTAATATTTTTGATGTATTTCAAGGAGGAAATCTACCGCCTAATAAAAAATCCATAGCAATTAATGTTTCATTACAAGCAGATGACAAAACTCTTTCTGATAATGATCTAAATCAAATTAGTGAGAAAATTATTAAAGAAGTAGAAGATAAAACTGGCGGGAACATTAGGTCATAATGTCTGATATAGAAAGAATTCGTAATTTTTCAATAATTGCGCATATAGATCATGGAAAATCAACAATTGCTGACAGAATAATTCACAAATGCGGTGGCTTGAGTGACCGTGAAATGAAACAGCAAGTTCTAGACTCAATGGATATTGAAAGAGAGAGAGGAATAACAATTAAAGCCCAAACAGTTAAATTAAAGTATAAATCGAAAAATGGTGAAGAATATATTCTTAATATTATTGATACTCCGGGTCATGTCGATTTTGGATATGAGGTAAGTCGATCTCTCTCCGCCTGTGAAGGTTCTTTATTGATTGTGGATAGCACACAAGGAGTGGAGGCCCAAACTTTGGCTAATGTTTATCAAGCCATAGAAATAAATCATGAAGTTATTCCAATCTTAAATAAGATTGATCTTCCGGCTTCAGATGTTGAAAAGACAAAAAAAGAGATAGAAGATGTTGTAGGAATAGACACATCTAATGCCATTCCTTGTTCAGGTAAAACCGGGGAAGGAATTGAAAATATTTTAGAAGCTATAATAAATGGTTTGCCTTCACCCAGAGGCGATAAAGATGAAAAGTTAAAATGCTTATTAGTAGATAGTTGGTACGATAGTTACTTAGGAGTCGTAATCTTAGTTAGAGTCATAGATGGAAAAATTTCAAAAAATATGAAAATTAAACTAATGTCTAACAATCAAGAATACATAATTGAAAAAGTAGGTGTTTTTACTCCTAAACCAATAGATATGGACGAGTTAAATTCAGGGGAAATAGGGTATATAATAACTGGAATTAAATCTCTTTCTGAGACAAAAGTTGGAGACACAATTTGTGATGCTAATAATCCAGTGAATATTCCTTTGCCAGGATTTAAACCAAGTAAACCAGTAGTATTTTGTGGACTATTTCCTGTTGATAGCTCTGAATATCAGAAATTAAAAGATGGATTAGCAAAACTCAAATTAAATGACGCTAGTTTTTCTTATGAACCAGAGTCCTCAAGCGCTCTTGGGTTAGGATTTAGATGCGGTTTTTTAGGTTTGTTGCACCTAGAGATAATTACTGAGAGATTAGAAAGGGAATTTGATGTCAATTTAATCACAACTACTCCCGGTGTAATTTACAAGGTTCATAAAATAAAAGGTGAGATTATGGATTTGCAGAATCCCTCTAACATGCCTGATCCTTCACAAATTACAAAAATAGAAGAGCCTTGGATAAAATCTACAATAATTACACCCGATGAACATTTAGGTTCAATAATTAAAATTTGCCAAGATAAAAGAGGTATTCAAACAAACTTAAGTTATTCTGGAAAAAGAGCTGTATTATCTTATGATCTCCCTCTTAACGAAGTTGTTTTTGATTTTAACGACAGATTAAAATCTGTTTCTAGTGGTTATGCAAGTTTTGATTACGAAATTTCTGGTTATAGAGAGGGAGATCTAGTTAAACTTGGTATTCTTGTAAATACGGAACCCGTTGATGCCTTAGCAATGATCATCCATAAAGACTTCGCTCAAAGAACCGGTAGACAAGTCTGTGAAAAACTTAAAGACCTAATCCCGAGACATAATTTTATGATACCGGTTCAAGCAGCTATAGGAGGTAAAATAGTTGCAAGAGAGTCAATTAAAGGTTTTAAAAAAGATGTTTTAACTAAAATTCATGGTGGAGGAGCAACAGATAGAAAGAGAAAACTTTTAGAAAAACAAAAAAGAGGTAAAGCACGCTCAAAGCAGTTTGGAAAAGTAGAAATACCTCAAGAAGCTTTTATAGGAGTGTTAAAGATAAATAAAGAAACCTAATGCAAAAATTATTTATAATTTCTAATGAAAGTATTTACGAAAACAATAAAACGTATTTCTGTGATAATATTGATCTTAAGTCAACACCTGAAGGCTTAAATAAAAGCTTTGATGTAAATCTAATTGCTAGAAGATCTTCAATTAAAAGATCTCATCAAATAGATTTAAAAAAGATTAATATTTTTGGATCATTTTTTTCTTATTTATTAGCAATTTTTAGCTCAATCAAAGACAAAGAAGCAAAATATCTTTTAATATCAATTTCTCCCTATACTTTTTTTGTCTGCATTTTTTTAAAAATTTTTAAAAAAAAACCAATTATTTATTTAAGAAGTAACGGATTTGAAGAATATAAAATAATTTTAGGTTATTTAGGAATTTTTATTTATTATATTATGTTCACGATATCTACAAATATATCTACTATCGTAAGCTGCAGACATTATATATTAAGAGGTAAAAAAGGATTTGTAATTCAGCCTTCTCAATTAAACTCAGCTTGGATAGCAAACCAAACAAAATCCAATTTTAATGAAAAAAAACTACTTTATGTTGGTCGAATAAGAAAAGAAAAAGGAATTTTTTCATTAATAGAAATTATCAAAAATAAAAAAGATATTCATCTTACCATAGCTGGGGAAGAAGAAAACAAACCAAGCAAATTAAATCAAGAAAATATAGAAATTTTAAAAATAATTAATAATCAAAATGAATTAATAAGACTATATGACAGACATAATATATTTATTTTGCCTTCATTTACTGAAGGAGATCCAATGGCTCTTTTAGAATCTTTATCAAGATTAAGACCAGTAATAATTTTTAAAGATATAAAACATGTTATTCAAAACAGAGCGGGTATTTTTATTGCAGAAAGAAGCTACGAAGGTTTAAATCAGACTATTAATCATATAATTAAAAATTATGAAAATATTCAAGAAATGATGAAAAAAAATAAACTTCCTTTGTATGATGATTTTATTAAAAATTTAAATAATATAATTTTAAATTGTTAAACTTAAAAATGAAAAATAAAACTCTTGTATTTACTGCAACTTATAACGAGTCTGAAAATATAAAAAATTTCTTAGATGAGATACTTAAAATTAAAGATATAGATATATTAATTATAGATGATAATTCACCAGACGGTACTTCAAAAATAATTTCAGATTATAAAAAAAACTATAATAATCTTAATTTAATTATTAGAGAAAATAAGCAAGGTTTAGATACTGCCCATAAACATGCTTACAGATACGCAAAAGAAAAAGGATATCAAAATTTTATTACAATGGATGCTGATTTATCTCATGACCCTTCGAAAATTCCAATTTTTTTAGATGCATTAAAATCTAACTCATTTGTTATTGGCTCAAGGTATATTAAGGGTGGTCGTAATGAGACTAAGCTAACCAGATATTTACTGAGTATAATAGGAAATAAGATTATTAAAATTGTTTTAAATATTAATTGTGAAGAATTTACTACCTCTTATAGAGGTTTTAATATTAATGAATTAAAAAAGTTTGATATTAATCAAGTAAAATCTCAAGGTTATAGTTTTTTTATGGAAACAATTTATCAAATAAATAAATCAGGATACTCAGTCGAACAAATTCCAATAATATTTGCTGATAGAAAAAAAGGTGTTTCTAAAATTCCAAAAATTGAAACACTTAGAACTTTAAAAAATTTGTTTTTATTAAAGTTTACTCGTTAAAAGGAGAGGTGGCCGAGTGGTTGAAGGCGCACGCTTGGAAAGCGTGTAAACGGGAAACCGTTTCGAGGGTTCGAATCCCTCTCTCTCCGCCATATTAATCATATCCACATACAACCAAAAAGAGTCTTAAGATAAAAATACGAATCATATAAACTGATTTTAAGGGCAGCTGAGGGAGACTGAAGCTGCCTTTGTTATTTAAAGTCTTTTAATTTTAATTACCTTTAAATTTACTGTTCTTTTAATTCTTTCAATAGTCTGATCAATACCCATGATTACTGTTTTTTTTCTAGGCCCATAAGCATGAATTAATTTTTTGTTTGAAAGAGCTATAGCAACGTGACCCTTCCAATAAATAATATCATTTTTTTTAATATTTCTTAATTTCACATTTTTTTTAAAATACTTTACTTGATCCTTTGCATCCCTAGGACAATACTTATTATTGAAATTTAAGAATAGCTGTATTAAAGCCGAGCAGTCTATTCCTTTAAAAGACTTTCCTCCCCATTTATATTTAATATTTTTAAAAATAGTTATTTTTCTAAAAGGATTTTTTTCTTTATATGAAGTAGGTTTCACATCATTTTTACTGATCCACCCTTTTGAAAATTTAAGAAATCTAATTTTTCTATCTATTATTTTTATTTTTGAACCAAATGAAATTTCGTTCATTTTTGTTTTTTTATTAGGAAATTTATAAACTTTTGCTTTTAAAATATTTATTTTATGGGTTGGCTTTAAAAAATCAGAGAATTTTTTATTTTGGATGTAACCTTTATAGCCATCTTCTTTAATTTTAACTTTGAGCCACTTTCTAGTTTTTTTAGATATTGAAAAACTATCTCCATAAATCATCTGAGTTACTAACTCAGATCTAATAGACGGTTTTTTATATAGATTAATAATTGAAAAATTATTTGTTAAATATTTAGTCATTTAGCTTGAGTTTATCTTTTATCATGTAAAGAAATATAAGAGATGGTATTACCATTATCGCAGTTAATATGAAAAATATACCCCAATCACCATTTAACCAATCAACTAAAGCTCCAGATGAGGCTGCTAAAGTCGTTCGTCCAGCTGTTCCAATCGATGCAAGAAGAGCGTATTGAGTAGCAGTATAAGTTCTATCGACAAGCATAGAAATAAATGCAACAAATGCGACTGTTGCAAAAGCTGCTGCCATATCATCAAATATAACTGCTAGAGCAAATAGTAATTCAGATTTACCCGTCCAGGCTAATAAAGAAAATAATAGATTAGTTGATGCCATCAAAATTCCAGACACAAACATTGCTTTTATTACTCCTGATCGAATTGCAAATAAACCTCCTAAAAGAGTAAAAATTACAGTTGTAAACCAACCAAGTCCTTTTGAATAAAGTGCTATATCTGATTTGGTAAAACCTATTTCTTTATAAAAAATTATTGACATTCTGCCAAGAAACGCCTCTCCAATTTTAAATAGAAAAATAAAGGCTAATATTGCGAGTGCAATGTTAAAACCATTTTTTTTAAAGAAGCTTGTAATTGGACCAATTACTGTTCCAGCTAACCAAGCAATAATTTTAGCTATAAAATTTGAGGAACCTATTTTATCTTCAAACATTTTATCAGTTTTTCTTTGAAAGTCTTTTCTATCAGTAGTTTGTGATTCATTGATAAACATTAGGCCAATATTAAAGGCTATAATTACAATACCTAATATTAAAAAAGTAATTTGCCAGTAATTCTCAAAACCAAATTTTTGAAAAAATTCGGCTGTATTTAATGCTATGACTCCTCCTAATTTATAACCAGTCCACCATCCAACAACTGCCATTGCAGCGCCAGCCTGCATTGATTTACCTTCATCTTCACCTATTTGCTCTATTCTCAATGCGTCAAGCGTTATGTCTTGAGTAGCAGAAGCGATAGCTATGATTAGACCTACGCTAATTACCAAGCCTAAATTTGCTACTGGGTTTATTATGCTCCAACAAACCAAACTAATTAAAATAATTGTTTGCATTGTCACAATCCAACCTCTTCTATGACCAATTTTATTTGTTAACCAAGGTATTCTTACTCTGTCCACAATTGGAGCCCAAAGATAATTAAACGCATATACTGCGAATATTAAACCGGCCCATCCAACAGTACTTCGACTTAATCCATCTTCTTTTAACCAAAGACTCAAACTACTTCCAATTATTACCCAAGGAAAACCGCTAATAGCACCCAGTAATAAAATTTTGACCATTCTTCTATCAAAATAAACTGAAAAAGTTTCTGATAATGTTTGTTTTTTATAAATATTCATAAATTAATTTTTCCAAAAGGATGGAAAAAATAAAACCAAGATTGCAAATAATTCCAGTCTTCCCAATAACATTCCAAAGGATAAAATCCATTTAGAAACATCTGGTATACTCTTATAGTTACCATTAGGACCTATTACTTCACCCAAGCCTGGACCAACATTTGAAATTGCACTTGCTGCTCCAGAAATAGCAGTTAAAAAATCTAAACCAGAGAGTGAAAGCAAAAGCGCTATTATTAAGAATATGAATAAAAATGAAAAAATAAAGGTAATTACTGACTTTAAAAAGTCATCTGAAATTTTTTGATTGTTATATTTTGTTATAATTACACTGTTTGGCGAAATAAGTTTTTTTAATTGATTTTTTAAAAAAATTAATAACATTTGCAGTCTGAATATTTTAATCCCACATGCAGTAGAACCTGCACATCCACCAATAAACATTAAAAATAAAAAAAATATTAAAGAAAATTTACCCCACAAACCAAAATCATCAGTAACATAACCTGTTCCTGATAAAATAGAAATTACATTAAAAAATGATATTCTGACTTTATCAAAAATAGATGTTTCATCGCTCATGATAAATAAATAAATAAACATTATTGAGATTGAAAATATTAGGATATTAATCAAGCCTTTGATCTGAACGTCGGTTAAAAAAATTTTTCTATTCCCTTTTATAAATTTTAAATATGAAATAAAAGGTATACTTCCTAAAATAATAAAAATACTAGCAACAATTTCAATGTTTGAGCTATTAAAAAAACCTATTGAATCGTTATGAGTTGAAAACCCACCAGTAGCTAATGTTGTCATGGAGTGAGCCACGCTATCAAATATCGACATTCCAAAAAACCAATAAAAAAAGGCACAGAAAAAAGTTAAAACAAAATATGTTGAAATAAGAATTGTGGCAACCTCTAAAGTTCTTGGTAAAATTTTCTCAGTAGATAAAGGTCCTTCCATTTTAAAAAGTTGCATTCCTCCAACCTTTAATAAAGGTAAAATAGTTATTGCCATTACAATTATTCCAATTCCTCCTAACCATTGCATTATAGCACGCCAAAGCAAGATACTTTTTGGCGTATTTTCTAAATTGGTAATTACAGTAGCGCCTGTTGTTGTAATACCAGACATACTTTCAAAAAATGCCTCACTGATAGAAAAGGAAACAGGAGAAAGTAAAAATGGTAAACTACCGAATAACGCTACAACCAACCAAGCAAGTGCTGAGAATAAAAAAGTTTGTTGAAGGTTTAATTTAAATTGCCTTTCTAAATTAGATAAAATAAACAAAACTCCGATAAAAATGGTAACAATTGAAGAGCTAATAAAACTATGACTATTTTCATTATTAAAAAATTGAAATGCATATGGTATTAACATCGACGATCCTAGAATCGTGAGCAATATACCTATTAAGAAAAATACAGTTTTATTAGATGACATTTAAATGAGACTATTTAAATACTAAAAAAATTCAACTGTATTTAACAAATTATAAACTGTATTTTCTAAAGAAAATTTTATAAACCTCTATTATGCTAGATAATAATGTAATTCAATCTGCCTCAGCCTGGCCTTTTGTTGAAATTAGAAAATTACTGAAAGATAGAAAAAGTTTAATAAAATCCAAAAATAAAATTATTTTTCAAACCGGATATGGTCCAAGCGGATTGCCTCATATTGGAACTTTTGGAGAAGTAGCAAGAACTTCTATGATGATGAATGCTTTAAGGCATATAGAAGAAATAGAATCAGAATTAATTACTTTTTCAGATGATATGGATGGTCTTAGAAAAGTACCAGAAAATATCCCGAATGATGAAATTTTAAAAAATAATTTAGGAAAACCACTTACTTCAATTCCGGATCCATTTAATAAGTTCAAAAGTTTTGCTGAACATAATAACGAAATGTTAAAGCAATTCTTAAAAAAATTTAATTTTGAATTTTCTTTTAAAAGCTCTACCGAGAACTATAAGAATGGAACATTCAATGAGTCTTTAAAAAGAATTGCTGAAAAATACGATGATATTATGAATATTATTTTACCTACTTTAAGATCAGAAAGAAGAAAAACATATAGTCCATTCTTACCATTGTGTCCTGACTCAGGAAAGGTCCTCGAAATACCATTATTAAAGCTTGATAAAAAAAATGGAGAAGTCACCTTTGATAATAGTGGTAAAAAAATTCAAACTAATATTTTTGATGGAAATTGTAAACTACAATGGAAGGTTGATTGGGCAATGAGATGGTTTACCTTTGATGTTGACTTTGAGATGTACGGTAAAGATCTTACTGAAAGCGCGATACTATCTAGCAAAGTATGTAAAATATTAGGAAAAACACCTCCAAATGGTTTTGCTTACGAACTTTTTTTAGATGAAAATGGTGAAAAAATTTCTAAATCTAAAGGCAATGGGATAACGATTGACGAATGGTTAAAATATTCTTCACCAGAAAGTTTATCGTTATATATGTATCAAAATCCAAAAAGAGCAAAAAAACTATATTCAGATGTAGTTCCTAAAGCTGTAGATGAATATTTGTCCCTTATAGAAAAATATACAGAACAAAAAGAAAAAGATAAATTATCAAATCCAGTTTGGCACATTCATAATGGAAAACCACCTAATGAAAAAATAGTTATGAATTTTTCGATGCTTTTAAACTTAGCAGGTTCTAGCAATGCTGATAATAAAGAAATTTTATGGAAATTTATAAATAGATTTCATAAAGATGTAAAACCACAAAGTAATCCAATATTAAATGCTCTTACTAGCTATGCTGTTAAATTTTTCAATGAAAAACTAAAACCAAAAAAAATTTATAAAAAACCAGACGTCCAAGAGAAAAAAGCATTAGAAAATCTTGTAGAAAAAATTAAAACAGTAAATGCTAGTATGTTACCTGAAGAGATTCAAACCATAGTATACTCCGTAGGAAAAGAAAACGGATATGAAAAAAATTTAAGAGATTGGTTTAAATTGATCTACCAAGTTTTATTTGGCGATACTGACGGCCCAAGAATGGGTTATTTTATAAGTTTTTTTGGAGTGCAAGAAACTATAAAACTGATAAAAGATAAGATTAATTAGATGTTTTCAATATTAAGACCATTTATTTTTAAAATTGATCCTGAAGTAGCACACGATTTAGCAATTAAATCTTTAAAGTATAATTTTTTACCAGAAGATTTATTTAAAGTGCATAACGAAGAAATACTTGAAACTGAAATATTTAAAAAAAAAATTAAAAATCCTATAGGTCTCGCTGCTGGCTTTGATAAAAGTGCTGAAGTTTATAATTCTTTATTTAAATTGGGATTTGGATTTGTCGAAGTTGGCACAATAACTCCAAAAAAACAGTATGGAAATCCTAAACCAAGAATTTTTAGACTAGAAAGTGAAAAAGCTCTTATTAATAGACTTGGATTTAATAATGATGGCTCCGAAAAAGCTATAGAAAGACTTCAAAAAAATTTACCGAACGGTATTCTGGGTATAAATATTGGCCCTAATAAAGACAGTAAAAATAGGATAGAGGACTATCTATTTTGTTTGAATAAAATGCACTTTTTTGCTGACTATATAACTATTAATATATCATCACCAAATACTCCTGGCTTAAGAGAGTTTCATAACGAAAGTAATTTATTAGAACTTTTAAATAAAATTTCTGAATTTATGACAAATAACAAAATTAAAAAAAATCTAGTTCTTAAAGTTTCACCAGATATAAATGAGCGTGAAATTAGCTATATTATAGAATTAATAATAAAATTTAAAATAAATGGTATTATAATTTCAAATACTACTGACAAGAACAGGAACAATTTAACAGGAAAAAATAAAAATGAACTTGGTGGTTTATCTGGAGAGCCACTTAATACTATATCCAATAATCTAATCAAAAAATTTTATAAAGAAGTAAAAAATAAAGTTACAATCATAGGAGTAGGTGGAGTAAATTCAGGTCAAACTGCTTTTGAAAAATTAAAGTGTGGAGCTAGCCTATTACAATTGTACACAGGGATGATTTATGAAGGGCCTGGAGTAGTGAAGAAGATCAAAACTGAATTAATTGATATATTTCAAAAAGATAAAATTAAGAATGTTAATGAAATAATAGGTATCAATTCATAATTTGCTCTTGACCTAATTAAAGCTAACAACTATACAATTCATTAATTATGACAAAAAAATGTGAACTCACAGGAGTGTTGCCTTTAAAAGGGCATAACGTTAGTCACTCAAATAATAAAACCAAAAGACGTTTTTTACCAAATCTTAAAAAGATAACTTTTAAAAGTGATATCTTAAAAAGAAATATTCGACTTAACGTGAGTAATGCAGCATTAAGAAGTGTAGATTTTAAGGGAGGATTGGACAAGTTTTTAAAGTCTGCTAAAAATAAAAAACTTTCTAAAAGAGTAAAGAAACTAAAAATTTCAATAATTTCACAAAAGTAGCTACAGATAAAAGACAATGAAAGAAAAAAAATTATTTTTAATATTGTCTTTATTAATGGGATTAATAGTAATAATTTCAAATTATCTTGTTCAATTTCCCATTCAATATTATGGACTTGAAAATATTCTTACATATGGAGCATTTAGTTACCCTGTAACCTTTTTAATAACAGACCTGGCCAATAGAGCCTATGGGAAAAATTTAGCTCGAGTTATAGTTTTAATAGGTTTTTTTATAGGTATTTCTCTTACTCTAATTGTATCAACAAATTTTGATGAAATTATATCTATTCGAATAGCTATTGGGTCAGCGGTGGCATTTTTAATTGCTCAAAATTTAGATGTGAATATTTTTGATAAATTAAGAAAAAAATCCTGGTATGTTGCTCCAGTAACTTCATCTTTTTTTGGATCTATAGTTGATACATTTTTATTTTTTTCTATAGCTTTTTATGGAACAGGTATTCCATGGTTATCTTTATCCATAGGAGATTTATTAGTAAAATTAATAGTTGCTCTTATAATGCTCATACCTTTTAGATTATTATTGTTAAAAATATCTGATATTTCTGACTTAAAAATAAGAATTTAAATTTTCAATTAACAACTTTTTTTTCATCTTTAAATAAATCAGTTAATTGATTTATCATAACATCACCTAAGTCTTGAACATCAGTTATCTTAACGGCTTTGTTATAATACCTAGTCACATCATGACCTATTCCTATAGCCAAAAGCTCAACGTTTGATTTGTTTTCAATCCAACGAACAGTATTTTTTAAATTTGTTTCCAAAAAATCACTAGAGTTAGTTGATAAAGTTGAGTCATCCACAGGCGCTCCATCTGATATAACCATTAAAATTTTTCGTTCTTCTTTTCTTTTAGTCATTTTTTCAAAAGCCCACTTTAAAGCCTCTCCATCTATATTTTCTTTAAGTAGTCCTTCCTTCAACATAAGACCCATATTCTTTTTTGATAATCTCCAAGGGGTATCAGCAGACTTATAAATAATGTGTCTTAAATCATTCAATCTACCTGGATGCTTCGGCTTATTGTTTTTCATCCATAATTCTCTACAAGACCCACCTTTCCAGTGCTTTGTAGTAAATCCTAAAATTTCAACTTTAACAGAACATCTCTCTAGTGTTCTTGAAAGAATGTCAGCACAAATTGCTGCTACAGAAATAGGTTTTCCTCTCATTGATCCAGAATTGTCTATTAAAATTGTCACTAAGGTATCTTTAAATTCCGTATCTTTTTCTTTCTTAAATGACAAAGAGTTTAAAGGGTCAATTATTACTCTAGATAGTTTTGATGAATCAAGCATTCCTTCTTCAAGATCAAAATTCCACGATCTATTTTGTTTTGCCAATAGTTTTCTTTGTAATTTGTTAGCTAATTTAGAAATGAAGTTTTTTAATTGTAATAATTGCTGATCTAAGTTTTGTCTTAATCTCCAAAGCTCTTCCTCAGTTTCTAAGTCTTCAGCATAAATTGTTTCATCAAATTCGTTAGTATAAAATTTATACTTTTTATCTCCAAAATTATTTGAGCCCTTTAAATTTCTTTCAGAATTATTAGACGAATCCTCTATTTCCACTTCATTCGAATCTTTATCATTTTCGTCTGCAGTATTATCCAGATCTAGAATGTTAGTTTCTATAGACATTTCTTGATTTTCATCTGATTTTGACTCCTTTTTTTGGTCAGAATCATCCTTATTATCCACTTCTTTGTTGTTGTTATCTTTTTTATTTTCAATTTCATCATGTTCAGAAAGATCCTCTATGTCTAGTTTTCTTATTAACTCAGAAATTGTTGAATTAAATAATTCTTGATTTTGAATATTTTCCATAATTTTATTTATTTTTGGCTTAAAAGTTTTATCAAACATCTTGTTATATTCTTTTAAAGTCGAATCACTTTTTTTTAAATTGTCCATTTTAAAAATTTTTTTTAATAAATACTTTTCAAATGCTTCATAAACTTTATCTTTTTTATCGATGTTGACTTTATTTTTACTATAATACTCTAAAAGATTATTTTTAATTCCTCTATATTCAAAGGTGCCAAGAGTTTCATATCTAATCTTTTCAGCTATCTCATACAACTTTTTTGCTTTGTAACCCTCAGGTTGAAAATTTTTTAAAATTTCGTTATCACTAAATCTTATTTTTAAAGATTCGGAGTCGGCATAAGCTCTTGCTTTGACAAAATTTATTTCTTTTCCCATTTGTTCAATCTCCGGTAAAACAATAGATTTTTTATCAGACGTCGTATTTTGAGAACCAAAGTTGACTTCTAAATTTTCTTCATTTGAGATAGATTTAATAGTAGATTTTAAAGCTGTTTTAAAATTTTCGATTATTTCTTCTTTTTTTTGCACTTTAAATTTGTACATTTATTGAAGACTCTGGTAAATCTTCACCAAAACATCTTTGGTAATATTCAGATATTATTTTTTTTTCAATCTCGTCACATTTATTCAAAAACGTAACTCTAAAAGCATATCCTTGATCTTTAAAAATTTCTGTATTTTCAGCCCAATGTAAAACTGTTCTAGGACTCATAACTGTTGATATATCTCCTGACATAAAACCTTTTCTACTTAGATCAGCCACTTTAATCATATTTATTAAAGTTTCTTTCCCTTCCTTATCATTAAATTTTTTATTTTTTGCTAAAATTATCTCAAGTTCTTTATCTAGAGTTAAGTAATTCAGAGTTGAGACAATATTCCATCTATCCATTTGGCCTTGGTTAATTTGCTGAGTTCCATGATATAAACCGGTTGTATCTCCAAGCCCAACAGTATTAGTTGTTGCAAACATTCTAAAAAAATCATGCTGCTCAAGTACTTTATTTTTATCTAATAAAGTAAAGTTACCATTACTCTCCAAAACTCTTTGAATAACAAACATAACATCAGGCCTTCCCGCATCATATTCATCAAATACTAAAGCAACAGGATTTTGAATAGACCATGGAAGTATCCCTTCTTTAAACTCAGTAATTTGTTTACCTTCTTTTAAAACTATTGCGTCTTTTCCAATTAAATCAATTCTGCTTATATGACTATCTAAATTTACTCTAACACAGGGCCAGTTAAGTCTTGCAGCAACTTGCTCAATATGCGTTGATTTTCCAGTACCATGATAGCCTTGTATTAAAACTCTTTTGTTAAAAGAAAAACCTGCTAAAATTGCGAGAGTAGTATCTTTGTCAAACTTATAGTCAGGGTCTATTTTAGGAACGAATTCATTTTTTTTTGAAAAACCATCCAACTCCATGTTAGTTTCAAAACCAAAAGTTTGCTTAACGGAAATTTTAATATCTGGTTTAGATGAAAACTGCGTTGAGCTCATAATTATTTTTTTCCTATATTTAATTTTAATTGGCTATAAGCCAATGTTATCTTCTTTAACCTATCTTCAAATTTTTTACTACCTTGGTTTTTATCAGGATGATATTTCTTTACAAGATATTTAAATTTTTGTTGAATTTCTTGCCATTTTGCCGAATAATTTAATTCTAGAATATCAAAGGCGTCTTTTTCTTTAGATGAAAGCTTAATTTTCTTGAATTCTTTAAAATTAGTTGAACTAAATATATTTAGTTTATCTTCTAATGCATTGTTCCAAAGTAAATTAAAAAAGTTTTCAGACGACCCAAAACTTTTTGTTGATTTATGCCATGTTAGGTCTGATTTTAAAAAAAATTCTATTTCGTTATCATTCATATTCTCAAAATAATTCCAATTTTTGTTAAATATTTTAATATGTTTTAAACAAAGAAGTTTGTATTTTCTACTATTATCCTTTTCTATGGGCGCTTTATATTTTCCCAAATCTTTACAATTTTCCCAGTCACAAATAATTTTCATATTTTTTTTTTTAATATATAATCAATTTAAGTGATAAATGATATAAATCAAATTAAAGAAAAAATAAAAAAAAAAATCTCATTAGAGAGTATTGATATAATCGATAATTCTGTTAGGCACAAAAATCATGCCTCTTTTCATAAAGATAAATTACATCTAATTTTAAAAATAGAGTCAAAGTTTCTAAAGAGTCTAAAAAGGCTAGAGGCTGAAAAATTAATATTTTCAACTATTAAAAAAGAATTTGAAGAAAAGATTCATGCGCTCGAAATAAGATTAAAATAGTCTGTCTATAATGTTTTTAATTTCTGTCTGAGCAAACTTAAACTTACCGGGTTCAGATGTTTTACCTATTTTTTTCAATAGAATGAGGCTGATTCTTTCGTCATTATTTTTTTTATCATTTGCCATGAATTTTATTGAATTTTTAATTTCTTTTTTAGTTAAAAAGTTAGACAAATTTTTTATAAGGTTATTTCTTTTATAGATATCATTTATGTCTTGAAATACTTTTTGAGTACAAATTTTTTTAAAAAATGAAATTTTAAGAGCTATCATCATCCCTACTAAGACTGCCTCACCATGATTAATTTTTTTTGAGTATCTATTTTTAGCTTCAATTGCGTGAGCAAAGGTATGCCCGAAATTAAGTATCATCCTAATTTTTTTCTCTTTAAAATCTTTTTCTGTAAAATAAAGTTTAATTTTAGAACTTCTTTTAATAGCTTGTATAATTGAATACTCATCTTTCATTAAAATTTTGTGTGTATTACTTTTAAGCCAATTAAAAAATTTTTTATCTTTAATGATTGCGTGTTTAAGAATTTCTGCATACCCACAAATTATTTCTCGGTGTGGTAACGAGTTTAAAAAAGAATTATCGGAGATAACTACCTTAGGATGATAGAAAGAACCGATTAAATTTTTTCCATAGTTTGTATTAACTCCTGTTTTACCTCCAATACATGAGTCCACCTGCGCAAGAAGTGTGGTGGGAATATTGACAAAATTTATCCCTCTTTTAAAGATACTTGCAACAAATCCTGTCAAATCCCCTGTAATGCCACCCCCTACTCCTATAATTGTATCTGATCTATTAAATTCAAGATTAAATAGTTTTTCCAATAAAAGGTTAGTTTGTCTTATGCTTTTTATTTTTTCCGAAGAATTTATCAGAATTATAAAAATTTTATATTTTTTTAAAATTTTTTTAATTTTAATTAAAAATTTTCTTGGTACTTTTTTATCAAAAATAACAGCAATTTTATTGCACTTAGGACAGTTCTTTCTAATTTCTAGTGCTAAATTATTTAAAGCATTTTTACCTATTAAGATTTTATATTCTTTTGTTTTTAGTCTAATAACTTTCATTTAATTTCAATATTTTTTGAACTATTTCTTCTTTTTTCATATTATCACAATTTATCTTAAAATTGGATTGAGCATAAATTTTTTTTCTAGCTTGAAAAATTTTTTTTACATCGCTTTCTAAGTTTTTTAAATCCAACAGCGGCCTTTTATTATTTTTCTTGTACCGTCTAATAAGTATCTCAATTTTTGAGTTAAGCCAAATACTGCAACAATTTCTTAAAATTTCTCTTCGAATTTTGCTGTTTATAAAAGCTCCCCCTCCTAAAGCTATAACAGACTCTTTATTTTGAATTAATTTGAGAGTAGTTTTTTCCTCTAATTTTCTAAAATATGTCTCTCCAAAAACTTCAAATATTTTTTTAATTGATTTTTTTTCTTGTTTTTCAATTATTTTATCAATATCAATAAATCTTACGGCTAGTTTTTTCGCCAATAATCTACCTATGGTAGACTTTCCTACACCCATCATTCCAGTCAAAATAAGGCTTTTTTTCAAAAATAATCCTAATTAAAAATTTGATTTATCACAAATTTGTCTTATTTTGCGAGTTTAAATATATTTTTTAACTATGCAACTTAAATTCAATCGTCAAAAAAGTCTCCGACAATCTATACTTCATAGAACGTTGAAGATAATTGTTTTTATTGGTCTTTTTGTCTTGGCAGCCTTTCTTGTTGAAAAGATAAACTTTTCTAAACCGAATAAGATTTTTAATACTGATATCACAAATGAAATTATCAGACTTAAATAAAATATTTTTCATTTTAATTATATTTTTAAATTATAGCCATTTAAAAGCTGAAGAAGAAGTGGACATATGGAAAAAAGATAATTTAAAAACAAATCAAGAAGTAAATGAAGAAAAAAAAATCGACAGCCCACTAATTAACAAAAACTTAATTACTACAAATAGTATCATTCAAGAACAACCTACATCTGAAAAAAATGATAATTTACTTTACGGTATCTGGGATCCTGATAAATATAATTTTGAACTATCAATGTGGTCTAATACAGATGGAGCAAATATTGAAAAAACTATATCTCGTATCAGTAAATTACAACTTTCAGAAACTGCTGAAAACTTATTTTTAAATACTTTATTTTCTTATTCTTATACTCCTGAAAATATAAGTGAAAAAGACTTTTTGAAAATAAAAATAAACTGGTTAATTGAAAATAATAAAGATACTCTTATAGAGGAGTTTTTAAAAAAAAATAATGATTTTCCAAATAAGACCAAAATTATTCAATATCTGGTTGATAGAAATATATCCAGAGCAAATATAAAAGTAGGATGTGATAAAGTAAATTTCATTGGAAAAGATATAAAAGACTCGTATTTAGAAAAATTTAAAATTTATTGCTTAATCTTCAATAACAAAAAAAATCAGGCTCAACTTCTCCATGATATTTTAAAAGAACAAAAACAATCTGACAAATTTTTTGATAATGCAATTAATTTTTTATTGGGTCTAACTGACAATAAAAATAAAAAGATTAAAGATGATAATTTATTAAATTTTTATTTATCTAGTATAACTTTCCCTAATTTTAAATATGAGCCTAATAATAAAACAAAAAAAAGTATTTGGGAATATATGAACGCAGCTAATTTGATAGTTATCGATGATGTTAACGACAAGCAAAAAATTAAAAATATTGAATATGCAGCAAACAATAATAAGATTGATAAAGATCAAGTGTTCAAAATTTATAGACAAATACCTTTTGATTTAAATACTTTAATCAATGCTGAAAATGTCTATCAGTCTCTAGAAAAAATCGAAGGAAGAGCACTTATTTATCAAAAATTTTTATTATCAGATAATGTTAAAAATAAATTAGATTTATTATTTCTATTACAAGATGAATTTAAAAAAGAAAATTTGTCAAATATTTTTGTAGAATTTTTAAGTAACACACTTAAAGAACTCAAAGAAAATGAGATACCAAAAGAATATACGAGTGTAGTAGAAAGAAATATAAGTTTAAATAAAACTTTAAAACAAAAAAAAATAAAATTTGACGATAAAATTTTGCATAAATCAAAATTAATGAGGTATTTTTATGAAAAAGACTATCCTATTAAAAAGACTCAAAAAGAATTAGATAGCGTTTATAAAAAAATTAAAAGAAATAAAAACTATTTTTATTCTGCTAAAGACATAGCGGTTTTGGAATCGCTTGAAAAAGATGGAATTAAAATTCCACGAGAAATCGATCATAAAGAATTATCTAAAAATTATAGCATTCCTAATAGTTTGAATAATTTAGCTGAAAATGGGCAAAAAGGTTTTTTAGCTCTTAAAATAGTAGAAATAATTGGAGAAGACGAAGTAAACAATCTAGACTCAGAAACCATATATTTTATTACATATTTATTAAATAAATTAAACCTTAAAGAATTTAGAAATGAAATATTAAGTTCAGCGCTACCTTTAAGAATATAATTATAGTAAAATTATTAATGACGAAAAAAAAAATTTTAACTATACCAGATCCAACACTAAGAAAAATTTCAGAACCAGTCGCAAAGATTAATAAAGAAGTAAAAAATTTAATGGATGATATGTTAGAAACAATGTATCAGGCTCCTGGTATAGGATTAGCTGCAGTTCAAATTGGAATCTTGAAAAGAGTGATTGTAATTGATCTATCAAAAACTGGAGAAAAAAAAACTCCAGTATTTATTATTAATCCTCAAATCAAATCTAAATCTAAAGATTTAGTTTCTTATGAGGAAGGATGTTTATCAATTCCTAACCAATTTGCCGAAGTCAAAAGACCTAATTCTTGTGTCATAAACTTTTTGGATTATTATGGAAAAAAAAAAGAATTAAAAGCAGAAGGATTGCTTGCTACTTGTATACAACATGAAATTGATCACCTTAATGGAATTTTATTTATTGATCACTTGTCAAAACTTAAAAAAGATTTAATCTTAAAGAAAGCAAAAAAGCAAAAAAAAGAAATCGATAGGGTGGTAGTTTAATTTCACTAATCAAATGTCATTAAAAATAGTTTTTATGGGGACCCCAGAATTTTCTATTCCAACTTTAAGACTCTTGAAAAATCTAAAATATAATATTGTTTGTGTTTACACTCAACCAGCTAGAAAAAAATCAAGGGGACAAAAAATTTTAAAAACACCTATACATACATTTTCAGAAAGAGAAGGTATTAAAATTAAAACAACTAATCTTAAAGAAAGTAGTGCGTATAAAGAATTTATAAATTTAAAACCAGACCTTGTCGTTGTTGTTGCTTATGGGCAAATTATTCCAGATTTGTATTTAAATACACCTAACTTATTATTTTTGAATGTTCATGCATCACTACTTCCTAAATGGAGAGGCGCAGCTCCAATTGAAAGAGCTATTATTAATGGAGACAACCAAACCGGTATTTCAATTATGAAAATAGAAAAAAAACTAGACTCAGGACCTATTATTAAACAAGTAAAAGTTAAAATTGACAAAGGAACTACAAGTGATGAATTAACAAAAAAATTAGCAAATATAGGAGCAACTACTTTAAAAGACTCAATTGATTTAATAACATCTAAGAAGATAGTTTTTACAAAACAAGAAGAGGCAAAAGCTACTTATGCAAAAAAAATTGAAAAATACGAAACTAAGATTATTTGGAAAGATACTGCGGAAAAAGTTATTTTGAAAATAAATGCATTTAATTCAAAACCAGGAGCATGGTTGTCAATTAATAATGAAAGATTTAAAATTCTTAAAGCTAAAGAAGTGGAAAAGAATGGTAAAGAAGGAGAAGTTTTAGACGAGAATTTTACTATTGGATGTGCGAAAAATGCAATTCAAATATTACGACTGCAGAAAGAGGGTAAAAATCCTACAAACATTTCAGAATTTTTAGTGGGCAATAAAATTCAAAAAGGAACGCAATTAAATTGAAATATAATTATCAAATTATAATTGAATATGATGGAACAAAATTTAATGGGTGGCAGTATCAAAAAAATGGATTTTCGATTCAGGGGGAAATAGAAAAAGTATTAAAAAAGATTCTGAAGAAAAAAATACGTTTAATCGGTTCTGGCAGAACAGACTCTGGTGTACATGCAATAGGTCAATCGGCTAATTTTCTTTACGATAATTTAATAAATGAGAGAAAGTTTATAAATTCATTGAATCATTTTTTAAATAAAAAAAGTATTACAATAATTTCTATAAAAAGAAAAAGTTTTAATTTTCACTCAAGGTACGATGCAAAAAAAAGAATTTATAAATATATAATAATAAATAGGCAAAGTTATTTAGCTCTAGAAAAAAATAGAGCTTGGTTGGTTAAACAAAAACTTAATGTTAGTTTAATGAAAAAAGCTGCAAAATTTTTATTAGGAACAAATGACTTTTCTGCTTTTAGAGCATCATCTTGTACTGCAAAATCACCAATTAAAACTCTAGAAAAGTCTATAGTAATAAAAACAGGTGAAAAAATTATAATTACTTTCTCTTCAAGATCTTTTTTACAACAACAAGTTAGATCTATGGTGGGTTGTATTAAATTTATTGGTGAAGAAAAGTGGAAGCCGAATAAATTAAGAGATTTGTTAAGATTAAAAAGAAGGTCTTTTTGCGCTCCACCAGCTCCTTCATGTGGATTATATTTACAAAAAGTTATTTACTAATCGTCTTTATTTTTTTCGATTTTTTAATTCTCCACCTAGACTCTTCTCTAACAATATATCCAACACATTTTCTCGTCCCGCAACGACAAGGGTAATTTTTAAAATCTTGATCAAAGGCAAATCCATAATCGTAAGTTAATTCCTCACCTTTCTTTATATCTTTAATTGAATAAATCCATAATTTCAAACCTACACCGTCAACCTCGCAATTTGGGTCACAAGAATGATTTATTAGTCTAGCGGTGTTATATTTAAAATCTCCATCTAAATCATATTTCTTATTTAAATTAAAAAGGTATATTGCTTTATCATTATCAAACTTAGGGTTAACTTCAGTTTCTTTTACAGAAATTATTTTTCCTTTATACTCTATTATTTTTGAGCCTTTTTTTATATTAGCAGCAGCACATAACCCTCTGTTATCAATGTTTGATTTTTTTACTCTGTAAAGTTTCTTCATAATTAGAATTCTATTAATGCTTTAATGTGTTCCTCAGTACTTTCTGCCAAGGCATTTAAATCGTAACCACCTTCTAAAATAGATACTACATTTCCTTTACAATAATCCTTTGAGGCTATCAATGTTCTTTTAGTAATTTCAAAATAATCTTTCGATTTTAGATTTATATTTGAAAGAGGATCATCTCTATGAGCATCAAAACCAGCTGAAAAAAATATAAATTCTGGTTTAAATTCGTTTAACTTTTTCAGAACATGCCCATATGCATCAAAATATTCTTCAGAGTTAGTACCCGCTGGCAAAGGTATATTAAATATATTATTATGAGATCCTTTCTCATAACTTGCTCCAGTCCCAGGAAAATGAGGATATTGGTGAGTAGAAATATACAGAACCTTTTTGTTAGAATGGAAAATATTTTGAGTTCCATTACCGTGATGAACATCAAAGTCTATTATTGCTACTCTTTTTAATTTATATTTATCAATTAAATAATTTGCACCCACAGCAACATTATTAAAAATACAAAACCCCATAGCTTTATCATACTCAGCATGATGTCCAGGTGGTCTTACTGCACAAAATGCATTTTTTAATTTCTTATTTTTAACAGCATCGACAGCAGATATAATTGAAGAGACAGCATCATAAGAAGCTTCTTTGCTTCCAGGAGAAATTACAGTATCACCATCTAAAAAAAATTGTCCTTTTGTTGGAAAATTTTTTTTAACCTCACTAATATAATGACTATTATGAGTTTTTTTAAGATACTTTTCATCAAATTTATTTGGAGAGCTCCATTCAAGGGCAGAAAAATTCTTTTTTTTTAATCTTTCTAAAATAGATTGTATTCTATATTTATTTTCTGGATGTCCGTCGCCAGTATCATGTTCTAGTGAGCTTTTAGTAGATATAAAACCAGTTTTCACTTAAAAAACTCTATCAAAAAATTATAATAAATTTTTTTGAGATTGCTTAGATCTTTAAGAGAAACGCGTTCATCTATTTTATGCATTGTTTTGTTTACTAAGCCGAACTCAAGACAAGGAGCAATCTTTTTAATAAACCGCGCATCTGATGTGCCTCCTGTAGTAGAAAAAACTGGGTTAACTTTAGTGATTTTTTTAATAATTTTTTTTGCTAAAAAAATATTTTTCCCTGGTTTTGTTAAAAAGGACTCACCACTTTCTAGATAATTAATTTTATAATTGCATTTATTTTTTTTGGAAATTTTTTTTATCATCGTGTTAATTTTTTTTTTAAGTTTTGATGAAGTTTGAAGATTATTATATCGCACATTAAATTGGGTTTTAGCTGAAGATGGAATTACATTATGAGCTTTATTATCCACATAAAGACTTGTAAATTCTAAATTTGAAGGTTGAAAATTTTTATTTCCTTTATCTAACTTTTTTTTCTTAAGCTCTGAACAAATCTTTACTAATGTGCTAATAGGGTTATTAGATAGATGCGGATAAGCAATATGACCTTGAGTCCCATATATTTCTAATTCAGCTGTAAGACTACCTCTTCGTCCAATTTTAATCATTTCACCCAATTTTTTTGGATTTGTTGGTTCTCCAACTATACAAAAATTTATTTTTTCTTTTTTCTTTTTCAAATAATCAACAACTTTTTTTGTTCCGTTGGTAGCATAACCTTCTTCATCCCCAGTGATGAGTAAACTAATAGAACCTTTAAAATTTTTGTTTTTTTTTATGTATTGACTTACAGCAGAAACAAAACAAGCAATTGAACTTTTCATGTCATTTGCACCTCTACCTATTAAATAACCTTTTTTAACTTGAGGTTTAAATGGATTCACTGTCCAATCACTATAATTTCCAGGAGGAACAACATCAGTGTGTCCTGCATAGCATAGATTTGGTTGTTTTTTACCTAACCTTGCATAAAGATTTTTAATTGGTTTTCCTTTACCTTTTTTAAATTCTAGTATTTTACAATTAAAACCTAGAGACTTTAATTTTTTACTTAGAAATTTAATTGCACCAGCATCTATAGGAGTAATGCTCGGAAATTTAATCAAGTCTTTAGATAAAGTTAATTCGTTTATAATTTGCATTTAATCTCTTAATAAATCGTTAATTGAAGTTTTGCTTCTAGTTTTTTCATCTACTTTTTTAACTATTACTGCACAATATAAATTTGGTCCGTCAGGATTTTTTTTATTAGGCAAACTTCCTGGTACTACGACTGAGTAAGCTGGAACTTTTCCGTAAGTTATTTCACCAGTATTTCTGTCTATAATTTTAGTTGATGCACCAATATATACACCCATAGAAATTACTGCTCCCTTTTCGACAAGCACTCCTTCGGCTATTTCAGATCTAGCGCCTATAAAACAATCATCTTCTATGATAACTGGCCCGGCTTGTAGAGGTTCTAATACTCCCCCGATTCCTGCTCCACCTGAAACGTGACAGTTTTTTCCAACCTGTGCACATGAACCGACAGATGCCCAGGTATCTATCATTGTTCCTTCATCAACATAAGCACCCAAATTGACAAAACATGGCATAAGGACAACATTTTTTGCAATGTAAGAACCTCTTCTTACAACTCCGTTAGGAACATGTCTATAACCAGCTTTTTTCCAATCACTCTCGTTCCAGCTAACTGATTTGCCTGGAACTTTGTCATACCAAGTAGTGTAAGGACCTTTGGACATTGTCATTTTACTTGTTCTAAAACTTAGTAAAATAGCTTTTTTAACCCATTGATTAACAGACCATTTGCCATTTTTCTTTTCCGCAACACGAATAGACCCTTTATCTGATAATTCAATAGTTTGATTTATAGCATCTAAAATTTTTTTATCAGAGGTCTCGGAAACATTCATTCTGTCTTCAAATGCATTATTGATTATTTTTTCTAATTCATCTACTTTCATTTATCTCCTTTAAAAATTTAGATAATTTATCTGTTTTATAGTTTATAAAGCTTGAGTTTGAAAACTCAGCAGCCCAAGGTTCGTCATTTATTATCCATACTGTTTTCATACCTAATTCGTGAGCGGGTTTTAAATTTCGCGCAATATCCTCAATAAATATACTATATTGTGGCTCAATTTTGTATTTTTCT
>MDTB01137582.1_pt1 | contig 32467 bp, 29 predicted proteins | sample 811161 | NCBI WGS metagenome assembly MDTB01 (sample SAMN05326650, study PRJNA326480) | marine metagenome | isolation source: seawater | place: Mediterranean Sea | collected 2009 | reverse complement strand
TTAGGAATAACAGAACTATCCAGAAAGGCTGATGTACTTAAAGAATTAATGAAAGGTACAAGAGACAGTATCAAAGAAGAAGAATTTAGAATCAATGCAATTACAACTTCGAATGAAAACATAGAAAAGAACATAAAAGAAATCGAAAGTCGCAGTAAAGCATGGGACGTAAACAAAAATCTAAAAATTGAAGAACTAGGTAATGCAATTATAAAATTAGAAACAATTGATATTGATATTGAATTAGAAAATCATAAAATTGTAGATACAGTTGCAAAACAAAAAAGCGACCTTAATGTTTTAGAAGCAGATCAATCGCGATTACAAAACAGTATTAATAGAAGTACTGCAAAATTAGAAGAACTTAAAAATAATTTATTAAGTGCTAAAGAAGGTGTATGTCCTGCTTGTGGTCAGGATACAGCACACTTAGAAACACACGAAGAATACACAGAAGAAGTAAAAGAAAAAATTACTGCTGAAGAATTATATTTAGAAAATCTTGTAAATGATCACACAGAAGCAACAAACAAAATCACAGAGATAGGAAACATACAAGATACTCCTGCTGTAGAGTATAGTAAAATGGAAGATGCATTGCAACACAAACATAATCTTAAAACTATGACTTTGCAATTAGAAGAAAAAGTAGGAGAAGAAAATCCTTACATTGATCAAATAGATGGTTTACGCGAAACAGGTATTCAAGAAATCAGTTTTGACACAATGAACGAATTAACATTTTTATTAGAACACCAAGAATTTTTATATAAACTGCTTACAAGCAAAGACAGTTTTATTCGTAAAAAGATTATAGATCAAAACATAATGTATCTAAATCATAGGTTAGCACACTATTTAGATAAACTAGGCTTACCGCATGATGTAAAATTCAGCAGTGATTTAAGTGTTGAGATTACAGAATACGGCAGAGACTTAGATTTCGATAATTTAAGTAGAGGAGAACGTAATAGACTTATTTTAGGTTTAAGTTGGGCATTCAGAGACATGTATGAGAGTTTAAATAGGCCTATGAATTTAATGTGTATCGATGAACTTGTTGACAGTGGTATGGACACAATGGGAGTAGAAAATGCTCTTGCTATCCTTAAGAAAATGCACCGAGAACAAGGTAAAAATATTATGCTTATATCACACAAAGAGGAACTAGTAGGTCGTGTAAATAACGTTCTTACAGTGGTTAAAGAAGGCGGTTTTACAGCATATAATACCGATACAGAGTATGTTAATTGATGTTTATTTAGGGGTTAATAAAGACCTAAAACTTACTTATGAACTGTATGATAACCAAGTTACAAGGCTATTTTACAACCGTTTAAGCACCCAAAATAACCAAGTAATCAGCCGTAAAGAGTTCTATAACTTCGGTGAAACACCAGAAGAAGTAACACAACAAATACAGCAAATTGTAGATAAAATACACGATTTAGACCCATCTTTACTTGATTCAGACTCTACAAATAACCTAAATAAACTGCATATAAACTTCCCTAAAAACCACGACAAATACAAAGATAATCCTAAAGTATTTGCACTATTACGTGAGTTCAACGATAGAATACATCATTTAGAAAGACTGCAAAAGGGCACAGTTAATCCTGCATTTTTATTCACTGTAGAGAACGATCCCGGCGTAGACTTACCTCCCGAAGCCTATGACATGTTTACTCCTAACAAAAAGAAAGGAGAAATTTATATGAATTATCCTCATGTAGGTAAACACTTTATGGAACTGTTTTATGACAAAGATATAGACATTCCTGCAGAACAAATTGTTTTAACACATAAAATGGCATCTGGATTATATTGTTGGTTAGGTGAGGATATGACTATTGATAAAAAATATCTATTGGAAATGTACAAGTTCTATTTGCAGATAAAAGATAAAATTTCTTATGAATGGGAAGATTCCAGATTAGCAATAGGCTATTTGCCTTTAGGAAAAATTACACACGATATAGATATTAACACTATAAGCAAACACAAGCATTTACATAGTTGGAAATGCTATTAGACACTTCGTGTCTTTTCAAACTACATTCAATCACTTCGTAAACTTCGTTCTTTCATTTGTTTGAAACTTACTCCGTTATCATGAAAGTTGAGTCATAATTCACCCGTAGCCGGGTGAAAAAAATGACGTCATCATGATGAGCATCGTCATCTCTAACTCGGGTGCTGTTAAGAAGCGGTGGGCCTTTACTCCTCATACACTACCGTCACTAATCCCACGGAAACCTGTATAACCTTGTAGAGTTCTGTTATACTGATTCTCAGGTTGCTTTTTCTCAGAGCCTGAATCGTTTAATACTGTTGTCGTGTGTTTGTATCTCATGTACCGCCATACATTCCAGAATCTCGCACCGGGTGTTGCCATTGCCGGATTGTCAGGGAAATCGATATTATTAGCCTCGATGGGGTGGTGTATGGTCCTATGTGTGCCTTGTATGCCTGATGTGCCTTGTATGCCTTAATCAATTAATAGTTATATCTTTTTGAGTGACTCTTTAAGAATTTCTGAACCGCCTACTCTAACATTGATTATTCCGTTGTAATATTCGTCGGTGAGTAACACTTTTCTTTCAAACTGTTCTTGTGCTTCTAAGTAACTAGCAACACCTCGACTAGGACAGTAATGTAGTATTTCTCTTGTAAATTTGTCTTCACCTAGTTCTTCAACATCTGCTTTTAAGTGATCAGAACTACCCCAATATGTTTTCCAGTCACTTTCTTTGTAACCTCGCCTTTTGTTTTTCTTTCCTTTTAAGGGTGGTTTAGTAGTTTTGAATTTTGCTAACTTCTTTCCAACATATTTTTTGTTGTTAGTGTTGTTAGTAATGATGTAAACAAATGCTTCACAATCTTCGGGGAGATTGTCTACTTGTTTATTATTATAATACCAAGGGGATATCATTATAGATCTTCGTCTGCACTTTTACCTGCTTTTAATTGATAATGTTTTTTGAGTGACTTGACCATGATTTCTCTTTCTTCGTATGATGTCTTCCATAAGTCTATGTAATTAAACATTCCTTCAGAAGTTACAGTCATTTCGATTAATGATGTTATCAAGGCCTTTTCATCTTTTTTTAACTTCTCTAAGAACTTAACAATTTCGTTAGGTTCGGCCGACCCTAGGAAGTTGTGAAAAAATTTACAGGATCAAAATTAACTTTAGATTCAAATTCGTGACTACATTTTTCGTCATCACAAACAAAGCCAACTGTGTTGTCTAAACCTATGTTATTAATTTCTCCTACTAATGTTTCTATTTCTCTTCCAACTTCTGCTTCACAGTTAAGCATGTAATCTCTAATATGTGCTCTATCTGTTACAACGGTAAGATCTTCACCCTTGCCTATAGTAATTGAATTTATGCTATCTACTAAAATTTCAAAATTCATTTCTGACATTTTAATAAAGTTTTCATTGAATACTCTAAGTCTTTCGTCATCGTCTTCAATTTGCGCCATACCTTCAAAACTTCTACTTGCTTTAAATGTTGCTAGACCTGCCTTAATTGTGCTACTGTATGTGATAGGCCTTACTTCCACAACTAAATCATCTTTTGTTGTAAATTCATAAGTTTGTTCTAAAAGCCTCATATTATCGATAGCCGATGAAGCCGCCGCTACTCCTTCTACTGTACTTTCACATTCTGGACATGTCGCAGATACAGTTAGTTCGTCATTGTTACTTGCTCCTTGTATTGCAACTAAAAGCACGTTTACATCATTTGTAATTAATGCAAGAGGTTGTTTTACATTAGGAACACAACTTAAAATAAGTTGAGATACTGCTTCACCATTTAGTAATGCATCTGGATTTTTTGTTAAAACTTCGTCTTTTGCAGTCATTGGAAAAACAGGTAGTTCACCGTTTTCAGGCATATCTACTATGTCTTTGTTGTAAAACACTCCTTTAGATGGTAACGTAACATACATCTTAGGGTTACGGTAATAATTGCTTAAAGGATTATTTTGATTTGTCATTGATTAAAACTCCTGTTAATAAAGTAGATAAATATAACTATTAAACATCTACGATTATATTTATCATAGTTAAAACAGCAGTTAATGAATTTTTAGGTTAATATGGCAGAAAGCACCCAAGTAGAATACATAAACGACAACGGCGATACCGTTAGAGTTGAATTACCAAAATATGCATTGGATTCTACAATGCAGGATATTCTGCGTGTTTTTAAAGATCAATTAAATGCAAACAGCAATGCAATAAGAAGTTTTTCGGACCAGTTTAACAAAGAACAAAAGAAACAAACCAAGCAGGACGAAAAAGCAGACCAAACAAACAAACAGAACCTTGAAAAAATTCTTAAACAATTAGAAAAGAATGATAAAGGTATTAACATTATTGCCGATACTGCCAGAAGAAATGGTTTAAATGCAGAAAGGATATTATCTAGATCGTTAGGTACTGCCTTTGGAGCAACACAAACTTTATTAGGTAAAACGTTTCAACTTGCCGCTGGTGTACTCACAACTACTGCCGCAAAAATAAACCAATTGGGTGATGGATTGAATACTCTTACACAATCTGGTATTGGATTTGCTAATGCTTTAGAAGGCGGAGCACAAAAGACAATCAAGCAATTTAACGCATTAGGTATGACAACCGGTGACGTTATAGATTTCTTAGGATCAAGTGCTCCAGCAATAAAATCTTTAGGGGATGAAGCATTTGGAACTTTAAAAGGATTCCAAGAATTATCAACTGGTGGTTCAAGGCTAGGAATGACTGTAGGTAAATTAAACGAATTGTTTGAAGAAGATGTTATGTTAAGACAACGTTTTATGGACATGAGGCGTGTTGAAAACATTCAGCAAGGTTTATTAGCACAAAATCTCTATGATGTAAACTATCAACAAACACAATTCTCAAGAGCACTTGGTGTATCAACCGCGGCTATGGATGATTTTGTAACTGAGATTTTAGGCGACAATGGAATGTTCACATCTGCATTACTGAGAGTGCCAATGGATGCCAGAGAAGACTTGTTTAAAGGCGCCAGTGTATTCTTAAGTGGAATGAGAGCAATGGGCGGAGATGCAGGTGGTTCACTTGCAAGTGCGGCTCTAGATGCGGCCACAATGGGTGCTATTGGATTTAGTGATGCGGCATTCGAATTTATTACAGTATTACCTGGTATGTCAAGCACATTCCAAAAAGCAATCAATCAATTTTCTGTAGGTACACTTAATGGCAGAGATTTAATGACAGAGTTTACCGATCAATTGGGTAGCCTAACTAAATCAGAACGTCAAAGAATATTCTTACTAGCAAGGGCAGGTGATGAAGCCGCTAAAACTTTGGCAATGGCTGTAACACAATTCGAACAATCCAGAGATAGATTTGAGGAAATCAACAAGGATTTAGATTTTGAAGATTTTCAACAAGCAAGAAATGATTTAATGAACTTTTTTACTGCTGTAAGAGGCGGTATAAGTGCGGCATTTAATGATTTTGTTTTTGGTTTTTCAAAAGGTGTAATTGGCACAGTTGGTGATGACATGCAAGAAGTGTCACAAATGGTTAGGGACACTATTGCTAATTTATTTTCATCAGAAGGGGGCATTACAGGATTTGGCGAAATGATGGGCGAACAATTTATGCCCACGTTTAAAAACTTTGTAGGTGCACTCGGTAGAGCAATAGATTATATAGATTATATGATTCTAGGCCAAGGAGGCATGGACCCAGACCGATATGAAGCATTACAAAAACAATTTGGTGGAAAGAGGGAATCAGGTGGCCCAGTTATGTCGGATATGCAATATCTGGTTGGAGAAAAAGGACCTGAACTATTTGTGCCTGGAACATCGGGTATTATTGTTCCAAATGATAGATTGCAAGAGTATCAAGACAGAGATCCAGGAACTATTAGTAAAGCCGGTTTTCCTAAAACAGTAGGTGAAATCGGGTCGCAAGGCTTACGAGGATTTTGGGAAATGATTACTGGAGGCACCTATAGGCCGTTAAATCTAGGTGGAAATAATAGTAACCTGCTTAGTGCCGATAACATTCAGACTGCTGGTCAAGCCTCTTCTGGACTTGCATTTTTATCAAGTGCCGCGGCGGCGGCAATAAGGACAGGCGGCTTAACAGTAGATGATTATATTAATGCGGCCAAAGGGTTTGATAATGGAAATTTCGTTATAGGCAAAGATGGCAAAGTTTTCACTAAGTCTGGTGATTTGCTTGACGATATGAAAAATAAAGATCAAAGTTTCAAGAATAGAATGAAGCAAAGTGTCAGTAAGCATGGTAAAGGTATTTTAAGCAAAATAGGAGGTCGTATTGCTATCCTTGATGCAGTTATAGATATAGTTATGGGAAGTTCTGACGCCATGGATGCTCAAAGCAAGTTTGATAGCGGACAAATTACTCAAAATGAATATGATCACAGAATAGCAAAAGCCACTAGAACTGCTATAGCGGCATTGTCCATAAAAGGTGGCGGAGCAATTGGTGGCGGTGTTGTAGGTGCATTTTTTGGCGGTGCAGGAGCGGCTCCTGGAGCCATATTAGGAGCATCTATAACCGGTGGTCTCGATGACGTATTTGGTATTAGCCAAAGACAGGGAAGAAGGTATGCTGATAGTGAGTATGGTGGTCAAGGTGGCGCACTTAATATGTCTAAACTTGGTGCTATGGGCCCAGACGAAATGTACAAGCATTTAACAATGTTAGAACAAAATCTTCTAGCAAAAGAATTTAGTCAATATGCTTCTATTGGAACAATGGCTGGAAACAACATGGGAGGAGTTGGATACGCAAGTGCCATGGGTGCAATGGCCGATTATTTCTTGCAGGATATTTCATTACAAAGAGGACAGACTGTATCAAATAGACAATTACCTCAAATTCAAGAATTAATAAATCAAACAAAAGCCACTCAACCACATTTAAGAGACAATCAAATCGAAGAAGTTATACAAAAACTTATTGGTAAAGATGTTAATGGCACATTTTATGATGGAAGTAGCATATTTAACAATCAATTGTCGAGAGTTAATTCGGCCAAGACTGGTACTTTGTCAGGAACACCTACATCACCTGGTTACATTACTATAGACGAATTAGCCAAAATTTTAACTCAGTATAATATAGAAATGCGTGATGTTAAAAGATATCTAAAAATACAAACCAGACAAGGTGAGAATATCCAATACAACACTCAATAATTAATTTCTACTTGACAATTTCCGATAAATAGTATAAAATATATGTTAATAGGAATACTATGAGTTGGAAGAAATACTTTACATCAGTAGATAATTCAGGACTACCACTTAATGTGTCCGGTTTAAAGGACGATAGCGGTCCTGGTGCGGCTACAAGCAGATATGCTAGTTGGTTACCTGAAGTTTATGCAGGTTCGCCTAATCGTTTGATGAGATACATTCAGTATGATCAAATGGATAACGATCTTGAGATAAATGCCGCTTTGGACACTATTGCTGAATTTGGTACACAACAAGAACAATCCAACAAAGTTCCTTTTTCAATAAATTTTAAAAGTAAACCTAGTGATACTGAAAACACGATATTAATAAAAAGTTTAAGCCAATGGTGTAAATTAAATGAATTACACAAAAGAGCATTTAGAGTGTTTCGTAGCACTATAAAATACGGTGATCAATTCTTTATCAGAGATCCAGAGACATATAAATTATTTTGGATAGACCCTGCAAACATTGAAAAAGTTGTTGTAAATGAAAGTGAAGGCAAAAAGATTGAAACTTATTTTGTTAAAGGATTAGCACCAAACTTTGAAGAACTAATAGCAACCAACGTTGCACCATTGCACACTAGACCATATGGTGCTGGACAAGGACTAAATGCAGGTTATCAATCTGTTGGTACACAAACAAGTAACTATTTGACAGGTGCTATAGATGGCGTGGATCAAGGTATTCCAGTTGATGCTAAACATGTTGTACATATTAGTTTAACAGAAGGTATGGATCACAATTGGCCTTTTGGAATAAGTATTTTAGAGCCAATTTTTAAAGTATTTAAACAAAAAGAACTCTTAGAAGATTCAATTATTATATACAGAGTGCATAGAGCACCTGAAAGACGTGTGTTCTTTATTGATGTTGGTAACATGCCACCTCACAAAGCACGTCAATACTTAGAACAAGTCAAGTACGAAGTACAGCAAAAACGTGTTCCTAACAAGAAAACAGACGGTACAAGTGTAGCAGATGCGGCCTACAATCCAATGAGCATGTTAGAAGACTACTTCTTTGCTCAAACGGCAGACGGTAGAGGTTCAAAAGTTGACACACTACCCGGTGGTGAGAACTTAGGACAAATAGATGACTTAAGATACTTTAATAACAAACTGTTACGTGGTTTGAGAATACCAGCAAGTTATTTGCCAACAGGTCCAGATGATGGTTCTGCAATGTATAACGATGGTAAAGTGGGTATTGCATATATACAAGAATACAGATTTGCAAGATATGTAGAAAGATTGCAAAAACAAATACAAGAAGAACTAGATAAAGAATTTAAAATGTTCCTCAAATACAGAGGTATTGAAATTGACAGCAGTGAATTTGAGATAATGTTTAATCCTCCAATGAACTTTAGCAGTTACAGAGAACTTGCTATGGATAGTGAGAGAGCACAACTGTTTAATCAGATTGCGGCTATACCTTATCTAAGTAATCAATTTAAATTACAGAAGTTCTTAGGATTAACAGAATCCGAAATCAAACAAAACGAAGAACTGTGGCGTCAAGAAAACAATTATGAGAAATACAAAGACGGTGAGGAAACTAATCTTAAAGATTTAGGGATAAGACCTCAACCTGATGCCGCAGTAAATCCTGCATTAGATGTCGACGTAGGCGGACTACCTCCTACAGGACCTGAAGGAGACATAAATACTATAGATGATGCAGGTGATTTAGGCGATCCTAATGCACCAGGCGGAGTCCCAGGAGTATAACATGAGACTAGATGAGTTTTACAATCCTGAGTTTGACGAGTTTCAAAGAAAGCAACAAGACGACACAAGAAAAGTCACGTTGACATTAGAACAGTTAAACAGGATGAGAAAAATAAAACAAATTAAAAAAGCAGAAGAAATCGAGCATAGTAAGTTTGTTAAGTCTATGTACAGGAATCCTACAGACGCCACAGGCGGAATATAATCTAAAAACACCTAAATTTTTTGTTTTTAGATAAATAATTTTACAGAAAGGTAATATCTTCTGATTTTTGCCAAAATACATCAAAAAAACACCTTATATACCTAAAAACATCACATTACTATAAGTAGTTATAATGGTCTGTAACAATATTGTTACGACTTGACATTTTTTGTTTAAAATAGGAGCCCACAATGTCAGAATCAAGAAGTAAATTAGAAGAAATTCTTGAACTTCTCCTAGCAGAAGAAAACGAAAAAGCGGAAGAAATGCTTCATGAGTATGTTGTTGCTAAAGCAAGAGCAGAATATGAAAAAGTTCTTGACGAAGACGTTTCTGAGGAAGAAGAAGTTGAAGAATCAGTAGAATCAGAAGAAGTTGATGAAGAAATGAAGAAGAAGTCCAAGAAGAAGGACGACGAGGACATGGACGAATCAGTTGAAACAGAAGAAGATGCTGTTGAAGAAGACTTTGAAGACGTAGAAGTTGATGAAGTAATTGATCAATCAAACGATTTTGAAGAAGAAATTCTTTCTGATGAAGAAGAAATAGAAGGCGATGAATTCGGAGAAGAAGAAAGCGACGAAGAAGGTGATCAAGACCTAGAAGATAAAGTCGACGATCTAGAAGACGAATTAGAAGACCTTAAAGCAGAATTTGAGAAACTTCTCGCAAACGACGAAGATGAAGTCGAAGACGAAGAAGAAGCAGAAATGGACGCAGATATGGGCGATGAACTTGATCTAGAATCAGTTGAATACGACCTTGATGAAGAAGTTGCTGAAGAAGATGTTGTTGAAGAAGCAACAAAACTTCAAGACAATGCTGATAATATTGCTCAAAAAAGCGAAAACCCAGACAGTAAAGAATCACCACTTTCAAAAGCACCAAAGAAAAACTTTAGTGTAGACGGTCAAAAAGAAGGTTTAGAGCCACTTAAAGACGGTAGCGAAGGTAATAAAGGTGATAACAAACCTAAGGATCACACACCATCAGACAACATTAATGTTGAACCAAAAAAGGCGTAAGTCTTTTTAACTGAAGGAGTTTTCAATGGCGAATAAGTTATACGAGTATTTGAGTCCTGAACTTTCAGGAGTTACTATCACGGAATCAAGTGATGGTAAGGACTTGTTTATGGCTGGTCTATTTATTCAAGGTGATGTAAAAAACCAAAATGGTAGAGTATATCCCCAGAAAGAAATAAAAAAAGCCGTTGAAAGTGTTAGATCTCGTCTTTCTAAAGGAGAGACAGTAATGGGTGAACTAGATCACCCAGAAGAACTACAAATTAACTTAGACAGAGTTAGTCATATTATAACTGATATGAGTTGTGATAATGCTAACGGTTTAGGAAAATTAAAAATCATAGAGACACCAATGGGTAACATTGCTAAAGCATTGTGCAAAGCAGGCGCAAAACTTGGTGTATCAAGTCGTGGATCAGGAAACGTTAACGAAAGTGGACTTGTTTCTGATTTTGACATTGTAACAGTAGACATTGTGGCCCAACCAAGTGCCCCTGATGCCTACCCAAAAACAATCTATGAGAGTTTATTTAATATGCGAGGTGGTGTTCAAATTTTTGACACCGCGTCTGCATTAACACACGATAAAAGTGCAGAAAAACACTTGATGAAGGCTATCACTGGCTTCATCAATGAACTTAAAATAAAGTAGGAGACTACGATGGCAGTGAATTTTACAGAACTACTTGAGAATGCAGAATTAACGGAAGACGTTAAAACTGCTCTTCAAGAAGCATGGGATTCTAGAGTTTCAGAAGCAAGAGAAGAAATTACTGCGGAACTTAGAGAAGAGTTTGCTCAAAGATACAGTCATGACAAAAGTCAGATTGTTGAAGCAATGGACAAATTCATCACTGAACAAGTTACAGCAGAAATTGCCGAAATTGCTAGTGAAAAAGAATCACTTGCAAATGATCGTGTCAAATATCACAAAGCCATTAGTGAGCATGCCAAGGTACTTGACAAATTTGTAACTCAAGCAGTTGCAAAGGAAGTTAAAGAACTTAGAGCAGATAGAGTACATGTAAGTGATCATGTTGCAAAATTAGATAATTTTGTTGCAGAACAACTTGCAAGTGAACTATCCGAGTTCCACGAAGACAAAAAAGGTCTCGTAGAACTGAAAGTCAAAATGGTAAGAGAAGGCAAAAAACAATTAGTTGAAGCCAAAAAAGACTTTATTAAGAAAGCCGCTGATAAAGTGGAAGGCGTTGTAAACAACGTTATTTCTAATGAAGTTAAATCTTTCCGTGAAGACATTACTAAGGCACGTGAAAATGACTTCGGTCGTAGGATTTTTGAAGCATTTGCAAATGAGTATGGCGTAAGTTATCTCAATGAAGCAAAAGAAATCAAGAAAATACAAAAACAAATCGCTGAAATGGAAACCAAACTTGACGAATCTAAGCAAGTAATTGCTGAGAAAGAAGAAACAACTAAATTAGTTGAATCTAAGTTGAGAGTTGCAGAAGATCGATTCGAAAGAAAAGAGAAACTCAACGAATTAATGGCACCACTCGGCAAAGAGAAGAAAGAAATTATGTCAGATTTACTTGAAAGTGTTAAGACAGAGAATTTAGATAAGCAATTTGAAAAATATCTCCCATCTGTTTTAGATGGCGAAACACCAAGAGTGAAGAAGACATTGTCAGAATCAGTTACTAGTGAACATACTGGTAATAAGGCAACTGTAGTAACTGCAGAAGCCGATGACAAAGCGGATAGTGTAGTTGAAATCGACACTCTCCGTAAATTAGCCGGACTTTCAAAATAAAATAGGAGTTAGAAATGGCAGATTTATTTGAAAGCAACTGGTCCGCAACTAAGGAAGCCTTGCTTGAAGGATTAGATGGAAACAGAAAATCCTCATTAGATGTGGTACTCGAAAATACAAAAAGACATTTGTCAGAGGCCGCAACAGCAGGCGCCACAGGTGCAGGTTCAGTAGCAACATTAAACAAGGTAATGTTACCTTTGATCAGAAGGGTTATGCCTTCAGTGATCGCAAACGAACTCGTCGGTGTACAACCAATGAGTGGTCCAGTAGGACAAATCCACACACTAAGAGTCCGTTATGCGGAAACTGGTGGTGGAGCAACAGCAGGTGACGAGGCTTTAAGTCCGTTTAAACTTGCTTCTTCTTATGCAGGATCTCCAGATGCAACAGCATCTGCTGAGGGACAGCCAGGAAGAAAAATGAGCATTCAAATCTTAAAAGAAACCGTTGAAGCGAAAACCAGAAGGTTATCAGCAAGATGGACTTTTGAGGCGGCTCAAGATGCAGAAGCAATGCATGGTGTTGACGTTGAAGCAGAAATTATGCAGGCACTAGCACAAGAAATCGTAGTTGAAATCGACCAAGAAATTATCGGTTCACTAAGAACTCTTGCAGGTGCAGGTCAATCTCTAGACTTCCAAGGATCAGCATTAATTGGTACACCAGCATACGTTGGTGACAGACATGCGTTATTGGCAATTGAGATCAACAGAGCGGCTAACAGAATCGCGGCTAGAACAAGACGTGGTGCTGGTAACTACATTGTTGTATCTCCAGAAGCATTGACAATCTTACAAAGTGCGTCAACTTCAACTTTTGCTAGAACAACTGAAGGTTCTTTCGAAGCACCTACAAACACTAAGTTTGTTGGTACATTGAACGGAACAATCAGAGTTTTCGCTGATAACTATGCGGCTGACGGTACTAAAGTACTAGTTGGTTACAAAGGATCAAGTGAAACTGATGCTCCAGCATTCTATTGTCCTTACATCCCACTTATGAGCACAGGTCCAGTTATGGATCCTGCTACATTTGAACCAGTAGTAAGTTTTATGACCAGATACGGTTATAAAGAACTTACAAATACTGCAAGTTCATTGGGTAACGCGGCAGACTACGTTGATGCAATTACATTGTCCAACGTTGTTTTCCAGTAAGCCGATTACAGGAATTAAAAAGCACACCTCCGGGTGTGCTTTTTTTTGACTTTTTTTAATTGTGATAAATAGTTACATATATTAATTCAGCAGGAACATTAGATGGCAATTAAAAGAACCTATATCAATTCAGACGAAGAACTAGTTATTAAAGGTAATCTAGTCATTGAAGGTAATGTAACTCAAATAGAGAATACATCAAATGTAAGTAGACTAGAGTCAGACATCTTTGTAATAAACAACGATGGTGATAATGTTCCAGCAATTTTAAGTTTAAACAGCAATAATTCTATTGCAAATATTTCATACACTGACGGCGGCAATTTAACAATATCTCAAACTTTAGAAGGTAATGTTTTTATTGGTAGTGGACAAACTATTGAGATAGATGGCGGCGGTAGTATAAGTGGTGCAGGGTTTACAGGTAATGTAACAGGTACAGCCTCAAATGCAAACGGTCTTGTATCTGCAGTCACAGTAGCATTAACAGGTGCCGCAACAGGTTCTGCAACATTTCAAAACAGTGGTGATACAGCCAGCATAGCAACAACGTTAGCAGATAGTGGTGTTTTAGCAGATGTTTACGGTAGCAGTTCGATTGTACCTGTAATTACAGTTAATGGTAAAGGAATAATTACATCTGCTTCTAATACAAATATTGATCACGATGCTTTAACAAATTTTGTTGCTAATGAGCACATCGATCATACAAGTGTTACTATTACAGCAGGTGACGGTTTAACTGGTGGAGGCACTATAGCCGCAACCAGAACATTAAATGTTGTAGGCGGATTTGGTATTACTGCAAATGCTAATGATATAGAAGTTAGTAATGCAGATATACGATCATTAGTAAGTGTTACAGACTCAGGTGGCGACGGATCATTAGCATATAATAACACATCAGGTGTAATTACTTACACAGGCCCGAGTGCAACTGAAGTAAGAGCACACCTTAGCGGTGGTTATGGTATTACATTTAGTGGTGGCGCAATTGAATTAACAAATTCAGAAGTACAGGCACAGGCAAATGTTGCAATAGGAAATAATTCAAATTTAGTATTAACAGATACAACTCAAAGTATTAGTGGTGCAAAAACATTTACATCTAATTTAGAAGTTCAAGGAAATTTAAACGTAACAGCAAATATAAACTCTGCTACACAGGTAGATTTATTTGTAGAAGACAGTAACATAACATTAAGAAGTGGAGCAGTAGGTGGCGGAGATGCTTTAATAATTGTTGAAAGAGGTAGTGCCGGCACAGATTCGTTCCTTAAATACAATGAAACATCAAACAGATGGCAATTTAGTAATGATGGTAGCACAGAAAATAATATTCTTCTTGCAACCGATTTTGTTGGTGGCGACGGAATTGACTTTACAAGTGGAACTGCTACAATAAATGTAGATAGTACAGTTGTTAGAACTACAAGAAATTTAACAGCAGGATTAGGTTTAACAGGCGGTGGAACTTTAGCAAGTGATAGAACATTTGATATAGGTGCAGGTTCTGGTATAACTGTTAATGCAGACAATATACAAGTTGACAGCACGGTTATAAGATCAAACGTTGTACAATCAATTGATGCAAATACAACATTTACAGCAGGACTTGTTATTCCAGGTGCACAAAGCACATTAGCAAACGCAATTTATTCAGACGGCAACGAAGCATTTGTTTATGTAGGTGGAGCCGCAAAACAAATTACGCCAACAGCAAGTGTTGGAACCGTAGCAACTGTGGGTGCATCAGGCACAGAAATTTATGCAGGTAATATATCTGCAGGTAATGTTATAACTCATGGCATTAGACGTTTAGCAGAAGGCACAGGAATAATAATTAGTGATTCAAGTAATGTAATTACACTTTCACAAAATACTACATTTACAAGAAGTGTAGTAAGTGCCAATGATACCGGTGGAGATGGTTCATTTAGTTACGATAACAGTACAGGTGTATTTACATATACAGGTCCAAGTGCAAGTGAAGTAAGAGCACATATAGATACAATTGGTTTAATTTCATTTGACAGTGATACTGGTATTATAAGCACCAATGCAGATAATTATACAAGTTGGAGTTTTGATACAGATTCAAGTTCTCCAGAAGCAGTTACAAGTGGCGAAACTGTAACAATACAAGGTGGCTCAGGTATAGACGTTACACATAGTGGTAATGTTATTACTGTTATTAACAGTGAAATGGGAGACATCACAGGTGTTACTGCCGGATTTGGTTTAAGTGGAGGCGGTACTACAGGAACAGTTTCCTTAGCATTATCTAATTCAGATGTACGTGGTTTATTCAGTGCAGGTGGAGATCTAAGTTATAATTCATCAACCGGTGTATTTAGTTTTACAAATGACGCAGGTGACATAGAAGGTGTTACAGCAGGTGTAGGACTTAGTGGCGGTGGTACTTCAGGTACAGTTACATTAGATCTTGACTTTAGTGAACTTACTGACATGACAGGCACAATGGATGCCTCAGATGAATTTATAATACTTGATAGTGGTACTGGTGAGAAAAGAAAAGCGGCAAGTGAAATTGGTTTAAGTATATTTAATAACGATTCAGGTTTCACTACAAACGTAGGTGACATTACAGGTGTTACTGCTGGTACAGGTCTAACAGGTGGCGGAGCATCAGGTGGTGTTACACTTAATGTTGTAGGCGGTTATGGTATTACTGCAAATGCAGATGACATAGAAATAGCAAACAGCGAAGTAAGAGCATTGTTTAGTGCTAGTGGTGATATAAGTTATGATAGTAGCACAGGTGTTATTAGTTTCACTAATGATGCAGGTGATATAGAAAGTGTTGGTGCTGGTACTGGTATGACAGGTGGCGGCACTTCAGGTGCAGTCACATTAAATGTTATAGGCGGCGACGGTATTACTGCAAATGCTAATGATATGGCAATTGATTTAGGTGATACTGCAATATTTACAAGCACAAATACAGCAAGTAGAGCCATAGTAAGAGATACTAATGGTAGTTTTGCAGGTAATGTATTTACTGGTACAGCAACACAGGCCCAATATGCTGACTTGGCTGAGAATTATGAAGCAGATGCAGATTATGAACCAGGTACTGTTTTAGTAATTGGTGGTGAAAGTGAAGTTACTATATCAGACGAAGTAGGCAACTACAAAGTAGTAGGTGTTGTTAGTACAGATCCAGCACATTTAATGAACAATAATTGTGAAGGTGATCATGTTGTAGCAGTAGCATTACGTGGAAGAATACCTTGTAAAGTAACTGGAAATGTTAAGAAAGGTGATGTACTTATAGCAAGTAACATACCAGGACATGCCATGGTAGCCGCAGAACCACATAATTTAAGTCCTTTACAAATAATAGGTCGAGCATTAGCAAACAAAAATGAGGCCGCTGAAGGCATTGTTGAAATAATTGTTTAATAATAGATAAATAAGATTATAGTTACAAACTTAATGGAGAGTTAAATGTTACTAGGAAATGAAGAAGCAAAAATTATACCAAATATGTTATCACGTGAAATGTGTGAGAAAATCATCGCAAATGCTGATAATTGGGAATATGATATCTTAAAAAGAGATCTAGTAAAACAAGATCCTACATTTGATAAAGCAACCTTAGATAAAAATACTATCGAAAAAGGTTATGATGATTCTTTTAGAATTCGTAAAGTAGCACAATCTCCAATGAAACCTGTATTCGAAGAATGGGATAACAATCCTGTTTACAGATGTAAAGTAATGAAATACGAAGAAGGCGAGTTTGTAACTGAACATCGTGATGCTCAATGGATGTGTTTAAGCAATTATTGGGTTCCTAACACAAATAAAGTATCACAATCTCTTATAGTTATTCCTCTAAATGATGACTATGAGGGTGGCGAATTTACAGTTGAAGGAAAAATAGTACCTCAAGAAGTTGGAAGTGCTATACAAATTAACTGTAATCCTATGAAGCCAGAAATCAGTCCAAAACACGGAGTTACCGAAGTTACTAAAGGCACTAGGTACTCACTTGTTTTTTGGAATTTCTCATAAAAACAAATAAATAATTTACATGAAAATAGTCAAGGGACAAACTCCACGCGACATTGTATTACACGATGGAGACTACCTTGCAAACCTAGATCCCACAGACGTTGTAGAAATATTTCAAACTCCCCTCACAGGTACCTATAATTGGGACTACACAGTTCAGGACAATCGAGTAAAAAAACTATATGAGTTAGGTAAACAACTTAACTGGAATGTAGAAGTTGATGTTGATTGGACACCTGAATTTAAAGATGTTGGAACAGAAGAATTTGAATTTGAGAACAATCAGTGGAGTGAACATCCTGTTTACAAAACATGGGACAAAGAAAAACGTTTAGAATTTATTAAAGATCTAAATGCTTGGAGTACAAGTCAATTTTTACATGGCGAACAAGGTGCTTTATTAGTAGCAAGTCAGTTGGCCAGTTGTGCGCCTACATTTAATGCTAAACTTTATGCGGCTTCACAAACATTTGATGAAGCAAGACATGTAGAAGCATTTAACAAGTATTTACAAACAAGATTAAAACGAACATGGCCTATAGGCAGAGCCCTAAAAGGATTACTAGATAAAATTCTAACAGATCCACGTTGGGATTTAAAATTTATAGGTATGCAAATTGTAATAGAAGGACTAGCACTTGCGGCTTTTAATGCGGCCAAGACAGCAACTAATGATCCTGTATATGAACAAATGCTAGACTATATCATTAGAGATGAAGCAAGACATGTCACGTTTGGTGTAAACTATTTAGAAGAATTTGTACAAACACTTACAGAAGAAGAACGCCACGACAGAGCACAATTTGCCTTAGAGGCATGTACTGTCAGCAGAAACAGATTGAGAGCATACGATGTTTGGGAAAAATATGGTATGGACATAGAGTTTACGGAAGAGTACAATAAATCAAATGTGTTTCAAACACAATTCCAAGATGTATTATTCAGCAGAATAATGCCAAACCTTAAAAGAATAGGACTTCTCACAGACAAACTTATACCTGAATATGAGAAATTAGGCGTAATGGGTTACGCAGATGGCGATTCAGATTATGAAACCAGTTGGGAAGAACTATCTAAACCACTTAAAACTAGTTAAAAAGATAAATAGTTATTGAACGGAAAAGACTGTGTCGACGTTGACATAGACAAAAGTTCGTAAGGCATGGTGTCCTTATTACAACTTTTGAACTGACCGGAAAAATAGAATGGCAATATTTGGTAATTTTAAAGGTACCACTCAATCTGAATTCAAAATAGGAAAGGGTGACGGCGCAAAGATCTCAACGGGAACTCAACCCAGTGCATCAATATCTGCGGGTGATCTCTATATAGACAGTTCTAATTCAACTATACAGGTGTATAAGTCTGGAGCATGGGAAAGCATAGGTGTAGGTCTTACAGATTTAAATGTAGACAGCGGAACACTTTATGTTGATAGTTCTAACGACACAGTCTCTATCGGTTCAACAAGTTCTAATGAAAAGTTATTTGTTAATGGTAACTTACGATTAGGAACAAATCCAAGTTTACAATTTGCTGGCGCATATTTAGATGTACAGCATTCTAATGGTTCAGCCACACAAATAAGATTAAGAGATAATAGTAGTGGTAGTGATCCAATATTTAAAGTTTTTAATGCAAATAATAGTGCAGAAGTATTTAAAGTACAAGGTTCTACTATTAGAATCAATGATGCATATAATTTGCCAACAGCAGACGGTAGTGCTGATCAAGTATTAAAAACAGACGGCTCAGGCACAATTAGTTTTGGAGCCATACCTGCAAGTGGAAGTAACACCCAAGTACAATTTAATGATGGCGGTGATTTAGCAGGTGATTCAGATTTTACTTTTGATAAATCAGATAATACACTAACAGTAACTAACTTAGATGTATTGGGTACATTTAGCCATATGGAAGATTATGGCCTTGTTACTCAAGCGGCAAACACTACAATAGATTATGGTCCTATCACATCAGATGATAGAATGCCCACAGCACACGATAGTTATACAGTTTCCGAAGCAGGGTCTATCTCAGGCATGAGTCCGGGTGATATGATTTTTGTAAGTGATGAAACTAGTGGTGCCACAATGGCTTTTTATGACGGTTCTAATTGGAGAAGAGTACAAGACAGAGCAATAATTAGTTAATCCAACAATGCCAAAAATAAAGAAAACAAAAACTAAGACAGTTAAAAAAGAAAAAACACTAGAAGAAATCGTTGCGTCAGAAGTTGCAAGTCAATTATCTGAAGCACTTTTAAATATAGAAATTGAACCTAGTAGTAATTCTGATTTAGATGATCTAAAAGATAAAATAAAAGAAGAAGTTGAATTTGCTTATAAAACTAGAGATCATCAAAAAGAAACAGCAAAAGAAACACAAACCACAGTATCAAGAAGCGAAATAAAACTTACTGCTGATAAAGAATTTATTTTAAGCAGTGATTTAGATGGATTTTTAATAAGTGAACAAGGAAAACCTATTTTTGTTGCAAGTAGAACAGGAGCAATAGGTTTAGGACTTAAGGCACCTAGAGGTGTAGGAAGAGGCAGTTTACACATACGAGCAAACTATTTAAGTGAAGCACCTATACCATCTAATGGAGTTAATAGTACAAGAGGTTTGATTGTTGAAGGTGACGGTGATGATGAAAAGACTTATTTGCTTAGAGCAGTAAGTAGAATGAATAGACAAGGAACAAATATTACAAGTGACGGAAGTCTACTTGTAAATGAAATGAATGACAGCACTTTAAGTAAAGTACATATACACCAAGCAGATAATGATGCACCATCTGTAAATGTATTTTCTTCTAGTTTATATTATGATAGTGATCTTATGTTACTACAAGCAAAAGCAAGAAATTCAAAACATTTTAATTTAATAAATGCAATTACAGATGTTAATGAAAATGGTATAGATGGACTTGAAGTTTTTAAAGTTGATGGTGAAGGATCAGTATTTGCAGAAAACAGTTTTTATTCAAACAGAAGTGGATATGCAGAATTATTTGAATGGGCAGATGGTAATAAAAGAAACGAAAACAGAAATGGATATACTGTTACGTTAGATGCAGAAGGTAAATTAGTTATTGCTAATGAAGGAGATGTACCTATAGGAGTTGTTGGGTCGTATGCGGCAGTTGTAGGAAATACTGCTTGGAATGACTGGCATAAAAAATTCCAAATAGGTGAGGATCAACAACCAAGAACTATTCCATTTAAAATTGTAGAATGGGTAGATGATTTTGGTGTTTTACATAGTTATGATTTAAAATCATTAGATAAAGATTTTGCATTACCAGAAAGTGCAATTATATATGAAACAGATGCCTTAGGCGACAGAATTTTAAGTAAACATTTTAATAGTGTTTATGACACAAAACAAGAATACACACCAAGAGTTGATAGAGGTTGGGCAACAGTAATAATGATAGGCTCAGCATTGCTTTGGAAAGGGCAAACGGTCAACGAAAAATGGAGTAAGATAAAAGATTTAAATGACGACTTAGAGTATTGGATATTAAGATAATAGATAAATAAGTATTATTAAATTGCTAATATACAATTTCTAAAAATTTGAGGGGTTACAAATGGCAACAGCAATTCAAAGGAGACGTGGTACATCGGCTCAACATTCCGGTTTTACTGGTTTGGCAGGTGAGATCACGATCGATACAACGAACAATACGGTCGTTGTTCACGATGGCTCAACAGCAGGTGGACATAGACTAGCAAAATATTCAGAAATTACAGCATTAGGTGAAGGTGATATCACAGGTATTGTTGCAGGAGCAGGTTTAACCGGTGACGCAACAAGCGGTGACGCAACACTGGCCGTTGGCGCAGGGTATGGTATTACTGTAAATGCTAATGATGTAGAACTTACAAATTCATCAGTTAGAGCATTGTTTAGTGCGGCAGGAGACCTGTCATATAATGCTAGTTCTGGTGCATTTAGTTTTACAAATGATGCAGGTGACATAGAAGGTGTCACAGCAGGAACAGGTTTAAGCGGAGGCGGTACAAGTGGTACTGTTACTCTAAGCACAAATGATAGCGAAATTGTTATTACAGCATTAAGCGGATATGTAGCAAACGAACATATTGATCATAGTGGTGTTACACTTACAGCAGGTAACGGACTAAGTGGAGGTGGTGATATTACTGCTTCTAGAAGTTTTGCACTAGATTTAAACGAACTAACAGCCGCAGATGTAGACGTTGGTTCAGACCTTATAGCAATAATTGACGCAGGTGACAACTCCTCAAAGAAAGAAAGTATATCTGATTTAGTTGCCGCGATTGCTGGTACTGGACTAAGTGCATCTTCAGGACAACTTAGCCTTACAGATACAGGTTATGTTACAGGTGTTACAGCAGGTACAAACTTAACTGGTGGTGGTACTGAGGGTACTGTTACAGTTAATTTAAGTGCAGATCCTTCAGTTACAACAGTTACAGCAAGTGGCAATATTACAGCAGGTAGATTCAAAGATGGAACAATGGAAATTGCTTCAGGAAGTATTTCAAGTGCTGTAAATATAACTGCTACAGGTATTGTGTCATTTGGTACTTTAACAGACAGTGGCGAAAGTATAGCAGTTGCTAAATTTGTTGACGAAGCAGATGGCATTGGAAGTAATGATAACGATACAAGTATTCCAACATCAGCGGCAGTCAAAAACTATGTTGATGTTCAACTAGCAACAAAAGACGCATTAAGTGAACTAAGTGGTGACTCAGATGACGTCACTGAAGGTACAACTAACTTATTCTTTACAGCCGCAAGAGCACGAGGTAACATAAGTGTTACAGATGCAGGTGGTGATGGTTCATTAGCATACAATAATGGTACAGGTGTTATAACATATACTGGACCAAGTGCTAGTGAAGTCAGAGCACATATATCCGGTGGTACTGGTGTTACTGTATCAAGTGGTGAGATTGCTATTGGACAGGCTGTAGGTACAACAGACGCAGTTACGTTTGGTTCAGCAATTATTTCAGGTAACTTAACTGTAAACGGAACAACTACAACAGTAAATTCAAATACTGTAAATATTGGTGATAACATACTTGTTCTTAATTCAGACGAAGCAGGTACTCCATCACAAGACGGTGGTATTGAAATTGAAAGAGGCACAAGTACTAATAAAACATTCCTTTGGGATGAAACAAATGATAGATGGACTATAGGTTCAGAGAATTTTGTTGCAGGAACAGTTATTGCAAACTTAACAGGTGATGTAACAGGTGACGTAACTGGACAAGTTTCAAGTATAGGAAATCACGATACTGGCGATTTAAGTGAAGGAAGTTCTTTATACTTTACAGCCGCTAGGGCAAGAGGTAACATCAGTGTTACTGATAACGGTGGTGACGGAGCATTAAGTTATGATTCAGGAACAGGTGTTATTTCATATACAGGACCAAGTGCCGCAGAAGTAAGAGCACATATTAGTGGTGGTTACGGTATTGACATAAGCAGTGGTGAAATTGCAACATCTAATTCAGACGTAAGAGGATTATTTAGTGCAGGTGGAGACCTAAGTTATAACTCAACAACAGGTGTGTTCTCATTCACAAATGACGCAGGTGACATTGAAAGTGTTACAGCAGGAAACGGTTTAACAGGCGGTGGTTCATCAGGTGGTGTTACACTTAATGTTGTAGGCGGTTATGGTGTTACTGCAAATGCAGATGACATAGAAGTCAGTAATGCAGACATCAGAGGACTATTTAGTGCAGGTGGAGACCTAAGTTACGATAGTGGAACAGGACAATTTAGTTTTACTAATGATGCAGGTGATATAGAAAGTGTTCAAATTACAGCAGGTGTAGGACTAAGTGGCGGTGGAACAGGATCGAGTGGTGCTGTTTCTTTATCTTTAGCAGTTGATCTATCAGAACTAACAGATATGACTGGTGCAGTTACACCTTCAGAAGATGAACTCATTCTACTAGACAATGGTGCAGATAGAAGAAAACTTATTTCAGAAATTGGATTAAGTGCATTTAGTAACGATTCAGGATTTACAACTAACGTAGGTGACATTACAGGTGTTACTGCTGGTACTGGTTTATCAGGCGGTGGATCATCAGGTGGTGTTACACTTGACGTAAGTGGTTTAACAGTATCAGAATTAGCGGCAGGCTCATTACAAACAAGTCTTGAATCATTTAGTGATAGTGACTCAGTACTAATGACAGCGGCGGCAGTTAATGACAGAATTCAAAGTTTTGGATATACAACTAACGTTGGTGATATTACAGGAGTTACAGCAGGGTCATACTTAACAGGTGGCGGTTCATCAGGTGGTGTTACACTTAATGTTGATGCTACAACGGCCGCAACAGCAAGTAAAATTGTTGCTAGAGATAGTGCAGGTAATGTAGCGGCGGCGTACTTCGTAGGTACAGCAACACAGGCCCAATATGCGGACTTGGCTGAGAAATACGAAAGTGATGCAGAGTACGATGCAGGTACAGTTATTGTATTTGGTGGTGAAAAAGAAATTACATCATCAAAAGATAAAGGAACCAGTACTGTAGCAGGTGTTATATCAAATGAACCAGCATACATGATGAACAGCGAAGCAGATGGACAATATGTTGCATTATGCGGAAGAGTACCATGTAAGGTTGTTGGACCAGTAAGTAAAGGTGATTTACTTATTGCTTCAGACATAGAAGGACATGCAGAAGCAGATAATGATGCAAAAGCAGGTTCAATTATAGGTAAAGCAATTGGTTCACACAATGAAGGCGAAGGAGTCATTGAAGTACTAGTAAACCTTATGTAAAAAATTACAAAATCAAAAAGAGGGCCAGAGGCCCTTTTTTTGTGACAGAAATATCTGCCCATGACCGTTACTAACGATACAGATCTGATAAATACTATTGAGTAACACACAGCACACAGAAAAGAATAATAAAAAAACAGACATAACAGAGTGTGCAAATGGAAAGTATATTTCAATTAATAGCAGAAGTAGGGTTGCCTATTGCCGGTGCATTAGCAATGGGAGCCTTTATTTTTATAATCATAAAACAACTTATGGCAGGAGTCGTGGGTCAAGTAAATACCCTAACCGGCTTTTGCAAGTCCCTGCAAACTCGTGGCAGAGTTATGAGCAATGAAATGGTCAAAATAGATCTATTAGTGAGTAGTGCCTTAGATTTAAGGCCTGATATTGATCGTGTTGCCAGAGCAGAAAACTTTGTAGAAGATGGTAAAGTAGACGCAAGGAGAGACTGATGGATGTAGCACAATTAGTATCAGACTTTGGTTTTCCTGTAGTAGCAGTTGTAGGTTTAGGATATTTTATTTACTATGTATGGAAATACATTAATACAGAAATAAAACCTGCACTAAGTGAAATGCACATGCAACTTATTAGAGTTATTGATCAATTTAGAATGTTAGATCAAGATTTAATAAGATTACAACAAAAAGTAAATGTTGTATTAGAGTATCGAGCAAGACAAGAGGTCTTACAAGATGCTGAAGAAAAAGAGGCTCTTAATCAATTAAAAGAGCAGGAGAGTACGAAAAAATGAAATCAGTATTACCTATTACATTTTTATTAGCAATCTTTAGTTTTTCTGTACAAGCAGATGAAATAAAATTTAAATTTAAAAATCCAAGTTTTAGTGGCCAAGGGACTGGCGCACATTACTTGACAATTGAAAACCAGGAAAAAGGACGTAGAGATAAAATAAGAAGTGACATAGAAGAAGCACTTAGACGTGCTGAAAGAGAAGACGACAACAGCACAATCAATAAATTTATTAGAAATTTGGAGAGTAGGATCTATTCACAAATTTCTAAAGGATTAGTTGATAGTATGTTTTGTGACCCTGCAACAGTTGTTGAATGTACAGGAGCAACAGAAGGTTCATTTAGTATTGAAGGAAATACAGTATCATATCAGGTAACAACTAATGCAGATGGATTAGAAGTTATTATAATGACTATTGTAGATCCAGATGGAACAATAACAACTATTGAGATTCCAATTGGAATAGGACAAATATCAGGCGGTTAAAATTGTATAAAAAACTTATTATAGCACTAGTAAGTGTAGTTTATTTAAGTGGTTGTGCCAGTATTGCCATACCTGGTGATGAAGCATGTCAAACAGACTTTTTAGAGTGTGTTGAAGAACCACAAAAAGTAGAATTACCCACTTATAGAAAACTAAGGTACCTGCCACCGGCAGAAAATATGCCTGTGGTTGCTATATATACGTTTGGTGATGGAACAGGACAAAGAAAAAGTCAAGATGGAGTTGCTAGTTTTAGTACAGCAGTTACACAAGACGCAAAAAGTTTATTAGTAGACGCTCTAAAGGCGGCAGGTTCAGGTAGTGATGCCAAAGGAACTTGGTTTAGAGTTGTTGAAAGAGGAATAGGTTTAGATAACCTAGTTAGAGAAAGACAAATAGTTCGAAGTACTCGATCAGAGACTGCCAAACAGGCAGGATTAGATGAGTTTCAAGAACTACAGCCAATGTTATTTGCTGGAATGATATTAGAAGGTGGTGTCATCGGATACGACACTAATGTCGAAACAGGAGGTACAGGGGCAAGATGGCTCGGTATTGGTACAACGAATCAATATCGTAGGGATAGCATAGTAGTATCACTTCGTGCAGTAAGCACACTCACTGGCGAAGTAATACTCAATGTGCAAACAAGTAAGACCGTATTAAGTTCAGGTCAAGCAGGAGACGTGTTTAGATTTTTAGACATGGATACTAAACTACTTGAACTAGAAAGCGGAATGACACAGAATGAAAGTGTAACATACGCAGTTAGATCAGCGATCGAGGCCGCGGTGTTAGAACTTATATATCAAGGTGATGAAAGAGGATATTGGAAGATAGTTTATCCAGAAGATTGGGACGAACAGGTTGCCGAACAAGAACAGGCATACTGGATGCAGTTACAAACAGATGGCGCTCTTCCTGACGAGGAAGATGTTGAAGCATACTCTAAAAATCCTAATGATTTACCGCTTTGGAAACGCATTCTTTTAAAGAATGATAGTAAAACCATTAATGGAGAAAATAATGAAGACAATTAAAAACTTAGCAGTCAGTGTCTTCGCATTTGCTAGTCTGTTGATAGCACCTTTAAGTGCTGATGATAACGAAGTATTGTTAGACCAATCTGGTGATAATCTTACTTTAACAATCTTACAGGCAGGCTACGGTAACACCTTGTCAGGTAATGCAACACAAGGAGCAGATCTTACTCTTACTGGTGCAAGTTTAATTTTAGACTTGATACAAGACGGTAACAGTAACGATATGTTTGGTAGTTGGGTACTTGACGGTAGTGGTTCATCAGTTTTAGATTTCTATTACTTAGGTGATAGTAACATCTGGGACATGAATATTGGAGCATCGGGTAGTGGTGACTATGCAGATATGCTAGTTGACATTCAAGGTGATTCTAACCTATTCGATGTTGATATCGGATCAACCGCAAGTGCTGAATACCTAAACTTTGACCTCGTAGTATTAGGAAGTAGAAATGATTTTTCAGGATCATTTACAAATTCTAATGTCTGGGCGGCTCAAGGAACAGGTGAAAGTTGTGGCACAAACTGTACTGGTACAAGCAGTATGTCTGGAATTTTAGTAAATGCCGATAACGCCGTTTGGAATTTTGATATTACAGGCGACGATAACAAATTTGCATCAAACCAGTCAGGTAATGCAGGTCATAGTCTAAAAGTTGTTTTAGACGGTAGTGATGGAGACTTCCAATTCACTCAAAGTATGACAACTACATGTTCAAGTGGTGCTTGCCACGGTATAATTGACGTTGACTTAGACAGCGAAAATGCTTCAGTTAGTATTAAACAGGGCGACTAAATTTGTAGTTGCAGTTTTATTAACTGGATTTGGAAATATTTACGCCGCCGATCAAATTGGCGGCGTATTTGAGCAAAGTGGCACACCAGGTTCTATTTATAGAACAAGTGGTGAAGAACTGACAGCAGAACTAGACACAGGCATACAAAGTTATGATAATGTGGAAACCGAAAACGGTAGACTCAAAATCGAATTTGTAGACCAAACACAGATAAGTTTGACGGAACATACACTTATTGAAATTACAGAATATGTGTATGACCCTGACCCAAGCAAAAGCAAAATGGCTATGAACTTTGTAGCCGGAACGGCTCGATTTGCCACAGGTGGTTTAGGTTTGGTTCCTAAAGAGAACATACAAATTGAAACACCTACAGCAACTATTGGTATTAGGGGAACTGATTTTACTACCACAGTTGACGAACTGGGTAGAAGTTTAGTTATATTGTTACCAGACGCAAACTGTGACGATAGAGTCAAACTAGAGGAAGGATGTAGACCTTCTGGTAGTATAACTGTGACTAATGACGGTGGAACTGTATTACTAGAAGAGGCATTTCAGGCTGTAATGGTTAGCACGTTTGAAACAGCACCAACAAATCCAGTTGTTTTAGTAGATCTGGATTTGAATCAGATAGACAATATGTTTATTGTAAGTAAGCCTGAAGAAATAGTCCAGGCAGAAGAAGAACAACAAGAATCACTCAAAGGAGATGGTGGCTTGTTAGACTTTACAGATTTAGATATCGACTTTTTGGAAGGACAAGATTTAGGTGAATTAGCAGAAAAAGAATTAGAGTTTACAGAATTAGATATTAATTTCCTAGATGTAGACTTTTTGAGAGATTTATTGGAAGTAATTGAAGAAGCAGATGCTTTAGGAGAACAGAAAGAAGGTAATTTTAGTGATAGACTGGTAGAAAGAGGATTTGGATTACAACCAGATAATCAGTTTAACATACTTCCAGATGTAGATGGTAAAGTGTTCTTTTTGAGACAAGGTAACAATTATGTTAGTTTAAAATTGCAAAAAGGAACAACAGCACTATTAGACATCACAGATAAGGATTTAGGTTCTACTATAATGTGTTTAAATAGTTGTGAAGGCACAACAATTACAATTATACAGAACTAAATAGTATATATGAATATAGAAGAAAAACTTAAAAATATGAAACCCAGTGATACGCCACTATTAGTTGTGGGGTATATACTATTGGGTATGATGTTGTTGCTTGGCTTACCAGCACAGGCACAAGACAACGAAGTAACATTAGACCAAACAGGCGATAATTTTGATTTAACAGTTTTACAAGCAGGATATGATAACAAAATAGATTTTAGTGTTGGTGGTACTAATAATGTGGTTGACTTATTACAACAAGGCAATGGTGGATATATTGGGTACACATCTGCTTGGGGCAGTGGTCTTGCTTGGGGCGGAGATTTAGATGGTGATTATAATAATCTCAATATTGTACAAACGTGTAATCAAGGATCATCCTGTGGGGGTGATAGATTTGAATTTCATATACAGGGTAATAGCAATGATGTAGACTTCTATCAAGGATACAGAGTTGATGCTGACGGAACTTTACACGATATAGATAATTATGAATATGGCGGCCATTTTACACGATTAGATATTCACGGTAATAACAATAAGTTTTTAGGAAGTCAACGATCAAATAACTCAGGACACGAACATTCAAACATTACTAACATTTACAGTAATTACAATGATGTGTACACAAGACAAGAAAGCAACCAAGACAAAACACTCAATTTAACAATCTATAATAGTTACAATGATGTTGATATGATACAAAAGGGAAGTGCAACACATAATGCCACAGTTACACTAAGTGGAACGTATGCCACTACTTTATATATGCTCCAACAAGGAGGCACAGCACAATCATATACACTCAGCCAAACCTGTGCAACAGTAGGAGGCTGTTCAGTCTCAGTAACACAAGGTAATTAAAACTAATGCAAAGTTTAGACGATTTAGGAAACCCACTACCATATGAATTAGGCGGATTCGAATGTCCTGAAACTATGGTGTGTTTAACAGAAGAAAGTTTTAATGAAATGTTAGCACCATATGAAATGGAGTATAGTACTGAAACAGCACAACTGGAACCAATGGGCGATGCAGAAGCAGTATTAGACTTTACAACGCAATTACTATTTTTAGATTTTTGGACTATTGCCTATCTGGCTATTCCTCTCACAATATTTGCAGTATATGGTTTAACTATATACGCAAGTTTCAAATGGATACAGAAAAAACTGTCTTAAGTACTCATTAAACGTAAAAATTAATGGAAATAACGATAAATATAACTGGCCGTTATAAAAATTAATTTTTTTATAATAAATTGGAAACCTTATATAAGGAGAAAAAAGACATGAATACTTTTAAAAACATGTTTTTTGGATTATTTTTTGTTATCTTCGCACAAGGTTGTGCTACAGTTGGTATGGCAATCGATGGTGGAAAAGAGTTAGTTACTAACACAGTTGATACTGTGGTAGGAACAGCATCAGATATTACTATTGCAGTAGCCGAAGATGTTTCAGACATCTCAACAACTGCATTAGAAGTCGGAGCAGGTGTTGTTAAAACAGTTTCAGATGAAATTGATGAGCAAACTGACGAACTTCAAGATCCCAAAGAAGAAAAAACCGAAGACGAAAAGAAGTAATCGCTCATTCTCTGTAAAGTGTCTTCTTACATCAAAATGTAAGCAAAAGGCAATAGCAGAATCCTCAAAAGAGGATGAGCAAAAGGGAGACGAGGATATTGCAGAACTTATTGAACAAATAAAATTGTTAGATAAGGTAATGAAATATTGTGCTAAGAACCCAAAAGAGTGCGAGTGAGATAAGTATAATTGTAATGAATATACTTAAAAAAATACTCTTCTTAATGATCACAACATTTCCTCTGACTTTGTTGGCAGAGGAAATGTTGCTATCTGCGGCTTATATTCCAATGGACCCTTTTCAAAAATACAATACAAAATTAAATTTAAAAATTACTCCCGAATTTGATTTTGATTATTGCGATAAAAATCCTACTATTTGCAAAAAAATTAATGAGGATAATTCTATATTCCCAAAGTTTGAAATACAACCAAGAGCAACTAAAAATGATTGGGCAATGTTTATTGCTTTGCAAACATTAGATATTTTGACAACTAGAGAAGGATTAAAATATGATTGTGTAAAAGAAATAAATCCGTTATTACCAGAGAGGCCAAGTACAACTCGCTTATTACTTCATAAAGGCATAATTTTTTCTATTCCGATTTTAGTAGACAACAGTTGGAAAGACACAACAAGTCAGGATATGTTAGTTGCAAATTTATTTACAGGTATAGTAGTATTAAATAATCTTGATATTGTAAGCGAAGCCAACAAATCTTGTTCTAGACTTTAACACAAATAAATATCTGTATGCATAAAGAGACAGTCACCGAAGTCAAACATTATTCTGATAGATTATTCAGTTTTAAAACTACAAGAGATAAAAGTTTTAGATTTAAAAATGGTGAATTTTGTATGATGGGGCTTGACGTTGATCCTAGACCTATACTAAGAGCATACAGTATTGTAAGTACAAACTACGATAATCATTTAGAGTTTTTAAGTATAAAAGTTCCTAACGGTCCACTTACTGAAAAATTACAAAAAATAAATGTTGGTGAAGAAGTAGTTGTAAATCCTAAATGCACAGGTAGTTTAGTAATAGACTATCTTAATAAAAAACCAAATTTAGTAATGTTAGCAACAGGAACAGGTATTGCACCTTTCTTAAGTATTGCACAAGACTTTGAAACTTATGAAAAGTTTGATAATGTTTATTTGTTTCATTCAGTAAGAAATGTAAATGAACTAGCATATAAACAAAAATTAAGTAAATTAGATTTCCCAAATTTTAATTATATAGAAACAGTAACCAGAGAAAAATATTTTAGAAAAGGTAGATTTTGGAATTACATTCCAGATGTGATGGGGCGTAATCTTAAAAAAGAACAAGATGCAGTAATGGTTTGTGGCTCACCAGAAATGAATAAAGATTGTAGGGAAATGTTTACTAAACAAGATTGGTTAGAAGGTAACACAGGCGAGTGTGGAGACTTCATGCTAGAACGTGCATTTGCTGGCTAAATACCGATAAATACTACTATGAAATGGTTATATAGCGGGTACGCCGTTGCAGTATCTATTGCATTATTACTCGCACTTAGGGTAGCAGATCCTACGCCGTTACAAAGTTTACGTGGTCAAGTTTTTGACAGTTACCAACAATTAGATGAAGTAGTACAAAGTGAAGATGTTGTACTTGTAAACATTGGCGAAAAAAGTTTAGCAAAGTACGGACAGTATCCTTTCCCAAGACAATATTATGCTCAACTTGTAGTTGATCTTGCTATGAAAAATAGTGGTGTTGTAGGCTGGACTATTATGTTTCCTGAGAAAGATAGATTTCAGGGTGACGATAGTTTTGCAAGTATCCTAAATCAAAATTTGGTAAATGTGCCAGGAGCAAGAAAAAATCCTGTAAATTTTAATGTATTAAGTCAAACACCTAGTGTAAAAGGAATAAAGTCAACAGGACCACACATTGGAACAGGCACAATAGGACCTGTACCTGCAAAAGATTATTTACTTACTTGGCCCAACTTAGTCACTAATGTTCCTATGCTAGAAGTAGTTAGTAATGGTAAAGGTGTAAATGCATCAGCACCACAGCCTGACAATCAAACAAGAACATACCCACTTGCTATAACTGTGGAGAATAAGATATATCCTAGTTTTGCAGTAGAAATGCTTAGAGTAAAAACAGGCAAACCTAGTTATATAATAAAGACTTCAGAAATAGGAATACAGGAAGTTGCTGTTCCACCATATGAACCTATAGTAACACAACCAAACGGAACTGCATATATTAGATTCAATAATAAGTTTGAAGAAATAGAATATGAGGGTGCAGAAAGTATTCCAGATCTAGCAGGAAAATTTGTAATTATAGGTGTTACTGCAGAAGGTATTGCTAACCCTGTTCCTACACCTAGAGGTAATTTATATCCACAGCATATACAAGCACACATGCTACAAAATTTCGTAGATGGATCAAATATACAAAGGAGCCAGTTATCGTCGCTTATAGAACTTCTAATTGCGTCTGTGACTATGATTTTAGTGGCTATTGCGGTTTATAGATTACCATTATTGCTAACAGCACCTATAAGTATGATAATTTTAGGTGGAATAGCATATTTCAGTGTTTACAAATATACTAGTAGTCTGGTATTATTAGATGCAACTTTTCCTGTAATTGCAGGATTTTTAGT
>MDTB01127349.1_pt1 | contig 32472 bp, 27 predicted proteins | sample 811161 | NCBI WGS metagenome assembly MDTB01 (sample SAMN05326650, study PRJNA326480) | marine metagenome | isolation source: seawater | place: Mediterranean Sea | collected 2009 | reverse complement strand
ACGCGGGGTGGAGCAGTCTGGTAGCTCGTCAGGCTCATAACCTGAAGGTCGTAGGTTCAAATCCTACCCCCGCAACCAAATAAAAATAAATGTTTGAATTTATTGTTCATTTTTTTTAAATACAATATTAAACAAAAAGACTTAACTGATTATATTTAACTGTTGTATAATTTACTAATGGATCGTCTACAGAATTTAAAGATTAAAATTTTTGCTGATGGCGCAGATAAGCAGAGCATGCTTGAGATGTATGATAAAGACTTTATACAAGGTCTAACAACTAATCCCACTCTAATGAATAAAGCTGGGATAAAGAACTACCAAGACTTCTGTAAGGATATTTTGGGTACTATTAAAGTTAAACCAATCTCCTTTGAAGTATTTTCAGACGACTTTCAAGAAATGGAGCGACAAGCACTTGAAATTGCAAGTTGGGCTGAAAATGTATATGTTAAAATTCCAATCTCAAATACATCTGGTGAGTTCAGTGGTCCTTTAATTAAAGAACTTACTAAAAAGAATGTTAAACTCAATGTAACTGCAATTATGACTACTAAGCAAGTAGAGGATGTAGTAAAAGTTCTAAATCACAATGTACCATCTTACGTCTCAGTTTTTGCAGGCAGAATCGCTGATACTGGAGTTGATCCAATACCTGTTATGAAAGAATCATTAAATATAATGAGGAGTAATGCAAATTCTGAATTAATATGGGCCAGTCCACGAGAATTACTAAATATTTTTCAAGGAGATGAAATCGGATGTCATATAATTACCGTAACATCTGATATTTTAAAAAAATTAAATTTAATAAACTATGATTTAAATGACTACTCACTTGATACAGTAAAAATGTTTTATAATGACTCACTCTCGGCGGGTTACAAACTATAGTATATTAAGTGAATATAGATATTTTAATTATACTAATAATTATTGCACTTATATTAATTATTTATTTCGTTTTGATGGACACTCAATAACCTTCTAACTCACCGAGCAAATAAAATTAGTAATAATCTTATTCTTCAACTATATTGCAAACTGTTAACTGCCTAACCCTGTAAGCTTTTGAAACTTGCATCTAATTTAAATATATTTTTTAATAAAAGCGAATACATGAATATTATAGAGTCTATATTAACAACAGTTATCGAAAATTAATTGCTAACGTATCACTAAATTTAAGTTCCTAAAAAATAGTATTGTGTTTATTATAAAATAAAGAAATACATATAAGATTAAATACATGTTTTCATTATAAAAATTTGGCGTAAGGTTAAATATTAGGTATAAAAGAAAAATAGTAGATATAAATTCACTCATTACTAAAAGTGTGCCACTTAGTCCATTTCTATACATAAAAAACAAAGTGACCAAAAACATAGATGTAATAAGTTTAATGAATAGTGCAACTATCTGAGGTTGCTCATTTGTAGAAATAAAAGGTGTTCTTGCAATAAACCCGCCTGGATCAAAAATATAGTTTAAAAATCCGAGAGTTAGTAAAATAATTGATAAAATTATTAAGTTTTTAGAAACAATATCATTAATACCAGGAGCTTTATCTAAGCTTTTAATTCCAAATGATAAGCCTGACTTGATTCTTGAAATAATTAGAGCAAATAATAAGATAATCCAAAAAGATAAGACCAAAAAGTTTTTCAAAATATCTTTGAATAAAAAATGATCATTGCTTAAATAATTTGATAGTAGAACTATAATCCAAATTATATGCAAGAAAATAAAAGGAATAGAGAAAATATAGAATCCTTGATCTAAACCTTTATAAGCCATAAAAATAATGCCTATAGAAATACTTAAGTTAATTAAACCAAACAACTTTAATAAATCTTCGTTTGGATCTGGCCTAACTTTTACCAAGGAGGCTGATTTGAATATTATTTTATCTTCTGAGTGCCCGCTAGCAAAAACAATAACATAATTAGCATTAGCGGGTGACTCAGTTATCATAAAGTGTTCTTTTTCTTTAGCTGTGCATTCAAATAATTCGATTTCACTTTTCAAAGTATCAGAGTCTTTGCTAAGCCAAATCAATTGAAGCCTTCCTTTACTCTTATCAGTTGATTTTAAACAACTTGCTGATAGTGAATATTTATAAAATTGTTTTTCGTCTATTGGACCTATCAAGGATGATACAGGATTAGAAACAGATGAAGTAATTCCGTCACCACCATACAAATTACTTTCGGTATAGTTCCATCCATCCATATTTTGAAAAGAATTATTGTTAACTAGCTCAATATTTATCTTTGCGATTTGTGATGATATTAAGGGATACTTTTGAAAAATCTCTTGATTTGAAAAAAGTAAAATTAGTGAGGACAAAAATAAAAATGTTCCAGTTATTACCAATAACCTTTTAGCAATATAATTATTGGATTGAAACATGGTGATTAAATGCTTAAATTAAATTCATTCCATCTTAATTTATTTTATTCGAAAAGTCTTATCAGGAAATATGAATTGTATTACTCCTAATCCTATTATTTGTAATATGGCTCATTCAAGTGATAATTATGTAAAACTAAAAATTTTATTATTAAATATTTTTTAGGGTTTAACGTTATAAGAAAATATTTTTATAATAAAATCAATTACTTATCCTCTTTTTTTAAAAATTGGCAATTTAACTAATTCATAGACATTTTAAATAAGAATTATATATATTTTAGTTACATGAGCATTGAAAAATATTATTTTTCTTCATTAAGGAAAAAACTATTACCTGAACTAAGGGAACTAAAAGCAAACTACTTCATAGTTTTTAGAGACATATCATTAGGATTTATATCTATTTTACTCGCATTAATATTATCTTCAAAAATTTTTGTGGATCCCAATTATAGCACATCGTTTAAGTTATTTACGGTTTTGCTCTGCTCCTCAGTTATAGGATTTTTTATTGCAAATTTGACTTTGTTTATTCATGAGGCTGCTCATTACAATATTCATAGCAATAAACGCATTAATGATTATCTTGCAAATATATTTCTCTGTTACTTTATTTTCCAATCAATCAGCAATTACAGAATCACTCATTTAGAACACCATAGAAATCATGGTACCGTTAAAGACACTGAAAATTCATATTTTAACTATCCTTCTTTATCATTTTTGCTTAAGACTATTTTTCTTTATAGACCTATTAAAGTTGCTTTCACCAAAATCTTTAAAAATAATAAAGGGCATAAACAAACTACAAATTTATTCATTTTCTATGCTTTATTTATAAATATGATAATTTTATGCTTATGTTATCTGTTAGGTGGCTTTTTGCTTACAGCATCTTGGATCTTAGGGTATCTATCATTCTTCCCACTGTTCGGTTCAATTCGTCAGATCATTGAACACAGAAACCCGTCTAATGATAAGTCCACTGACTATACTAAATATGATCATGGAGCATACACGATATATTTTAAAAATACTTTTTTCTCTTATTTGTTTGGCGCAGCAGGATTTAGATCACATTTAGTTCACCATTTAGAACCATCAATTTCATACACTAATTTTAATGAGTTCGAGAGAATATTATCTCAAAACCTTCCAAATGAATATCGTGAAGAGTTTTATTTGAGAGAGACTACTTACTTTAAAGCTTTTTTAAATTTAATTTAGTAAAGTAACTTATGTATTGCCTTTCATGCAATTCAAATAATAGATCTTTAGTAACTGAAACAAAGGACGTTGAGTACTTCTCAACAGATAAAAAATATAAGTATTTTAGATGTAATGACTGTGAAGCTATAAGTATAAGTCCAGTACCTATTAATCATTTAAGTACTATCTATCCACATAACTATTATTCTTTTCAAGACCAAAAAGACAATTTTGTTCAAAAAATAAAACAATACTTAGAAATAAGATTATTTAAAAAAATCATCAGAAAAGTTGATGCAACTGGTTCGTTAAGAGTACTTGATATCGGTGGAGGCTCAGGATGGATGTTAAATACTATTTCAAAAGCAACTAAAAAGAAAATAGAGGGTACAATTGTTGATATCGATGATAAGGCTAAAAATGTAGCCGAAAGAGATGGATATACATATATAAATAATACAGTCGAAAATTTTAGTACCAAAGAAAAATATAACTTAATACTTTTACTTAATTTAATTGAGCATATTGCTGACCCAACCAAGACTCTAAATAAGTTATCTGAATATTTAGAACCAGGTGGAATTATTGTTATAAAAACGCCAAATATTGAGAGTTTAGACTTTAGATTATTTAAAAACACGTACTGGGGTGGACTACATTGTCCTCGTCATTGGATACTATTTAATAAAAAATCTTTTAAAAAAATGGTTAATAGAACTAATTTAAAGATATTAGAATTACGATATACACAGGGCGCACCATTTTGGACATGGTCTTCATTGCATTTTTTACATAGATTAAAATTAGTAAATTATAGTAAATCAAAACCTATTCCTTATTCTAAACTTGCTCCAATCTTTAATATATTATTTGCAATTTTTGATTTTTTAAGGCTGCCTTTCTTCAAAACTTCACAATTTTTTATCCTTCTATCTAAAAATTAGAATGTATGATAAAAATTAAAAATGAATAAATTCCATACATTTGGAACGCTTATATCTTTATTTTTATTGGTTTTTTGTTTAGCTTACATTAAAGCATCAAGTGTCTATGGGATGAGTGGTGATCTAGCCCAAAATATGCAAATGCTCTATAGTTTAAAAAATTATTTAATTCCAATAAATGATTTCTTACCTTCATTAGTTCAGTTTACTACAGTTGATTATGTCCCGTCATTATTAGGTAAAGACGCTTGCACACTTGGTTATGATGTAATTCAAGATACTAATAAAAATCATTTTTATTTTCATACGTATTTTTTAGCATATTTATTTATTCCCTTTGTTCATATTTTTGGTAGCGTTAAATTTACACTCGAGTTCTTTAATCTTCTGAGCTTTTTTGGAATTTTGTATTTTTCGTATCTTTATTTATTAAAAAGAAAAATAAACTTAATTATTATCATACCTGCTATTTTCCTAATTATCATAAATCCAATTTGGTCAGAAGGAATTCTGGGTAACTTTTATTTTGATAGACAATATATCCTGTTTGGTTTTTTACTTATTTTTTTCACAGTAAAAAAAGATTTCAACCCATACTTATTTTTCGTATTTTTACTGATATCTTCTTTAATAGCTGAGAAAACAATTATATATAATATTTTATTTTTAATATCTTACTTTTTTTTATTTTTTTTTGAGATTGATAATAAGAAGAAAATGTACATTGCAATTGCCATTATGTTGCAAGTTATTATTTTGCTTATAATTTTTAAATACATGCTAGTTAATAATGCTGGCAGCGATTTGCATTATAAAAAGTTTTTTCAAGATATATATGATTATATCATTTTAGATTTTTTTTTAAATGAAGATAAATTTTCAAAATCTTTGTATTTAAGTTTAATAATTTTGCCATTAATGATTCCCGGGATCATTTTTGCTAAAAAATTAACCTTAATCACTATACTTATGGTGCTTCCAAATATATTTTATGATATTGGTGGTGCTGAGAAAACAGGATTTCATACCCATTATCATTCTCTTTATTTTCCTTTTTTAGTATTTACTTTTCTTTCAGGGGTAGTTGGATTAGTTGATTATTTAAAAAAAAACAATATTAAGCAATCATTAATATTTTATCCCTATTTTTTAATTACTTTAATATTTTATGCCACAATTAACATCAATATTGATAATAAAATTTATTTTAAATTAAACAAAGTTGATCATTTGCCATTTTATGAAGAAAATAATTTAAGAGAACCAATTGTTACAAAATATTATAAATATTATGAAAATAGGATAAAGAGAGGTTTTTTAACTGACTGGTATCCTTATATTGGTGAATATGAGAGAATAACCGGTGAAATCATAAATATTATACCTGAAGACTCAAATATCTTGGTAAACGACCTTGCAATGTCATATGTTATAGGTTTTAAAAACGTAAATACGTATCCGTATATGTATAAGGAATCTGATTATCTGGTCACAAGTTACATTGAGGATTTAAAAGGTAGAAAAGTACCTCATGTGATGACATATAATGGTTTTGAACATGATATAGAAATTTCAACTTGTATCGCTGACAGATTAGAAAGAGAGAAAAATTTTAATTTTGATGAGCCTATTCTGGAGACTCCATTCTTTATGATTATAGGTAAACAATAATTAGGAAATTATAGATTATGATAAGCAAATTACATTTTAGTCTTCCTCCAGTTGATAAATCTAATGACATTCCAATATGGGACGGTAAAAATTTTAGAGTGGGCGACGCCCGCTTGCCTATTCTCGAATACAGTGAAAATTTGTCTGGATGGTCAGAAGATTTAACCACCTTGCATGAAGACGCCTCTGGCAAAGCACACCCAATAGATATTGCATCTCGAAAAATGGCTGTGAATTCTGTGAAGAAATATTCTTCATCATGCGACCAAAGCATTTTAGAGATAGGCTGTTCTTCTGGATATCTACTTGAAGATTTAAAGTGGGAATTTAAGAAATCTCAAATTATCGGTGCAGACGTAGTAAGAGGACCATTGCTAGAAATAAAGAAAAAAATACCAGACATACCTCTCTTTCTTTTTGATTTATTAAAATGTCCAATTCCTGATAATAGTATAGATGTAATTATAATGCTAAATGTACTTGAACATGTAGAGGATGATAAGTTGGCTATAAACAAAGCGTTTAATATGCTGAAACCTAATGGAATATTTATCATTGAAGTGCCTGCTTCTCCATATCTCTACGATAATTATGATAAAGAACTCATGCACTTTAGAAGATACTCAACTAGCGAATTAAAGACAAAAATAAAAAACTCAGGATTTATGATTAACAACATTACACATTTAGGATTTTTAATTTTTCCCTTATTTGCAATAGTAAAAATTTACAATAGAATATTTAAATCTGGAAAATCAGCTGTTGTAAAGAATAATGTGAAGAAGACATCAAATAGTTTTATTTTGCGTTTAATTTTTTATATTGAGAATCTCCTTTTTGACTCTGTAAAAATTTGTGGGATCAGACTAAATCTTGTGGCACGAAAACCAAAGAACAATTAAAATTAGATTAATCTTATGTGCAATTTATACATTAATATTTAAATTTATCTTTATGCAAACCATCAATAATTCTGAAAAAACAATAGATGAAAAAGTATCCATAGTCGTACCAGTTTTTAATGAAGAAAATAACATTGCTCCATTCTTATCAAGAATTGAAACAGTTCTTAATAAAATAAATGTAGACTCAGAAATAATTTTTTGCCTTGATCCCTCCTCTGATGGTACTGAAGGCATAATAATGGACTCAATCAAAGAAAATAAGAAGATTAAATTGATTACTTTCTCTAGAAGATTTGGACAACCAGCCGCAACTATGGCGGGTATCTTAAGTTGCACAGGTAGCAAATGTGTTGTGATTGATGTGGATTTACAAGACCCTCCTGAAGTAATTTTGGACATGTACTCTAAGATGAATGAAGGATATGAGGTGGTCTATGCTAAAAGGAAATCTAGAACAGGAGAGACCCTTTCAAAAACAATCATATCCAAGTTTGGATATTGGCTAATTAACAAACTGAGTGATGTAAATATTCCTGAAAGTACTGGGGATTTTAGAATTATGAGTAGAAGGGTAATTGAAGAGCTCCGAAAACTCAATGAAACGCATGGATTCTTGAGAGGACTTGTTGCTTTTGTAGGATTCAATCAGGCCTTTGTTGAATATGACCGCGAAACAAGATTATATGACACAGGAAAATACAATCGACTAATTGGCTCCCTAAAAATTGGCCTAAATGGATTAATAAGTTTTAGTTCAAATCCGCTATCTATTATGAGCATAACTGGTGCATTGATTGCAACATTAAGTTTTACCTTGGGAATAATTTATTTAGTTCAAAGATTACTAATTGAAGACTTTACCCCTGGCCTATCTACAACAGTTATTTTGATCAGTTTTTTCTCGGGAATACAGTTAATAGGGCTCGGTTTGATAGGAGAATATATTGGTCGTATATATGACGAAGTAAAGCAGAGACCAATGTACATTATTGATAAAAAAATTAATTTTGAATAAAACTGGATACAAAAGATGTTCATTAAATATATCAATAATAATATTTCATCCTGTTTACATCTATTACTGGATAATAGAACATGAAATGTATAATTACTGGCTGTGCAGGCTTTATTGGAAGCTCTCTAAGTGACAGACTTCTTAAAGAAGGTCACAAAGTACTTGGAATAGATAACTTATCAACTGGGCAACTTAGATTTATGGAAAAATCCTCTGACTATGAGAGGTTTACTTTTATTGAGACGGATCTTTTAAATATTGAACAGCTTAAAAAAATATTTAATGGATATGACATTGTATTTCATTTAGCAGCTAATGCAGATGTGAGGTTTGGGACGGAGAATCCAAAAAGAGATTTAGAGCAAAACACTATCGTAACTTATAACGTTCTAGAAGCCATGAGGCATAATAACATAAAAAGGATTATTTTTTCGTCCACTGGATCAGTCTATGGCGAAACAGAAATAATTCCCACACCTGAAGACGCACCGTTTCCTGTGCAGACATCATTTTATGGTGCATCTAAGATTGCATCTGAAGGAATGATCGCAGCTTATTGTGAGGGATTTAATTTTCAAGCGTGGATCTTTAGATTTGTATCAATACTAGGCGAGAGATATTCGCACGGTCATGTATTTGATTTCTATAAACAACTTAAACAAAATCCCTCAAAATTGAAAGTTTTAGGCAATGGTAAGCAGAGAAAGTCGTATTTATATATACATGACTGCCTCGATGCTATCATGGTAGCAATTAATAAATCTGATCAAAAAATAAATATTTATAATTTAGGAGTAGATGATTATTGTGAAGTCAATGACTCAATAAAATGGATATGCAGCGCACTAAATGTCGACCCAGATCTTGAGTATTCTGGTGGTGAAAAAGGTTGGATTGGTGATAATCCTTTCATTTATCTTGATACAAATAAAATTCAATCTCTTGGATGGAAACCTAAAGTCAGTATTAAAGAAGGTGTCATAAAAACTATTAAATTCATTTTGCAAAATGAATGGATACTAACTGAAAGAAATTAAGATGAATATATGTGTAATGGGATTATGGCATTTGGGAACTGTTACAGCTAGCAGCCTAGCTTCTATAGGCTTCAATGTGACTGGCTACGATTCTGATAAAAAAATAATTGACGCACTTAATAAAGGTAAGTCGCCAGTATTTGAAAAAAATTTAGATGATATTGTTAAGCAGGGAATAAAAGATAAAAGACTAATTTTCACAAGTGATTTAAAAAAGGCTACCAGTGACATAGATTATCTTTGGATTACTTATGATACACCAGTAGATGAGTCGGATGAGGCCGATCATGAGTATGTAAAAAATAAAATTAAAGACTGCTTTCCGTATATAGAAGATAGCTTGATTGTAATTATATCATCTCAATTGCCTGTTGGATCTACTTGTGAGCTTGAAACTTTTGCTAGGCAAAATTATCCAGATAAAGAAATTCATTTTTCATATATTCCAGAAAACTTAAGACTTGGTAATGCCCTAGAAATCTTTTTAAATCCAGATCGATTAATTGTAGGTTGTAATAATAGTGCACTTGAAGAAAAGCTTGGTAAAATGCTCATTCGAATTACCGACAACATTGAGTGGATGAGTTTTGAGTCTGCTGAAATGACTAAACACGCGATCAATTCTTTTTTAGCTACATCTATTACATTTGCAAATGAAATTGCATCAATTTGTGAAATTGTTGGTGCGGATGCAAAGGAAGTGGAAAGAGGACTTAAAACTGAGTCACGTATAGGAAAAAAAGCATATTTATCACCCGGCGGACCATTCAGTGGCGGTACTTTAGCTCGTGATGTGAATTTTCTCACTAAACTTAGTAATGGTCAAAATCTCCTAACACCCGTACTATCATCGATTGCACTAAGCAATAACCAACATAAAAATTGGACTAAAAGACAACTAATAAAAATATTTTCAAACTTGGAAAATATAAAAATATCTATTTGGGGATTAACTTATAAATCAGGAACAGATACATTAAGAAGGTCTTTGTTTTTGGAACTTTGCGATTGGTTAATTAATGAAGGTGCTAAAATAAATATTTATGATCCAATGGTTTCTAAACTTCCTGATAATATTAAAAATAGAGTTAATAAAATTGATGTACCAGCAAACTCAATTCAAAAAATTGATGCATTAATAATTGGAACTTCAAACCAGCAATTCATTGAAGATTTTAAGAATGCATCATCCGATATTGATAGTAAATTGATTATTGTCGATGCAAATAGACTTTTGTATCCTATACTTAAGGATATGGAGCTTCAATACATAAGTGTGGGCTCAAGCAATATCAAAAATTATGAGTAAAATTCTTTTAGGAAAAAGTGCAATTATTACTGGGGCGAGTCAAGGTCTTGGACTAGAGATTGCAAAAAAATTTATAATTTCAGGAGCTAACATTACAATATGTGCTAGAAATAATGATGAACTTATTAGAGCAAAAAAAGAATTAGAAAATATAGCGCAAGGTTCTCAGAAAATTCTCGCATTTTGTCTTGATATTTGTAACAAAAGTGAAAATAAGAAATTATTTTCTGAAACAATTAAAATGTTTGGGGATTGTCATATACTTGTAAATAATGCAGGAATATATGGTCCAAAAGGTAATGTCGAAACTAATGATTGGAATGAATGGATAAAGACAATTGAAATAAATCTTTTTGGTTCAATTTTGATGTGTCGAGAAGTGATTCCACATTTTAAAGATAGGAGATACGGTAAAATAATTCAACTTTCTGGAGGCGGTGCCACAAATCCTTTGCCTGGACTAAGTGCATATGCTGTTTCTAAAGCTGCAATAATACGTTTTACTGAAACTCTAGCTGAGGAATTAAGAGATTTTAATATTGATGTAAATTCAATTGCACCTGGAGCTCTAAATACCAGAATGCTTGACGAAATAATTGAGTCTGGACCAGATAAAGTGGGTAATAATTTTTATGAAAAATCGCTCAAACAAAAGAATGAAGGTGGAACGAGCTTAGCTAAAGGTTCAGCATTAGCTACCTTTCTTGCATCAAACTTAAGTGACGGGATAACTGCAAAATTAATTAGTGCCGTATGGGACAAATGGGAAGATTGGCCAAATTATATAGATGAACTCTCAAATAGCGATGTGTATACACTTAGAAGAATAGTTGGAAAAGACCGTAATTTTAATTGGGGTGATAAATGAAAAATAAAAAATTTGGGGTAGGATTAGTTGGCTGCGGCCTTATAGGATCCTATCGTTCTGAAGGTTTAGGAAAATTGGGCAAGCTGATTGCTGTTACTGATAAAGATATTGACCGGGCTAAAAAAATATCAATTGCGAAGAATGCTCAACTTTTTAGTTCTTGGAGAGAGATGATTAAGTTAAAAGAAATAGATATTCTTATCATAGCAACAACTCATGACAGCCTGTCAGAAATTGCTGTTGCAGCTATCAAAGAAAATAAGCATATATTAATTGAAAAACCAGCTGGTAGAAATTCAAAAGAAATAAAAAAAATAATTTTAGCAAATAAAACAAGAAATAAAAAAGTTCGTATAGGATTTAACCATCGATACCATCGATCATTCCTGAAAGCAAAAAGCATAATTGAAAGTGGAAAAATTGGAGAATTAATGTTCATACGCGCAAGGTATGGTCACGGAGCAAGAGTAGGTTACGACAAAGAGTGGAGAGCAAATCCTAAAATTTCTGGTGGTGGCGAGTTACTTGACCAAGGTTCACATTTAATAGATCTTTCAAGATTATTTCTTGGAAATTTCGATAATGTCAAAGGAGTTATGAATACCTACTATTGGGATATGGAAGTAGATGATAATGCTTTTATGATTCTCAAAAATAAGAGTGAGCAAGTAGCCTTCCTTCATGTTTCTTGCACAGAATGGAAGAATACATTTTCAATGGAAATATATGGCAAGAAAGGGAAATTAGAAGTTTCTGGTCTTGGAGGCAGTTATGGTACTGAAAGGCTTACTTTTTATAAAATGCATAAAAAGATGGGCCCTCCAGAAACTTTTGCATGGGAGTATCCAATGAAAGATAACTCATGGGCTGTTGAAATTGACGAGTTATATAGAGATATATTAGAGAATAGAACTCCATCTGCTGGGTTGAATGATGCTCTTGAATCAATTAAAATAGTTGAAGAGTTATCAAAGGAATCTGGTTATGATCACAGCAAGAAGTCCTCTTAGAATATCCATAGGAGGAGGCGGCACTGACCTTGCATCATATTATGAAGAAAATGAAGGTTTTGTAATATCTGCAGCTATTGATAAATATGTTTATGTAAATGTAATGAGACCTTTTAAAGAAGGTATTTATTTAAAATATTCAAAGTCAGAGTATGTAGAAAAAGTTTCACAAGTTGAACATCCTATTATAAGAGAAGTATTAAATACTTTAAATTTAAAAACACCCCAGATAGAAATTGTTACATCAGCAGATATACCATCTGGAACAGGGTTAGGTTCATCAGGCAGTTTCACCACCGCCTTAATTAAGGCTCTCTATACACATCATAAGCGCCATGTTCATCAAGAAGAATTGGCTCAAATTGCTTGTCAAATAGAAATTGACTTATTGAAAGAGCCAATAGGAAAACAGGATCAATATGCTGCCTCTACAGGTGGCCTAACATGCTTTACATTTCATAAAAATGGCAATGTATCGTCAAAACCTCTGAGTTTAAGTATGGAGACAATATTTAAATTAGAGGATAATTTATTATTATTTTTTACGGGCTATTCAAGAAAAGCAGGTAGTATTCTTAAAGACCAGAAAATAAAATCTGAAATTAAGGATAATGATATGATTAATAACTTACATTATGTAAAGAAATTAGGTTTTAAAGTAAAAGATTCATTGGAAAGCGGAGATATTACTGCATTTGGTGAATTAATGAATGAACACTGGAACTATAAAAAAAATAGATCAAATGGAATGACGAACAATGATATTGATCAATGGTATGACTTAGCTTTAAAAAATGGAGCGATCGGTGGAAAGTTAGTTGGTGCTGGAGGAGGTGGTTTTTTAATGTTCATGGCAAGAGATAGAGACTTGTTAAGAAAAAAAATGAGTGGTCTCGGATTAGAAGAAGTGAGGTTCAAATTTGACTTTGAAGGTACAAAGGTAGTTTTAACATCGTGAATATAAGTATGCCTGTTCTAATTTTGGCAGGTGGTTTGGCTAAAAGAATACATTCCATAACAAAAAATATGCCAAAAGCGCTAATTCAAATATGTGGTAAACCATTTATAGATTGGCAACTAAGATACTTAGCAAAAAACGGAATACAAAAAGTAATCTTATGCCTTGGGCATATGGGTAAAGATATTGAGAAATATGTTGAAAGTGGAGATAGGTATAATCTTAAGGTTGAATATTCCTATGACGGTTCAAAGTTACTTGGAACTGGTGGCGCCATAAAAAAAGCTTTGCCTCTATTAGATAAACATTTTTTTGTATTATATGGTGATTCATTTTTACCCATAGATTACTCAGAGGTCTACAATGCTTTCTTAAAAAATAAAAAAACTCCTACTATGACTATTTACAAAAATAATAACAATTTAGATAAAAGTAATGTTATTTACGAAAACAATATACTCATTGAGTACAATAAAAATTTAAAAAAACCAAATATGAAATATATAGATTATGGACTTAGTATTCTCAATACTGATATATTTAATAGCTATAAAAAAAATATCAATTTTGATTTATCAGAGGTAATGTATGATTTATCTATTAAAAATAAATTAATCGGATTTCCAATTAATAAAAGATTCTATGAAATTGGCTCGCATGATGGTATACGTGATACAGAATTATTTTTAAAAAATTTTTAAACATATATATGAATTATACAAAAAAACATCTCCAAGAAGCTGCAAAGATAATAGAATTAATTGATTATAAATCTATTGAAAAAACTATAGATTTACTTTGTGAAGTAAAAGAGAAAAAGGGGAGAATTTTCTTTCTAGGTGTCGGGGGCAGCGCCGGAAATTGTTCACATGCTGTAAATGATTTTAGGAAAATAGTTGAAATAGAATCCTACGCTCCGACCGATAATGTATCTGAACTCACTGCCAGAACTAATGACGAAGGATGGAGCACAATTTTTGAACCATGGTTAAAATTAAGTAAACTTTGTAGTAAGGATTTGGTTTTTATATTTTCAGTTGGTGGAGGAAATATTGAGAAAAATATTAGTCCTAATATTGTGTCTGCTTTAAAATATGCGCAAGAGGTCAAAGCTAAAATTACTGGAGTAATTGGACGGGATGGAGGATATACTGCAAAAGTAGCAAATGCATGTATCATAATTCCGACAGTGAATGACGAAAATATTACACCTCACGCAGAGGCATTCCAATCTGTTATTTGGCATTTGCTTGTCTCTCACCCAAAATTAAAGTCAAATCAAACAAAATGGGAATCTATTTGAATATATATTCTCTATGAATAAAGCAATTTTTCTTGACAGAGATGGAGTAATTAATGTTACAAAAGTTTCTAATGGAATTCCTGTTCCCCCAAAAAAATTAGAAGAACTTAATATACTGCCAAACGTAAATGCTTCGCTAAATAAATTGATTAAACTAAATTTTAAACTCATTGTTATAACCAACCAACCTGATGTTGCTAGAGGCGAGATAAAAAAGGAAGCAGTAGAAGCAATTAATAATTATTTAATGCAAAAATTGCCTTTAGATACAATATATACTTGTTTTCACGATGATGTCGATTGCTGTGATTGTAGAAAACCAAAGCCAGGATCTTTGCTGAAAGCATCAAGAACATATAACTTGGATTTATCTAAAAGTTTCATGATAGGAGATAGATGGAGAGATATTGAAGCAGGAAAAAAAGCTGGATGTAAAACTATTTTTATTAACTACGATTATACAGAAAAAAAACCAAATAATTATGATTATAAAGCTTTATCACTTTATGAGGCTTCATTAATAATTGAGAATATTTATTAACGAAACGAATAAATTAATTAAAGCAAATTAATTTTAATTTACATTAGTTTTCTTAATTGTTCATACTTATTAATGAATTATAACCCTTAAATTCTAACAAGTTTAATTTTAGAAGAGGAGATTTATCTAAAAACTTATATAAATAATTTATTTAGCAAGATCATAATCTATCATCATTTCAATTAAACGTTCTAATGATGTTTCAGACTTCCATCCCAAAATTTTATTAGCTTTCGATGGATCAGCTATCAGTTGGCTTACTTCTGCAGGTCTAAAGAAATCTTTATTGATCTCAATAATACATTTTTTGTTACTCGTGTTTATACACTTTTCATTTAGACCTTCACCTTCCCAAGAATACTTTATATTTAGTTTTTTAAGTGCAATATTACAGAAATCTCTCACACTATATTTTATACCAGTACCAATTACATAATCATCAGGCTCAGGCATGTTCAACATCATTCGCATTGCCTTAACATAATCACCTGCATAACCCCAATCTCGTTCTGCATCTAAATTTCCAAGTTGTAGTGACATTTCATTTTTATTTTTGTAGTCACATAAGCCTGTAATAATTTTTTTTGTTACAAACTGTGATCCTCTCAAAGGAGACTCATGATTAAATAAAATTCCCGATGAACAATGTAAGTTAAAACTTTCTCTATAGTTTATTGTCATCCAATGAGAATATAATTTAGAAACGCCATATGGACTTCTAGGATAAAAAGGCGTTTGTTCATTCTGAGGTGTTCTTTGAACTAAACCGAACATTTCTGATGTTGAAGCCTGATAGAATCTAGTATTGCTAGAAAGTTGTTTAATTGAGTCTAATAAATTAACAACCCCTATAGAATTTATCTGTGAAGTAGATATTGCATTATTCCACGAGTCACCAACAAATGACTGTGCAGCTAAATTGTAAATTTCGTCAAATTTTTCATTAGAAATTATGTTGGCAATCGAAGTATGTTCAAGAATGTCTATATTGAATATCTTTACATCATTTAGAATTTTCAGATATTTTAATCTAAAATTATCATTAGAAGCTGAACGACGCTCCATGCCAATTACTTCGTATCCTTCGCTTAATAAATGTTGCGCAAGATAAGCACCATCCTGCCCAGATATACCTGTAATTAGTGCTTTTTTCGACATCTGATAGATATTTTTTATTATTAGTAGTTTAAACTTTATATCAGTAACTGTAATAATTAACTATTAAAAATGAACCCTAAATTAACTATATTATTGTGCACATACAATGGAGAACTCTTTCTTGAAAAACAATTAAATTCAATCCAGTATCAATCTTATAAAAACTGGGAAATTATTGTGTCAGATGATGGATCTTCTGACAAAACTTTGTCGATACTTAAAAAATTTCAAAATAAATGGGGTACTAAAAAAATGAAAATTGTGAATGGACCTAGAAAGGGTTTCAGTCAGAATTTTTTTTCGCTTATATGTATGAAAGATCTATCTTCAGATTTTTATGCCTTTGCAGACCAAGATGATATTTGGGAATCTGAAAAACTTTCAACTGCTATAAAGTTTTTTATAAATAAAAATTATTCAATGCCATTATTATATTGCTCAAGAACAAAATTAATAGATGCGAAACAAAGTTCAATTGGGTACTCACCCTTATTTAAAAAAACGCCAACTATTTACAATGCTTTAGTGCAAAGTATAGCTGGAGGTAATACAATGATTATTAATAGAAAAACTCTTGAATTAGCGGCCTCTATTGGAAATAATAATAAAATAATCAGTCACGATTGGCTATTATACTTAATAGTTACTTCAGTAAATGGAAAAGTAAAATATGACGAGTGGCCTTCAGTACTGTATCGACAACATGGAAATAATAAAATTGGAAATAATATGATGTTATCAGCAAGACTTAGAAGATTATATCTTTTTCTAAGAGGTGATCTGAAAGGATGGATAGATCAAAATTTAATTCTTTTAGAAAAAATTGAGATCAATTTATCTACGGAAGCTAAAGAGGCACTCAATCATCTCATAAAATTGAGAGAAATGCCATGGTATGAAGTTTTAATTAATTTTAAAAAAATTAAATTTTATAGGCAAACGTTTTTTGGCCACATAGCGTTAATTATTGGTTTTATTTTAAAGCGAGTATAATGATCATATTATGACAATTTTAGTAACTGGCGGTTCAGGTTTTATTGGGAGTAACTTTATTTTAAACTGGATAAAAAAATCATCAGAAAAAATTATAAATGTAGATAAGCTTACTTATGCAGGAAACGAAGAAAATTTAGAAAATATTAAAGATAATGATCAATATGTATTTATTAAATCTGATATCAATGATTGTCATAATTATAAAAATGAGTTTCTAAATAATGATATAAGAGCAGTGATAAATTTTGCTGCAGAAAGTCATGTTGATAGAAGTATAAGCAGTCCTAGTAAATTTATGCAAACTAACATTATTGGTACTTTTAATCTATTAGAGACTAGTAAAAAATATTGGAACGATCTCAGTGAGAAAAAGAAAAAAAATTTTAGATTTGTTCACGTATCGACTGATGAAGTATATGGATCATTGTCTCTTGATGAACAGCCATTTACAGAAAACAATAAATACAAACCAAATAGTCCTTATTCAGCAAGCAAAGCGTCAAGCGACCATTTAGTCAGAGTTTACAACAAAACTTATAACTTCCCGACACTAATAACAAATTGTTCAAACAATTATGGTCCATTTCAATATCCAGAAAAATTAATTCCACTAGTAATTAATAATGCAATTCGAGAAAAGCCTTTACCTATTTATGGCGATGGCAAACAAATTCGTGATTGGCTTTATGTCGAGGATCATTGTAATGCTATTATAGAGGTTTTAAATAATGGATTTCCATTTGAGGTCTATAATATTGGTGGAAATAACGAAATACAAAACATAGATATAGCAATAATTATTTGTGAGAAGTTAGATATTTTGAAAAGAAGAGATAACGGAAAAAGTTATAAAGAATTGATAAGTTTTGTTAAAGATCGTCCAGGCCATGATACACGATATGCGATAAATAATGCTAAAATCAAAAAAGAGCTAAATTGGTCTCCAAATGAAGATTTTAAAAGTGGAATATCCAGAACAATTGACTGGTACTTAAAAAACCAATCATGGGTTGAAAACATATATAAGAAAAATCAATTATTAATTATAAGATAATGAAAGTATTAGTACTTGGTAAGAGTGGACAATTAGGAAATCAACTATTTAAGGATTTTGGGAAAAATAAAGATTTTATTTTTATATCTCGAGAACAGGTAGACTTTATTAACTTTAAAGAAATCGAGGAGGTTATCTATAAAATTAAACCAAGTGTAATTATTAATACAGCTGCCTATACTAATGTTAATCTTGCTGAAGATGAAAGTGAAACTGCTAATATTGTAAATGGCAAAGCCTTACAATTAATATCAAATATCTCTAAAAATTTAGATATCTTTCTTATTCATTATTCAACAGACTATGTTTTTGATGGGAAATCAAAAAAGGCTTATACAGAGTCTGATCTTCCAAATCCAATTAATGCATATGGACACTCAAAGTTAATTGGGGAAGACTATATAATGAATTCTGGTTGTAATTATATTATTTTTAGAGTCAGTTGGGTAATGTCATCAACTGGAAACAATTTTATAAAAAAGATTATGCAGTTAGCCGAAACAAAAAATGAAATAAAAGTTATTAATGATCAAATTGGAGTTCCAACTTCAACGGCTTTAATTAGTAACGTAACCAAAAAAATATTAAACAAAAAATATTTTAAAAATAAAGAAATATTTCACTTAGTTCCTGACGGACATACTGATTGGTACAGTTTATCAAAAAAAATTCTAAGTCATTTAGAAATATCAAAATGTAACTTGAAACTGAGAAAAAAAAACATAATACCAATAAAAACCTCTGAATTTGCAAGTAATGTCAAACGACCATTGAATAGCGTATTATCAAACCATAAACTATCAGAATTCCTAGAGATCAAGTTGGGCAGCTGGGAAGAGGGAGTGACAAGAATTTTAGACGATTTACTATCATCGTAAGTTAAATCTTAATTCTTATTTAAAGCTATTTCTTATGATTTTTATTAATATTATTAGGAACTAAGCTTAATTATTGATTTATAATTAATAAATTATAAAAGTAAGATCTGAATTAAATCATAAAGGCTAAAATGTGAAAAAGAGTTTGGAAAGAAGGGGGATTATTTTAGCTGGAGGATCCGGCACACGTCTATATCCAAGTACGGTAACTATTAGTAAACAGTTGCTACCCGTTTACGATAAACCAATGATTTATTATCCATTAACCACCCTAATGCTATCCGATATCAAAGATATTTTAATTATAAGCACGACTGAAGATATAAAATTATTTAAAAATTTATTGAAAGATGGAAGTCAATGGGGAATAAATTTACAATATGAAATACAAAAAAAACCTGAGGGACTTGCTCAGTCATTAATTATTGCTGAAAAATTTTTAGATGGAAATCCCTCAGTACTTATATTAGGTGATAATATATTCTACGGTGCTCAATTAACCGAGCTCTTGAAAAATGCAAACGCAAAAACTCATGGAGCATCAATTTTTGCTTATCGAGTTAGAGACCCTCAACGATATGGAGTCGTTCTATTTAACAAAAAAGAACATGTATTATCAATAGAAGAAAAACCAAAAAATCCTAAATCTGATTATGCAATAACTGGACTTTATTTTTATGATGAAAATGCAAGCAAATATGCAAAATCTCTTAAACCTTCAAAAAGAGGTGAATTGGAGATTACAGATTTAAATAAAATTTATATGAAAAAGAAAAAATTGTCTGTGAATATCCTTAGTAGAGGGAGTGCATGGTTAGACACAGGTACACATCAATCGCTGCTAGAAGCAAGCACATTTGTTTCTGTATTTGAAGAAAGACAAGGTATAAAAATAGCTTGTCCTGAAGAAATCGCTTTTAATAAAAAATGGATTACTAAAAATCAACTTATAAAAATAGCTAAGCATATTAAAAGCGAATATGGATCTTATTTAAAGTCTTTGACAAAATAATTATGAAATTAGAAACATTTGATATTGAAGGATTAAAATTGCTTACTCCTAAAGTCTTCAGAGATAGCAGAGGTTATTTCTTTGAGAGCTACAATAAAAAATCATTTAAAGAAACAACTCAATTAGATATTAATTTTGTTCAAGATAATCAAAGTTTAAGCTTGAAAGATGTACTCAGAGGGCTTCACTATCAGTCTTATCCTTACGATCAAGGTAAACTAGTTAGAGTAGTACAAGGTAAAATTTTTGACGTAGCAGTTGATATAAGAAAAAGTTCAAAAACCTTTAAGCAGTGGATAGGAGTTGAACTTTCTTCTGAGAATCAAAAACAATTCTGGATACCATCAGGTTTTGCCCACGGTTATTTAGTATTGAGTGAGAATGCCTGCATAAGCTATAAAACAACAAACTACTATTCTTCTGAAAATGAACATACAATAATTTGGAATGAACCAAGCATTGGGATAAATTGGCCAAATACAGGATCTAAAATTTTATCTGAGAAAGATAAAAGTGGTTTAGATATAAATAAATGTGAATTATTCAATTAAATAACTTTTACTAAATGACTGTTGAAAAAAAAGATTTAATAATAATAGTTGGTCCACATAGAAGTGGTACTAGTTTGATTTCAAAATTAATTACATGCTATGGATATTCATTATCAGAAAATTTAATACCAGGAAATGAATATAATAAAAGGGGCTATTTTGAAGATAGAGATATTGTAAATTTTAACGATTACTTACTTTCAATTCTTAATTCTTCATGGAATAAAAATCAATTTATTGATGATCATACGTATAATAACATTTTAGAAAAAGAATTTATTGATAAAGGAAAAGAATTAATTTTAAATAAATTTCTTCATAAAAAAAAATTAATAATCAAAGACCCAAGAATCTCAATATTAATTAAGTTCTGGAAGAAAGTACTAAGTGAACTAGACATTAAATCTAAATTTATTTGTACTTTAAGAAACCCTATTGAAGTTTCGTTGTCTATGATGAGACGTGATTTAACTAGTATCTCTTATGGTATCTCTATATGGGCGATATATTTAATGGAAATAATGAAAGAATTAAATTATCAAGACGCCTTAATTATTGATTTAGAGAGATTCCTGCAAAATCCTAAAGCGATAATAACAAAAATAAATAAATTTTTACTAGTTGAGGCTGATAAAGTGCAACTAAATGATTACTTTAATAAATTTTACTCTAAGGATTTTTTAACTAACCTTTCAGATAATGAATTACATGAAAACCAAATATTTTTTCATGAAAATTTTAAAAAGATTCATATATGCTTAAAAAAACTTCATAACTCAAATGATAAAATTGCTTTTGATAATGTAAAAGAAGAAGTTAATGTAATAAGAAGAGATTTTATTAATAATAAAAGTTTCAACTTTTTAGATAAAGAATTTGATTCTATTACTAGAAATCAGAGTATTACGGATGGATTATATAAAGAAAAGATAAGGCAATTTGAGAAAGAGAAGGAAAAATCCTTATCCTCTATACAGAGTACCCAAAAAGCACTTGAGAATGAAAGACTTAAGATGATTGAGCAGCAAAAAATATCAGAGAAGGCATTTTCGGTGGAAAAGCAAAAATTACAAAAATCCATAACTGCTACTGAAGAAGCATTGTCATTTGAGCGTAAAAAATTAAAGAATACTGCTCGAGAAATTCAAAATGAAAACAATTTATTAAAGAAAAAAAATGCAGAAATAGAAGAGCAACGTAGAGAAACAGTTGAGCAACGTGAAGAGCAACTTAGAGTAACAGATGAGAATCGTAAAGAAATACATCAGGCGCGTTTAGAATTAACAGAGGAACTAATAAAGAATAAACAATACACAGCAGATTTATTAACTATTAACAAAAATCTTGAATTAAATATTTCAATTCTTAATGAACAGAAAAGTAAAAATTTTAAATTTCAACTCATTGAAATAGCAAAAACAAAAATTAAAAAATGGCTTAAGATGTTAAAGTTATATCAAGTTTATCACCTAATTCGATATCGAAAATTTGATCCATATAATCAACTAAATAAATCTCTTAAAAAATTTAAAGTTTTAAATGACGATTTTGCTGAAAACTTAAAAAACTTTACAAACGTTCAGGGTAAGATTTTAATCTCCATTATCATTCCTGTGTATGGAAAATGGGAATACACCACAAGTTGCCTAAGTTCTGTTTATAAACTAAATACTAAATTTCCTTTTGAAGTAATAATCATGGACGATTGTTCACCATCATCAGTTCCAGAAAAAATAAAAAACTTTGCTGATGATAATAAATTTAATCTAAAATATCTTAGAAACGAGGAAAATCTCGGTTTCATTGGTAATTGTAATAAAGGAAGCGACTTTGCTAAAGGTGAGTATTTGATATTTTTAAACAATGATACTTATGTCTCTCCAGAATGGTTAGATACATTAATTTCTACGTTTTTAGAAGATGAAAATGTTGGAGTAGCTGGATCAAAAATTATATATAGTGATATTAAACTTCAAGAAGCAGGTGGAATTATATGGAACGATGGTACGGGAATGAATTTCGGCAAAGGAAAAGATCCCAAACACCCTAAATATAACTTTAAAAGAGAAGTTGATTATGTAAGTGGCTGTTCCTTTGCAATAAAAAAATCTCTTTTTGATGAAACTGGAAAATTTGATACTGATCTTAAGGTTGCTTACTATGAAGACGTATCAAAATGTTATGAGGTAAGAGAAAAAGGTTATAAAACTATTTATCAACCCAAATCTGTTTTAATTCATCATGAAGGAGTTACAAATGGAAGAGATGAGAATGAGGGCATAAAAAGGTATCAAATTATTAATAAAGAAATTTTCCATAGAAAACATCTCAAAAATCTTGATCTCAAAAAAAACCAATACAATAAATTAAAAGAGCAAAGAAATAGCTTATTTTCAAATGAAATCTTTCATAGAGAAAGAATTATTATTATTGATAATTGTATTCCCACACCTGATCAAGATGAAGGCTCATTATATATGTGGAAGCTGATTAATTTTTTAAAAGAAGAGGGTAATCTTGTTAAATTTATTCCTACAGAGGAACTTTATGAAACTCGAACTCATTATTTTGACAAGTTGAGACAAATAGGAGTTGAATGTGCAACATTACCATTTTATTCAAGCGTCGATGAATATTTAGAAGAGAATGAAGAGTTTTTTACTCTTGCAATTGTTACGCGTGTAAATAATTATGAAAATTATGCTAAATCTGTAAAAAAATATAATAAGAATGCTCGCATAATTTTTAATACTATTGACCTACATCATCTTAGGGAAATGAGACAAGCTAACTTAGAAGATAATCAAAAGTTACTACACAAAGCTCAAGCTACAAAAAAAACTGAAATTAATTGTATAAAAGATTCTAATACAACAATAGTAGTGAGCTCCAAAGAAAAAGATTATTTATTATCACAAGACAAAAAAATTGATAATATAAAGGTATTGCCACTTTTAAGAGATACAATTCAATTTAAAGAAAATTTATTTAATAAAAGAAAAAACAGCATCTTTTTTATAGGTAATTTTAATCATGCCCCAAATGTTGATGGAATTGAATATTTTGTTAATGAGATATTTCCTTATTTATCTAATCGATTAATTGAAGAACACAACATACAATTAAGTTTGGAAATTATAGGATCAAATTTGCCACAGAGTACAGAGCGCAAAATTTTAGAATCAAATCAAGATATCAAATACCATGGTTATGTTAAAGATCTTAATTTATGTTTATCTTATGCAAAATTGACCATAGCTCCTCTTAGGTATGGAGCAGGCTTAAAAGGAAAAATTATTACATCTCTAGAGAATGGTGTACCTGTCATTGGATCAGAAATTGCATTTGAGGATATAGATATAAAACAAATATCTGATCAAATAAATTTTATTGTTGACAAAAAAGAAGACTATTATTCATCAGTTTTTGAATTGTTAACTAATAAAAGAGAGTGGGAAAAAATATCTTCTAAGTCGATTGACTTTGTAAATAAAAAATATTCTATAGACTCAAATAAAGAAATAATAAAAGAAATAATTTATCAATAACTATAATTTTATCTTTAGTTCACTAATCTATGATTAAATTTTTCAATATAAAATTAATACTTATATCAACAGCTATTATCTTAGGATTAGTTTCAACTGTCTATGGTTTCATAAAATTAAATCTAAATGATTTTAGTATGAACTCTGAAAATGAAATAATTATATTCTTTTCAACATTACTTGGAGTTCACTTGCTATCAATTATTTTTAATATTAATAGATATCACTTATTTGCTTCTTTAATTGTCCTTTCATCAATTGTGTTGGAAGTTTTTACGCCCTTAGTAATAGTTATATATTTTCTTCTATCGAGCTATTGCCTAGGTTCACTGGCATCATTTCTTATTAAAATAAATGATATTTCAATAATTATTAAATCTCTTATAGGTATGATTATCTATGGTTCCTTAATAAGTATATCAGTTCATTTTCCAATAAATACATCTGAGGTGTATTTAATTATTCTCAGTATACCCATAATAATTTACAGAAAAGAATTAATAAATTTATTTGCAAATATTATTGTTTGTTCAAATAATGCTTCTTTTAAAACTCCTGCCTCCATAAGTTTTATTGACTCTCTCATCATAAGTGTAGGTTTTCTATATTTTTTAATATCACTCATGCCTGAGCTTGGACATGATGCCTTAGCAACACATCTGTTTATTCCTGCACATATTCAAGAGTATTTAAGATGGGACTTTAATGTAAATTATTACGTATGGGCAGTAGGACCAAAGCTTGGTGATTGGATCATTACTATTCCATATCTTTTAGGAGGTGAGACCGCAGTTAGATTATTCAATGTATCCACTATTTTAATAATTTGTTTACTTCTCGTGGAGTTAACAAAATATTTCCAAGCTGACAATATGGTATCACGCTGTGCTGTTTTGCTTTTTATAACAAGTCCATTCACTTATGGGTTAGGCTCTACAATATTTAACGAACCACTCTGGTGCTTATTTCTAATCTCATTTTTTTATTATTTTACTAAAATCATACATGATAATGAAATAAATATTCAAAACTTTTCTATTGCCGGAGTAATGCTTGGAGCATCTATAGCTGTAAAAGCAGTAACACTTATACTGCTACCAATAATAATTTTAATTTCATTAGTTAGATTTAATAAAATTTTTCAACGAGAAAATCTCATTACTATTTTATTATTTATATGTTTGCTAACTATTTTTTCTATCAAGCCATATTTAATATCGTATCTTTATACAGACAATCCGGTATTCCCCTTTTTTAATGGCATTTTTAAATCTCCGTTTTACGACTCAACATCTAATTTTCAAAACCCTATATGGGGCCATGGTATCAGTTGGGATTTATTCTACCAAATTACATTTAATTCAGAAAAATTCACAGAGGCCTCACTTGGCGGCATTGGTTTTCATCTACTTTTATTATCAATACCAGCAATTATAATCTTAAATCTCGAAAATCAATATAGACCATTGCTATTCTTGTTTTTTGCATTGGCGTCTTTATGGGTAACCTTTGAGTTTACAGCATATCTAAGATATACATTTCCAGCGCAAGTAATAATAATATTATGTAGCTCATTAATTATTCAAAAGTCAGAAGTTATAAATGGAGCAATACTTAAGATTATAAAAATTATTTTTAGCTTTACGATATTGCTAAACTTATTTTTCTTAGATAGTGGGTATGGATTAAGCGTAATTGATTATAATGTTATCAAATATAAAGATAATGAGGCAAGAGAAAACTATTTACTAAAATATAAACCTCAAAGAATAGCAGTTAAGCATTTAAATAATATAAATATTGATAAGAAACCAGTTGCTGTCTTCAGTGAGTCATCAATGGCAGGATTACGCTCACATGTCCTGTATCAATCTTGGTATAATCCTCAGTTTTCTGCAGACATATTAGATGCTTTTTCTGAAGTTGATATGTTAAATGTTTTTGAAGTCTGGGATGTGGAGTATATTCTTATCGATAAAGAATGGCCATTTACTAAAAGAAAAGATTATATTATCTCTATATCAGATAAAATTGCTAGTTATGGAAGAAATGATCTACTTAAAGTTAATTATTCATTAGCAAGTGATGGGTCAAAAGAGAGTAAAAGAAAAGAATTAATAAAGAACACTTTATTTGAAGAAAATTTAGAACATTGGAATTTTTCTGAAGCCAACCTTTTTTCAGGTGAGGGTATAATAGCATCAGTCATCAACCCAGTTTCACAAGCAGTTCCTATATATAATAATAAAATTTACAGATATTCTCTGAAATCTAGATGTGCTGACAAAAAGGGAGTACCGGGTAGACTTCAAATCAATTGGCTGGATGAAAATGGTGAATTAATAGATGTGACTATTAAGGTATTTGAATGCTTTAATACCGAAAAAGAGTATGCTTTATCTATAAGATCACCAGTAAATGCCAAACATGCTTTCGTAATAATTGGAAGTCATACGGAAGATAATCTTATATTTAAATCTGCTTCATTAAAATAATTAAGTGTTTATATGTTTTTTTATGTGGTCACAAAGAGAAAATTACAATGATAAAGTATAGACCTGAAATAGATGGGTTGAGATCAATTGCTGTTATTGCTGTAGTTTTGTATCATGCTGATCTACTGATTGATGGAATTAACCCTTTTATATTCAAACAGTATGAGTTTGTTTTATTTGAGGGCGGTTTTATTGGAGTTGATATTTTTTTTGTAATTTCTGGTTATTTAATTTGTTCAATTATTTTAAAAGGTATTCAAGAGAATAATTTTAGATTCTCTGAATTTTACGAGAGAAGAGCGAGAAGAATATTACCTGTACTGTTTTTTATTACATTTATTTCGATCTTACTCGGTATCCTAGTAATGGATTCAAATGAGTTAGTCGAATTTAGTGGATCTATTTTGTCTTCACTCGGTTTTGGATCTAATATTTGGTTTTGGCTAGAGGACAGTTATACAGCTCAGTCTAGTGAATTAAAACCATTTCTACACACATGGTCGCTTTCAATTGAAGAGCAGTTTTATTTTATTTTTCCTCCTTTAATCATATTAATTTGGAAATATGCAAAGAAATATTTATTAAGTTTTTTAATAATATTATTTTTTATATCATTGCAAATTGCTGACTTTACGAGCACAAGATTTACTGATGCTGGCTTTTATTTAATACATACAAGAGCTTGGGAATTAATTGCTGGTGCAATACTTGCAAAACTTGAGCTAGATTACGGTCGAACAGAAAACTCTTTTTTAAACTTTTTAATGCCCCCAGTTGGCATTTTTTTAGTTTTACATTCAATTTTATTTTTTGATGATAAAATGTACCATCCTTCTTTTATTACAGTTTTACCAATATTTGGAACAATGTTATTAATCTGGTTCTGTAGAAAAGGAGAATTTATATCAGATATTTTATCAAGTAAGTTGTTTGTTTCAGTTGGTCTCATTTCATATGGTTTGTATCTATGGCATTTTCCATTATTTGCTTTTTCCAAAATTCTATTAATTGAACAAACATTTACTTTAAAATTTGTTTTAATCCTTATGTCTTTCGTGCTTGCTATATCAACTTTTTATATAATTGAAAAACCAACAAGAAATAGAAAAATTATTAATTCAAAATCTATTGTTTCATCTCTTTTAATATCATTTACATTCTTGCTAGTAATAAGTGGCAGTACTTATTTATACAGTAATCATCAAATGAAAAATTTAACAATTGGTAAAATGTCATATGATGTTGAATTTGAAAAAGATAAAAGATTTTCGTACTTACACGACATTTGCCCTAAAATTGGTTGGTCTGACTGTCGTAAAGTTCAAAATGATAAAATAAATATTTTAGTTGTTGGAGACAGCATGTCTATAGATGCGGTTAATATAGTAAGTCCTAATTTTCCTGAATATCATTATGTAGTAGATGATGAATTTGGCGGCTGCCCCCCTCATCCAAACATCAGACAGCTTGTACAATCTAACCACCCTAATTTAGTTGAATGTATAAATAAAAATACAGATCGATTCTCAAGTGATTACCTAAATAATATTGATGTTATCATTATTAAACTTCTTTATAATTGGTTTGAACCGAAAGATCTAATGCCATATCTCAAGTTCTTGCAAGAAAATAAATTTGAGAATGTAATTATTTTTGGGAATTATATTTCTTTAAAAGATGATTTTTATAACTATATTTCTAAAAATCAAAACATATCTTATCAGTCTTCTGATGAAGTTCTTAATGACTTTGTAGATAAGAAATTTTTTCTACAACATGATTTAGCTAATATTGCTAGAGACTTTAATTATTCTTTTATAAATTTAAGGGAAAATATTTGCGACAAAAATTGTCCATTGTTTATAGATAAATATCCATTCACCTGGGATAAATTTCATTTTTCTTTAGAATTTTCAAGACATCTCTCTGTAGTGTTGAGAGATGAGCTAATAACAATATTCACAAAATTTAATTTATAATAATTATGAATTTAACAAGAAAAAAAGAACTATTTTTTCTTTTATTATATCAAGAAATAACGTCGAAGTACCGGAATAATTATTTAGGTATTTCCTGGATCTTAATAACTCCTTTATTCATGCTTTCGATCTATACATTTGTATTTGGATATGTTTTTGCAATTAAATGGCCTGGATTTGTTGGAACTAATTTATTTGAATTTTCATTAATACTTTACTCAGGTTTAGTATTTTACAATACCTTCTCAGAAGCAGTATCGAGATCTCCAACAATAATTATTGAGAATTCAAATTTTGTAAAAAAAGTTGTGTTTCCACTTGAAATATTGACTGTTATCTCAACTATTTCCAGTCTTATTACACTAATAATCAATCTTTTTCTTATTTTATTATTTAAAGCAGTACTGTTTTCCGAGATACAAATAGAGTCGCTTTATATTTTTTTAATAATTTTATTTTTTATTATTATGATATTAGGCATTACATGGATTTTTGCAGCAATTGGTGTTTTCATAAGAGATATTAGTCATCTAATTTCAAACGGAGTACAAGGCCTACTTTTTTTATCACCAATATTTTATCCAATTTCTTCACTTCCAGAGTGGCTACAGTCAATTATTCTGTTCAATCCTATTTCAGTTCCTGTTGAGCAAGCAAGAAAAGTTATTATATTCAATGAACACCCAGATCTTCAAATACTTTTTATTTATGGAGTAGCATCATTTTTAATAGCAATTATTGGCTATTTTTGTTTTTATAAATCAAAAAAAGGTTTTGCAGATGTTATCTAAAATGAATCAACTAATCTCAGTTGAGAATTTATGTAAAGAATTTGCAATTTATGATGATCCATCACTAAGATTAAAACAAATGATTGTTCCAAAATTCCAGAAAATATTTAATCTCAATCAATCAAAATATTATAACGAATTTAATGCTCTTAGTGATATTTCATTTACTGTTGATAAAGGTGAATGTGTTGGTATTATAGGTAGAAATGGCGCAGGTAAGTCTACACTCCTTCAAATAATTTGTGGAACTTTAAATCAGACTTCTGGGTCAGTATCTACTAGAGGTAATATTGCCGGTCTTTTGGAACTTGGCTCTGGATTTAATCCAGAATATTCTGGCAAGGAAAATATTTACTTAAATGCTAGTATATTAGGATTATCAAGGGTTGAAATTAACCAACAGCTAAATGAAATTATAAATTTTGCAAATATCGGTGAGTTCATCAACTATCCAGTTAAATTGTATTCTTCAGGAATGTATGTAAGGTTGGCATTTGCAATCGCAATTAATGTAAACCCAGATATACTGATTATTGATGAGGCTCTTGCTGTAGGAGATGAAAACTTTCAGAGGAAATGTTATTCAAAAATTGAGGCAATAAAAAAGAAAGGTACAACAATTTTGTTTGTATCTCACTCAACACAATCAATTGTAGAAATTTGCGATAGAGCAATATTAATAGAGTCGGGAGAACTTATAGCCGAAGGTAATCCAAATAAAATTGTGAAATACTATCAAAAACTCTCATCATCTTCTAATGATGAAACTTCATTAAGGGAGGTAAAAGAAAATATAGCAAAATCTATTGAGCCTGATATAGAAAAATTGGATAGCAAAGAAAATATTAATAATACTGTCGAAAACTTAAGTATTAAAGATGATAGCTGGTATGACAGTACATTTGCTTCAAATGAATCAATTAAATATGAACAAAATGATGCAATCATATCTAATATTCATATTAAAAATAATAATGGCAAGATAGTTAATTATTTAAGAAAAGGTTTTACCTACTTCATTTGTTACAATGTAAGATTTGATAAAACACTTTATCAAGTAGGTTTTGGAATGTTGATAAAAACTACAAAAGGAATTGAAATTGGAGGGGCATCAAACTTTAATATAAAAAATAAAAGGATTGAAAAAGTTAATATTAATGATGAATTTGAAGTGCAGATGAAATTTAATTGTAATTTTTTACCTGGGACATTTTTTTACAATGTAGGAATTTTGTCAATACAAAATGAAATAGAACACTATGCCAACAGAATTCTTGATGCTGGAGTCTTTCGAGTCATGGAGGAAAAAAAGACTCTTTCCACATCTCTTGTAGATCTAGATGTTGATATATTATTTAAGAAAATATTATAAAATTTTTAAATCTTTTTTAAGTAATTATATAAATGTAGATATATAATTAAATATATAAAAGATTGCATGAAAAAAAAGTTTAAATATCCAATTTGCTGCCCATAATAGAATAAGATTATTGAAAAAAAGGTAAGCATTATAAGAATTAATACTGCAGTCGTTGAGTTCAGAATATTAGCATTAAACTTAGATCTCATTTTAAGTTTCAAAATTCTATATATTAGGGAATGTAAATGTAAGTCATCAGGCTCAAATGGAGATATTTTTTCAAAGAATATTCTCCTCCAAAATGTGAAAAATAACTCAAATACAGGATAAAAAATTATACATGCCACTTGAGTTGCAAATACAATATCGTTTTCACTAATTAAGATTGATATCACTCCAATTAGAAAGCCCAAAAAATAAGCTCCTCCGTCTCCACATATTATTTTTCCAGTAAAAAAATTTACTAAAAAAAGGGCTATGATAGATAAAGATAGGCAAATAACAAATAGATGTATCTCATGATTAGATGCTTCAGTGTAAAGGGCAAAATTTACAAGTATTATCAATGTAACCCCCAGCATAAGGCCATTGTTTCCGTCTATAAAATTTAGGCCATTTATAATAAACATCATAGAAAAAATGACAAAAATAAAAGAAGATATATAAGAAAATAAGAATATTTGATTTAAAAATTGGTGATTAAGGTCATCAATTAATAAATTTTGGTCAATAGTAAAGAAGATTAGAACTATAATCATTACGATGAATCTTATTTTACTACTAAAATCTTCTTTGATATCCGCTATCAAACCAAGAGAAAAAAAGATTAATGAGAAAAAGAGAAGCTCAAAAAAAACACTTTCTTTATACGCTATGATATAGAAAAAAACAGATAAAAGAGATAGTCCTCCAATCTTTATAACAGGCTGCGTGTGAATTTTTCTTATTTCATCAGTTGTTTCACTTACTAATAAATGAAACGAATTCTTAAGAAAGAATAGCAATACAATTAGCATAATTGAAGCTATGGGAATTAAATAATTTAGAAGATCAATAATATGTAAATAGTTCATTTACCTTTTTTAATGATAATTATATTATAAACAGCATTTAAACATACATTACTAAAAATTTACTAAAATGTCTTATAATCAATCTGATTACTCAAAAATAGATCTGTCTCTTATAAAATTTTCAGGCTACTTACTTTGTTTTTTGCCCTTTGTTATCCTAACAGGCCCATTTTTGCCTGATTTGTTCATAAGTATTATGGCATTAATTTTCATATATTTGTCTATTAAGTATAAATTAATAAAATATTACAATAATAATTTTTTTAAATTATTTTCGGTCTTCTATTTATATTTGGTCATCAATTCATTGTTATCTGACTTCAATATCTTTTCTCTACAATCGAGTATAGTATATTTTAGATTTGCAGTATTTGCTTTTGCTGTCTGGTTTT
>MDTB01036962.1_pt1 | contig 32475 bp, 28 predicted proteins | sample 811161 | NCBI WGS metagenome assembly MDTB01 (sample SAMN05326650, study PRJNA326480) | marine metagenome | isolation source: seawater | place: Mediterranean Sea | collected 2009 | reverse complement strand
TACATTTATCCTGATAATGAGTTAGTTCCTTTAGAAAAAAAGAATTTTGATTCTTATAATACTATTTTTATCAGAAATATTAATTTTGTAAAAAATAGAATAAAACACAAATTAGTTACTGTAAATAAGAATTTTTTAAAAATAAATTAACTATCAATCCAAGATATAAAAAAGTTTTCTTATTGCTGATGTTAAAAAAATAGGGATTCCATTCATATGTTAATTTTAAATCACAATAACTGGTAGAGTTCTATTAGAGGAGGAATTGCTAACCATGGAATCATTTTCAAAAATTTTAAAATTAGCAGCACTAAATATTTTAATTGTTACTTTTGTTGGCCTAACTACTTGGTTAGTCATTAATTATCTTGAGGGTGAGAAGATTCATATAGTTATAATTATTTTTATAATTATAACTATATTGCTAATTAATTATTTGATAAAAGAGATTTTGATTTTTTATAGACAAATCAATAAATAAGTTAGATTTATAAAGAATATTTTTTATTATTTCTTGAAGCTAATCTAAATTAGAATAATTATATTAAATTTCATTATCGCTAATCTATTTCGAGTTATTATATTTCGTAAATTATTATGAATATGAAACCTATTTTCATACTAACTCTGATTCTTTTTTCTTTCTTGTTTCCAAAGGAGAATAATTCTTCAAAAGAAATTATCCAATACGGATATAACTATACAGGAGACTTAGAAGGTGGGAAAAGGCATGGTAAAGGAAAATTTATTTATCAAAATGGAGATATCTATGATGGTGATTGGATTGACGATATAAGACAAGGAGAAGGCGTTTTTACATATGATAATGATAGACATACTTATATAGGTAGTTTTATTAAGGATCTGTTTCATGGTTGGGGAACCTTAAATATTATAGGTGGGGAAAAATATGAAGGTGAATGGAAAGAAGGGAAGAAAGATGGGGAGGGTACATATTATTATCCATTTGGAAATACTTACCAGGGAGAATGGAAAAATGATAAACGAAATGGTCAAGGGACTTACATATACACTTTTGGTAAAAAGTATACAGGAGAATGGAAAAATGGAATGAAGCATGGTCGTGGTATTTCAATTGATGGTGAGGGGAATACCTACGAAGGGGATTTTAAGTATGATAAAAGAGATGGGCAAGGTACATATCTATTCAAAAGTGGTAATACTTATATAGGTGGATTCTTAAATGGTAATAAGCATGGGGCAGGTATTTTCACCTATGTAAATGGTGATATATATGAAGGTGAGTTCAATAATGGAAATATGGAAGGGAAAGGTATTTTTAAGTTTCACAATGGTAATACCTATGAAGGTGAATGGAAAAATGATAAAAGTCATGGCAAGGGAACATATCGATTCAAAAATGGTAATGTATATATTGGTGAATTCAATTTTGGAAAAAGAGATGGTGAGGGAACATTTATTTATCCCGACGGAGAAAAATATACAGGAGACTTTAAAGATGGTAAAAAGACGGGTAAAGGTATTTTTACTTTTAAAGGTGGGAATACATATGAAGGGCAATTTTGGAATGGTGTAAAAAATGGTCAAGGAACTTTTGTTTATCCCAATGGGAACATATATGAAGGTGAATGGAAAAATGATATGAAACATGGAGAAGGAACCTTTACATATAAAACAGGAGGAAAATATATCGGGCAGTGGAAAAATGGAATTATGGATGGATATGGAAACTATTTATATCAAAATGGTGATATATATGAAGGTGATTTCAAAAAAGGGAAGATGCATGGCCATGGTTCGTATGTATATGATAATGGTAATGAATATCATGGAGAATGGAATGAGGATAAAATAGAAGGTGAAGGTATATATTCTTCAGCAAATGGGAATTATTACGAAGGCTTATTTTTTGATGGAAAACTTAATGGCGAAGGGACTTTTAGATCTTCAATAGGTGAAACATATGTGGGCGAATGGTTATCTGGGAGAATGAATGGCAGAGGTGTTTATCTTTTTTCAAATGGTAATCGTTATGATGGAGAATGGGTAAATGATGTTCGCACTGGATATGGTGTATATAAATATACCAATGGTGATCTTTATGAGGGGTATTTTATAGATGGAATCAGAAATGGTCAGGGCACATTTCGTTATGAAAATGGTGAGGTTTATGCAGGTAATTGGAAAGATAATCAAAAAGATGGTAATGGAAATTACTTTTATTCAAATGGTGACAATTATAATGGGGAGTGGTTAAAAAATAAAAGAAATGGTGAAGGTATCATTACATACCATGATGGGAAAAAATATGAAGGAGCATTTTTTGATGATAAAATAAAAGGAAAAGGTGCTTTTACTCATTCAGATGGTCGTAGATATATTGGTAATTGGGAAAATGGAAAAATGGAAGGTGAGGGTGTTTTTACTGATTTAGGAGGTAATAAATATGAAGGTGAATGGAAAAATGATGAATTCAATGGTAATGGAAAATTTAATTATGCAAATGGAGATAGCTATGAAGGTAAATGGAAGGATAATGTATATAGTGGAAAAGGGACTTATCTTTCAAGATCAGGAGAAAAATATGTGGGTATGTGGTCCAAAGGATTAAAAGATGGGCAAGGTATAATTGTAAATAGTAATAAAGATAAATATACAGGACTATGGATTGAAGATCGCCGTAATGGAGATGGAATACAGGAATATTCTAATGGCGATGTATATGAAGGAGAGTGGAAGAATAATCAAAAACATGGTAATGGTTCAATGTTGTATGCTTCTGGTGAAAAGTATATTGGTAATTGGGATAAAGGTTTAAAAAATGGAAATGGTAGTCAGTCATATTTAAATGGAGATATATATTCAGGTAATTGGGTTAATAATCAACGATATGGAAAAGGAAAAATTAATTATATAAATGGTGATTTTTATGATGGAGATTGGCATAATGATAAAATACAAGGTGCTGGCATATTTCAATATGTGGATGGAAGTACATATAATGGAGATTGGATTAATGGACGCAAGAATGGTAGAGGAACTTTTAATAGTAGTTTAGATGAAAAATATATAGGTGAATGGAAAGATAATAATCGTGAAGGAGAAGGAACATATACGGATGGTGAAGGAAATAAATATAAAGGGACATGGAAGAATAATACAAAATCAGGTAAAGGGACATATACAGACAAAGCTGGACATCGATATACCGGTGATTGGTTGAATGGAAAAAGAGATGGTAAAGGGACATATTCATTTGTAGGGCAGAAAAAAGAAGACATTATTACAGTGGATTTCCTTTACTTAAAGGGTACTCGCTATGTAGGGGAATGGAAAGAAGATAGATTCCATGGCCAGGGATCTTTTAAATACACAAATGGAGATAACTATGAAGGCTATTGGGAAATGGATTTAAGACAAGGAGAAGGTATCTTTAACTCTTCTGATGGTGAGCATTATGAAGGAGATTGGCTTAGAGATTTAAAACACGGAATTGGTGAAAATGATTTTAAAAATGGCAATAGTTACAAAGGTAATTGGATTGAAGGTTTTATGGATGGAATAGGTGAAATGGTGTATAATAATGGAGATAGATATAAGGGTAACTGGGTAAAGAATTTGAAGCAAGGAGAAGGAGTATATAGTTATAGTAATGGAGAAAAATACAATGGTGTATGGTTAAATAATTTAAAAATGGGACAGGGTACTTTTAATTATAAAAATGGTGACTCATATCAAGGAAATTGGAATGATGGTATAAGAAAGGGGTATGGGATTTTTAAAGATCATAAAGGAAATTTATACGAAGGTGAATGGGATAATGGGCAAAGAACTGGGAAAGGAACATATAAAGATATAAATGGTGATATTTATGTTGGAGAATGGGAGAATAATGCCAAAACTGGACAAGGAAAGATGATTTATGCAAATGGAAATTCATATGATGGATCTTGGTTAGATAATATCAAAGTAGGCAAGGCAACAGCAATTTATGTAGCCGAAGGAATTACATATAATGGTGATTTCGAAAATGATGTTTTCCATGGTAACGGGACATATCAATTATCTATAGGAGATTTATATAAAGGTGGATGGAAATTTGGGAAAAAAGATGGGAAAGGTATATTTATTTCATCAATTGGTGATAAATATGATGGAATGTGGAAAAATGATTTAAAAGATGGAGAAGGTAAAAATGATTTTGCAAATGGTGATCTATATATTGGAGAATGGTCAAAAGGAAAAATGAATGGTGAAGGAGTATTTACATTCTCAAATGGTGATATTTTCGAAGGGAATTTTTTAGATGGTAAAATGCATGGTAATGGGCAATTTGATTACTCTAATGGTGATAAATATATTGGAGAATTTGATACAGGATATCGTAGCGGTAATGGAAGTTGTAATTATTCTAGTGGTGAATCATATGATGGAGAATGGCATAATGACCAGATACATGGACAAGGAAAATACAAATATCGTAACGGTAATACATATGAAGGGTCTTTTGTCGATGGTCTAATGGATGGCCAAGGAGCTTATAATTTTATTAATGGAAATATTTATATTGGTGAATTTAAAGGGGGTAAAAGAGAAGGGATTGGTGTTTTTACTTATGATAATGGTAATAAGTATGTAGGTGAATTCAAGAATGGGCAAATGGATGGTCAAGGAACATTTACTTATCCAAATGGAGATAAAACTGTTGGTGTATGGAAAAATGGAAAACCTATCAATTAGAAATTCATGAAAAAAATTGTTAATTTTTTTTTTATAATTTTTATAAGTCCATTATTTGTTTCTTGTTCATTTTTCAATAAACCTAGTCTTAAGATTATTCCAAATTCTTGGACAGGTAAAAAAATTATTTTTGCAGATTTAGGAGATAACTATAAGACTAAAAAAGCATTTAATCAAACGTGGGCAAAAGTAAATAAAAATCGTTTCAAGCCATACCATAAGTTTCTTGATAAAAAATATTCTATATTAGGAACTTACAAAGAAAAAAATAATATCTATCTTGTGATTGAAAGTCAAAAAGAAGTTATCTATAAGATGGTACTTGATTCTGAATTATTTGAAGTAAAGGATTTCCCGAGCTATTTTTTATTTGAAGATATTGAATTAAAGGCAAAGCATTTATTAGATAAAACTATTTGGTTGAATAATACATTTGATACAAAAGGATTTTTTTCTTTCTCTGAATATAAATTCAATCGTTTTGAACCAGTTAAAGTGGTGGATGTTTTCCCTTTCCAGAATAGGGATGACGATTATCCTGTTTGGCTAAAAGTTATATCTGTATATGGTCATGAAGGTTTTGTAAGATATAATGGTGAAGAAGAAAAAATTGGTAATCAAGATTATTATTATTTATCGGAACCACTTCCAAAATCTTGGGGAAAAAATATTATTCAAAAAATAATTCAAAAGAAAATTGAAATAGGAATGACCAATAAGCAAATAAGATTATCAATTGGTAATCCAGATGAGATTAATAATACTTCTAGCAGACATGGAGTCAGTCAGCAGTGGATTTATAGAAAATTAAATGGTCGTGATAAATATTTTCAATTTGAAAATGGTAAATTGATTAATGTAAATCATAATATAGAATGATTATTATAAATCAAATAAGAAAATGAATTTTAATTTAAAATCAAATAACAGTTTAACTATCATTATATTGCTAATAATTAATACAATAATTTATTGTAGAAGTTTTGACTCATTATCATATTATGAAAAATTCAATATTGCAACTGAATCCTATAAACAGGGAAGATATGCTCTTTCAGAAAAACAATTTAAAAATATTTTAATTAATGATAGAGATTATTTTGACCCCGCGGCCCAATTAATGATGGCAAAATCACAATATCAGATGGCTAATTACAATGAAGCAAAACGTGCATCAAAAGCAATTTTATCTAATTTTGATCAATCACCATATGATGTTGATGTTTTAATTCTTTTGGGTGACATAGCTCTTTCACAAGGTAAAACAACTATGGCATTTACTTATTATATAAAGGCAAGAAAAAAAAATAAAAAAGATGTCTATACAAAAATTTTAGATAACAGAATCCATAATAGCATTGGTATAGGTATTGATGAGACGATTGTTGAAGGTCTTCTTTTTAAGGAAGAGAATAATAATAATAGATCAATAATTAATATCGCAAGAGGATATCAAGAATGGATAAATGGTAATTATTTGAATCTAGAATTAATTCTAGAAAATATAGATTTAATAGCATTGCCTGAATTTTATTTAGAATTTTATCATTCTTTAAAGAGTGATAATAGTCAATTTGTAAAACAAGTGACTATTGCAGTGATGCTACCTTTATCTGGAAAAGAAAAAGATAAAGGGTTAGCTTATTTAGCGGGTATATCAGAATATATGAAAACTGTTTTTGAATCTACTGCGATACGTTTTCTTATTTATGACACTGAAGGCTCTCCAATCATTGTACTAGAAAACATTAATAAAATATTATCCAATACATCTGTGAAGGCATTACTTGGTCCTATAACAAAAGATGAAATATTATCTTTAAGTGGGCTAAAATCAGATTTACCTATACTAATACCAAAATCATATTTTTCTGGACTTTCAGAGATTGCTGAAAATTTATTCTTTCTTTCTCCTTCTCGAAATATTATTGCAAGGCGTACAGCTCAAATAATCATAAAAGAATTTCAATTAAATAATATTGCTGTGTTATCACCAGGGAATGGAAAAGAAAAAATATTCACAGATTATTTTTTAGATGAGTGTTATCAGCTTGGAGTTGACCCAATTATTGTAGAATGGTATATAGAAAAGCCTGAAAATATTTCAAGGCAATTAAAAAATATTCGGAAAAAGGCGTGGGGTTTGTTAGAAAAAGGTAAAGAAGAAAAATTAGATTTTAATCTTAAGATTGATAGCCTGGATGCTTTATTTGATGTTGATGTTAGTGATTTTTTCGCATTACCTCCGACTGAAGAGGATGAAATGAGCAAAGATGATTCTAATAAAGTAATTTTAGAAACAATTGAGGCATTATTTATTCCTATCAGAAAAGAGGAATTAACATATATAGGTAGGCAATTACCTTTTTATAATTTAAATACTACATTGTTTGGTAATGAAAATTGGTTAGAGATGCCTTTGTTAAACCAAGAGGTTATTGGTCCGCATGTTTCTGGAATGAAAATTTTATCAGATGTGAATTCAGCCTTGTCTATTAATAATCATGATTTATTTCTAAACTATTTTACATTAGCAGGGGAACATGTCAGGTTTATACAAACAATTATAAAAGAAGGAATTATAAAACGTAGACAAATTCTTAATCAATTAAAAAACAATAATGGATATTATGGAGAAAACACTTCATTAATTTTTTCAGGAAAGAATAACAATGAAAATGGTTCAGTGCAAGTGTTGGAGTATGAACACAAAAGATTAAAAAAAATCGGAATTTATGATGGGGAATCTATGATAGAGACTAAAAATGAATAATCAAAATTGGATTGATTTTTCAAATAGTTTTATTAATCCCTCTATAAGTGCAAAATTTTCATTAAAGTCATTACAAGCAAATAAAGATAATGATAGAAAATTTTTTGCAAAAATAGTGGGGTTTGAATATGAAAATTTGATTATTCCTATGCAAACACACTCTAGTAATGTTTTATTATCTACTCATCCTGGAAAAATAAAAAATTGTGATGGGATTTTTAGTAAAGAAAAAAATGTATGTTCTATCCAAGTAGCTGATTGTATGCCTATTTTTTTTGCACATATTGAAAAACCATTTTTTGGGCTAATACATGTTGGTTGGAGGGGATTGGTTAATGGAATATTAAATTGCTCTGCTAAAATATTATTAGATAATAAATATAATTTATTTGATTTTGAGATTATTGTTGGTCCTTCTATTCAAAGTTGTTGTTTTGAGGTGCAAAAAGATATAGTTAAACAGTTTAATCAAAGTTTTGTATTTCCAAAAAATGAAGGAAAATTTAATGTGAATTTGCAAGCACAAGCTCTTAATGATTTAGCATCTATAGGGTTTGATATCAATAAGGTAAACATCTTTGAAGATTGCACCTTTTGTGAAGAGAAAAAATATCATTCTTATAGAAGAAGTAGTAATGATGTGGGGAGGATGATTGGACTTATTGGAATCAAACGATGAAACTATTTAGTCATTATAAGACTTGTAAAGTAAGAATAATAAGTTATGACTTTCTTTGATAGTATTACTTTAGGTATCATTCAAGGATTAACTGAGTTTTTACCGATTAGTAGTTCTGGACATTTAGTTCTAGGGCAATCATTTCTTGGTATTAATCAAACTGGGAATGAATTTGAGATATTAGTTCATATGGGTACACTTACAAGTATCCTTTATGTTTTTTTTAATGATATTAGAGAACTGTTGTTATCGATAAAATCAATAAAAACTCAAAGGTATATTTTTTTTATTTTTATTGCCACCGTTCCTGCGGTAGTAGTTGGATTTGGTTTGAAAGATATAATCGAAACATTTTTTGATAATCTTTTTGTAGTAGGATTAGCATTGATATTTACTGGATTTATATTGCTCGTATCATCCTATTTTAGAAAAATTGATATAAAACAAAATTATTTTCATTCATTTATTATTGGAATAGCGCAGGCAATCGCTATTATCCCTGGAATATCCAGAAGCGGGATGACTATTAGTTGTGCACTATTTTTTGGTATAAATCCAAAACAAGCTGCGCGGTTTTCATTTCTTCTTGCAATTCCTGTAATTACTGGTGCAGGTTTATTGTTGTTATTAGACTTAAATAACTCTTTCCAATTAGAGCCATCAATTGCCTTGGGAGGATTTATTAGTTCATTTTTAATTGGTGTTATGTCTTTGAAATGGCTAATTGGATTACTTGAAAATGGGAAATTCCATTATTTTGGATTATACTGTATAACAATTGGAATTTGTACCCTTTATTTAATATGAACCTTATTAGTATAATATTTTTAATTTATTTAGTTTTTTTATTAATTGTGGGTATATGGACTTATAGTTATGCGAAAACCCAGGAAGATTATCTACTTGCTGGAAGGAGGCTAGGTCCTTGGGTTACTGCATTATCAGAAAGAGCCTCTGGTGAATCTGCATGGCTATTATTAGCGTTACCAGGTGCTGCTATTTCTGTAGGTTTGGGTGAATCCTGGGCAGTTATTGGTATTATCATTGGTATTATTTCATCTTGGTATTTAATCGCTGAAAAACTAAGAAAAGAAACTGAAAAATATAATGCTTTAACAATACCAGAATATCTCCATATGAAATTTGATGATAAAAGTAATTTTATTCGATTATTTTCTTCAGTTATCATTGCTTTTTTCTTTCTATTTTATGTTTCTGCGCAATTTCATGCATCTGGAAAAGTTTTGAATTCTTTGTTTCAGTTAAATCCAATATATGGTATCACTCTAGGTGCCTTAGTTATTATTCTATATACTCTTATGGGGGGGTTTTATGCAGTAGCATGGACAGATTTTTTACAAGGAATTCTTATGTTTGGTACTTTGGTAGTATTACCGATTGTGGGGTTTGTAGAATTGGCTGATAGTGGTAAAACAATTACAGAAGGACTAATGATAGCTGAATCCTTTTTTAATAACAATAATAGTTCTTTATTTATGGGAAAGAATGGAGGTGCTTTAATTCTAGCAATTTTAGGTGGATTAAGTTGGGGATTGGGATATTTAGGTCAGCCGCATTTATTAATACGGTATATGGCCATACGTAGTCATAAAGAAGTAAAAACAGCTAGAAATATAGCTATTGCTTGGGCATTGCCAGGTGTCCCAGGTGCATTTTTAATTGGCATTGTTGCTCTTTTATATTTCCCTCCTGATTATTTTCAATCGGTAGATCCAGAACAATCGATGCCTTTATTAGCCAGTGAACTACTACATCCTATTTTAGCTGGTCTTTTCATATCAGGTGCCGTAGCTGCAATGATGTCAACTGCGGATTCACAATTATTAGTTTCTACTTCTGCAATAACAGAAGATTTAGGAATAAGTATCAAAAAAAATAATAAAAAAATAGATTCAGTATCAAACAGTCGTTTTTTTACAGTTATAATGGGGTTAATTGCTTATGGTATTGCAATTTTTTCACAATATACGGGGAAAACAATTTTTGGTGTAGTCAGTTATGCATGGAGTGGATTAGGCTCTTCATTTGGTCCAGTTTTAGTAATGGCTTTATGGTGGGATAAAACTACTAGAAATGGAGTTGTTGCTGGTTTAATTACAGGATTCTCAACTACAATAATTTGGGCTAATATCCCAGCATTGCAGGTAATGGTTACTGAAAGATTGATTAGTTTCGTCCTAGCTTTTTGTTCTGTTTATTATTTTAGTATTAGAGATTTAGGCAATGAAAGTTAGACAAGCAATTGAGGAAATAAAAAATGGTGTTATACATCCTATTTATCTATTAAAAGGGAATGATTATTTTTTACAAGATCTCTTCATAAATCAATTATCAACAATTTATTTTTCAAATAGTGATATAGATAAGATGTTTTTATCTACTGAAGAGATGAATGGGAAAGAATTAATTGATTATATAACCACACAAGATTTATTCTCCTCAAAAAAATTGTATATAATTAAAAATCCACAACAATTAAGGGGTAAATCCTCGACTGATTTATATAATCTTTGTAAAAACCCTATTGATAATCAAATTTTACTATTTCTGCATGACGAATGGAATATTAAATCATCGTTTATAAATAAAATCGGAAAATTTGTAGATACAATTGATGTGCAAACTCCCTTTCCTAGTGATATGAAAAAATGGGCAAATTATTTAATTAAAAAAAGGGGAAAGGAAGCGAATTCTTTTTGTGAAAAACTATTTGTTGATATTGCAGGTGATTCGCTAAGTAATCTGCAAAATGAAATTGAGAAGGTGTGTTTATTTATTGGAAATCGGAATTTAATTACAGCTGATGATTTAAAATCTTCTGCTATTTGGGGAAGAGAGAGAAAAAGATGGGAATTCTTGTTGGTTCTAGGTTCAAAAGAATATTCTAAGGCAATTACCCTAGGAAAAAATATTATCACAAAAAGTGAGTCTATGTTATCGCTTATTTCTCCCATAACAACATTATTTCAAGAGATGTTGTTTTATAAAATGCAAAAAGGAACTTTTCAGCAAAATCGTAGTTATATCCCTATATCTCCTTCAGTAAGAAAGAGAATCCCAGAATTTTCTAAAGGATATAAAATAGAAAAAATCATTTATGCATTAAACCTGCTAGGTGATATTGATAAAAGGCAAAAATCAGCATATTCTAAAGATGAATCAGAACTCATACAGTTTATCAACTATGTCATCGAATAAACAGTCCACTTTTGTTTATACAGACGAAGAGCTTATTAGTCGTTTTCAATCGGGTGACGAAGGAGCATATATAGAGTTGGTTAACCGATATAGAGATAGAATATATAATTTTGTATTTCAGTTTCTAGGTGATATTGAAGAAGCAGAGGATGTAGCACAGAATACAATGATAAAGCTTTATGAAAAAAAACATTATTATAAAGAAATTGCAAAATTTTCGACGTGGATATATACAATTGCGAGGAACCTTGCAAATACTGAACTCAGGAAAAGAAAAAGGAGAAAAATAACTTATCTTAGTCAAATGAGTAGAAAAGAAAAACAATATGAAATTCCTGCAATTCAAAATGATGTTGATAAAAGTTTAAATGATGACTATATAAATAAAAGAATAAAAAAAGCTATTCAAAAATTACCTGAACATTTTAAATCTATTATTATTTTAAGGGACATTCAGGAATTTTCGTATGATGAGATTAGTAATATAGTTGGTGTACCCTTAGGAACAGTAAAATCAAGAATTAACCGTGCTAGACTTCAATTACAAGCAGACTTGTTCGATTTAAAATAGATTAAGAGGAGTAATATATATACAATGAACCGTTACGAATTTGAAAACTACATTTCAGAATATATTGACAATGAACTTTCATTATCTAAGCGAAAAGAATTTGAAACTTTTATCCATGATAATCCAGAAACATTAGAATTACTGAAAGACATAAAGCTTAATAAAGAGAGATTAAGAAATTTACCTAAATTAAAAGTTAAGGAAACGTTCAACCAAAAACTCCTAATACAGATTAAGAAGAATAAGCATAATAGATTAGGCGAGAATAGAAATTTTTTAATTTTTGGATTCACTCCAATCTATGCTTCTTTAATGACTGTTTTTGCTATTGCTTTCTTTTTTATTAGCAATCAATTATTTTTTCCAAAACAAAGTAACAATTACATTGCTAATAAAAGCAACCAAGAATATCATTCAAAGGGATTGGACAATACTTCTATAGTAGAAGAAGAAGGTTATAAAAAATTAAAGCACTATGATTCCAATAAAGATTCAATAGATATTGATTCTACCAAAAAACGAAAAATAGATTATTCAAAAAATATGCAATTTGTTAATGATTAATTATTTCAAACAGGTTTTAATCATCGTTTAAACTTGCTAATTTTATTGATGAGGATTTTCAAATAATGTCATCAATGGTAAGTCTGAAAAATTTCACAATTATTTTCACAGTATTTTGTATACTGGTTTTTTCATATTTTTTTATCCCCGATACTTATGGATTACTAAATTCAATAATTAAAGTTATAATAATGGTTTTATCAATTATTATACTAATGATATATTATAAAAAAATAGAAGATTTATCATTTGAGAAAATGACTCAAATGGATAAAACAAATTCTCATGATAATCTAGAAATAGAATTAACCCGAGATGATGCAAAAAAACAATATGCTCGTTTAACTAATTTAGTTTTAGAGACTACGAAATCAATAAATTTGAATTCTTCATCAGCTATCTATATGATTGACCCATCTAAGGATGCGTATATATTGCAAGCTGGAGATGTAAATGATTTTGCGGATTCAATATCAGCTAGGAATATCACGATTAATAAATTTTTATCTAATAATAAAAAATTAAATCAGAAAGACCATCCAGATATTTGGTCTGAAATATTTTTTGGGAAAAATTGGAAAGGTAGTGAATGTGCTTTGTTCAGTCAAATAAGTTTACATGAAAAAGTAGCGGGCTTCATACTTACTAATACGAATCATTTTACAGATGTTAATGAAAAGAATATTAAATTATTTAATCAATTAGGTCAGTTTGTTTCTTCGGGTTTAGAGAATTTAGATAGTCTTGAAAAACATATTATTGGTGAGGATTCAAAATCTTTGATACTTGAAATTCTATCTAATTTAGATTTTAAATCAGATGGGCAAAATATATTTAATCAATTTAAATACTTGGTCAGAACATTTTTCCATTATGATAGAGCAACTATTTCTATAAGAGTAGAAAGTGAGGATAGAAGAAAGTATGATAAAGGTGTGAATTCTATAATAAAATTAGTAGATGGGCATAAGGATGACTTTATTGAAGGAGCAACCTTTCCAACCAATGGATCTCTACATGGATTGCCTGTTATTACTGGGAATCCTTTTCAAACAGTAAATTGGGGGAAAACCTATCAGAATATTGCTAGATTTAATGCATCCGAATCAGATGACCATAAATTTAAATCAGTAATAGGTGTACCAATTATCATTCAAAGTGAAAGTAGAGGGTCAATTATTCTTGAGAGATATGATGAAAAACTTTTTTCTAAAATGGAGTTTAAAGATTTAGTACTAATTGGACATGTATTGGGTTCTGCATTAAACTGGAGATATGAGTATAAAAAGATACATACTAATGCTACTCATGACGGACTTTCAGGTTTGTTAAATCATCAAACTTTTAAAGAAAGATTTAATGACGAAATTCAAAGAGCTGCACGATTTCAGCAAAAAATGGCAGTCATGATATTTGATTTAGATAAATTTAAAAAGGTCAATGATACATTAGGCCATCAATACGGTGATTATGTTATTCAAACAGTAGCGAAGATTATGCAAGATAATGTTCGTGCTATTGATGTTGTGGCTCGCTACGGAGGCGAGGAATTCGCAATTATATTAATTAACACCACTGCTTTAATGTCAAATATTGTTGCTCAGAGAATTGTTGAAAATATTGCGGATTATGATTTTTCTTTAGATGGTGTAAACACCAGGCTTACAATATCAGGAGGAATGTCCGAGTATCCAACGCATTCTCAAACTACTAAAGAATTAATTGAAATAGCTGACCAAGCAATGTATAGTACAAAGGAACGTGGTGGGGATGGTATTACAATTGCTAAAAATGTAAATGATAATGGATAACAAATTAATTAGTAAGCTATTTCTGTTGTTATCTTTTCAGTTTTACATCCTAACAGGTCAATCCGAGAATAATAATGAACTTGCTTTACACCATTTTATGCAAGGTGAATTTTTAATGAATCAAGGGAATTATGCATTAGCAGTTCTGGAATTTCAAGAGGCAATTGATTTAGATCCAAATGCAGCAACTATTCATGTCTCTATAGCAGATGCCTATAGACGGCTAGGAAAAAATAAGCGTACTGAAAATCATTTGCAAATTGCAATAGATTTGAATCCTGAAGAAAAAGAAGCTCTTGAAATGTTAGGACAACTTTTTATCGCCCAAAAAAAATATTTAGATGCAGAAAATATATATGGAGAATTGAACAAAACATATACGGAAAATTTAGATTATTTATTCATGCTCGCAGATTTAGCCAGGATGAGAAAAGATTGGGATGCTGCTATAGATTATTATTTAGAAGGGTATAATATTAATCCTTTTGCTGTTAATAGTCTTGAGCAAGCACTACAAATTGCTTTAACAACTAGTAAATTTAATCGCGCTGAAGATATTTGTGATTTGTTATTAATAGATAATCCAGATAATATAGATATTTTAGATACAATGAAAGACCTCACCCTTTTTAACGGAAATTATAAGAAAGCACTTATCACAATAGATAAACTTGAAAAAATAAATGGTTTTTCATTTGAGGGTGCTATTCAAAAAAGTGCTTTATATGAGGAATTAAAGCAACCTGAATTAGCACTTGAAACCATGTTTGTTGCATTTCAAAAAGATAGTCAAAATGTTAATATATTGCATAGGATTGTAACAATATTGATGAATCAAAATAAAAATGAAGAAGCAATATTATATAATCAAAAAATTATAGATTACCATCCAGATGATTCAAGAGGCTTTATTAATAATGCTGTTATGTCTATGAGTAGGAAAAGGCCAGAAGAGGCAATATCTGTTCTTGAACCAATTGCCAAACAATTCTCAAAAGATTTTACTGTTCAATATCTGCTGGGGACTGCTTATTATCAGATTAAAGATTTTAATAATTCAAAAATCTACTTGTCAATCGCTCTAGAAATATATCCTCAGTCAAGAAATACTAGACATAATCTTGCATTAATTTATGATTCTACTGGAGAATGGAGTGAGTCTGACAAACTATATCTAGATTTAATTTCTTCAGATACAACTGATGCACAGGCTTATAATAATTACGCATATAGTTTAGTTGAAAGAAATAAAGATATAGAGTTTGCACTTGAGCTTGCTCAAAATGCAATTAAGCTTGAACCTAAATCTGCAGCTTATTTAGATACTATAGGTTGGATTTATTTCAAAATGAATCATTATGATAAAGCGCTGGAATATATAAGAGAATCACTTAGTATAGATGTTGAAAACCCAACGATACAAGAGCATCTAAATCATATAATAAAAGTCAAAGCTGAAAATGCAACTCAAAAAATTCAACAAGTTGAAAATCAAGATTGAATGTATCGTCTCAATTTAATTCTTCTATTAATTATTTTTGGTTGTACAGGGTCGATAAGAAACACATTTAAATCTCCGGTTAAACAATCTTTCGAGGAATTGAAAACACAATTCAAATTATCTTCTGGAAAAGGAACTATTGAACTAAGTGGCCCAATGAAAGGTAAATTCTCTTTTTCATATAAATCTAAAGATGATAGTACATTTTTAGAGTTTAATGATTTAATTGGTCGTAAAGCATTATTAATTTGGCTAACTCCTAATTTTATTACAGCAAGAAATCTTATAGAGAATAGACAATATGAAAATTCAGAAATAATTTCAGTTTTCCCATTACTATCTATTATAAAACCTATTGATATAACAAAAATATTATGGGGTGTTGAACCAGATTATAAAGACAGATTAAAAAAATTAAGTCCTGCTGTTAAAAAAAATATTGTAATCAAATTTTCATATAAAAATCCAGATTCTGGGAATAAAGCTATAACTGAAGCAACATATTTTAATAAGATTACTAAACAACTATTTGTTATAGATATCAAAAACCGAAATTATAATAATCAAAGTCAAAATATGAAAAAAGTTTGGAAATTATTGGAATATTAATATGAAGATTTCAATCGTTATCCCTGTATTCAATGAAATCGAATCTCTTCCTGTGTTAAAAGAAGAGTTAATTCATAATTTAGAACCATATGAAGAATGGGAAGTTGTTTTTATTGATGATGGCTCAAGTGATGGTTCTACAGAGTGGTTAGGTAAATTATGCTCAGAGAAAAACAGATTTAAAATGATTCAATTTTATAGGAATTATGGGAAATCTGCTGCACTTAGTGAAGGTTTTAAAATTGCTAATGGGGATTATATTGTTACTATGGATGCAGATTTACAGGATGATCCAGCTGAAATAAAAAACTTAATAAATAAATTAAAAGAAGGTTGGGATCTTGTATCAGGATGGAAAAAAACTAGATTAGACCCCCTTAATAAGCGAATACCCTCAAAAATTTTTAATATGGTTACTCGTTTTATGACTGGGGTGAAGATACATGATTTTAATTGTGGTTTAAAAGGCTATAAAAAATCAGTTGTTAAATCAATTGATATATATGGAGGTCGTCATAGGTATATACCCGCAATGGCAGGTCAAAGAAAATTTCAAGTAACAGAAATTATTGTAAATCATCGTTCTAGGAAATTTGGAGAAACTAAGTATGGTGGATCAAGAATATTTCATGGTTTTTTTGATTTAATTACGATTCTTTTTCTTAATCGTTTTACACAACAGCCATTACATCTTTTTGGCTCATTTGGTATTGGATTTTTTATTACTGGATTTGCAATAGAAAGTGTTGTTTTATATTATAAATATTCTTTAAACCAACCATTCTCTAAACATATGGCTTTGCTTACTCTTGGTGTAATGTTTATTGTTATTGGCATTCAATTTTTTTCTATTGGTTTATTAGGAGAGTTGATTGCTAAATCTACTCAAGGTCATGAGAATCGAATAAAAAACTTTCATGAAAATGATTAATACTATTTTATTAAAAAGTTTATACATAAAAAAATTAGGTATTCGAATCATTGTCCTTTTTAGATAATCAACTACAATTTTTTAAAGAAGCTAGGCAATCTTACAAAGTAGGTTTTATAGTTATAGGTGCTCAAAAGTCCGGCACAACTGCCTTAGATAGATATTTAAGAACACATTCTGAAATATGCATGGCTAATAAAAAAGAAGTACACTACTTTGATAGAAAGAAATATTTTAAAAATAATAATCCAGATTATTCTAAATATCATAAGTTTTTTAAACCATCTCATAAACATAAAATAGTTGGAGAATCTACACCTATATACATTTATTGGAATCAAGCAATACAAAGAATACATTTATATAATCCAAAGATTAAGTTAATTGCCATTTTAAGAAACCCAATATACAGAGCCTTTTCACATTGGAATATGGAGCGTGAAAGGAACCGGGAAAGAAGATCATTTTTTGATGCAATAAATGATGAAAATAGGACAATTAAATCCATAAAGAAAAAACAAGATAGGACATTTTCATATCTTGATAGAGGTTGTTATTATTTGCAATTAAAAAAAATATTTAAATTTTTTGATAAAAATCAATTACTGATTATTAAGAATGAATCACTTCGCAGTAATCCTAATTCTGTATTATCCCAAATAGCTACATTTTTATCAATACCATCCTTTCAACATGTTGAGCATAAAGAGGTACACTCCAGAGTTTATTCTACTAAACTATCTAATCGTGAATTAGAATTTTTAAGATCTTTCTATGAAAAAGAAATTAATAATCTAGAAGATTTATTGGGTTGGGATCTTGCATCATGGAAGGTTTAGAATGAGGAATATACATAATATTAGTATCATTACACCGACATATAATAGAGCAGATGAATTAGATTATTTAATTAATTCAATTTCAAATCAAACTATTGATTTAAGTAATATTGAACTTATTATTTCAGATGATGGTTCTGATGATGATACTGAATCGGTTATTAGGAGTTGGAAAGAAAAAGTTGATTTTAATATACTTTATATTAATCAAAAAAATAAGGGGCCTGGAGCTGCACGGAATCATGGTTTAGAAAACTCCTCTGGAGATTTAATTTTTTTTATTGATTCCGATTGCGAAGCACATAAAACATGGATTGAAATTATTATAAAGGAATATAGTCAAAATGGATTTGATGCATGTGGTGGACCTGATGGAGCTAAGAATGATTTTACATTATTACAAAAAGCTATAGATTTTTCGATGACCTCCTTTCTAACCACGGGAGGTATTAGAGGTCATCATCAAAAGATGATTGCAAAATTTTATCCAAGAACTCATAATATGTGTATAACTAAAGAAGTATATGACAGAATTGGTGGTTTTGGGAGTTTGCGACATGGACAAGATATTGAATTTAGTAATAGGATAAAAAAAGCAGGTTTTCAAATACGATTCATAAAGGATGCTTTAGTATATCATCGTAGAAGGACTTCAATTAGACAGTTTTTAAAACAAGTATTTAATTGGGGTGTAGCCAGGGTTAATCTTGGTAAGATTGATTCACAAATGTTAGAGATTGTACATTTTTTACCTACAACAGCTTGTCTCTTTTCTTTTTTTTCTATTATTATTTTCATTTTTCTAGGTTGGTCAGCTATTAATATTATATTAATCTTTTTGATACCATTGACTATTGTTTCTTTTTTAGGATCAATTGATAAAAAGGAATTAAAGATATTTCCCTATTTATTAATAATCATTCCTATACAGGTAATTGGATATGGGATTGGTTTTTTTCAGGCATTTATAAGGCGATATATTCTTAATCAAGATGAATTTGTTGGTTTTAAAAAAAATTATTATAAATGATTATTATGATATTAGGAATGCACCGTAGTGGGACATCAACTATTGCTGGTGTCATGCATATGAATAAAATTATAATGGGTACGTACCAGAATTTCTGGCCTAGGCCTCTTTTACAAAACCCTAAAGGGTTTTATGAAAATTATGACTTTAGAAAGATTAATGATGATTTATTAAAAAAATCGAGTTACGATGTAAAATCCTATAAAACAGATATTCCTGAAATTCAGGTATCAACTAGACTACAAGGAAAGATCAAAAAGCTTATAATAGAATCAAATAAACTCTATGATGATTGGGGTTGGAAAGACCCAAGGACTTGTTTAACAGCAATTCATTGGGTAGATATGATTAGAGAGCTAGGATTAATAGATAATCTGAAAATTGTATTTGTTATTAGAAAAGCTTCTTCAGTAGCTAGGTCGTTAAATAAGCGTAACAATTTACCTTATGTTCAAGGAATGAAGTTGTGGAAACATTATAATAAACGTGCTTACAAATTTTCTATTAATTCAAAGCTACCAACATTTTATTGTTCTTTTGAAGATTTATTAGATAATCCAAAATCATTGTGCAGAAATTTGTTTCAATTTCTTCATAAGAAGGAATGGAACCCAAATATTATAGAAAAATTTATTGATAAGTCAATTAGTAAAAGCGCTAGAGGAGATAAAATAGAATACTCTTTGGAAATAAAAGATTTAGAAAAAGAAATGTATTCTAGAATTAATAATCAGTTATAGTGAATAGCAATAATAAAAATATAACTATACTTTCTGTGAGTTATAATTCTGGGGAGCATTTAGGAAGATTGTTTATGAATCTATTGGATAAAGCAGTCAATAAAGAATGTCTAAAATTTCTTGTTGTAGACAATACAGGTGGGAAGGATAAGAAATTATATGATTATTTTAATAATGAATTAGATTTAGAGTTTTATAGTAATGATTGCCAATCGTCTCAGAGGTCTATTTCACATGCAAGTGCATTAGATTTAGGTCTCAAAAAATCTAATACTGTTTATACGCTTATTTTAGATCCAGATATTCATATTTTCAAATATGGATGGGATCAATTTTGTATTGATTTAATTCAGTCTGAAGAAAAGGTTGTAATAGGTGCACCATATCCTTTTTGGAAATTAGGGAAAGTGCATGATTATCCTAGCGTTGTATTTATGTTTTTTCAAACTCAGCAAGTTCAAAGCTTTAATAAATCCTTTGCACCATTTCCCCATTTATTAAATAGAGTTGCTAATAGCATACTTCGAAAAATAACAAGATTAGGAATTATAGCAAATAAGAGAAGACTTGATAAAAGCAAAACTCTTAGACTTATTACCACATTTTTAGAAAATCTATTTGGAATTACAAGCCCAGATACAGGTAAAAAAATTGTAGATTCATTCAAAGAACATAATTTTAAATCAATTAATTTTGAGGCAGTATATAGTAGGGATTTAAAAAAGAATATTAAGGTTAAACTTTCTCATCTCGCAGAAGAATTTGAATTATATCTTTATAATAATAAACCATTTATAACACATATGTATGGATCAGGTGTTTTTCATTGGAAAACAAATAAAGGATCAAGTAAGACTTATTGGCAAGATTTAATTGCTGAGATAGAAAAGGAAGAAGATGAATCTTTTAAATAATAATAAAAAAGAAATAATTATTTTATTGATTGTACCATTGCTTTTTTTATATAAAATGGTTTTTTTAGGCGAGGTTGTTACTACCAATGATGAGCTTGAAAGACATCCAATCAATGAGTGGAGAGATACATATTTAGATAATAATAGTGATATTCCTCAATGGTATCCTAACCTCTTTTCAGGGATGCCCTCCTACGGAGGATATATTTATACTAATGGTGACCCAACTAAATTTATTCGCAGTAATATTTTATTTAATCCTGGGTTGAAAGTTTGGTTTTATTTAGTGCTTTCAGGATTAGGAATGTTTTTCCTACTACAATTTTTTAAAGTAAGTAAGTCTTCTGCGCTTCTAGGAAGTTGTGTTTCCGCGCTTACACCATATGTTTTTGGTTTAATAAATGCAGGGCACTTAAATAAAATTTTTGCAATGGCATATACCCCATGGGTTTTATTAACAGCTTTAAGTCTTATTGATCGTGTAACTATTAAAAGGTTATTAAGCCTATCGCTAGTTACTGCTCTTCAATTATGGACAAATCATCCACAAGTAGCATACTATACATGGATGTGTATTGGCTTTTATTATGTTTGGTTTTTATCATCATGTATTTCTAGAAATATATTTTCAATAAAAAAATCCATTAATCCATTATTTGGTTTAATTATTGCTATTGTTATATCACTTTTCATGGTTTCAGATCCCTATATAGATATATATAAATTTCAAGAACACTCTAATAGAGGAAGTACTTCAGTTCTTGATCAATCAGGGCAAACTAAATCTGGAACTAAATGGGAATATGCAACTCAATGGTCTTTCCATCCCAAAGAAATAGTCTCATTTATTTATCCATATTATTATGGTCTGCAAAATTCATCAGATTTAGATAAGGGTGCATATTGGGGTTTTATGCCTTTTACTCAATCTACGCATTATGTTGGATTAGTTATTTTATTTTTTGCAATATTAGGTGCTTTATTGAAAAGACCAGAAGAATCTGCATTGATATTATGGATTATCACCATATTAATTATCATGACAGGTTTTGGATCATACTTTTCTATCCTATATAAACCATTTTTTTCATTTTTACCATTTTTTTCAAAATTTCGAATACCATCAATGATTTATATGTTATTAGCAATTACTATTCCAATTCTTGGAGCAAAAGGGATAGATACTTTTTGTGAAATGATGAATGAGAAATCGACTGTTAAAAAAACAAACTATCTCTTAACAATTATACTTGGAGTTTCACTAATCTTATTTTTGTTTAGTAAGGATTTTATATCATTCAGTGGTGCAAGTGATGGAAGATATAATCCAGCTACTCTAGCTAAATTAATATCTGCGAGGATTGATTTATTTAATAAAGGTTTAGTATTGGTTATTACAATCTTAATTGCTGTCTTTATTATGATTTATTCTGTTTTAAATAAAAAGATAAAAAAAACCACATTTATATATGGACTTATAATCATTTCATTATTAGACCTCGTAATCGTTAATCTAGAATTTATGAATGTTAAACCAGCATCCAACCTTGACCGTGCTTTTGCAAAAAACCCCGTGATTGAATTTCTTGAAAAGAATCTAGGGTCTTCTAGAATTTTTCCGGCAGATCGATTAGGGTCTAATAGATATAGCTATTGGAATTTTGGAAGTATTGGTGGATATAGACCTATCAAACTTAGAAATTATCAAGACCTTATGGACGCAAGGGGGTTTAGTCGACCTAAAGTTTTGGATATGTTGAATGTGAAATATATTTTAACAAATAAAAAAATTAAAAATCCCAATTTTATTCCAGTTAAAAACTTAAAAGGTATATATGAGAATAAGAATGTTCTTCCGAAAGCGTGGATAGTTAAAAATATAAAATCTGTTAAGACGCAAAAAGAATCACTAATGGAAGTCCTCCTAAGTGGTTTTGATCCAAAAACTACAGCTATAATTTTAAACTATAAGGGTTCTGAAATACCACAGGAATCTAATGGCATAGTAGAAATAAACTATCTCACAGAAAATAAAATAGAGCTATCCTCAAAATCAGATACTGGTGGTTTATTGGTTCTATCAGAAATATTTTATCAGCCTGGTTGGAAAGCGACCATTAATGGAAAAGATACTCCAATTTATCAAACAAATCATATTTTGAGATCTATAGAAATTCCAGAAGGTGATTCTGAAATAATTTTTCGATATGACACGTCCAATTGGAAAAATGCGAGATTTATCTCAAGAAGTTCATTCTTTTTAGTTTTATTTGGACTTTTTGGATTAGTTTGGAAAGAAAAAAATACGATAATAAAACTTAAAAAATGAAATTATATAAATATGCTGGAAATATAAAAGCTGGATTGTTTATCATAGGTATAGGTCTGATTATTGGTCTTTTAACTTATACACAAATTTTAGTTAAGGAATTGAGGAATGATAATAGAGAAATAGTTCGATTATATGCTAGTATGATAGCTCAGGTTGTGCAAGATGATAATGATACAAACTTAGATTTTATTTTTGAGGAAATAATTAAAAAGGTAAAATTTCCACTGATAGTAACAGATTCTAAGCAATATCCTGAAAATTGGAGAAATTTACCTTCTTCTTTCAATAAAGATACGATAAAAGTTATTAAATATATGGATATGGCGGATGAGCATAATCCACCAATACCATTAATTTATAAAGATAATTTCACTTTTGGTTATCTTCATTATGGAGATTCGGCTATTGTAGAAAAATTACAAATATGGAGTTATGTTGAAATTTTTGCTATTGGCTTATTTATCTTTCTTGGTTTTTCTGGTTTTAGTTTTATAAGAAATAATGAAAAAAGACATATATGGGTTGGTATGGCTAGAGAAACAGCACACCAACTAGGAACACCTGTCTCTGCTCTTATGGGTTGGATAGATTGGTTGAAAAATCACCCTGAAAGGGTAGATGAAATAATTCCAGAAATGGAATTAGATCTTCAAAGATTACAACAAATTGAGAGACGATTTAGTAAAATGGGCTCAAAATCTGATTTTGAGGAATTTGATCTCTCTGAAAGAATTGAGCGGATAGTTGATTATCTAAATAAACGTTTGCCGACACTTGGAAAAAAAGTAGAATTAATTAATGATATTCACCCAAGTATAATAATAAATGCTAATGGTTCTCTATTAGCATGGTCTATTGAAAATATTATTCGTAATGGCATAGACGCTATTGAACGTGATGATGGAAAGATTCAGATATCTTTACGTGAAAATAGTTTAATAAAAATAAGAGTTCAAGATAATGGAAAGGGAATTCCAAAAAAAGATTGGCGAAATATTTTTAGACCAGGTTTTACTACGAAACCTGGAGGTTGGGGTTTAGGGTTATCACTTGCAAGTAGGATTGTTGAAGAAATTCATGGAGGTAATTTAAAAATAGTAGAATCTTCAATTGATAATGGTACGATTTTGGAGATCAGTCTTTAAATTATAAGGTTAACAAAAATCATTTTAATTAAAATAGTATAGGAAATTATGGAATTATTATTTGGACAAGCACAACAAGGAGGAGGTTTAGCAGCCTTCTTACCATTTATTATAATTATGTTTATAATTTACTTTTTAATGATACGACCCCAAACAAAAAGACAAAAGCAGAAAGAAGAAATGAGATCTGCTTTGAAAAAAGGAGATAAAATTATAACAATGGGTGGTATTTATGGTAGGGTACAAGGATTTAAGGAGAAAGGTAGACAAGTTTTGATAAAAGTTGATAACAATACGAATTTAATCATTAATAAAACTGCAATTGCAGGTTTATCTGAGGAAATAAATGACACAGAATTGGAGCAAGATTAATGTCGATTCGTGATGTAGTAAACTATGGGAATCCAATACTTAGAAAAATTTGTTCTCAAGTATCTGATTTTACTGCATTACCATCAATATTGAATGATATGTTTGATTCAATGTATGAATCTGAGGGAATAGGATTAGCTGCTAATCAAATAGGAATTGATTTAAATCTGTTTATAATTGATATTACTCATACAGATGAGGCAGATGATCCTCATGTTTTTATTAATAGTAGTATCATATCCACTAACGGTGATAAAGAGATTTTTCAAGAAGGTTGTTTATCGTTGCCCGGGATTGCATTAGATGTGAGGAGACCAAAAATGGTTACCTTAAAATATCAAACAATTGACAAAGAATGGCATGAAGATGATTTTGATGGTTTACTGGCGAGGGCAATCCAACATGAGATGGATCATCTTAATGGTGTTTTTATAATAGATAGAGTAGGAGAAATAGAAAGGTTAAAATATCAGAATGTTTTAAAGGAATTAGAAAAACATTCTTTAAGCAAAAACAAATCTTCTTTAGACGCAAAGGGGTTTGTTCTTTAATCTTTTTATATAAATAGGGTAATTATTATGAGAACGATTTTTATGGGAAACCCTATATTTGCGATTCCAACATTAAAAGCAATTCATAAATCAAGACATGATTTAGTTGCGATTGTATCTAATGCACCAAATCCAATGGGAAGAGGGCGGTCTTTAAAATCAACTCCTGTCGGGCAATATGCGAAAGATCAGTCAATTAAATTATTAGAACCCTTATCATTAAAGACGGATGAACTAAAAGAGAATTTAAAAACATTAAATCCAGATATTTTTGTGGTTGTAGCATATAAAATTCTTCCAAATAGTTTGATTCAATTACCTAAATATGGTTCAATAAACCTACATGCGTCTTTATTGCCTAAATATCGTGGTGCTGGTCCTATCCAATGGGCATTAATGAATGGTGATAAAAAAACAGGGGTTACTATATTTCAATTAAAAAAAGAAATTGATACGGGTGATATTCTAATGCAAAAAGAGATTGGTATACGCAAAGATGATGATATGCTAAGTCTTGGAATGCGTTTGTGTAAACTAGGTGCTCATATGGTAATAGATACGATGAATCAAATTAGTAATGGTTCAATATCTAAAAGGAAACAAAATTCAGGTTTAATAAGTCATGCACCAAAAATAACAAAGAACATGACAATTATAGATTGGAGATGGAACAATAATAAGATTCATAATTGGATAAGAGGTTTATCCCCAAATCCAGGTATGGTTACAATATTTAAAAATAAACGGTTAAGGATTTTTAAATCCTGTATTGTAAGAGGAAAAGCTTCGTCACCTGGTTCTGTAATCGAATCTTCTAATAGTAGTTTAATTGTTTCAACTGGAGAAGGACTTCTTTCAATTACAGAATTACAAATTGAAGGAAAAAAAAGAATGCATGTTGAAAAATTTCTTAGAGGTATAGATATAAAACCAGGAGATATATTAGGTACATGAAAAATGATGCAAGAATTTTAGCATATTTGATACTAAATCAATTTGAGAAAACTAATTCAAAGCTTAATCAAATAATTAATGAAGTATATGTAAAATATAATCCTAGTAATAATATAAAATCGCGATCGGTTGTAATATCCAATGAAGTTGTCAGATTACGTTCTAGATTAGATTTAATGATAGAACATGTCTCTGGGAAATCAATAAATTATATTGATAGACCTTTAAAAACTATTTTGAGAATTGGGTTCTATGAAGTTGTGATTGATGATGAAATACCAGACTATGCAGCAATTAATTCAATTGTTAATATCGCAAAGAGAAATTTAAATAGAAAAGCTACTGGTTTTACAAATGCTATATTAAGAAAATTAACTCGTTTAAAAAATCAGGATAATAATTGGCTTAAATTATTAGAAAAAAATGATGCTTGGAATTCTTTACCTATTTGGATGCAAAAAAGATGGAAAAATTTGTTCACCAAAATAGAATTTAATCAATTAGTAGAATGTGTTAATACCCCACCTAGTAATTTTATCCGTATTGATCCTGATCAATGTACATTAGAAGAAGTAAAATACATTCTTGAAGATATAGGTATAAAATCAACAATATTTTCAAAGTTATTCTTAAAATCTGGAAGTGGATTTGGGAAAATTTTTCAAACAGATTTGTTTAAAAATGGTATTATTTCAATCCAAAATCCAGCGTCTGCAGCGATTGTAGATTGCATAAATGCGAAAAAAGGAGAATCGATTTTAGATGTTTGTGCTGCTCCAGGAACGAAATCTCTATATCTTTCAAGTATTGTTGGAAAAGATGGAATTATTTTAGCTTCCGATATATTATCTGAAAGAGTGGAGAATGGTAAAATAGATGTAAAAAGGCATGGTAAAAATAATATTAAATGGGATGTTAAAGATGCAACAAAAGATTCTTTCCCAATGACAAATCGTATTTTAATTGATGCACCGTGTACTGGTACTGGTATTATAAGAAGAAAATCTGATATCAGATGGCGTCGCAGTCTAGATGACGTATATGAAATGTCAAAAATACAATTAAGGATTCTTACTCATTGCTCAAAATTTTTAAATCCAAGTGGCACTTTAGTCTATGCAACCTGTTCATTAGAAATTGAAGAGAATTGGATGGTAGTGGAACAGTTCCTTAAGTTAAACAATGATTTTTCGTTAGATTATATTCCTTCTGAGGTTCCTAGAGAATGGGTTGATGATAAAAAAATTCTTAGAACATATCCACATATACATGGAGTTGATGGAATGTTTGCAGTGAAAATGAAAAGAAAAACATGAAAATATTTGCTGTCTATATATCTACATTTTTAGTATTAACATTAACAATAATCTTCATTTTTGATTATTTGATTATGCCATATTATGTTAGAATGGAATCTGGAAGGTATATGGTGAATGTAAGAAATAAAAACTTAGAGTATGCTCAAAATGTATTGATGTCTGAGGGATATAAAAGTCTTATATCAGACACTCTTTTTTCAGCTTTATATGAGCCAGGAACGGTTGTAGATCAATACCCAGTTCCAAACACAAGAGTAAAAGAAGGTAGAACAGTACGTTTGAAAATATCGCGCCCAGAAAAAATGGTATCAATCCCGGATCTTATAGGACGTTCATTAAGGAGTGCTGAATTAGCACTAGATCAAGTTGGATTAGAAGTTGATACTGTATATGAAGAATATAATTCCGACGTACCATCTGGAAATGTCACTTGGCAATATCCAAAAGGTGGTGATATGTTAAATAAAGGTATGGGTCTTCATCTAACAATTAGTTTAGGTGTACCCCCTAACTTTTTTCAGGTCCCAAATTTATTTGGACTGAGCAAGAAGAAAGCACTTTTAGATATAGAGAAAGCAGGATTTCAGCTTGGAAAAATTTTTTATCGACAAAATGAAGATCTTATTCCTTATACGGTTTTAGATCAGTCTATTTCAGCTGAAACTGTATTTGAGAAACCTACTACCATAGACCTCACTGTTAGTGTATTAGATATGCAAGACATATTTAACCAAATGATTAATAAGTGAACAAAATTATAAAAAATGAAATATTTCGGAAATTATTTCATATCTCTTCATCTATAATACCTTTAGGGTATTTATGGATTATAAATGATAAGAAATTATTGATTTTTATTTTATCTATTTTAATTATAGTATCTTTAACTATTGAAATTTTAAGAGCCAAGAGTTCAATAATAAATAATATTTTTAGAAAAATTTTTGGTTCTATGTTACGTGAAGATGAATCAAATGGTAAACTCACTGGTGCAACTTGGCTTTTGTTCGGCCATTTATTAACTATTTTAATTTTTCCAAAATCAATAGCAATACCGGCAATGATTTTTCTTTCTATAGGTGATGCAAGTGCAGCGATAGTAGGAAAAACCTTTCCCCTAATTCGAATTGGTAATAAGACTATTTCTGGATCGATTGGAGGATTTATTATATCATATTCTATAATGTTATATATAAATTATGATCTTCAACAATTTATTCTTTTATGTGGATTATTTTCTGCAATGCTTATTGAATTTATTCCAATAAAGGTTAATGATAATATAACAATACCGCTTTTTTCTGGCTCAGTCATGCAATTATTAAATTCCATTATATGACCTTTTTATCCCCATCGGCTTTATGGCTATTAGGTGTAATTAGTATACCTATTATAATTCATTTATTAAGCAAACTTCAATTAAGAAAAGTGGAATTCAGTACCATAAGATTTATTAAAGAATTAAAAACAAGTTCAATAAGAAAAGTTCAAATTAAAAAAATTATATTACTTATTATTAGAGTCTTATGTATTGCTTCTTTGGTTTTAATGATGGCTCAACCAGTAACGAAGGGTTTTTTCCCGGGCTGGTTATCTGCAGACCAGGAGACTATCCTTGCAGTAGTTATTGATAATTCAGCAAGTATGAGTACTCAAGATGGTGGTAAAACATTTTTAGAAAAATCAAAAAGTGCTTTGATGAGATTAATTCCTATATTTAAAAATCAGACGAATATCATTATTACACAAACATGTCCCCCTAAAATTATATTTTCAGGTCTATCAAGTGATCCTGAATTACGTAACTCAGTTAAAATGATAGCTCCTACGGCATCTTATGATAATATTTGGACAACTCTTCATACGCTTATAAATAATAATAATAAAGAGCCAATTAAGGAATGTCTAGTATTTAGTGATTTAATGCATGCTCCAGATTCATCTATTCTTAAAAATATAAATAATATAGAAGAGTGGAGGTTTTATTTTATACAACCCAATGATGTATATGATAATTTAGGAATTGTAAATGTATCACCAGTGAATCGAATTAAGACAATGCATCAACTAGTAAAGCTTAATGCAAGAGTCGTGAATTCAGGAATTCTAGAAAAGCCAAATATACCGTTAGAATTATTATTTAATCTTGATAGGGTAGGGCAAGTTGTTTCAGAATTTGAGAAGAATAAAGAAAAAGAATTTCTTTTTCAGGCTTACCCACCAGAGATTGGAATTATTGAAGGAAAAATAGTATTACCAAAAGATGATTATATTTTTGATAATATTTGGAATTTATCATTACCTATTATGGATGAAATACGTTGTAGTATCATTGGATCTAATAAAAACGATATTGATTTATTAGAGAAAATTTTCAAATCAATTGATCCTGAAAATAAATTTATTGAAATTGAATCTAAGATATATCCTGATATGGAGAGACTATTTTTAGATGATACAGATGTATTAGTTCTTCATAATCCTTTACGCTTAAATAATGAAACTGTAAAAGATATTAAAAAATTTTTGACTAATGGAGGTGGCCTTATTTGGTTTCAGGGTAACCAGCAGAATAGAGATTATAATAGTGCTTTATTTGAGGAACTTGATTTTCCATCTCTCGATACATTAATTGGTTCAGAGCAAGGGTTTTTTTCAACCAATATTATTTCAGAAAAGTCAGATCTTTTAAATGATATTCAAGTAAGAAGTCTAAAAAATGAGTTACCAGAAGTTTTTAAATATGTTAAAACCAAAATCAATTCTAAACATAAAATACATTGGCAGCTTAATAATAATGATCCTCTTTTAATAGAATTTTCAAAAGGTACTGGAACAGTTTTTTATTTTTCAACTTTATTAAATCTTAATTGGTCTGATTTGCCAATTCGTGGAATGATTGTACCTTTATTATATCGAATGATAATTCTTATTGGAACAGATGAGATTAATACTGCACCAGTTTTAGTAGATGAGTCAAAATGGATATCTATTGAAGAAAGTGAGCTTAGAAATAAATGGGAAGTGGTGTCTCCATCCGGAAGAATAGAAATGATAGCCCCAGAATTTGATCTAGAAGGAATTAATATTGTAAACACTAATGAATTAGGTATATATCAAGTATATAATAATGGAGAAAAATTCACTTCTTTTCCTACGAGATTGCATTACAAAGAATATATAGATAAAAGAATAAATAAAAACAATATTGAAATGATGATTGGTAAAAATAATTCAAGATGGTTGACCATAGACGATAATTTACAAAATGTATTTTCTAAAATTAGAAATGGTGAATCATTATGGAGAATTTTTCTTTTATTTGCTATAATATTTATGTTAATTGAAACAATTATTGGTAGGCCTAAAACCAATGAAATAAAAAATTAACTTTTATGATTGAATTAAAAGAAATCAATAATGAAAAAGCCATATTAATAGGTGTAATAAAATTCGACACAACAGAAGAAAAAATTCATGAAAATTTATTGGAATTAGAACTGTTAGCAAAGACAGCCGGTGCGGAAGTCATAGAAAAAATAACTCAAAAGATTTTAAAAATAAACCCTGCTACTTTTATAGGTAAAGGAAAAGCGAATGAGATAATTGAGAAATCAAAATTATTAGGCGTGCAACTTATTATTTTTGATGATGAATTAAGTCCTGCGCAGATAAAGAACTATCATAAGTTATCTGATAAAATAAAAGTAATAGATCGAAGTGGATTAATACTTGATATATTTCAAAAAAGAGCACGTACTAAAGAAGCGACTACTCAGGTTAATCTTGCGTATTTAGAGTATCTTCTTCCTAGATTAACTAGGCAATGGACTCACTTGGAGAGACAGATGGGAGGTATTGGTACTCGAGCTGGTATGGGAGAAACACAGATAGAAGTAGATAGAAGACTAATTAGATCTCGAATTACTAGTTTAAAGAAAGACCTAGGAAAAATTGAAAAAGAACGTAAAACGCAAAGCTTGCGACGTCAATCTGAATTTCGAGTTTCACTTGTCGGTTATACCAATGCAGGTAAATCAACGCTATTCAAAGCACTAACTGGTTCAAATGTATATATCCAAAATCAACTGTTTGCCACTCTTGATACAACAATTCGAAAATTAGAATTAGATTCATCTCATGCGATTCTTCTTAGTGATACAGTGGGCTTTATAAGAAAATTACCACATAACCTAGTTGCATCATTTAAAAGCACTTTAAAAGAGGTGCTTGAAGCAGACCTAATAGTTATAGTTTTAGATATGTCATCATCACAGATACAAGACCATATGAATACAATAACTAATGTTCTAAAGGAGATGAGTGCAGATGTAATTCCTGTTATTCATGTGCTAAATAAAGTTGATCTTATTTCTGATGGTAATATGATTCGAAAATTACAACGCTCTTTTCCTGACTCTGTAACTATCTCGGCAAACCAACATTTGAGATTATCAAATCTCAAAAATAAAATCATAGAAAAAATGGAACCTAATTACCAAACTATTGAACTACAATGTTCATACCAAGATGGAAAGACTATTGCGGAGGTTCAGCAAGGAGTAGAAGTCTTAGATAGAGCTTATGAAGAAGATTATATAAAATTAAAAATTAGAGGTAGTAAATCTAGAATAAGCCAAATAATGGCATCAATGGTTTGAAAGAACGGGTAGATTGTTTTTTTGGGATCATTCTTTGTTTAATGAATGACGGGAGCCTCTCAAATACAGCAAACTTCCTTGATTCATTTTAAATGAAAAGGCCTGTTTTTTGAATCTGAAGTACAGCACCCAATAGGTTGTTATAGATCCAAAAAATGCAAAACCTACCCGTTTGTATCTATTAAAATTAAGTAAAAAAAAACATTAAAAATTTTTAATGTTAAATTAATTTTCTGAT